>Ga0136617_10000830_pt1 | contig 26778 bp, 23 predicted proteins | sample AntDrymUQ3222106_2_FD_129672 | JGI IMG/M metagenome (GOLD analysis project Ga0136617, IMG submission 129672) | Polar desert sand microbial communities from Dry Valleys, Antarctica - metaG UQ322 (21.06) | ecosystem: Environmental > Terrestrial > Soil > Desert | place: Antarctica: Dry Valley...
CGTTTGCACCGCTCTGCGTTCGGCGATGGCCCGTGCGTCCTCCGCGGCAAGCGCGGCGCCAGGGGCGGTCTCTTCGATCTGCTCGACGAAGCCGTAAGGCCGGCCGTCAGTGCGAAAACGAATCAGTACTTCGTGCTTTTGTCCTTCTTGGAAATGGCGAACTTGCCAGGTGTAGACCGCGTACAGACGCTGGCGGAGCATCTCGGCGAAGGCATCCTTGCCGCCGCCCTCGAGCTCGACAAACGTCTGGGCCTGCGAATCGGTTCTGAATGACGCCGCCTCGCGAGACTCGCTCGGCCCGATCCGTTCACGCGCCGCCAGCTCCCGGGCCGCAGCCAGTGCCGCCTGGCGGTCCATCGTCAGGTCGACCGAAACGATCGGAAACGCCTGTGGAAAGAGGCGCAGGGCCGCCACGCCCGAGGCGGCCGAGACCTCAGCGGGTGCCGAGGCCAAGGAGGAGGAGATCCACGTCGAGGCCGAGGTCGACCAAAGTGTCTTCGACCAGCTGATCGCCGAGGGCAAGAGCGAGCGCGTCGCCAGGGCCAAGGCCAAGGCCGCCTACGTCCGCGCCGAGAAGGCCCGCATCCGCGCCGAGCGTGCGGAGTCGGTCAGCTCGTAGATCAGGCTCTCGCCCCGCGGCGTCGCCATACCAAGAGGCCAAGGACGGTGACCGCCAGCAGTCCGCCCACCGCACCCGCTGCCGCCACCCGCCACAGCGGACGCGGACGGGTGCCGACCGCCGTGATCCGCACCGACTCGCCCGCTGTCACCGGCCAGGTCAGTGTCGCCTCATCGCGCACCGGAGCGCTGGTTGACACGATGTCTCCTGGCAGGTGCAGGTGCACCCGGTAGTCCAGGGCCTGGCTGTCGCGCAGCAGGCGTACGGCACGTTGCCGGGTCAGCCCGTAGTCGGCCACCGCCCGGGTTGGCACCAGGCCGGCGCCACCCGTCACCTGGATCTCGTCGTCGGTCAGGGTCAGCTGCAGCGGTTCGAGCAGCCGCACCTCGTCGGCGTCGAGCGCCCCGGACAGGTCTGCCGTCAGGGACTCCAGCTCGGCGGGGTCGGCAAAGTCCACGGCGATGGCCACCGTTCGGCTGCCATCGGCTGCCGTCTGGTCAGTGGTGACCCAGCCGTCGGGGGCCAGGCGCCGGCCCGCCGTCGCCACGTCGACCAGGGGGTCGGCACCGGCCTCGGCGGCGCGCCGTAGCAGCGCACGGTCCGCGGCGACGCCGACCCGTAGCCTGCCTGCGCCGTCGGCCTCGATGTCGACGTCGACGCCCACCCGCAGCTGGCAGCCGGCCAACAGCACCGCACACAGGGGCCAGACGAGGGCTTGCGCCCCCCGGAAGCGTCGCATGCGCGGACGAGCCTGACGGGAGTGCGGGTAAAGCGGGGGGCGAATCGTACCGAAGCAGACTCCGATGACCGAGACGGCCTCTGCTATGCAACCGACCCGCGTCCGCCGGCGCATCGGCGAGCTGCTGGTGGACGACGGCGTGCTGACCGCCGAGCAGTTGCAGGAGGCCCTACGCAGCGCCAAGGTGGTCGACGGGCGCCGCGAACGGCTCGGCCAGACCATCACGCGGCTGGGCTTCACCAGCGCCGACAACGTCGGCCGGGCCTTGGCCCGTCAGCTGCAGCTGGAATACTTCAGCGGCGACACGCTGCCCATCGACGACACCTTGATCGCGCGGGTGCCGGCGGGGCTGGCGGAGCGCCACAGCCTGCTACCCATCGGCGCGGAACCTGACGGGACGCTCGTCGTGGCCTGCGCCGACCCGACCAACATCGTTGCGTTGGACGACGTGCGATTGGCCTCGGGCGCGCGCCGGGTCCGCGCCCTGGTCGCCTCCGTCACCGTGATCGAGGCGGCGCTGCGCAAGGCCTACGGCTTCGACCAGCGCGCCGGCGAGCTGATCGACGCGATGGAGGCCGGACGCGACGACCCCGGCGCGGATCTCGACCTGGCGACCGTCACCGAGGATGCCCCCGTCATCCGCTTGGCCGAAGGCATCATCGCCGACGCGGTCGACGCCCGCGCCTCCGACATCCACGTGGAGCCGGGACGTCTGGAGACGCACGTCCGCTACCGCATCGACGGCGTGCTCAAGCAGGTCATGGCCGTGCCCCGATCGGCCACCGGCCCGCTCATCTCGCGTCTGAAACTGATGTCCGGCATGGACATCGCCGAGCGCCGCCGGCCCCAGGACGGGCGCGCCCGCTACACCGGCAAGTCCGCCGAGGTGGACCTGCGCGTGTCCAGCCTGCCGTCGATGAACGGCGAGACGATCGTCATCCGGCTGCTGCGCAAAGGCTCCGAGCGCCTCGATGTCGCAGACATCGGCTTCAACCCCGAGCAGCTCGCCCAGCTGATGCCGATCGTCGAGCGGCCGCAGGGCCTGGTGCTCATCACCGGTCCGACGGGCTCAGGCAAGACCTCGACGCTGTACGCGCTGCTGGCCCACCTGGTGGGCGAGCACACCAACATCATCACCGTCGAGGATCCCGTCGAGTACGAGCTACCCGGTGTGAACCAGACGCAGGTCAACGAGCGGATCGGTTTCACCTTCGCCAAGGCGCTGCGGACCGTGCTGCGCCAGGACCCCGACGTGGTGATGGTCGGTGAGATCCGTGATCCCGAAACCGCCGAGCTGGCGCTGCAAGCCTCCCTCACCGGCCACCTGGTCTTCTCTACGCTGCACACCAACGACGCGCCGAGCGCCGTGGTGCGCCTGCGCGACCTGGGCATCCCTCCTTACCTCATCGCCAGCTCCCTGTCGCTGGTGATGGCGCAGCGCCTCGCTCGTTCGGTCTGTCCCCGCTGCTCCGCGCCCACCGAACCCGGGGAGCGGCTCATGGCCCAGCTGCACCTCGCGCCGCGCGACGTTGCCACCGGGAACTACCGCAGCGGAGCCGGCTGCCCGAACTGCAACCACACCGGCTACAAGGGGCGAACCGGGGTGCTGGAGATCCTGACCGTCGACGGCCAGGTCCGCGAGCACGTCGCCAACCAGTCCGGGGAGGCGGCGATGCGCACCGCTGCTCGCCTGTCCGGGATGCGCAGCCTCCGCGAGGACGCGCTGACCAAGGCCGCCCAAGGCACCACGACGCTGGAAGAAGTGCTGCGCGTCACCACCACCGACGTCGCCGAGGCCGGGACCTGCCCCGTGTGCGCCCAGAACATTGAAGACGACTACGCCGTCTGCCCGTGGTGCAGCGCTGACCTGCGCCCCGACGCCTGCGCCAGCTGCGGGCGCCACCTGGATCTGGGCTGGCGTGCCTGCCCGTCGTGCGGCACACCCAAGGCCAGCGAACAAGAGATGCCCGGGGCCTTGCCCCGGCTGCTGGTGGTCGACGACGACGCTTCGGTGCGCGCGGCGATCGCCGCCATGCTGACCGGTGACTACGAGGTCATCGAGGCGCCGGATGGCCAGACGGCGCTGGACATCGTGCACCAAAAGCGGCCGGACATCGTGCTGATCGACGTCGGCATGCCCGACCTCGACGGCTATGAAGTGACCCGCAACCTGCGCGCTCGCCCGGTCACGGTCAACCTGCCGATCGTGCTGATGACCGGTTCGGACGACGTGGAAACCGAGATCCATGGCCTGCGGGCTGGCGCCGACGACCACGTGCTCAAGCCGCTGGACTACGACCTGCTGACCGCTCGGCTAGCGGCGGTGCACCGCCGCATGGCCGTCTGATCCCCGCTCGAGCAGCCTGCGCCCCTCGGCGGGGCCCGGTAGGCTGGGCTCGATCGGCGAACGCGCTGTGCGTCGCCGCTCGATCCCCGTCCATCCGCCGCCAGCGGCCCCAAGAAGCCAGAAGCGAGCATCGTCGTGCCCTCCACCGAGCAGCTCATGCAGGCTTTGGCCACGGTCAATGACCCCGATGTCGGTCGCCCAATCACCGACCTGGGCATGGTCGCCGATGTGCGCACCGTCGGCGGCCGCGTCGACGTGCACGTGATGCTCACCGTCCCCGGCTGCCCCATGAAGGACCGGATCAACAACGAGGTCACCGCGGCGCTGCGCACCGTGGAGGGCGTGACCGACGTCAACGTCTCGCTGTCGCCGATGACCGAACAGCAGCGTGGCGAATTCGCGTCGAAGGTCCGTGGCAACGCCGGTCCCACCACGGCCGGCGGCCAGCCAGTCATTCCCTTCGCCCAAATGGACTCCGAGACCAAGGTCATCGCCATCGCCTCGGGCAAAGGCGGAGTCGGCAAGTCGTCGATCACCACCAACCTCGCCGTCGCCCTGGCCCAGCAGGGCCATGCCGTCGGCATCCTCGACGCCGACATCTGGGGCTACTCCATCCCGCGCATGATGGGAGCCTCCGGCCGGCCGGTGGCATTCGAGAACATGGTCATGCCGCTGCAGGCACACGGCTGCAAGGTCATCTCGATCGGCTTCTTCATCGACGCCGAACGACCCGTGATCTGGCGCGGCCCGATGCTGCACCGGGCGCTGCAGCAGTTCCTCGCCGACGTGCACTGGGGCGACCTGGACTTTCTGCTGTGCGACCTGCCTCCGGGAACAGGCGACATCGCCATCTCGCTGGCGCAGATGCTGCCCAACGCCGACATGCTCGTCGTCACCACCCCGCAGCAGGCGGCGCAGCGGGTAGCGCTGCGTGCCGGGCAGACGACCGCCCAGACCGGCATGAAGGTCGCCGGCGTCATCGAGAACATGGCCACCTTCGTGGCACCCGACACCGGCAAGGAGTACCGGATCTTCGGCGAGGGCGGCGGGATCCTGCTGGCCGAGGAGCTGGACACCAAGCTGCTGGGCTCGATCCCGATCGATGCGCGGTTGCGCGAGGGCGCCGACGCCGGCGTGCCGCTGGTGCTAGCGCATCCCGACGCGCCGGCCAGCCAGCGGCTGTTCGAGATCGCCGGTCAGCTGACCGCCTCGAAGCGCTCGCTGATCGGCAAGGCGCTCCCCCTCAAGTTCTAACCACCGGCCCTCGGCACCACGAAAGGGCCGGAGGACAGCGTTGCGCGTCCTGGTGATCATCCCCACCTACAACGAAGCTCTGACCATGCCGGGCGTCGTTCGGCGCGTCCTGGACACGACCAAGGGCAGCGACCACGAGGTCGAGGTCCTCGTCATCGACGACGCCTCCCCCGACGGCACGGGCGACCTCGCCGACGAGCTTGCCGCCACCCACGCTCGCGTGCATGTCCTGCACCGGCCCGTCAAGGACGGGCTTGGGCCGGCATACCGGGCCGGCTTCGCGTGGGCGATGCAACGGGGCTTCGAGGTGTGCTGCGAGATGGACGCCGATGAATCCCACGACCCTGCCGATCTTCCGCGGCTGCTGTGGGCCTTGGGCGGCGCGGACCTGGTGATCGGTTCCCGATACGTGCCCGGTGGCGGGGTGCGCGACTGGCCGTGGTACCGCCTGGCCTTGTCGCAGGGCGGCAACCGCTACGCCAAGTCCGTGACGGGACTGCCGGTGGCCGACGCGACCTCCGGGTACCGCGCATTCCGCGTCGAGGTCCTGCAGGCCTTGAACCTGGCGACCGTGCATTCCGACGGCTACGGCTTCCAGGTCGAGATGGCCCTGCGCACGTGGCGGCTGGGCTTTCGGATCGTCGAGGTCCCGATCATCTTCGTGGAGCGCACCGCGGGAGCGAGCAAGATCAATCGGGCGATCGTCTTCGAGGCGCTGTGGCGCGTGCTGCGTTGGGGGCTACATGGCCCGCGCCGGGCAGGGCCGCTGCACCCCGCCAGCGTCCTCCTGGTTGATCGCCACTAGGATCACCGCCCACGTACGGGAGGCGGGAGGCACCGATGCGGACCACCTCAACACCACAGGCCGGCCCGCCCCTGGTCTGGGACGATCGCTTGTGGGAGGACGCCTGGGAGCGACTGCTGTCGCACCCCGAGCGGCATCGCATCGCTGTCCAGGTGTGGCGCGGTGAGTTGGCCGCCGACCCGTTCGAGCGCCGCGTGTCCACGGAGCTGGCACGACGCTGGCGTCGGACGGCGCGCAACCTGGCATTGCTGTACGGCCTCTGGGCAATCTTCTGGGGCCTGCTGACCTGGGACGATTGGCGACCCGACGGCGTCCTGCGCTCCCTGCTGACGATCAGCTGCGCACTCATCGGCGTCGCCGCGGTCAGCGCCTGCCTCGCCGCCCGCCGCCGCCTACGCAAGCACCTGCGCCGCTGGGCCACCGCCGCCGAACCATCGACGTAACACTGACCCGGTGCTTGACCTAGGAAAGCCAGCAGACGTGGACAGCCTGCAACAGCGGCCCGAGCGTTAGGCTGCGGGAGCCTCGGCAGTGGGCGCCGACCCGCGGCGGCGCACGCCGAAGACGACGCGGCCGACGATCGCCAGCAGCGGCGGCAGCACGCGCCTGCCGACGGCGGTCGCGGTCCCGACCGCGGCGGCGTTGATCGCCGCGAGGGGTCCTCGCCACAGCGAGGCCGCCACCAAGCCCATCCCCGCGCCGCCGAGCACATCGGTCGGATAGTGCACGCCGACGTAGATCCGGCTCAGTGCGACGTAGGCGCCGAAAGCGTGCAGCAGGCGGCGTGACGCGCTGCCTCGACCGGAGTCGCCGAGCAGGGTGAACACGGCCACGCCAACCGCCGCGTGCCCGGAGGGAAACGACGAGCCGGTCGGCTTGCGGATCAGGCGGCGGACACCGTCGCGTTCGTACGGCCGCTGGCGCCGCACCCGGGTCTTGCTGACCTGCGCGACGTTCCACGCCACCATGCCGACGCCCGCCACGTCGGCCGCCAGTCGCTGCCGGCCGGTCAACGCCAGCGTCGTAGCGATCCCCAGCACCGAGTACACCGACCCCAGGTCGGTGGTGTGCCGCACCGCGCTATCGAGCGCCGGGCCACCGAAGTGGCGGACAGCGTCACCCAGGCGGACGTCGGCACGCTGCACCTCGGCCCGGTGCAGCGCAGCCCAGCTGCCGCCCAGCAGCGCCCCGCCGAGCGCGGCCCTGACTGCCCAGTGCAGCGTCACGGGGCGTCGGGGTCGAACGGCGCCTTGGCGGTGACCGTTGGCATCGACGCCGACTTCGGCTTGACAGGGCGGGCATCCGAGGCGATCGGCCCGCTGAGCCTGGTGCTGCGGCGCAACTCGTCGGTGGTGCCGCGCAGCTCGCGCCCGATGTCGCTGAACTCCTGGAAGTCGCTGGCCTGCTTGAGCTCGTCAAGCGTGCTGGACGCCTCCCGCTTGAACTTGCCGATCATCTGGCCCGCACTGCGCGCCAGCTTGGGCAGCTGGTCGGGACCGAAAATCATCAAGGCCAACATCGCGAGAAAGGCCCACTCCCAGAATCCTGGCGCGTTCATCTGTTCCTTACTCCGGGTCAGCGTTGGTCGTCTCGTGTCCTACCGCTTCGCTACATGAGGACTGCGGCTACTCACCTCATCGTTCGACGAGGATGACGTCTACGGCTTGCTCCTCGCCTTGACGACGATAGGTGACCCGCACCGTATCCCCGACGTCACGCTGACGGATGGCCAGGATAAGGTCGTCGAACGACCCGATGGGGGTGTCATCCAGACGGGTGATCACGTCGCCCGGCTGCAAGCCGCCTTCGTCGGCGGGACCGCCGGCTTGGACGTCGCCCACGACGACGCCGTCGCCGGCAGGCTCTTCACCGCTAGCGGCCGCTGCGGTCTGCGAGACCCCCAACAGCGGGTAGACCACCTCGCCGCTTGAGATGAGCTCGTCGGCCACGCGTACCACGATGTTGGCGGGGATCGCGAAGCCCACCCCCGCGTTGGCCGGAGAGCCGGCGGTCAGGATCGCCGAGTTGATGCCGATCAGCCGCCCGTCACTGCCCACCAGCGCACCACCGGAGTTGCCAGGGTTGATCGGGGCGTCGGTCTGGATGACGTCGGGAAGCCGGATGCCGTCCCCCACACTGATCGGCCGGTTCAAGGCACTGACCACCCCCGCCGTCACCGAACCCTCCAGACCGAAGGGGCTACCGATGGCCACCGCCAGCGCACCCACGCGCAGCGCGTCGATGTCGCCGATCTGAATGGCCGGAAGATCGCCGCTGTCGACCTTGACCACCGCCAGGTCCGTGAGCGGGTCGGTGCCGACAACCTCGGCCCGCGCGATCTCACCGTCGGCGAACTTGACGCGTAACCCGTCGGCCTGTTCCACGACGTGGTTGTTGGTCAGGATGTGCCCGTCGCTGCGGTAGATCACGCCGGAGCCGTTGCCGCTGGCCTGGGTCTCCTGCGCGTCGCCGCTGCGCAGCTCGATCTGCACCACGGCCGGCAGCACCGCCGCCGCGACGGCCTCGACCTGGGTCAGCCCCTCACCACGGGTGGTGCGCGCCGCCGGTGCGGGTGCCGGAAGCGGTTCGGGCTCGGGAACCACCGCCTGCTCGGCGCTGTCCGGGGCGGCATCGTCGGTTGCCACGAGCGTGATGCCGCTGGCCAGCAGCCCTCCGATCAGCGCCGCTGCCAGGGCGACCGCCGCCGTGCGGCGGACCGAGGGCGACGCCGGTGCCGGTGCCGGTGACACCGGAGCCGGGATGGCGGGGAACACCGCAGCAGGCGGACGCGATGGCGCCGAGGCCGAAGGCGGCCAAGACTGTCCTTCGTCGTTCACTGCGGCTCCAGATGGTCGAGGAGGTCGATCAGGCGTCGCCTACGACCAGGGTGACACCCATGACCACAGCCTGCCCAACCCACGCTGCAAGCGATCCATCAGCCCGTCGCTGACCGGGTGCGGCAACGCCGCCACGATGGCGCGAAACTCATCTGGTGGTGCATCCCCGACCAGCGAGTAGGTGACCCCGGATGCCTCCCACACCATGCGTTGCGGCACCGCTCCCGGCCAGGTGTAGGCCTTGAAGCCGAGGTCGGTGGCCTCCTGCGCGCCCGGGGGAAGGGTGTCCCAGTCGGGGCGGCCGGACTGTTCGAACAACGACATCGTGTACAGGCCATCGGAGTAGACGACCTGCAACGGCTGGCTGTCCTCCGCCGAGACGGCGAACGACGACTCGGCGCGGTAGTTGCCCGGCAGGGCGGTTGGCACCGTCCAGCCCGCGTCACGCAGCACGTCCAGATCGCCGCTGTCGACCTCGGCGACCTCCTGTGGACGACGCACCATCGACGGGCGCTGCCCTCGGGTCGCGCGCTGAGCGGTTGCTGCGCCGCCCGGCGACCGGCTGGGGTCCAAGTCGAACGCCAGGTAGGACACCATGCGCAGCAGCTCACCGGCGGCGTAGGTCTCGCGCCGCAGGAGCAGCCCGCTGGCATCGTCGATCCACAACCGCTCGACCAGCCCGCCGTCGCGCGCCGTGATCTCCATCGTGGTGCAGTCCCGGTCGAGCAGCTGCTGGGACCCGGTGACCGCGACCTGGTACTTCTCCTCCAGGCGGCTGAGGCCCTTGTGCGCCTTCGCCAGGTCTGCGGCCGGAAGGGGGACGAACCAACCACGCTCGTACTCCGCCAGCCCACCTCCGTCGTCGGCCAGTCGGATGGCGTAGCTGTCGCTGTCGGCGAGGCTGATGTCGCCATCGCCGGAGGACTGGACTTGGAACGTGGCCACGTGCGGTTGTCCCGCGTCGTACGTCACCCACAGGGCTTCTCCGACGTACGCACGCTCTTCCGCAGCCTGGGCGGCGCGATCCAGCAGGTACCGCCATTTGGGTGCGGGTTCCGCCGAGGCCGGGAAGCCGACGACGGCCACAACAAGGGCGACGATGAGCAGCACGCTGGCCGATCGGCCGGCGGCGGTCCCGGCTGTGGACCGTTGCGTCCTCGGCCTCACGGCTGCGTGGTCAGCAGGGCCGGCGTGGAGACCGGCCCTCCGATGCTGTGCACGATGTGGTCGGCCACGTAGACGTCGACCGGCACGGCGACCGTGCGTGTCTCCGTGTCGGGCGCGCCAGCGGCGAAGGCGGCGACGCCGAGCAGGGCGAATGCGGCGGCCATGCCGGCCAGCGAGCGGGTCACGGCCCGCCCGACCCCCGACGCGCCTGCGGTGACGAGTGGCCGGTCCTGGCTCGACTGCCTGCGGCTTGACCGAGTGGTGCCCGAGTGGGCGGCGCCCACCTCCGTGGGAACCCGCCGCTGCGGCAGGCTGTGCAGCATCGTGCTGGTGACCCGCAGCCCGTTGATGCGGCTGCGGCAGCGCGGGCAGCCCTGCAGGTGGGCGGCCATGGTGGCGCGCTCGTCGTGGCCCAGCTCGCCGTCCACCCAGGCTGATCCCAGCGGCTCGAAGACGTCGCAGCCGTCAGCCATCGCGCTGATCCCGAAGCTCGGGTCGGTCGATCGAGTGTCCGGCTATGCGGTTTCTTGCGACATGGCTGTGGTCGGGCGCCCCGTCGGTGGGCGGCGGCTGGACGGCCAGGTAGTCGCGCAGCGCGCGCCGGCCCCGGTGGATGCGCGAGCGCACGGTGCCAAGCGGCCAGCCGGTGATGTCGGCGATCTCGTCGTAGGTCAGACCCTCGACGTCACACAGCACCACGGCGAGCCGGAAGTCGGCAGCCAGCTGCGCCAGACCGTTCTCGAGGGTGGCCTCCAGCGTTCGTCGCTCGAGAACGTCGGCGGGGCCGGGTTCGCCGGAGGCCGGCACGCGCCACTCCTCGTCGGGCAGCGGCTCCATCCGCAAGCGGACGCGGCGGCGGGCGCGATCCAGGAACAGGTTCTTGGTGACCCGGTACAGCCAACCGTCGAAGGTTCCGGGCTGGTAGCGGTCGAGGCTGCCGTAGATCCGCAGGAACACGTCCTGGGACAGGTCGGCAGCGTCGTCGAGGTTGCCGGTGAGGCGCAGCGCGGTTCGGTAGATCTTCGGTCCGTACTGCTCGACGACCTCGTCGAAGGTCGGACGCGGATCGCCCTCGTGCCCGGCTTCGTCCGGATCCTGCCCCGGTGTGCGCGGGGCGCGGCCGTCGTCGCGACTCACCGACCCTCCTCCTACCCGTGACAACGAAGCGCCGACGGGCCCGGTACTCAGTGTAGTGCGCACGCTGCTGCAACGACTGCCCGGCTCGTCCCAGTTCCCGCCGACTGGTCCCGCGCCCTATCGCTTCGCTACTTGAGGACGTGGAGGACGTGGTTGTATGCAAGGTCACCGAGGCCGTGACGACCAGTTCGGCATGGGAGATCGATCCAGTGTCCAGCAACGAGCAGACCGCCGCATACCTCCACCGCTTCAGCGAGCCGGAGGACGAGGCCCTGCGCGCCGCCCGGGCGCGCTCCGAAGAGGTCGACATCCCGGCGGTGCCGCCGGAGACGGGGGCCTTGCTGCGCTTCTTCGCCCGGCTGCTCAACGCCCGCCATGTGGTCGAGGTCGGCTCCGGGGGCGGTTACAGCGGCTTGTGGCTGCTCGGAGGGATGGACGGGCGGGGCTCGCTGACGACCATCGAGCTGGACCCCGGCAATCAGGCCCTGGCGCAGCAGGCGTTCGCCGCGGCGCGCCTCGGCGACCGGGTGCGCTCCATGCTGGGGCCGGCCCTGACCGTGCTGCCCAAGCTCGCCGACGGCAACTACGACATCGTCTTCCTGGATGCGGTCAAAGCCGAGTACCTCGGCTACCTCGCCCATGCCAAGCGGCTGCTGCGCCCAGGCGGGGTGCTGCTGGCCGACAACGTGCTGTGGAGGGGCAAGGTGGCCGACGCCACGGTGTCCGACGACGACACCGACGGGCTGCGCGACTTCAACGACGCCGTGCGCGACGACCCCGAGCTGACCGCCGCGATCATGCCGGTCGGCGACGGCGTCCTCGCGGCGGTCTACCTCCCGTCGGGCTGACCATGGCGGTCTGGTGCCTGACCACCTCGCCGGACAACGTCGCCAGGACCGCCGAGCTCGGCTGGAAGGTCCAGGGCATCAAGTCCGGCCGTGGGAATACGGCTCGCGAGATCCGCCCCGGCGATCGGCTGGTGTACTACGTCACCAAAGTGGGCGCCTTCGCCGCCGTGGTCGAGGTCATCAGCGAGCACTACGAGGACCATGACCCGATCTGGACGTCCAAACCGGGTGAGGACTACCCGTGGCGCTTCCAGATCCGCGCCGACGTCGTGCTCGACGACCCTCGCCACTGGGTCCCGGCCGGGGACTTGCGCGAGCAGCTGGAGTTCCCCCGCAAGTGGCCGGCCGAGCACTGGAAGCTGGCGTTCCAGGGCAACATCCGCGCCTGGCCGGAGCACGACCATCAAGTGGTCCGCGAGGCGCTGGCAGCCGCCGCCGGCCAGCGCGGCTAGGCGGCCGCCGATGGCAAGCCCGCAGCACCGTCGCGACCGGTGAACATGGTGGACGGGCTCCGCCAGCGCCCCGAGTGGCGGTTCTTCACGGTCCTTCCGCGCGCGAGCCGGCCGTTGGCGTTCGCCTGGTGGGCGCTGCTGGTGCTGCTCGGGGTCCTTCCGGCGGCGTTCGCGATCGCCATGGGTGCGCTGGTGTCGGCCGTGCAGGACGGCGACAGCCTGGCGGTCCCGCTGAGCGCGGCGGGGGCGGTGTTCATCGCCCTGCAGGTCCTGTCGCCGCTGCACGCGCAGGTCGGGCGCAACCTGGGTGACGTGCTGTCGACGTGGCTGAACGACCGCCTGCTGCAGGCCACGGTCGGCCCTTCCGGGATGGCCCACCTGGAGCGAGCCGACCTGACCGACGACCTCACGCTCGCCCGGGACTTCGACCTCGGCATCTCCGGTCCTCCGATGTCGGTCTCGATGGGGTTCATCGCCGCAGGGCTGGTCGAGATCGTCGCGGGCCTGGCGCAGGCCGTCGTCCTGGCCGCCTACCGTTGGTGGGCCGCCGTGTTGCTGGTGGCAGCCTGGTCGTCCACGCACTGGCTGCTGCGGGAGTCGGCCGTCTGGCGCGACCGCAACACCCCGGAGGTCGTCGAGGCGCAGCGCCACGCCGACTACACCTACCGCTTGGCCGTCGACCCGCCGGCGGCCAAGGAGCTGCGGCTGTTCGGCCTGGCGAGCTGGACCGTCGACCGCTTTGCCGCCCGGCGCCGGCGCCTCGTCGACCTGCGCTGGAACGCCACCCGCCTGCGCCAGCGGCCGGTTCGCTGGGCCCTGGCCATCGTCGTGGGCGCCAATGCGGTGGTCTTCTGGACGCTGGCACGCGACGCCGTCGCCGGCCGCCTCGCGCTGGGCGCCGTCGTGACCTACGCCGCCGTGGCGATCGGGACCAGCGCCCTGGCCTTCGGTGGGCTCAACTGGGCGCTGTCGATCGCCGCCCAGGCGGTCGACGCGGTGCTGCGCCTCGGCGACGCGATGGCGGCCGCCGGGTCGTTGGCCTCGGGGACCCGCGCCCCCGACGGCATGCCGGCGGAGGCGATCCGGTTCCGCGGAGTCACCTTCGCCTACGAATCCGGCGCCCCGGTCCTGGACGGCTTCGACCTCGACATCCCGGCCGGCACCTCGCTGGCGATCGTGGGTCAGAACGGCGCCGGCAAGACGACGCTGGCCAAGCTGCTGTGCCGGCTGTACGACCCGCAGGCCGGGGCGGTCGAGATCGACGGCGTTGACCTTCGCGAGCTCGACCTGGACGGCTGGCGGCGCCGCGTCGCCGCGGTCTTCCAGGACTTCGTCCGCTACGAGCTGCCCCTGCGCGACAACGTCGCACCGACCGGCGCCCCGGACGAGGACATCCTCGCCGCCCTGCAGCAGGCCGGCGGCCTCGGGCTGGCCGACCTCGACACCGTCCTCGCTCGCGGCTACGACCGCGGCACCGACCTGTCAGGCGGCCAGTGGCAGCGCGTGGCACTGGCCCGGGCGCTGTGCGCGGTGCGGCTCGGCGCCGGCATGGTGATCCTCGACGAACCCACCGCGCAGCTCGACGTCCGCGGTGAGGCGGAGATCTTCGACCGCATCCTGAAGGCGACCAGCTCGTGCACCACGATCCTGGTGTCGCACCGCTTCTCGACGGTCCGCCACGCCGACCGGATCTGCGTGCTGGAGGCCGGGCGCGTCGTCGAGCTCGGCTCCCACGACGCGCTGATGGCCCGAGGCGGCCGCTACCACACCATGTTCGAGCTGCAGGCATCCCGCTTTGCTGAAGAAGAGCCCGATGGCGTCGCGCTCGCCTGACCTGCCGTCGACCCGCGTCGCCCTGTGGCGCTCGCTCAAGCTGGGCTACCGAGCCGAGCCGCTGCTGATCGTCGTCGCGGGCGTGACGACCATCGCCGCCGCCGTGCCCGACGCACTGTTCGCGCTGGGATTGAAACTCCTGGCCGACGCGGTGGTCGCCGGCAACGACCGAACGCTGGTCGCGGCGGCGGTGGCGCTGGGCGCGCTGACCGCGGCCAGCTGGCTGCTGCGGCTGGTCAGCGAACGCGCCAATCGCCGCTTCGCCGACCGCGCGACCGTCGTCATCGAGTCTCATGTCGCGCGGCTGCAGGCGTCCGTGGCCAGCGTCGAGCACCACGAGCGACCCGACTACCTCGACCGCCTGTCCATCCTGCGCGACCAGGTGTTCACCCTCAACCACCTGTACGGCGCGCTGTTCGTGACCGCCGGGGCGGTGCTGCGTCTGGTCGTCACGATCCTGCTGTTGATGTCGCTGCATCCCGGTCTGCTGCTGCTGGGGTTGCTGGCCGTGCCAACCGTCGTGGTGTCGACCTGGCGAGCCGGCGCCGAGCGCCTCGCCGAGGAACGCGGCGCCGCGCAGGCGCGCCTGGCGCGGCACCTGTTCACTCTTGCGACCACGGCGCCACCCGGCAAGGAGCTGCGCGTCTCCGGAGTCGGCCCTCGCCTCATCCACGAACGCGGCGCAGCCTGGCGGCGGTGGTACGACACCGTCGCCGCCGCGCGGTGGGTCTCGGCATGGTGGCAGACGGGGTCGTGGGCGTTGTTCGGCGGCGCCTACGTCGGTGCCGTGATCTTTGTCGCCGCCGCCATTGACGGCAGCCCTGGCGACGTGCTCCTGGTGCTCGCCGCCGGCAGCCGGCTATCGCAGTACGTCGGCCAGACGGTGCAGGAGGCCAACTTCTTGCGCGGCTTCTGGCTCGACGCCTCCCGGCGGCTGGCCTGGCTGGAGGACCACGCCGCCGCCCACCACAAGCGCGCTGACCTGCCGGTTCCTACGCGGCTGATCGACGGCATCCGGCTGGAGGGCGTGTCGTTCCGCTACCCAGGCACCGAACGGCTGGTCCTCGACGACGTCAACCTGTCGCTACCCGCCGGCGCGGTGGTCGCCGTGGTCGGCGAGAACGGCGCCGGCAAGTCGACGCTGGTCAAACTGCTGTGCCGGTTCTACGAACCCAGTGGCGGTCGCATTCTCGTCGACGGCGCGGACTTGTCGCACATGCCGGTCGAGCAGTGGCGCGAGCGCACCGCCGGCGCCTTCCAGGACTTCTTCCGCTTCGAGCTGCCAACGCAGCACTCGGTGGGGCTGGGCGACCTCCAGCGGCTGGAACAGCGGCCCGCCGTCGAGGTCGCCGTCGCCCGCGCCGGCGCCGGCGACGTCATCGACCGGCTTCCCCTCGGCCTGGACACCCAGCTGGGACCGACGTGGCCCGACGGGGTTGAGGTGTCGTTCGGGCAGTGGCAGAAGCTGGCGCTCGCGCGCGGGTTCATGCGTGACGAGCCGTTGCTGCTCGTGCTCGACGAGCCCACCGCGGCCCTGGACGCCGAAACCGAGCACGCGCTGTTCGAGCGCTACGCCGACGCGGCCCGAAACCGGGAGGGCGCCGCGGCGGGTCGCGTCACGATCCTGGTCTCGCACCGCTTCTCGACCGTGCGCATGGCCGACCTCATCGTCGTCCTCGACGGCGCTCGCGTCGCCGAGTACGGCACCCACGACGACCTGGTGGCCCGCGGCGGCCAATACGCCGAGCTGTACGGGATCCAGGCCGCCGGCTACCGCTGATTGCCGGACGAGATGAGCCTCGCTGAGTGGTGTCGATCACCTCGGGCGTTGTTCGGCAATGCGGGTTGGCCCATGGGAGACTCTGGTCATGGCATCAGACCCTGTGTCACCCGTTGCTCGCGTCCGACCGGCCGAGGACGGCTCGGAGCGGGACACCTTGACCGGGCTGCTCGACTATTTGCGCGCCACGGTGGTCAACAAGGTCGCTGGGTTGTCCGACGAGCAGGCCTTCAGCGCCCCGGTGCCACCCTCGACGCTCACCCCGGCCGGTGTGGTCAAGCACCTCACCGGCGTCGAGCGCTTCTGGTTCAGCATCGACTTCGCCGGCGCAGACCTGCCCTGGCCGTGGAGCGAGTCAGACCCGCACGGCAACTTCCCCTTGGCCGAGGGCGAGACGATGGCCGAGCTGGTGGGCGCCTACCTCGATGAGTGCCGGCGTTCGCGGAGCGCCATCGACGGCGCCGACCTGACCAGCCGGGCGCAAGGAGAGGACATGAACTTCACGCTGCGCTACGCGCTGGTCCACATGATCGAGGAGACCGCGCGCCACTGCGGGCACCTGGACCTGTTGCGCGAGCGCATCGACGGCCAGACGGGCGAATGACGAGGTGGCACGCCCACTGTGACACCTGAGGCTCAATAAGGGCGCTGTTCGCCAGTGGGATACCTGGGGATACCGGCGTTGACTGCGAGTGTTCAATCGGCTACGGAACGGGTATCCTGCTCCAGCCCTGCGGCTGCTCGATCACGTGCGTCCCCCTGCTCTTTCGGATGGAATGCCATGACGCCCACTGCAACGCTCCGGACACTGGCGGTGGCGCTGGTCATCGCACTCCTGCCGGCCACCTCGGTCGCCGCCTCCACCGACGAGGATCCCGCCTACGTCCCGTGGCCGGATCTCCTGCCGGGACTGACCACGGCCTACGATCCCACCAGTTCCAACCTGTGCACCGCCGGCCATGTCCGCTGCGTCGATGCGGTGATCCGCGAGATGCGGTCGAGACTGAAGCCGTTGGTCCGTGACTGTGACCACGATGCCGTCTTCGCACTGGTGTACCTGCGCACCACTGAGGAGTACCGGCGCACGATCGAGGACCCGAACTTCTTCGTCGATTCCGCCTTCGTCAACCACCAAGACGCCGTCTTCGCCAAGCTGTACTTCGACGCCTTCGACGCCTGGCACCGAGGCGATCGCGACGAGGTCCCACCCGCCTGGCGGGTGCTGTTCTCCGCCGCCGAGAACCGCGACGTCTCGGGCACGGGCAACTTGCTGTTGGGCATGAGTGCGCACGTCAACCGCGACCTCCCGCTGGCCCTTGCCGAGATCGGCCTAGTGCGACCCGACGGCTCCAGCCGCAAGGACGACCACAACAAGGTCAATCAGTTCCTGGTGCGCGTCGTGCAACCGGTCATCGACGAGGTCGCTCTCCGCTTCGACCCGGCAGCCGACGACGCCCAGCTCGACGGAACGACGATGGACGAGACCGCCACCCTGCAACTCCTCTTCGGATGGCGGGAGGAGGCATGGCGCAACGCCGAACGGATCGCCCTCGCCGACACCCCGGCTCAAAAGGCGGCGGTGATCCGCAGCATCGAAGACGCCGCCCTGGCCAAAGCCGAGTTGCTCAAAGCACAGACGGCCTACCAAGCCCCCCTGTCCAGCAGCGCAGCGCGCGACGCCTGGTGCTCGGAACATCGGTACGACGACTAGCCCGTCTACACCCGAGCGCGGGCCAGCAACCAGTCGGTCAGGTCGGGACCGGGCATCGGCCGGGCGAGGTAGAAGCCCTGCGCATTGTCGCAGCCGAGCTCGGTGAGCCGGTCGTAGCTCTGCTGGGTCTCCACCCCCTCGGCGATGACCTCCAGGCCAAGGCCGTGCGCGAGGTCGATCGCCGACCGGACGATGGAGGCGTCACGCTCGTCGCTGCCCATGTCCCGCACGAAGGACTTGTCGATCTTGACAGAGCGCACCGGCAGCCGCTTGAGATAGCTGAGCGAGGAGTAGCCGGTGCCGAAGTCATCAATGACGAACGACACGCCGGCACCGTCCAGTCTCGTGATCGCCTGCAAGGCACCGTCGGGGTCGGCCATCACCGCGCTCTCGGTGATTTCCAGCTGGAGCTGATGGGTCGACAGACCGCCCGCCAGCAGGCCGGCGTCGATGACACTGAGCAGCTCGCGGTCGTGGAGGATGTGCGCCGAGCAGTTGACCGCCACGGACAGCTCGGGGGCGTGTTCTTGCCATCGCGCACAGTCAGCAAGGGCCGCGCGCAACACCCACCACGACAGTGACTTGATGAGCCCGGTGTTTTCCGCCAATGGGATGAACAGATCAGGCGCCATGAGGCCGCGGGCGGGATGGCGCCAGCGCACGAGGCTCTCGACGCCCACGAGCTCCCCGGTGCGCAGGTTGATCTGGGGCTGGTAGTGCAGCACCAGCTGGTCGGTCTCGATGGCCAGCCGCAGCTCGGCCGCCAGGCCGGCGCGCTGGAGGTTCTCCGCGTCGGTCTCGACGTCGTAGACGGCGAACCCGCCTCCGAGCCGCTTCGCGCGGTACATCGCCACGTCAGCTCGTCGGAACAGCGCCGCGGCGTCGTCCCCGTGCAGCGGATACGCGGCGATGCCGACGCTGGCTCCCAGCTGCACGGTGATGCCGTTGAGGTCGAGCAACACGGTCAAGGCGGCCAGCAGCTTGCCGGCGACATGTTCGGCGTCCTCGACCACCGACAGCTCGGGCAACACCAGCGCGAACTCATCGCCGCCCATCCGTGCGACGGTGTCGGTGTCGCGCACCTGGTCTTCCAGGCCCCGCGCGACATGGCACAGCACCTCGTCGCCTGCCTCGTGCCCGAGCGTGTCGTTGATGGCCTTGAAGTGGTCCAGGTCGATCAGCAGCAGCGCAACGACGTGATGGCCGCGCCGCGCCGCGGTCAACGCTTGCGCCAGGCGGTCGCCGAGCAGGGTCCGGTTCGGCAGGCCGGTCAACGGGTCGTGCAGCGCTTGGTGGCGAGCGGCCTCCTCGGCCTGGTCACGCTCGATGGCGATGGCGGCGAGCTTCGTGCAACGTTCGATCAAGTTGCGTTGGACGTCGGTGGTAGTGCCCTCGGCGACGTCATACAGCTCGAACAGACCAAGAACCTCGCCGGTGCGAGGAACACGGATCTCGACGTCGCTGCGTGGCAGGTCCGCAGCTGCGGCCAAGGAGGCAAGCACCGTCGGCGACAGGGTTTCCTCGACGGTGCCGTGGGGTTGGCCGATCGCGGTAAGGGCAGTCGGGGTGCCGCCGCCGAGCGACTGGCCGGTCGCGCGGTCGTTACCGCGATCGCACCACGCCAACCTTGAGGAACGCTGAGGATAGGTCGCGACGCTTACCAGACCATCCAGGTGATGCGCCAACATTGCCGCCAGCGACCCCAGCGTCTCGGGCAGCGGCGCATCCCGAGCGATGAGCTCCAGGATGCGGCTCTGCTCGACCAGAGTGTCCTGGGCCTGCCGCCTGGCGGTGATGTCCAGGATGGTGCCGACGTTGCCCACGATCTCGCCGTTGGAGCCGCGAAGGACCGTCGCGCGCAGCTCCATCCAGCGATAGCCGCCATCCGCGGTCAGGTACCGGGTCTCGTGGTGACAGTAATCGGCCTTGCCGGCGATCACGGTGCTGAACAACTCGAGGGTGCCGACGCGCTCGTCGGGGTGCAGGTAGCTCAAAAAGTTGTTGCCCAGCGTCTCGGCGACGCTGAAGCCGGTGACGGTCGCCCATGCTTGATTCAGGTAGGTCCAGTTGCCGACCGGGTCGGTCTCGAAGACCACCTCACTGAGGCGGTCGAGCACGGCGACAGGATCAGAGCCCGCAGGGCGCTTGTCGCCTGCGGGCTCCTCGCCTGGTGCTGCGGCCTCAGAATCCATGCGTCAGCTCGAAGATGGTGACCCCGTCGTGCGGCCAGACCATCCATTCAAGCACCATGGCGTCAGCAATGCCCGTTATCATATGGATTGAGACGGGCCGATGTGCCAGGATCCGGCCATCCTTCCCGTCCGTCCCCCGCTGGTCCTTCGTCAACGGCATCAACTTCAGGGCCATACGTGTCGATGACGCTGGACGTGAGCGTCAACCCAAGTCGCGCCTACCTCGTCGCCGGCCTCCTCGCGACCGCCGTGTACTTCCTGCTGCCCTCCGGGGGCCTGGCACAAAGCATCCTGAACGCCGGGATCCACCTGTCGATGCTGGCGGCTGTCGCCGTGGGCGTGCGCCGCCATCGCCCATCATCGGTGCGGCCCTGGATCGCCATCCTGGCCGGTGGCGGACTCTACGCGGTCGCCAACGCTCTGTGGTACGTCGTCCCTGTTGCCAGCGGCGTCCCGGCACCGTTCCCGTCGATCGCGGACGCCCTCTACCTCAGCGCCTACCTGCTGTTGCTGGTGGGGCTGACGATGCTGCTGGCGGCTCGGGGGCAGCTGCGCGACCGGGCCATCCTGCTGGACACGGCCATCGTGACGGTCGGTGTCGGTGCGTTGTTCTGGATCTTTCTCATCGCGCCTTATGTGCAGGGCACCGAGCTGGCACTGCTGCCGCAGATGGTGTCGATCGCCTACCCGCTCATCGATGTGTTGCTCTTGGGTGTCCTGGCAGGCATGTTGCTGGCCCCAGGAACCCTGCGCACCGCCGACTGGCTGCTGGTGGGAGGGCTCGCCGCACAGCTGCTTGCCGACGGCGTCTACACGAAGGCCTCGCTGCAGGGCACATTCAGCTTCGGGCAGTGGACGTTCGCCGGTTGGATGATCTTCTACGTGCTGCTGGGCGCTGCCGCCCTGCACCCGACCATGCGCGGGCTGTCCATGCCCCGGCCGCGGCGCGCCACCGTCCTGTCACCGATCCGCCTGTGCTTCCTGACGCTCTCGGCGCTGCTGCCCTCGGTCCTGGTGATCGCGTTGGAAAGCGACACCGCTCACGCTGCCGTTCTCGAGTTGACCGCCATCTCGGCCGTGCTGTTCCTGCTGGTGGTCATCCGCATGGCGGGGCTCGTGGCGGACGTCAGCCGCAGCCGGGAGGTCCAGCTTGCCCTTGCCGAGGCCCGCGACAGCGCCGTCGAGGCGTCACGGCTCAAGTCGGAGTTCGTCGCGACCATGAGCCACGAGATCCGTACCCCCATGAACGCCGTCATCGGCATGGCGGGGCTGCTGCTGGACACCGATCTCGACGAGGAGCAGCGCCGCTACGCCGAAGGCGTCCACGACGGCGGCGAGACGCTGCTGGCCCTGATCAACGACATCCTCGACTTCTCCAAGATCGAGGCCGGCAAGCTGGTCCTGGAACCGGTCAACTTCGACCTGCCGGCCTTGCTGCGCGACGTTACCGGCCTGCTCGGCCAGACCGCGGCCGCCAAGGGGCTGCGGCTGGTGAGCGAAGTCGCCCCGCAGATCCCTCCGGGCGTGCGCGGGGATGCCGGGCGGCTGCGCCAGCTGCTGCTCAACCTGGTGGGCAATGGGGTCAAGTTCACCGACAGCGGCGCGGTCAGCGTCAGGGTCACGCCTGCCGACGGTGCCTCCGACAGCTTCGCGACCGTGCGCTTCGAGGTCGTCGACACGGGTATCGGCATCGATGCGATGACCCAGCAGCGCCTGTTCGAGCCGTTCGAGCAGGCCGATGCGTCCACGACGCGCCGGCACGGCGGCACGGGTCTGGGACTGTCGATCTGCCGCCGGCTGGTGGAGCTCATGGACGGCCAGATCGGCGTCCACAGCGCGCCGGGCCAGGGCAGCACCTTCTGGTTCACGCTCGGCTTCGCCGCGCCGCTGGAGGCGCTGGAGGGCGACGTCGGCAGGTGGAGCGCCGAGCCGTTCTCGGCCCCCGAGTCGGCGCACACCGGCACCGTCGCCCTGACCGCCCTGCTGGTGGAGGACAACCCCGCCAACCAGCTGGTCGGGACCAAGCTGCTGGAACGCCTCGGCTACGACGTCGACGTGGCCGGTGACGGTTACGAGGCCGTGTCGGCCTTCGCCAGCCGGCACTACGACGTCGTCCTGATGGACTGCCAGATGCCGGGCATGGACGGGTACGACGCCAGCCGGCGGATCCGCGGCGACGAAGCGCCGGATCAGCGAACTCCGATTGTTGCGCTGACTGCCGGTGCTTCCAACGGCGACCGCGAGCGGTGCTTGGCCGCGGGCATGGACGACTACATCACCAAGCCGGTGCGGCCTGAGACGCTCGCCGCCGTCCTCCGGCGCTGGACCGTCCCTGTTCGCCACGAGCGAGGGAGCGAGGACTTCGCCGCGATGGCAGCCATCACGCCTACCCGCGACAGCGCCAGGAACGTCATCGACCCTGACCGCTGGGAGATGCTGTGCCACATGGCGGCGGGTGACGACGAGCTGCTCGCGACCCTCGTTGCGTCGTTTCTCGGCGAAGCGCCCGCACGACTGGAAGGCCTGGCAGCCGCCACGGCGGCCGGTGACGCCGAGCAGCTACGGCAGCTGTCGCACGCCTTGCGCGGCAGCAGCGCGACGATGGGAGCGGACAACCTGGCCCAGCTGTGCGGCGAGCTGGAGCATGCGGCCTGCGACGGCGTGCCGGCGAGCAGCGCGGTGATGGTCGATGCGATCGCGGCCGAGATGGAGCTGGTGCGGGTGGCGTTGGAGGCGGCGACCGCCGGAGCGAACGCGTGAAGATCCTCATCGCCGATGACGATGCCGTCGCGCGGCTGCTGGTCACCCGGGTGTGTCAGGCGCTCGGTCACGACTGCCTGACCGCCGCCGACGGCAGCGCCGCTTGGGATCTGTACCTGGAACAGGCGCCGGACGTCGTCATCTCCGACCGCCTCATGCCGGGCATGGATGGCGTCGAGCTGTGCCGCCGCATCCGGTCGGGCGGGGCCGCCACCACCTACGTCGTGCTGGTCACGGGCCTGGACTCGCGAGCCGACGCCAGCGCGGGCATGGAGGCGGGCGCCGACGACTACCTCACCAAGCCCATCGATCCCTTCCAGCTGCAGCTGCGCCTCGTCGCGGCGCAGCGCACGACCGCACTGCATCAGCAGTTGGCCAGCTCAACCGCACAGCTGCAACGCATGAACGTCGAGCTGACCCGGCTGTCACGGACCGACGCGCTCACCGGCGTGGGCAACCGGATGCGGCTGCACGAGGACGCCGCCCGCATGCACGCCCACGCCGAGCGTCACCTGCGGCCCTACGCGGTGGCGCTGTGCGACGTCGACCATTTCAAGGCCTACAACGACCGCTACGGCCACCTGGCCGGTGACGAGGCGTTGCGCCGCGTCGCCGAGATCCTGGCCACGTCCAGCCGCCGTGAGGATGCTGTCTACCGCTACGGCGGCGAGGAGTTCGTGCTGCTGTCAGACGATCAGCGGCTCTCCGGCGCCGTGGCCGCCGCGGAACGTTGCCGGCAAGCGGTGGAGTCCCCGGCACTGCTCCACGCGGCGGCGCCCACGATGGGCATCGTGACGATCAGCGTTGGCATCGCCGAGTTTCGCCTCGCGGACCACGCCGACTCCGACGCGGTCCTGCTCGAGGCCGACGACGCGCTGTACCGGGCGAAGCGGCAGGGGCGCAACCGCGTGGTCGTGGCGAGCGGAACCGTCCCGGCTGCCTGATCCGACTGCCCGCCGTCGCCCACGAGCGGCGAACGTACGATTTATTCCTGCTTAGCAAGTGAAGGTCGACGTGGAGCTTACCGATTGCATGAGCGTGAACGATGTCCTGCACAACGGCTTGTCGGCGAATAATGCCGCTCCCGTGCCGCCCTACGAGGCTGCACGGCTTGCACTCCTTCGCCGCTACGGCATCCTGGACACGCCCCCTGAGCTGGCCTTCGACGACCTGGCGCGCATCGCGGCCCTCATCTGCGGAACGCCGATGTCAGCGGTCAGCATCGTCGACGCCGATCGACAGTGGTTCAAGGCCTCGGTCGGGCTCGGCGTCTCCGAGACGCCACGCGACCAGGCGTTCTGCGCCCACACCATCGTCACGCCTTCCGAGACCCTCGTCGTTACCGACGCGCGCCGCGACCCGCGGTTCGCCGACAATCCACTGGTCACCGGCAGCCCGGGAATCCGCTTCTACGCCGGCGCGCCGCTGGTCACCGCTGAGGGCCATGCACTGGGGAGCCTGTGCGTCATCGACACCGAGCCGAGGGTGCTGTCACACGAGCAGCTGCAGGGTCTGGAGGCGTTGTCGCGGCTGGTGATGGGCCAGCTCGAGGCCCGGCGGAGCGTCGGCGTGCTGTCGGTCGCCTTCGCCGAGTGGGAAGTCGCCGCGACTGCGGCCCGCGACCACGAGGAGCGCTTCCGGCTCGCGTTCGAGAAGTCGTCGGTCGGGATGGCGCTGGTCTCGCCGGAGGGGCGGCTGCTCCAGGTCAACGACCGCTACTGCCGGCTGGTGGGCCGCAGTGAGAGCGAACTGGTCGGCGTCCACTTCACCGAGGTCAGCCATCCCGACTTCCGCAAGGCCGAGCTGAGCGTGCAACAACGGTTGCTGTCTGGAGCGGCGCAGGTGGGGGTGCGCGAGAAGCGCTACCTGCGACCCGACGGCGGCGTGTCGTGGGGGAACGCAACCACCTCGCTGGTTCGCTCTCCACAGGGAGCGGCCCTGTACTTCATCTCCCAGATCGAGGACATCACTGAGCGCAAGCTTGCCGAGCAGGCATTCCACCAGACCCAGTCGGTCGGGGACGCCCTGGTGTCGGTGGACGCGCACGGTCGGATCACGGCATGGAATCCCAGCGCGGAGACCATGTTCGGCTACCGCCAAGAGGCCATGCTCGGGCAACCGTTGACCAAGATCATGCCGCCTCGCCACCGCAAGGCCCACCGTCGCGGCTTCGCCTCGGCGGTGACCACCACCGCGCCGCCGTTCGCGGGTCGCGTCGTCGAGATGGAGGCGCTACGGCGCGACGGCACCGAGTTTCCGGTGGAGCTGTCGGTCGGCCGCTCTCAGCTGGCCGATGCGGTGTCGTTCACCGCCGTCATCCGCGACATCACGCAGCGCCGGCAATCCGAGCTTGCGCTGCGACGCAGGACCGCCTTCATTGAGCTGTTACACGAGGTCGCCGCGGCCGCCAACGCAGCGAGCACCGCCGAACAGGCGATGCGCTACGCCCTCCGGCGGGTCTGCGAGCTGACGGGATGGACGGTCGGCCACCTGCTCGACCTTGATGGCGAAGGGTACTTGCGGTCCAGCGGCCTGTGGTGGATGGACGACCCGGAGCGGTTCCAAGACTTCCGGCGGCTGACCCAGGCGCAGCGGTACCGCTGCGATGAGGGCCCCGGCCGGGTCGTGGCCTCCCGCGCGCCGGTGTGGATGGCCGATGGAACGGAGGATCCGAGCGCCCCCAGAGCACAGCTGGGGACCCGGCTCGGACTGGAAGATGGCGTGGCCTTTCCCGTGCTCATCCGCGACGAGGTCGTCGCCGTGCTGGAGTTCTTCTCCGATCGGCCGATCGAACGAGACCCCGACGTCCTGAAGGTGATGGCGCAGGTGGGGACCCAGCTGGGCCGGGTCATCGAACGGACTCGGGCCGATGACCGGCTGGTGCGCCAGGCGCTGCACGACCCCATGACCGGACTGCCGAACCGCGCCCTGCTGCTCGACCGGTTGCGGCAGGCACTGGCCGGCGCGGCGCGCCACAACCGTTCAGTTGCGACCCTGTTCATAGACCTTGACCGGTTTCAGCTCGTCAACGACAGCCTCGGTCACGCTGGCGGCGACGAGCTGCTGGTCCATGCGGCGCGCCGCATCGAGTCGGTGGTGCGGATCGGCGACACGGTGGCACGGGTCGGCGGTGATGAGTTCGCCGTGCTGTGTGCCGACCTTGCCGACCCCACCGAGGCGATGCGTGTGGCCCAACGAGCCGTCGACGCCTTCACCGAGCCTTTCGCGTTGCCGGGCGGCGAGGTGTTCGTCAGCGTCAGTGTCGGCATCGCCTCAGCGGGGACGGCGGCTAGTCCGGAGGGCCTCATCCGTGAAGCGGACGCGGCGATGCACCGCGCCAAGGACCTCGGCCGCAACCGCTACCAGGCGTCCGACGGCGCCCTGGGAGCCGACGCGGCACGCCGGCTGAGTACCGAGACCGGGTTGCATCGCGCCCTGGAACGCCGCGAGTTCCGGCTGCTGTACCAGCCCACCGTCGTGCTCGCTGACGGGACGATCGAAGGCGTCGAGGCCCTGTTGCGCTGGGACCATCCCGAGCGAGGGCTGGTGCCGCCCGACGAGTTCATCCCGCTGCTCGAAGCGAACGGGTTGATCGAACCGGTCGGCGCGTGGGTGCTGCACAAGGCTGCCGTCCAGCTGGGCCAGTGGCGGCAGGAGTTCGGTGCCAACCTGGCGCTGCGCATGGCGGTCAACCTGTCGGCTCGCCAGGTCGGCCAGTCCGACCTTGTCGACGTCGTCCGCCACGCGCTCGCGGCCGCCGACCTGCCCGCCGATCGACTCACACTCGAGATCACCGAGACCGTGTCGATGCAGGACACTGAGGCCACCCTCGCGCGCCTGTGGGAGCTACGCCATCTCGGCGTGCAGCTCGCCATCGACGATTTCGGCACCGGCTACTCGTCGCTGGGCTACCTACACCGGCTTCCCATCGACGTGCTGAAGATCGATCGAGCCTTCGTGGCACCGATCTCGTCGGGCGGTGCCAAGACCGCGATCGTCGACGCCATCGTGGACGTCGGGCACGCGCTCGGCCTGGCTGTGCTCGCCGAAGGCATCGAGACCGAGGAGCAAGCCGCCTACCTGCGCAGTCGAGGCTGTGATTTGGGTCAGGGGTATCTGTTCGCCTGTCCGCTGTCTTCGGAGGCGGTGACGGCCCTGCTGCGCAGCCGACCGCAACATGGAGGGGAATCGGACTACGCTCAGCCGGCCACGTTCACCGGGTAGGTGTCGCGGGTACCGCCCTTGCCGATGGACGCGAGACAACGGATCGCCGATCGGTACATGCTGCGCGCCGTGC
>Ga0136617_10000831_pt1 | contig 26778 bp, 25 predicted proteins | sample AntDrymUQ3222106_2_FD_129672 | JGI IMG/M metagenome (GOLD analysis project Ga0136617, IMG submission 129672) | Polar desert sand microbial communities from Dry Valleys, Antarctica - metaG UQ322 (21.06) | ecosystem: Environmental > Terrestrial > Soil > Desert | place: Antarctica: Dry Valley...
ATTCTTTTAATGGATGAACCTACATCAGCATTGGATCCTCTTGCCTCTTCCAAGATAGAAGAATTGATAACTGATCTTAAAAAAAACCTCACCGTAATAATTGTAACTCATAACATGCAACAGGCGGCAAGAGTTTCAGATTACACCGCCTTTATGTATCTTGGAGAATTAGTGGAATTTGGTCGAACTTCTCAGATCTTTAAAAATCCTGTTAAAGAGTTAACCGAAAGATATATCTCAGGGAAATTTGGGTAATAATTGCTACTATTTTATTATTTTCTTTTATAAATACTTTGACTAGGCTAATTAATTTAGGGCTAAATAAGCTAAGCAGTATTATCCTTGAGATGGCTACCCTTGGTGAAAAGACTGTGATAACAGCCATTACATCCTATAAGGAAGATAATTTGGAAACAACAAAAGAAATATTTGAGTCATCTGCTAGATTGCGTTTTCTCCAAGATGAAGTTTCAGAATTATCAATAGAGTTAATCGCTAGGTTCCAACCTGTTGCCACCGATCTCCGATATATAAAATCTTGCATGGAAATGTCTTATGGTTTTTCTAGATTCGGCCGTTATGCATATGATATTATTAATGTGTTAGAAATCTTGGGACCATTGAAATTGTGTGATAAATCTTCGATTATCCATATGTCTGAGATTGTGTTGGAAATGATGAATACAAGTGTATCTGCTCTGCGTTCACTTGATAACACCATGTCAAAAAAAATATATGAATTGGAGGATGTTGTAGACATCCTGTACAAAAAAGGCGTGAGAGAATCTATTGAATTTATGAATCAGGATAATTTGTACCCTGATAACAGGTGTAATATATCATCTGCCTTAATATTGAAATATTTGGAGCGAATTTCAGATCATGCCTGCTATATCGCAGATTCGGTAAATTATATCGTGACTGGGGTAACTAGTCCAAGAAGATAGTTTTTTTTAGTTGAATATAAATTCCTGTAATGTTTGTTGATAGTTAATGGTGAATGAAATGAAAAAGAGATGTATTATTTGCGGATGTACTGGACATTCTATTTTTGGATGTATCAATCATTGGACTGGCCATAAAAAAAATAATGGAAATTGCATGAAATGATTATTTTAACTCATATAGCGCTATTATTAACTTCAGTAAAATTTTCTCATTAGTTTTCTCTGCTAACGGTACAAAAAATTCCTGAGTTTCATCTTTAAATCTGGAGATTTTATCTTTTCTTCGTGAATTTTTTAGTGACCTAAGATCGTCTAATCTCTCTGCCAAAATTATACATTTTATATAGTTATCTGCTTGTTTTATTTTTAAGATTTGCTTTCCGATTGATGATTCGTCATTTTTTTTTGTCTTTTTGGTAAAAAATGAGATTGTTTTGTAGATTGTTTCACCAATCTCAAATTTGATGTAATCTTTAATTTCTTGAGACAAATCCTCTTTATTAAATATATCATGAAGCAAAGCCGAGCAAATCAAATCTGTTTCATTCATTTTTATTTCTTCAGATAAAATCAACGCCACTCTTAGTGAATGGTTTATCTGAGGTTCAGTAGTATCGGATTTATATTTTCTGACTATTTCATTATGTATTCTGATGGCCAAACCAAAAGATTTTGTAATCTTTTCAACATCCTTAATGGATTCTTCAAATGGCTTTAATAGAGTTGTAAATCCTGTTTTAATAAAATTATTTTTATTATTTTTATTATCGGTATTATTATACATTTCCTGCAATTTGCCCTTCGAATTGGTTTGATATTTTGTCCATTAATGTACTTTTCATCTTGATTCTTTTGATTTTAATAATAACAATGATATTGGATACAAATTAATAAATATACATTCATAAGTTTTGTGTATTTATGGGTTTATTGAATATATTCAGATGACCTCAAAAGATTTAATTAAACATGAAACTATTAACGTGTCTATACAATTTGGTGACATCAAGGTTCAATTTAACGGCGAACCTGAAAATGTTACTGTTTCTGTCATGAATTTTCTCTCTAAGAATATACCTGAAATAGATTTGGCTAGAAGAATTTCCTTAAATTACTCTATACCTGAGTTGATAAACTTGTATTCTCCTATAATCAAAATTACTCCTGAAGGGCCAAAAATTTTACCCGATAATGTGGAAATGCAGAATAAAAAGTTTTCCGATAAAGAAATAGTCATGTTACATCTTTTGGGATCGAAAATTGCGTTTGAATTAGGGAAAACTACCGATAAATCTTCTCGTATCTCCGATATCCAGTCCTCAACGAATTTAAATCCAAAATCCATAAGCTCTAGGTTATCTGAATTGGTCAAAGCTGGTTATGTATCTAGAAGCGTCAATAAAGAAAACCAACTAGAATTGGTAGTTTATGGGATCACTACTGTGGGCATTAGTTGGCTAAATAGTATTATAACCAAAAAAATCAGTGCAAAATAGTTTTATTGTTTCTCAAACAATGGCTTTTTCTGGATATATCTGTAATTTCTGAGGGTTCCCACTCTAGTTAGGATTCCTTCTCTGACCATGTCTGTTAATGAGTGTGATACAGCTGTCCTATCGTAGTTATACCCCATTGCTGATATTTCATCATGTACTTCACCCAATAATCTTTCACTTTCAAAATACTTCTCATAAAATATTTTTTCTATCAGACTCCTACATGTGTTACCGTTTTTAGTTAATTCTTTTAATGAAATGCTGTTTTTCCTTTGATTGTTGTTGTTTGCATTGCTGTTTGTTTCAAATTTGGATTTCATGTAATCTATTTCATCTTTTAGTTTTTCAATCTCATAGTTTGTATTTGTGTTTGAGAGTGAGGCTATATCTATTCCGGAAAGTACATTCTCTACAACTTGTTTAACTTTGTCTTCTGTACACGTAATTTCGACCTCCCATTCTTTGTATTTTAGTTTTATTTTTGCCTCTATGGATAGCTTTGACATTGCCTCATTCATCACTCTTTATATTAAGATTTCTCTTTGATAAAGTTATTGTTGTCCATCTTGTGCATGATGAACAACATTTATTAATATGTTTGTTGTTGTTGAACAAGATGAATAATCAATTAAATTATCAAGAGCTAGAGTCAAACATGACTAATATGAAAAAATCTTTAATTAACAATTTTACTGATTCTTTTTTTTGTAAAGACTATAAAAAATTGCTAGAAAATAAAAAATTGGTTTTTGTAAACGACGATGATGGAATACCAATTCAAAATTGGGGAATGCGTTCCGAAAAATATGATCATGTTAAAGTTAATGATATCGATGTTGTTAAAGTGGATAAGTTTGTTTTTGGTATTGACTCAAGTTGTATTAAAGTTGCTGAAGTGGAAGATGGAGGCTTGTATGCGATAAAAGGCTGTATTTGCATCTCCTTTAAGGGAAGACCTTTAAACCACCTTAAAATTGGTCCTTTTTTATTTTATTTAAATGAGGACACATTAAAAAATTTTCGTATAGATCACAATATATTGAAGCTGACGCTATTTAATGATGATTACGCAAAAAAGTTTCTGAGAATCAATCTCGAGCGATATATTCAATATTGGCTATCTAAACTAGTTACTAATTCTATTATTCTTATAGATGGGTCGCTTAAATATTCGATATTTGAAAATCAGTTTTATTCTATTTTAAGAGTATTTGAGAATTCTGTCATCAATAAAAACTCTGTAATTGGGATTAGTAAGAACACGAAGATCAAAGTGTTGAAATATTTTTCTTATCCTTTGTTAAAATCAAAAAATCCTTCTTTCATTAACATTGATTTAGTTATTAAAAGTTTGATTAGAAAAATATATGGAGAACATATTTTGGTAAAGTTTGAAGATGATAAATATGCTAATATATTGAGAGCAGATGTAGTGGCATTTGACAATAATGTTACTAACCTTCTAGGAACATTACTTTATAATGAATTTATCACAAATGGTTATCCCAGTACTTTACAATTGTCCCATCATGTTTCAACTTTTTCAAACACTGATTTATCTAGTATACAAGGTTTCATAAAATCAAACTATTCAATTAAAGAAATTTACCATGAAAACATACGAAATTCTATTTTAGGATCCATTTAGAAATGAAAATCCTCTCAAAAAGTGGAGATGAGATAACATTGCTTGCTGTAACCAATGATTTTGCAAATAAAGGTGATTATTTTATTATCGAAGATTTCAATTTAAATAAAAAGCTATTAGTCCAAATTTATGATGAGGAGTATCTTTCTTCCCAATCACTTGCAGATGAAATAATTAAAGATGAAGTTATCGGTAAATATAGCTCAGAGAATATTTTTGATCCGTTAGAAATTAATAATCTTTCCCAAATAATACGCGATGTACGGCTCTTTAGAACAAAAATCAGGGGGTCTATAGATAAGTTTGACAATCTGTCTGCTGATGTGGATTGGGTACCTTCTCGTGTGTATTCAAAAATAATTAAAATTAATTATAATGAGATTAAATCATTGATAAAAAGAAATTTGCAATATCCTATTCCTATTGGTAAATCTGGAACTGACGATCAGGTTTTCGAGATTTATGCTGAGGATCTGGACGGTAAATTAAATATAATTACTGGAAAAAAAGAAACAGGTAAATCCCATCTTTCGAAAATTCTCATAAAATCTTTAATTCAATATGGCGCGTATGTTATTGTTTTTGATTTAAATAATGAGTATAGTGGGTTATTGTTTAACAATGATGGAGGAACATCCATTATTAACGATAAGTTACTTTTGTTGGAACCGGGAAAAGAATTGAAATTTGATTTGCGATATTGTGGTAAACCATCCATTTCAAATATGCTAAAGAATGCTCTTGATATGCCAGCAGCTTCCTTGAGGGAGTTTTTTAGGATATGGGACTCCCTTGAAAATAAAAAGATGTTGGGATTAGATGAACTAGGACATGCATTTAGTACCTGGAACATCAATGAGTTAGTCCGAGATGCCCTGTTGTCTAGGTTCCACATAATTGATTCATCTGGTCTTTTTTCTCTTAATTCGCCTAGTGAGAAAGGATTTCAATTCGAAGAATTGATAAAAATGAGAAGAAAAGGAGCTGGAATGATAATCAATATGAGTCGGGTTTCTCCTGTTGTAAGGCGTATGATTGTTGAGATTGTAATGAGTAAATTAAAGGATTTACTGGAAAAATCTTTGATTCCTCCAATCTTTATTTTTGCCGAAGAGGCCCATCTATATATTCGTGATACCTATTGGGAAGATTTGATAACCCGTATGAGGCATTTTGGAATTTATACCACGTTCATTACTAATCAACCTGATGCACTTAACGATACCATTTATAGGCAAGTAGATAATATTTTTTTATTTAATTTTACGAATGATGCAGATTTAGAAAAAATATCTAAAGTTTCTTTGCTTGATAATTCTACAATAAAGTCTTTAGTTAAAACATTATCACATCGCAATTGCCTTTCAATAGGGAAGGTTGTTTCTAATCTGCCAATGGTGGTAAAAGTTGACTCCGTAGATATGGTTACCTTAGGTGAAACAAAAAAATTTTTTAAATAACCTCACAACCTTTTATTGTTATTATAAATTCGCTTTCTGCAATTTTCTCTATTTGATACTCCATGCCATTAATTTTTTTGATTATTTCCAAATTTGTTAAAAGGTGATTTGAAATACTGGATATCTTATACCTTGATTTTTCGTTAATAAAACTTAGTGGCAATACCAACATGTCTGCCAAGTGCCTATCTATACATGCTCGAAATCTAAACTCCTCAATAAACCTTTTAGATGCATTATACCCTATTGTTTCGGCTTTTAAACCTTTTTCACCTATTGAATCAGCTCCCAAATAAATTCCGGATTCAGATATACTGTATACCAAAATAGATGATCCTGGGCTAGAAGAGTTTTCTATTGATGATTTATATTTCTCACATATTATTCCATTTTTCTCTAAATTAGACAGGGCACTACTAATTTGCCTATCGTTTACATGTTTTGGTAGCATACCGGCAATGCTTATTATATGTGGGTTTATCTCCCTAAAATTACAAAAATCAATTGATTTAAGATTTATTGCTTTCTGGATTTCTATATTGACAATCCCTTTGCCATTTGGATAAAACCCTCTTTTTATTATATCTACATCAAAAAGAATTCCTATTTTACTGAATGCTTCCTTCATCACGTATTTTATATAATCAATTGTAGGGCTAAATTTTACATCAGTTCCACCTGTTAATTGAATCAGGATGTCCTTTTGAGAAATTGCGATACTTGGAATTATTGTTTGAAGTAATAATGGAATGCTTCCGGCAGTTCCAATATCAATATTGTATGTGTCTTTATTTGTTTCACTATCGTTTTCACTGTTTTTATCAAATAGTATGTTTATCCATTCTGCACCTAATTTTGCGTTTTCAATATGAATGTTAAATAATTTTGATATGAGTTTTATTGTTGTAACATGCTGGTGTCTTAAGCCTGGATTATTTCTTTTTGTTCGGATATTTGTTATTCTTATGGGCTTTTTAATGATAGTTGAAATTGTAAGTGCACTCCTAAGTATTTGACCTCCGCCTTCACCCGTTGATCCGTCTATTGTTAGCAATTATAGTTTTATAATTAGATTTTAAATTAAATTTTTGTTATTGTTGTTTTAATTTTGGTGGTTGATGTTATATATCGTCTTTATTCTTTCAATTCCGTTTATTTCCTCAATGATTCTTGCTGTTTCGGCAGACACCAATTCTTTCCAATTTCTATTATTGGCGATTCTATATCTGACTTCAGTTGCAGAAAGCTTTTCCCTGCTGATTAATTCAGGATGGATAGTTTCTATGCTTCTTTCTTTAAATAACATGGTTGTAAATGTATCATTTGTAAATACTACGTTGTATCTTGGTACCATTAAGTCAATATTGTGTGTCCATAATTTATGCACTCCAATATCAGGAACTGGTATAAGAATAATATTTTGTAATGTGTCTTTTTTGATCTCTTTACAGATTGTTGCTCTTATAATTTCTATTCTCTCTCCTGCGGTAAAAGGATTTTTAAACTCATAACTTTTGTCAGAGCTACCGATAACTAATACCAATTCATCTACATTATCAAGGCAGTATTTTATCGAATTTATGTGACCCTTGTGCAATGGTTGAAATCTGCCAACAAAAAGGCCTCTTTTTGCCATTTATTTTATTATGTTGTTTGAGTTAAAATATATTGCATTTATGTTTGAAAACAAATTTTTAATCAAAAAAAAACAGTAAGAAATTTATATGTTTTTATATCTAAAGTTTATCCTGTACCATTCGTTTAGTAAATTTGGACGTGATGCGGAATTTTTAGTTGGTTTGTGCATGAAGTCTAAGGAATGGAACGTATATTTTTCTAAAGGAAGTAGAGGCCCGTCAGATATTGTTGCAATAAAAAATAATGCCATTTGGTTAGTTCAAATTAAATCAAGCACTAGAATACCGAAAATACAGGGATACGAGATACGGAACCTTATTAAAATGTCTAATAAGATAAATAATAGTTTTCCTATCTTATCTTTGGTAAGCCCTAAACTTGATTGTAATGCCAATGACAACTTTATTTCATTTGGGAATTATTCGTTAAATTTTTATTTGTTGCCTGATTGGAAAAGTGTCACCTTGGAGTTATAGGTGTCAACTACTATTTCATTACTAAATTTGATTCAAAAATAGTTATTCTCTGTAAATGTTTTTCCAAAAGGATTTTATTGTTTTTTCGTTAAAATGAATAGTATTTATTGTAAATTCTTTCAATGATTCAATATAGCCTAGCATATAGGATTTCCATGGATTGCTATAATTGCTATTCAATGAAATATTTTTCTCATCAGGTACTTTATCCTTTTCTGGATTCAAAATATGATTTGATATTGTCTTTACAATTACTTCATTGTTTGTGTCTTTTGTAGTTGCAAAGGTGATTATTTTTTCTTGTGCCGGTACATCAAATAACTTTAATTTTTCATATTCCGCAGCTATATATTCTAATTTTCCTAATTCTTTTGAAAACCTTTCTCCAATCTGTACTATATGAGGGGTTTGGATAAAACCTAGTTTTGCAATATTGTTGTCTATTGTTTGATCTGGATCATTAAAATTTGATTCTGTGTTGCCATCTTCAAATATCCCCACAAATTTTATTTTAGGTTCCAATGACATGATTTTGGCGGAACTATCTGCAACATTCATTTAATTTTTTTAAATCCAATACAACTATATTTATATTTTTTTATACTTTTTGTATATTTAATTGATCTATTTTTTTTGCTAGATCTATATCTTTTTCAGTAATTTGGTTTTTGTCGTGGGTTATCAGTTTTATATTTACTTTATTGTATGAAATTAGGATGTCAGGATGATGATCCATTTTTTCAGATTCAAGTGCGATTTTTGTAATAAAGCTAAAGGATTCAATAAAATTATTAAATTTAAAATCCTTGCATAATTTCCCTTCTATTTCTTCCCAATTACCCAGATCACTTGATTTATTGTTCATCGTTTATGTTGTGCTAAATAAAGTTTAAAGTTTTCTTTTTATGTGCTTAGCTCAATCAAAATGGATAACATATTTTAATATTTGGTATTGTCTTAATACCTGAGGAAAAAAAGTGGTAGAAGTTGCCGTCGTTCAAATGAAGTCCTCTGTAAATAAAGATGAAAATTTAAAATTCTCTTTAGAGCAAATTAAGGAAGCTAGGAAGAAAAAGGCACAGATGATTTGTTTTCCTGAATTTCAGATGGCGTTTTCTCCAAATTCTCAATCATCTAAAGAATTATTCTCAATTTCTGAATTAGTTGACGGTGGTTTTGTTACAGAGTTGAGCAAAAGCGCTAGAGAAAATGATATCTATATTATAGGAACAATATATGAACGTTCAACCAAGGATTCTGATGAATTTAATAAGTCTTTGAATAGTCCTGAAAATTTTGATAATAGATATTGCGTTTACGATACGGCAGTTTTTATAAATAATAAGGGATTTATAGTGTCATATTACAGAAAACTGCATCTTTACAACGCCCTTGGTTTCCAAGAATCAAAAAAGCTATTGGCTGGAAATAAACTTTTTTCACCTGTTGATTCTCCATTAGGTAAATTGGGGGTTTTGGTTTGCTATGATTTACGTTTCCCGGAGTTAGGTAGGTTACTTGCTATCGAAGGGTCAGGTGCATTAGTTGCTCCCTCTGGCTGGGTTCAGGGAACAATGAAGGAAGATCATTGGTTAACTATGTGTAAAGCTAGGTCCATAGAAAATGGTGTTTATTTGATAGCTCCAAACCAAGTAGGCAATATTTTTTGTGGTCATAGCTTGATAGTTGATCCATTTGGGGTTGTGATCCTCGATATGGGCACTAGAGAGGGAATGGAAATAATTGATTTGGATCTTGGCAAAATCGATTTAGTTAGAAACGATCTTCCTTTATTAAAAAATAGAAGGGAAGATTTATACAATTTAAGACAAAAAAATGCTTTTTAAAATTTTATTTTTTGAGGATAATCCATGACTTTGGTTTGTTAAAGTTTATTTTAATAAATGTTTTTAATAGCACGTTTGGAGGTTTCATAAAATGATAACAAAAAAATGGTGTCATAAATGTAAAGTTTAGTGTTTCTCTTTACTTTCTGGGTTTTAATGTGATTGATTATCTTGATTTGGTATTCTGCTAAATGGACGGCAATATTTCTCACATCTTATCTTTTGAATTTATAAACCAATCCTTCTTCAAATCCAAATTATGACAGTAGTTTTTATTAGTTGTACTGTTTTCTTTTATTTATGACATTGGGTAATCCAAGCTATAATGGGATTTGAAATACTCTCCTGGTGATTAAAATAAATTTTTATCCTATGATAAATAAATCTGATAAATTTAGATGTTCTTTTATTTTATAACAAATAACAATACGGTATTAAGTTAAAATAGAGAAAGCCCAAAAAGTTTATTATGAAATGTACACATTAAATTTAACCCATGCATTTGTTTATTTGTTGTAATACACTTTACATTTTTATTATGCTAAAGTCATTTGTTGATTATGGGTGAAAAGGTCTGTGTACTAGGTGCTGGTAGTACAAAATATGGTAAATTAAATGAAAGCATTATTGAAATATCTCTTGATGCTTCCAAAGATGCCATTGATTCGGCTGGAATAACTCCAAGAGATATAAAGGCTGGATATATTTCAAATGTTTTTGGTGTTACAGACCGTCAAGTACATATGGCTCCTGTAATCATGAGTAACCTCGGGATACCTGATGTCCCTGGATTAACTATTGAATCAGCATGCGGATCTGGATCGGTTATGTTTAGGGAAGCCTATGCAAATGTTGCTGCGGGATTCTATGATTGTGTTATTGCTCTTGGTGTTGAAAAAATAACACATACAGGAACTGCTGAAAGTACTACATTATTTTCCTATTGTTCTGATTATTTTTATGAGGGTGGAAATGGGGCCTCATTCCCAGGTCTTTTTGGTTCTATGGCTAGAGCATACCTTGCGACATATAAGGCCACTGAAGAAGATTTGGCAAAAATAGCTGTAAAAAATCATGAAAATGGATTTTTTAATCCTAAAGCGCATATTAGAAAAAAAATAACTGTAGATGATGTGTTAAATTCCCCGGTTGTCGCATCTCCATTGAAACTTTATGATTGTTGCCCTTTTTCCGATGGTGCATCTGCTGTAATATTATGTAATGAGGAATTTGCAAAAAAAAGCGGGAAACCCTATATTGAAGTAATAGGATCCGGTAGAGGCGCCTCACCTGCGGCTGTTCAATCTAGAAAAGACATTACAACTATCCCAAGCACTGTTGATGCTGCTAATCAGGCCTATAAAATGGCTAATCTTGCTCCTAAAGATATTGACTTTGTAGAAGTTCATGACTGCTTTACTATAGCAGAGCTCATTGATATAGAAGATTTGGGATTTTTCCCAAAAGGCTCTGGTGCCCAGGCAATCAGAGAAGGCCGTACCACATTAAAAGGCGATATTCCTGTGAATCCATCTGGCGGTTTAAAATCTAAAGGCCATCCGATAGGTGCAACAGGTGTAGGACAAGTTGTTGAAGTATTCGAACAGCTTACAAACAAAGCTGGCGAAAGAACTGTTAAAGGTGCAGAAATAGCAATGACTCATAATTTTGGCGCAACAGGGGCCAGTGCCGCTGTTCACATTTTTAAAAAAATGAATTAATGAGAAAGGATAAGGAAGATTAAATTGTCTAATGTCAATTTGAAAAAACAAAGCTCAAGAGAGCAATTTATAGAATATGCTAAAACTGGTAAAATATTGATTAATCAATGTGTAAAATGTAATAATCTTCTTTTAGAGACCATGTATTATTGTAATGAGTGTTTTTCCAATTCATTTAAACAAGTGTCCTATACAGGTACTGGTAAAGTGGTTACATTCACAATACAATCTATAGCCCCTGAAGGATTTGAAGATGTAAATTCCTATGCGTGGGTTGTTTTTAAACTAGATGAATGTAGACTAAATGTTTCAGGATTTTTGCCTGGAATATCATCGCCCAATGATTTACCATTGGGCACTCCAATCAAGGTAATTGATTTTAACGATAAGCATGGCTTGGTGTTAGAAAAATTAAAAGCCTGATCCATTAAGCTAAAATTAATCTTCTTTTTTGTTTATAGAGTTTAACATTCGTTTTTAACAAATATCTTTATCACATAACAATAGATGGAAAAAAGCGGTCAATTCTATTATGATGTTAATAATGCTATATCCGTAATAAACTCGCAAATTTCGCATTTAAAATCAATAGATGCGAAATTTTCTACAATGGATACTAATTTTAGTTCAAAAATTGCCCAGAATATAAAATTAGGAAATAATGCCCGAGCAAATGTAATAGCAAATGAGTTGTCTGCCATGAGAAGGTTGAGAAAAAATACCCAAAACGTCAGTTTAGCTTTAGAAGTCGTTGCTATACGATTTTCAACTATAACTGAATTTTCAATGATGATGGATACAATTAATCCCACTGTAGAAATGTTAATAGATATCCAAAAGGATCTTTCAAAAGCTGTGCCATCTGCCACTGAAGTTATATCTCAAGTTCATACTTTATCTAGTGACGTATTAATTAATTCTAACATTAATACTGATGTAGGTAAAATTGGTGCTGTAGTCGATAATGATGCATTATCTATATTAAGTGATGTTCAAAATAGTCTAGAGGATGAAGCAAAAGAAAAATTGCCTGAGGTGCCAGAATCTATTATTTCTAAAAGATCTCATATTAATTTAAAAGATGATATTATAAATAGTGGGCAAGTTTTACTAGAAAATTAGGCTTTTACTGTTCCATTAATTTTTAACATATTTTTTTATTAGTTTTATTTATATACCAATACTTGAACTGCTGTTTATATTGAGGATTACGTATCTGCCCGCGTCGGAAACTAAACGAGGTATTATGGAATCCACCTCCAAAAAAGTAAGAATGATTTTTTCAGTGATGGCAAGTCCCAATAGGATTGATATCTTGCGTATTCTAAATTCTAAAGGACCTTTAACTTATTCTGAATTAAAGTCATTAGCAGGGTTCCGATCTAAAAAGGAATCTGGAAAATTTGCCTACCATTTGAGAAAGTTGTTAAGGCAGTCATTGATAGGCCTAAATAAGGCGGAAAGACGATATGCCATTACTAATTTAGGGAAGCTGGTTTTAAATTTGGCACGACAAATAGAAGAAAAATCCATCATTGAAAGCGGGAAAATGTATGTGAGAACCAGTAATCAAAGCATTGAAGAGTTCAACCCCCATAAAATAATACAGTGCTTGGTGAGGGAAGCAAACATGTCACTAGAACAATCTACAAAAATTACAGAAGAAGCTGAAAATAAGATATATAAAACTCCAACCTCTTATTTGACATCTAGCCTAATAAGAAACTGCGTTAACAATGTGCTGTTAGAGCATGGTTTAGAGGAACAAATGAATAAACTGGTTCGAATTGGTATTCCTATCTATGATTTAAATAAAAAGCTAAATAACAATACTGGTGTATTAAATAACGGTATTAATGATGTAGTTATTGATATTTCAAAAAGTGTTTTTTCTGATTATCTTAGAAATACTTTTCCTAAAGATATATTGGATATGCATTTTAATGGTGAAATTCATCTAGGTGATTTGGGCGATTGGGGTATATCACCCGATACTATTTTTATTGATATTGAAAATATATTGGAAAAAAGCATCCACCTAAATGTACAATTTCCTTATTTGCCGCATATCTCGAAATTAGATGATGTAGGCATTGTTTTACCTCTTTTAGTTTCTATTTTTCAAAAGGAAGTCTCAAAAGAAATAGTGATTGAAAACGTTTTAAAATTGTTCGATGGTTTTTCTTCAATTAATGATATTCCTTTAACTTTTGCAAATTCTTTGCTAAAATCTTCTTTTTCTATTCATTCTCTTAATTCTCCATTTGTCACAATTGTTTTACCTGTAAAAAATAATGATGATATTTTGTTAAATGTTTTGAGCGGATACCTAATGTATCTTGAGAAGGTTTCCGTCTTAAAATTTGGAATACTTATTTCATTTTCAAATCATCTTCCTAATGATATTGTAGAGATGATAGCTAAAATTACAAGACTGGGTGGAAAGATTTCCTTATCACAATCATCCATACGAAACAGTAAAGGAGTTCTTAAGATACACAATGGCAATAATTTACCTGTAATATCATTACATTCTCTTTCGCTAAACCTTCCTCATTTAGCCTATCAATCAAATAAAGATGAGACTTATTTTAGGACGAAATTGGCGTTATTATTAAAACCTTCATTAAATGCCATGGTGTCAAAAAAAGACATGATCTTTGATAACATTAGGAAAGGCTTGCTGCCTGCCATATCTAATTCCCTTATGTTTCCACAATCAGGTTCTACTGATATACTCATCAATTTGACTGGTTTAAACGAATCTATTTTCAATATATTGGGATATTCAGATAACCGTGGAGAAGGCATTGAAATAGTTAGGAAAGTTATCAATACTGCTAATGATGTAGTTTCCCATTTTGATAAAAAAAATTATGATCATTTTGGAATTTCAATAATCAATGATAATAGTTCTAATCGCTTTCTTCAGCTAGATTCTGAAAAATTTGGTAGGATATCTCATACTTTTGGTTCGTATTCTCAGGGTCTAATTATTACCAAAAACGACCTTGATAAGGAAAACTCTGTATCTCGAAACTTACTTTTTTTAGATGGCTTGTTAACTGGTGGCTTTTCTGTCAAATTGGATACTACTGCATTGTCTTTGATTGATACAGTTGATTTATTGTCCAAATCTATCGATTTTATTTCTTATTTTGATATAGTTGATAAACAGGCTGTCTGTAGTATTTGTAGTTCCAGGGTATTAAACAATAATATATGTTCTGTATGCAAACATAACAATCTACTAAATTTAGCCTAAATATTGTAATAGGAATTTTTATTAAACGATATGATTAAAAATTTTTATTAAACGATATAGTTATTGTATTGTTATCTGTATGGCAGAAATTGATCTTCACAATTCAAAAAATGAATCTGTTTTACGTATTAAAAAAAGAAATGGCGCAATAGTGAATTTTGAGCAGTCTAAAATATCAAATGCAATATATAAAGCACTGGTTGCCGCTGGCAAAGCTGATCATAACCTATCTAACACACTTGCAACAAAACTATTTAATAAAATTATTAAAAGCGGATATGTAGGATCTGCCAATAAAGATCATGCCTTAAGCGTTGAAGATGTCCAAGACATGGTTGAATCGATTTTAATAGAGGAAGGTTTGGCCGAAACTGCTAAAGCCTACATATTATACCGACATGAAAGGCGAAAGATAAGAGAAATGAAGATGAAGGTATTAAATAAAAGAGATCTTGATGAAGTAGACAAATCGTTAGACATCAATTCTCTTAGAGTCTTATCTTCACGTTATCTGCTTCGAGACAATAATAATGAAATTATCGAAGGACCAAAACAACTTTTTGAACGTGTTGCAATCCTGGTTTCCATACCGGATATAATTCATGATGTTTCTGTTTTTGATTTAAATGGTAGTTATAAACAACCTTTAACAGAAGCAGAAAAATATTACGAAAAACTGGATGATTTTGACTATAAACTTAAAATTGGAAATTATTATTTAAACAAATTCCATTTTGAATCTCTAATCAGAACTTATGTTAATGAAGCAAAAATAGGCAGAATGAAAATAAGCTTTAAAGAATTATTGCGAATGATTGCTGAAGGAAAATTGGCCAGTTATGGCAATAAAATTTTTGAATATTATAATTTGATGGTTTTAGGGGAATTCCTTCCAAATACTCCTACTCTTATGAACTCGGGGGCTAGATTAGGACAATTATCTGCCTGTTTTGTTCTTGATATGCCTGATGATATGTACTCTATAATGAAATCATCCACTGACGCTGCAATGATTTTTAAGTCGGGAGGTGGCGTTGGAATCAATTATTCTACTTTAAGACCTGAAGGTGATATTGTAGCTTCAACTAGTGGTGTTGCATCAGGACCTGCGTCCTTTATGCAAATTATTGATACAGTAACTGATGTGGTTAAACAAGGTGGAAAAAGACGGGGTGCAAATATGGGCATTTTGGAAACCTGGCATCCCGATATTGAGAAATTTATTATAATGAAAACCAAACCCGGTCTATATGAGAACTTTAACGTTAGTGTTGGAGTTTGGTCTGATTTTTGGAAATCATTAGTAAATAAAGGGGATCATAAATATTCTTTGAGAAACCCTAGAACTAATGCACATATGAAAAGTATCGATTCTCATCAATTAATGGAGTTGATTGCATTAAGTGCATGGAAGAGTGCTGAACCCGGCGTTATATTCTTTGATAATATAAATAAATACAACCCATTAATTAAAGCCAAAGGTGGCCCTCTTAAGGCAACAAATCCCTGTGGAGAACAATCTTTATATCCGTATGAGTCTTGCAATTTGGGATCTATTAACCTTTCAAAATTTGTAAAAAGGAAGGCAGATGGGATGTATGAATTTGATTGGCAGAAATATGAGCAGTCTATTAGAGTCGCTACTAAATTTTTGGACAATATTATAGATGTCAATAAATATCCGGTTGATGAAATTGATGTAAATACAAAATTAACAAGGCGTATCGGATTAGGTATTATGGGTATTGCTGATTTGCTTTTCCTGCTACAAATTCCGTATAACTCCAAAGAGGGTTATGATTTTATGAGTAAACTCGCAGAAACATTATCGTATTTTAGTATGGATGAAAGTGTGGTTATTTCTAAATCTAGGGGCTCTTTTCCATTATTTGACGAAACGGATTACAAAACTGGATCTATTCCAATATCTGGATACTATGAAATCCCTAAAGACCTGCATTGTTTTGACTGGGATTCTTTAATAGAAAAAATCAAAAATCACGGTATTAGAAATTCTTGGACTACTACTATTGCACCTACAGGTACATTATCAATGATTGCAGACGTGTCAAATGGTGTAGAACCAGTTTTTGCTTTAGTATTTGAAAAACGTGTTACAGTGGGCAGATTCTTTTACACTAGTAAAATTTTTGAAAATGTGTTAAAGGAACATGGGCTATACAATGATGAAATTTTATTAAAAATTGCTAATAACTATGGTTCCGTACGTGGACTTGACGAAATCCCTGATTGGATACAAGATATTTTTGTTACTGCTATTGATGTTCACTGGGCTGAGCATTTGATGGCTCAAGCAGTATGGCAAAAATGGATTGGTAATGCAATTGCAAAAACAATAAACATGCCTGGTGATGCTACAGTTGAAGATGTAAAGTGTGCATATTTACTTGCTCATGAATTTGGCTTAAAAGGGGTTACTATCTATAGAGATGGTTCGAGAAATGAGCAAGTGTTACATATTACTGGTAATGAGCGTGAGAAAAAATTTTTGGTCAAACCTAGTAAATTCTTATGCAATTATATTTTTAATGACGTTCATGAGCCCTATGTACTTGAACAAGTCACTCCTATTTTCAAAAACTATTTAGACAATAGTGATAGTCCTAATCTTAATAACAAACCGGAGCCATCTAATTTTGAAATCAACCCTCGAAACACTCCCTCAAGCCTATATGTTAATTTTGAACAGGAAAACAACAAAGTGTTATGTCCAACATGTAAAAACATTCTGATAATTACAGAGGGATGTAATATGTGTATTGAATGTGGGTTTAGTAGTTGTGCTTCAGGATAATTCTTTGACCAAATTCAAAAAAACATAAATTTTAGCATTTTTTTATTGTCTAATTATATATGACTGATAATAAATTTTTTAAGAGGGGTATTATTTCTATAAGGGATTTTACCATTGATGATTTTGCGTATCTATTTGAACTTACCGATAGAATACAAACTCTAACATCAAATGAACGAGGTGAGATTGCAAAAGGCCTAATACTTGGATACATTTTTTACGAATATAGCACAAGAACCAGATTGAGTTTTGAAGCTGCTATGGCATCTATCGGTGGCAGATCATTAGGAATATCGGATATCGACTCTTCATCTATTATGAAAGGTGAAAGTTATGCTGACACCATTAGAACAATATCTTTGTATTCTGATGTTATCTTAATACGTCACCCATCTGATGGTTCCAGCAGATATGCGAGTGAAATTTCAGATAAACCCGTGATAAACGGTGGTAGCGGAAGTGAAGAGCATCCTACACAGGCCATGCTGGATGTTTATACTATATTTAAAGAAAAGAAAAGAATTAATGGTCTGTCTATTGGAATCATTGGGGATTTAAAATATGGCCGTACTGTATATTCTTTAATATATGCATTATCCAATTATGATGTGAATATTCATCTGGTTTCTCCAACAATGCTGAAAATCAGAAATGAATCTATATACGATATTTCAAATAATATAAAGATGTTTCAACATACTGAACTAACCGATGATTTGCTAAAAAAATTAGATGTTATATATGTCACTAGAATTCAGAGGGAGCGATTTCCTGACCTACAGGAATACAAAAAAATTCAGGGATTATATACCATAGATGAGAATGTTCTCAAAAAGGCTAAATCTGATGTTGTGATTTTACATCCACTACCTAGAGTTGATGAAATATCACCAACTATTGATAACACTAAAAATGCTGTATATTTTAAACAGGCTGCTTATGGTAAGGAATTGAGATCTGCTCTTTTATATGCAATACTTCATGAGAATCCTTTTTAATTTATATCCATTGTTATGATTATTATTATAGCAAATATAGTTTATTTTTAAATTTATTGTTGCTAACATATTTTACTAAAATCAATTAAATTGGGGTTTTGTGTTACCATTATTAATATATTTAAAATTGCATAAACTGTGATAAACTTAACTTTTTTATATTGTATTGTATGTATTTTTTCAAAATATACTATCATTCATCTTATTTAGATGTGTTTCATTTACGTTTTACAAAACTGGATCTTTTTCTATTCTTATAGATTTATCTTAATAATGCACTCTTTATATTGTTATAAATCTCTATAAAAATAATAATGAGTATGGTTGATAAGGATCCTCTTCAAAATGGTGTAATTTTGATTTCAACATTCTCTGATGAGAAATCACTAATTGATCTATCTAATAGCCTAATATTGGAAAAAAGGGTTTGCGCATGTGTAAATTATACGGCGATAAAATCCATTTATATGTGGAACTCTAAACTGCATCATGAAAGGGAGTTTCTGGCATTTTTTAAAACTACCTCTGACCTTGCCGAAAAATTAAAAACCGAAATAGAGGATAATCATCCTTATGATGTTCCTGAAGCAGTGATCATTAAAATGAGTGATGTCTCTTCAGAATATTTTGATTGGATGTACAAAAATACACATGATATGACTGAAATTAGTTAATTTGATAGCGCAGTAAAGCAATGATTCCTCCAAGTGATGAGACTCTCATTCCAATGTCTGTTGATGAATCTGTTGCAAAAGTTTTTACATTTTTTTTGCTTTCAATTTCATTAAGCATTTTTATAAATTCATCTTCTTTCATCTCAAAAAAAACTTTATCAGAATATACTAGCTTATCTATAGCGTTTAATGAATTTGCATATCTTATTTCGTTTATTCCTATTGCAAACTTCTTTTCTCCTTTATTTATCTGATACATTATGTTGTCCAATATTGTTGAGACCGTGGCGATTTTACTATTTGCAAGAATCTCCTTCATTGCATCTGATCTTAGAAATACAAAAAAACCGTCTTCGCCAGAAGTTTCTATGCCCTCAGTCAATACAAGATCTTTGTTTTCGTATGATTCTTTTTTTTCTTTTAAGAAATTGAGGAATTTTCTTTTTGTCTCTCCAGGGCCAAAAATTATTATTTTTATTCCAGTTTCTTCTTTATAGACGTCTAAAGAATTTTTGATATTTTCAAAATAACTTTTGATGTGCGTTTCGTTCTTTTGGTTTGCCGAATATCTTTTTCCGCTTTTTCCAGAGTATATGTTTGGAATAACCTTTAAACTTGTTCCAGTTAGTTTTGCTATGGATGTTTCCTCTGAATCCATCGAAATTAAGATATATTTAAATTCTGACATCGCACCTGTTATCAAATTTAAATAATCTTCAGTCCATCTTGCTTTTTCTAAAATTATTGTATCATTGATCTTTACTCCAATAGAATGGTATAAGCCCTTTGGAATAATTTCATTATTCGATGTAATTATTATGCCCGATATTTTTAACCTCTCTATTGTATTGTCAAAACTTATTTTTTCTATTCTTAAATTTATCTTAACTTTGATTCTTTCTCCTTTGTCTGGTCTGGCAAATTCTTTTTCTTGTTTTATAACTCTAGTAGTATCCGCAATTATGTTGTCTCCTATTTCCATTACTCTCCTTAAGTTAAAAAGATCATCTGGTTCCTCGGGTGTAATTGCTATTTTGTTCTCCGAATCTTTTAACCTATTTGTCTTCATATTTGTTGTAAATTAAAATTCCTTTTAGAATTTTATTATTTATTTCACAGGTTTTTGTTGCCTTTAAATATTTTAAGTCGCCGTTTTATAAATTCCATAATGCTTTCCAAAAAAGATTGGTCTACATAAACCGTTTAATCTAGTTTGACATAAATACAGTATGATGTGGTTAGCTGTTACTTGGACTTCGCAATTTTTTCATTATCGTAATTAATCTTCTTTAACATGGCCAGCAACTATTATGCTATTTGTATTTCTATAGTTTGTGCCGGAAAAGTTAACTGTAATGCGCGTATATTGTAGAGTTGATACAATTTTAATTTAGATAAATATAACATACAGTGGTTTTTATTGTTGTTTTCTTATTATTTATGGCTTTATGATGCCGTATTTGTTAATAAGCGAGGACAAACTCCTTACTCAAGATCTACTTCATCCTATCAGTAGGGCATTTCAATTCATCGTCTGTCCGACCGTTTGTATGCTTCTTTACTAATAAACTTTATCCATTATATTTTTCAATCCTTTTTCCGTCTTGCCATAAATATTTAAAATAGTCTTTTGCAAAACTTGCTAATCCTATGTGCTCTGCCCATATTGCAATTATGTCATAGTTGTTATTTTCATTGTTATCGTTTTTACCCTCACCAAGTAAAATTAACACCTGCTTTGAATCACCTATTACCCCTCCACCAAACATACTGTTTTTTAATCTAATTTCGGCAACCCTTGACATTGCTTTTACTATTTCTGCACTAGTCTCTTCAGATACTAAAATGATTATTCTCACACCTTTTTCAAAGAGTTCTCGCAGATATGGTTGAATAGATTTAATGACCGTATCTGGAATTTTTGGAATTGCAATTAAAAGTTCTTCTTTGGTGGATTGAATAATTTCAGTAACTTTAGCTGCTATGTTATATAGTCCACTTACTACCCATATGTCTGGTTTTTCTTTTAATCCTGTTTTCTCGTATATGGGCATTAATTCATTTATTATGATATTTCTGTTATTCCTGATATTGTTTTCCATTTCTACCATCATTGCCTCTACAGCGGTTGAGGGCGATTTAGGGAAGAAATTCTGAGGCCTTAAATTATCTGAGTAGGTCCATCCTCTTACATATAAGCTGTTTAAAACATCATATATCTTTGAATAAGGCACACCTGATCTTTTACTAATTTCTGCAGCAGTAGTTGCCCCTGTAGATAATAATGCTGTATAAACCCTTATTTCATAATTTGTTAATCCAAGGCTTTCCATAGATTTTTTTGCCTTGTCGCTAATTTCCATTGTTTTATGTGAATAATTTAAACAAAGATATTAAATCTATCTTTCCTTTTTGTTTACTGACTATACACCGTAGTATTTGTCAGATCATGTTTATAAAGCTAAAATATTAAAGAAAATAGGCCTATATATGGATCTAATACATATTTCTAATTTAACTAGTAAAACTGTTGGTTCTAAACGTACAATACGCTATACTCAGAGTATATGCCCGGATTGTAATATGATTCTGGATGCTGAAGTATTTGAGCGAGAGGGTAAGGTATTCATGACAAAAACTTGCCCTAGTCATGGTGAATGCGAGGAATTATACTTTGGTTCCTATGAGATGTATAAAAAGTTTAGTACTTATTGGATGGATGGAAAAGGAGCGCAATCTCCAAATGTCATGGTGGATAAATGTGCTTGCCCTACGAATTGTGGTCTATGTACAAATCATCTTTCTCATTCTGGACTAGCAAACATAATTGTAACTAATCGATGTGATCTTACGTGTTGGTATTGTTTCTTTTATGTAAAAAAGGGTTTAGAGGGTGCTTATCTGTATGAACCTAACCATGAACAAGTTCGTGCTATGATGAAGACTTTAAAATCGGAAAGACCAATTGCCGGTAATTCAATTCAAATTACAGGTGGCGAACCTATGCTAAGAGACGATTTGACTGCATTGATTAAAATTATGAAAGAGGAAGGTGTAGATCATGTACAACTCAATACCAATGGCATAAAGTTGGCTCTCTCTCCAGAGACCATGAGACAAATCAGAATGGCAGGTGTAAGCAACCTGTATCTGTCTTTTGATGGTGTAACCCCAAGAACCAATCCTAAAAATCACTGGGAGGTTCCATCTACTTTAGAATCTGCAAGAAAGTGTGGAATGACTGTCGTATTTGTACCGACAGTTATTAAATCTATCAATGACCATGAATTGGGGGGAATAATACGCTTTGCACAAAAGAATATGGATGTTGTCCATGCCGTAAACTTCCAACCTGTATCGCTAACTGGTAGAATGGGTAAAAAAGAAAGAGAAAAGTATAGAATTACTATTCCAGACTGTATTGAGAGAATTGAAGAACAAACCAATGGTGAAATATCAAAAGATGGTTGGTTCCCAGTTCCATCATGCATGCCGTTAACTAATGTTATAGAGGCATTTAGCAAAAAACCAAAATATGAATTATCTATCCATTTTGCATGCGGTGCAGGAACATATGTATTTGAAGATACCCAAACCAAAAAATTGACACCACTTACATCATTTGTTGATATTAAAGGATTGTTAGAATACTTTGAAGAAAAAACTGAGGAAATTAAATCCGGATCTAATAGATATTGGACTATGTTGGAAGTGATAAGAAAATTAAATCAATTTGTGGACAGATCAAAACAGCCTCATGGATTAGATTTGGGAAGAATGTTTTCTAGTATTCTGCTTAAACAAAACTTTGATTCTGTAGGCTCATGGCATGTAAGATCATTGTTTCTAGGGATGATGCATTTCCAAGATAAATATAACGAAGATTTAGAAAGGCTGCAAAGATGTGATATACATTACCTAACTCCTGATCTGCGTATTGTACCATTTTGTGCCTTTAATGTAATTCCTGAATGGTATAGGGATAGAATTCAAAAGAAATACAGTATTCCTGTGGAAGAATGGGAAAAAGAACATGGTCAAACTTTGGAAGCCGGTCTGTATCGTGGTATTATGAGAAAAGGAAAGTCTGAAGCTCAAATGGGATGTGCAGTATCAGAGATGCATAAAGCCGCCTCAGAATCCGAAGATCACCGTGGAGTTGAACTGAGAAATGGGATGGCTGGTGCATAATCTCAATTCTCTTTCAAAATTAATTTAAGTAATAGTTAAAAAAAAAATATTACTAAAAATTTTATATATCAATTATATTTTCGATTGTTATTATTGTTTTGTATGTTTTTGTAGATAATTTTAAATAGCTTGAAAACATAGTATATGATGTAAATGCCGTCTTCATCAATAAATGCAATAACTAGAATGAGTGCAACTCTAAAGGATCTTTTTATTTACATATATGATTTGTCTCCATTGGATATGGACTTGTTACTCACTTTGATTAAACACAACGATAAACAAATGACATTGGAAGATTTGTCTAAAGCTGTAAATAGAGATAAAAGCACTGTATTCAGATCGTTGCAAAAGCTAACTGGCTTGGGAATCTGTGTAAAGGAAAGTAGAACCCTTAAGGAAGGGGGTCATTTTCACGTATATTCTTCCATTTCTAGAGATATCTTTAAACTGGAAACAGAAAAACGTGTAAAAGAGTTGGAACAGAGTTTAAGGAGAATATTAAAGAAGTTTGAAGATGATCTAGATGTAATGTTGGATGATGTATATAAGAAAAAATAATATTATGTGCTGAATAGCGAATATCTATAGTTATGGATAGCATCAATTTTCATAATTTTGAAAATTTATTTGAAAATTCGGAACCAAAATCTATAGATATTTACATTAACTCATTTTCTTCTTTTCTGTTCTTAAAAAATAGTTTGTTTTACAATTCACTGAAATTAATTTCGAAAAAAAAAAGTTTTTCTAATGCCAGAATTTTGGTAGTATGTGATGATAATCAATTTGATTCAATTTGTGATCTGTTTTCATCAATCAACAATGTTTATATCAGTAATATTTCATCTTTTTCAGAACAACAAGAAAATCTGATAACAATCACCATTAACAAAAAAATACTGTATTTTTTTAAAATAAATTATGATGAAACTAAAAAAACATTTAATTGTAATTTGTATAATGTTATATTTGATGAATTGATATATTTTTTCTCGATTATATATGATATTCTCTGGTGTACTGTAGAAAAAAACAAATCACTGGAAAAAAGCAATATATTCCAACAAGATTTTATAGATATTGCTTCTCATCAATTACGGAATCCTATATTACCTATAATAGGATTTTCTAAAATTTTAAAGTCAAAAATAAAAGATTCGACCGTACTAGAATATATTGATATAATAATCAGAAATGGGGAAAAGTTAAGGGATGTCGCAAACGATATATTGGATATTTCTAGAATTGAAACAAATTCAATAAGAGTCAACAAAGGGTTTTTTGACATTGATAAAATTTTGTTTGATCTTATTAATGAATATCAGGATTTGGCCGTTAGAGAATCCGTTGATATTAAATTTATTTATTATGGCAAGCCAGGTTTAATAATTGAAGCCGATAAATCTTTGATTGCACAAGCATTTGATAATTTATTAAATAACTCTTATTTTTCCACAAAAAATAATCGCGGACAGGAAATAACAATTAGCTTATCCCAAAAAAATACCTCCTCTGTTACTATAACTGTTGAAGATGAAGGACATCAAATGCAAATTAAAGATCTTAACCAGATATTCACAAAATTTTTTACAAAATCAATTGGAGGAACTGGCCTGGGATTGTTTATTTCTAAAAAACTATTTGACATTCATGGTGGAACTGTCGATATAAAAAATAGATCCCCTGATTTAGGGTTGAAGTTTACTATAGATCTCCCTATATCAAATCAGAAAATATCTTCTCGATCAATAGGAAACAAACTTTATGATAATAGAATATTGATTATAGATGAATCTTCTGAAAACCTACACCTCATCAAAAATAGAATTCAAGATTTGGGTTATGGGATAGATTGTTATGAGGATCCTTTAAATGCTGTTCAACATTTCGTCCCTGGTAAATATTCTTTGGTTTTTTTAGGTGTTGATATTAGGGGTTTTGATGGATTTGATCTGTATGATGAATTGAAAAAACGCGATAATGATGTCAAAGGCTATTTCATAACATCTAATAAAATAAATAAAGATGCAATAGATGTATTCTTCGATAAAGATATACAATATGATCAATTTATATACAAACCTCATCTGTTAGACTCCATCATAAAAATTATTAAAAACGAACATAACCGTTAGATTTAATAAATTATCAGAAAATTTTTCTATTTGTTATTTTTATTGTAATTTATATGAATGTTTTAATTATCGAAGATGATGCTGATATATGCCATTTGTACTCTATTTGGCTTCAAGAACTTGATTACAATTATGTTATTGCCAAAACTGTTGAAGACGGACTTTATGAGTATCGCAACTCACTAAAACAAAATTCTGCTAATCTAAATAATTTTGATTTAATTATACTGGATTATGATCTTCCGCCAAAAAAAGATTCTTCTCTATCAAATAAAAATGGCTTATATGTTGCGAAAGAAGTATTGGGTTTAAATAAAGATCAGAGAATAATATTTGCTTCAGCATGGCCCCAAAAAATTTTCAATGAATATATGGAAAGCTTGAAGTGTTTTATAGAAATCCTTCAAAAACCGTTTGAAAAAGATCTTTTTATTAAAATGATACAAGATACATTTGTTTTTGATACCCTAAAAAAGGTTGTAATAGATATGAGGAAAAATGATTTAAATTCAGACAAACCTACTCCTGAAAGTTATGTCAATCTTTTTGAACTTTTATGGAAATTACAAAAAGATACTTTTGATGGTCGTGGTAATTAACTTTTTTAATAAGATTTAATTTAAAGAATGGTTGAAATTTGATTATGTCTTCTATGAAGTACGTGCAAATAGATTTACAGGGTGATATTGCTGTTCTAAAAATACATAGACCAGAAGCACTTAATGCAATGAATTTGGATGTTATATCTGAATTATCTCGAGCAATAGATTTAATTTCTGTTGATCAAGGAATAAGGGTTTTGATTATTACTGGTTCGGGTGATCGATCTTTTTGTGCTGGCGCAGATATTTCATATATGGTCGATATCGATGCTGTTACTGCTGAAAAATATGCATCCTCTGCACAATCTATGTTAAATAAGATTGAAAAAATGGAAAAACCTGTAATCGCTGCTATAAATGGGTTTGCTCTTGGTGGAGGTTGTGAACTTGCTTTAGTTTGTGACCTAAGGATAGCTTCTGAAAATGCAAAAATAGGTCAACCTGAAGTCACAATTGGAATTCCTCCTGGATGGGGGGGAACCCAACGATTATTGAGAATAATAGGTCCTGCAAAGGCTAAAGAAATGATTTTTACAGGAAAAATGATCTCTGCTCAGGAAGCTGAAAATATAGGCCTTGTTAATAAGGTTGTTTCACTAACCAATGAAGATAAGTCACAATTAGATTCGTCTATAGATCAAAAGAGTGAGAAGGAAAAAAACATGGCTTTCTCAAAGATCCTTAATAACAAGCTTTTAGAGCATTCTATAGCGTTAGCTAAAGAAATTACTAAAAATAGCTTTAATGCAATAAAAATTAGTAAAATGTTGATAAATAAAGGCATGGATGCTGATATTGATACAGGGTTAAGATTGGAGATTTACGGTTGGGCATTATGTTTTGCTCATGAAGATAGGCAAAA
>Ga0136617_10000832_pt1 | contig 26742 bp, 27 predicted proteins | sample AntDrymUQ3222106_2_FD_129672 | JGI IMG/M metagenome (GOLD analysis project Ga0136617, IMG submission 129672) | Polar desert sand microbial communities from Dry Valleys, Antarctica - metaG UQ322 (21.06) | ecosystem: Environmental > Terrestrial > Soil > Desert | place: Antarctica: Dry Valley...
GGCCCTCCACGCCAAGCAGGGCCGCGTCAAGTTCCTCGGCTCCTACCCCCAAGCTGGCGAGCACGCCCACACCGCCCGCGAGCACGCCGATGCCCGCTGGAAGGCCGCCGACGACTGGGTCCAGTCGCTGCGCCGCTCCGTTCTGCACTGAGCAAACGACCGGATCCGGTCGATTGCTCAAGGCAGAACGGCGGGGACGTAGCGTCCGAGCATGAGCGAGCCCGAACCCGTCACCGTCGTCACCGGCGCCAACTCCGGGATCGGGCGGGCGACCGCCATCCACCTCGCCTCCCACGGCCACACCGTCTACGGGACGGTACGGGCGCTGGCCAAGGCCGACAAGCTGCGGGCGCTGGCCGAGCAGGCCGGTGTCGAGGTGCAGCTCGCCGAGCTCGACGTCGCCGAGGACCAGTCGGTCCGGGACGGCTTCGCCGACATCCTCGAGCGGACCGGCCAGGTCGACAACCTGGTCAACAACGCCGGCGTCGGTGGCAACGCTGTCGTCGAGGAGGCGACGCCCGAGCTCTACCTGGACGTCATGAACATCAACCTGTGCGGTGCCGTGCGCTGCCTCCGGGAAGTGCTGCCCGGCATGCGTGAGCGGGGCACGGGGTGCATCGTCAACATCACGTCGGTGACCGGACGCATCGCGGCGATCGCCCAGCAGCCGTACGTGGCGTCGAAGTGGGCCTTCGAGGGGATGAGCGAAGGCCTGGCCCAGGAGCTGGCACCGTTCGGCATCCGGGTGGCCATCGTCGAGCCGGGCGTGACGAAGTCGGCGATCTTCGCCAAGACGATCGACGCCCCGAACTCGACCGGTGCCTACGACGCGCCGTACCGGCGGATGTTCCAGTTCTACGCGGCCGGGATCGCCCAGGCGACCGACCCGTTCGAGGTCGGCGAGGTCGTCCGCTACGCCATCGAGACCGACGATCCGCAGCTGCGCTACCAGGTCAGCTGGGGCGGCCGGGAGCTGGTCGAGCGGCGGGCGACGATGGACGACCGCGACTGGGTCGCCCTCGGATCCCTCGCCGACGACGACGAGTACTACCGCCGCTTCCACGAGCTCTTCGGCCTCGACATCACCCCCCGCTGACCGTCCCTGACCCGAGTATCTGCCGCACCCCGAGTACGCCAGCACCCGATTCGGGTATCCACGTACTCGGGTGCCACCAGATACTCGGGTGGTCGATCAGGTGGCGGCGTGGACGGTGGTGTACAAGGCGCGAGCGAAAGCGGCGTCGAACTCGCGGTAGCGGGCGCGCAGTTCGTCAGGTGGCCACGGGGTCGGCGTCAGGGCCGGGGGCAGCAGCGGTTCGGCCCGGAGGAACCGCACGGCGGCCGCCGACGGGCCGATCGCCACCGCCAGCGCGTCGGGCGTGCCGCCGTCGAGATCCGGTCGGCGTTCGTCGAGCACGGTCAGCAGCCGGCGGGCGGTGGCCGCCAACTCGGCCAGCGGCCACAGCTGGGCGACGAGGCCGGCGTCGTCGAGCCCCCGGAGCGGGCCCCGCACGACGACCAGCCCGGCGTCGTCCTCGGGCCCGGGCAGGTTGGCCGGCCGCAGCCACGTGTCGGGACGCAGCTCGCCCATGCGCAAGTTCGCCATCGTCGTGCGGAACGCCCGGCGCTCGGCCACGTCGCGGCGGGGCGCGGTGACGATGACCGTCCACCAGGTGCCGTCCCAATCGGCCGGTGCCGGTCGGCGTCCGATGTCCTGGGCCGCCTTGCGGTCGAGCAACGGACCTGTCAGCCGGTACTCGCCGTTGCTCGCCACCAGCTCGCCGGCGGCGACCATGCGCGACAGTGCCGTGCGCATCGTCCCCGCCTGGATGCCGAACACCGGCCCGAGCCGAGCCAGCGCACCCGAGGACATCGACGGTCGCACCTGGCCGAGCAACACCGACAGCACCAGCGAGCGAGCATTGAGCGGTCGCAGCCCTAACTCGTCGAGCGGCCCGGTCCCGTCCGTCGACCCGACGCCTGCCGCCACGCCAGTCAGGGTAGCCGCTTCCACCCGCCCTGTTACGTCTCTTGATCGCGACGAACGAAGTCTGTAAGATGGCATCATGGCCGCCACGATGATCGTCCCGACGCAGCCGCGCTCGATGGTCCCCGTTCCCGACGTCCTGCCGCTCGACGTGCTGCCGACCGAACGCCTGAACGTCCGGGCGATGGCGACGCGACCGCTGCGCGACGAGCTGCGCCGCATCCCGACCCTGCGCAACGCAGTCACGGTCGTGATGGCCGTCGTGCAGACGTTCGGCGTCGTTGCCGCCGCCATCGTGATCGATCGCTGGTGGGCCTGGCTGGGCGCCTTCGTGCTGATGGGCCGGGGTCATTGCCTGCTCAACATCCTCGGCCACGAGGCCGCCCACCGGCTGCTGTTCCCGAACCGTCGAGTCAACGACCTCGTCGGCCGCTGGCTGCTCGCCTACCCCTCCTACCAGGCTTTTCTCGGCTACCGCCGGGCCCACTTTGCCCACCACCGCGACGAGATGGGTCCGGACGAACCCGACGCCGCCCTCTACGCCGGCTACCCGATCAGTCGCGACTCGTGGCACCGCAAGCTGCGCCGGGACCTCGTCGGCGAGAGCGCCTACAAGAACTTCAAGGGTCTCGGACGGGGGATCCGCAAGCGCAGCCCGGAGGCGTGGCAGATCCTCGCCGTGCAGGCCGTGCTGCTCGGCGCCGCTCTCGCCGTCGGCGAGCCGCTTGCCTATCTCGTGTGGATCGGCTCGTGGAGCACGCTCTGGAAGTTCTCCAACCGGCTGCGCTCGATCGCCGAGCACGGGGGGCTCGAGCGGGCCGAGGACAAGCGCCGCACGACGCACGTGATCCGCCAGCGTCGGTTTGCCCGCTTCTGCATGGTGCCGTATCACACCGGGTGGCATCTCGCCCACCATGTCGACATGGGCGTGCCGTGGCGCAACCTGCCCCGCCTCCACCGAGAGCTGGTCGCCGCCGGCTGGCTGACACCTGAGGTCGAGTACCCGAGCTACCGCGCGTTCTGGCGGGCGTGCTCGTCGGGCCCACGCCGGGAGCGCGGCGCAGCCGCCGACACCGATGCCGGCGGGGCCACCAGCAGCTTCCTCACCTTCAGCTGAGGCTGCCCCGGCCCGACCCGACCGGCTTCCCGCCGACTCGGGTCGGCGTACACTCGCCCGCTGATGGGCCGGCGGACCCTCCTTGGCGCAGCCCGGCGATCGGCCAGCGCCGAGGACGAGCGGTGGCGACGGCGGCGGTGGACGGTCGGGCTGGCCACGCTCCCCTCGGCGATCGGCATCGCGTTCATCCGGGCGCGCCCCGACGCGCTGAATGCGACCCACGACGGCGGATTCTTCGAAACGATCGTCGACAACCTTCGCCGGCACACGTCGCTCACGGCCCCGGTGGATCACACGTGGCTCGTCGCCAGCCCGCTCGAAGTCTGGCGCCAGCTCCCCCGAGTGCCCGTCCCCGACGTCGGCCCGATCTACCCGGTACTCGTCGCCGTCGTGCCGCTCCCGATCGAGCGAGCCATGTGGGTCGTCGCGCTGGTGTCGCTCCTCGCTGCCCTCGTCGCCGTCGGCCTCCTCGTGGCCCGGGCGACCCACTCGGCGTTCGCCGGACTCGTCACCCAACTCCTGCTCGTCGCCGGGCCCTCACAGCCCACGTCGGTCTTCCGGCGTCACAACATCCAGAGCATTGCCGCCGCCCAGTCCTACGACGTGTTGGCGGTCGCCCTCCTCCTCGTTGGGCTGGTCGTGTTCGCCGGCCGGCGGGACCATCGCGGCCTTGCGGTCTCGTCCGGTCTGATGACAGCGGCCGCCTTGACGAGGTACGCGCTGGTTGCCGCGCCGGCCGCCATCGCCGTGGTGGCGCTGGCGCGGCGCCACCGCCAGCGTGACGTGGCGACGGCTGCCGGAGTCGCCGTCGCCCTTGCCTTGCTCTGGCAGTTCGTCCTGGCCCCCGCCCTGATCGGGTCGGCAGGCCCGAAGTCGCTCGGCTGGCATCCCGGCTCGTTGCGCCCCGTCATGGAGCTCGTTCTCGGCTGGTTCGCTCTCGGGGCGCTCGCCGACCATCTCGTCGTCGGTCTCGTGCTGTGCGTCGCGTTGGTCGCCGGCGTGATCGCCGTCGTCGTCACCCGGCCGCCCGGTAGTGCCGCGCACCTGCTCGCCGCCACCGCCCTCGGCCTGACGGCCGTCGTGCTGGCCGGCAAGACCATCCTGGTGGCCGACCTCATCGCCAACGACGAGCGGCACTTCCTTCCCGTGCGTGCGTCGATCACGGCGCTCGCCGTGATCGAGGGTGCGGCGGCGCTGCGGGCCGTGACTCAACGGATCCCGGGCGCCCGCGGCCCGCTCGTGCGCGCCGGGGCGGTCGCCTCGATCCTCGTGCTCGGGGTCGTGGTGCTCGGCACCAGGCCCTGGCTGGAGGCCGACGTGCCGCGGACTGCCCAGACCCCGGAGGCGGTCCGCACCGCACTCAGCTCGTATCCGGATGCGATCATCCTGTCGAACCGGCCGTTCCAGCTGTACCTCGACCTCGGAGTCAGCTCGCTGGACCTGCTTCGCGAGACCGAGGCGTCGACGGGCGAGGAGCGCGACCTCGCGCGGGAGCTGGACGAGTTGAGCAGTGCCGCCGACGTCGCTGTCGAGGTGCATCTCACGAGCGGTGCGCCGGGGGCCACCTCCATGGTCGGGCTGGCGTGTCCTGAGCTGCTCGACTGGCTCACGGTCGAGCAGACGTGGGTGATCGCCTTCGACATCTCCTCGTGCTCCACGACGTGATGGCGGTTCCCGTCCGGTCGGCTGCGAGCGATCGTCGGGCGGCTGTCTAGGTTCACGGCATGAGCGACGGACGCCTGGCCGGACGGGTGGCGGTCGTGACCGGCGGCGCCAGCGGCATCGGCAAGGCGACGGTGCACCGGTTCCTGGACGAAGGCGCGTTGGTCGTCGTCGGCGACCTCAACGAGGCCAGCGGCGAGTCGCTGCTGGCCGAGGTGGCATCCCGAGGTCACGCCGGCCGGGTCAACTTCGAGCGCACCGACGTCGCCGACGAGGAGCAGATGGCCGCGCTGATGGCGGCGGCGGCCGAGGGCTTCGGCTGCCTCGACGTCGTTTTCAACAACGCCGGCGTCGGCGGCGCCTTCGGGCCGATCACCGACATCGACGTCGAGGCGTGGGACCGTACGTTCGCCGTGCTCGCGCGCAGCGTCTTCCTCGGCACCAAGCACGCCGCCCGGGTGATGATCGACCAGGGCACCGGCGGCAGCATCGTCAACACGGCTTCGGTCGCCGGGCTCGCCGGCGGCGGGGGACCGCAGGCCTATTCGGCGGCGAAGGCGGCCGTGATCAACCTGACGTACGCCACGGCGGCCGAGTTGGCCCCGCATCGCATACGCGTCAACGCCATCTGCCCTGGCGTGATCCTCACGCCGCTCGCCATCGGGGCCGACGAGGAACTGCTGAAGCAGGCCGTCGACGGCGTGCAGCCGTGGCCCGAGTACGGCCGGCCCGAGGACATGGCCGCGCTCGTCGCGTTCCTCGCCAGCGACGACGCCAGCTTCGTCACCGGTGAGGCCGTGCGGGCCGACGGTGGACTGATGGCGGCCGGGCCGCGCATGGTCGGGTTGACCGATCCCCACGGCGCCTTCCAGCGATACACCGGGTTCGCCGACGGCACCACCGGCCGCCCCGTCGAGAAGCGTCGCCTCGCCTCCAAGGATGCGCCGCCTCCCGAGTGACAACGAGATTGGCCAGGCTCAGGACGTGCGAGCGGACTCGAGGTTGGGCGAGCAAGAGCGAGCACGGAGGCGCAGCCGATCCGGCTTGCCCGGTCGGCGGAGCCCGAGAGGCTCAGTCGCCCTCGGCGACGGCCTTGATCCCGGCCAGCGTCGCCTCCATGTTCGTGCGGTGCTCGGCCAGCCGACGGTGGAGGATCTTCGACTCCTTGTCCGGCATGGCGTCGATCGCCGGGTTGATGCCGCTGCGGCCGGGACCCATGCGCATGAACTGGGTTAGGCGGGTGCCGTCGCCGGCGGGTTCCAGCGCGAAGCGCCACGTCGCCGACGGCTCGTCGGGGTCGGACACGCCGAAGGCGATCAGCCGCCCTGGCTCCAGCTCGGTGACGTACGCCGTCGTCTCCCACGAGCCGATCGCCGGGTGGTGGTTGCGCCCGACGAAGCGGGCGCCGAGCGCCGGCGCCTCGGCGCCGTCGAGCCAGTCGGCGCCCTGGAACTCGGTGCTGAAGCGGGCCGGCAGGTTGATGTCGCTGACCAGCTCCCACACGGCGGCCGGCGGGGCGGCGATGTCGATCGACGCCGATGTCGACGGCCCGTCGGCGAAGCGCAGGTCGGGGAGGTCTGACGCGGCGTCGGCCATCGCCTCCACCGTAGACCCGGGTTCGTTCGCCGTGCCGGCTGCTGGAAGGATCGGGTGATGCGCGTCGCCATCGGCACCGTCATCACCAGCGAGGACGACGTGACGTTCGTGCTCGAGGCCGAGCGTCTCGGGGCCGACTCGGTGTGGGTGCCCGAAGTGTGGGGCGCCGATGCGCTCACGCCGCTGGCCTACCTCGCCGCCCGCACCGAGCGCATCGCCCTCGCTTCCGGCATCGTCCAGCTCGGCGCGCGCACCCCGGCCAACCTGGCGATGACAGCGATGTCGCTGCAACAGCTCTCTGCCGGCCGCTTCCGTCTCGGCGTCGGCACCAGCGGCCCGCAGGTGATGGAGGGCTGGCACGGCGTGCGCTTCACGTCTCCGGTCACGGCGACGCGCGAGACGATCGAGATCGTCCGCCAGGTCGCCCGCGGCGACAAGTTGGCCTACGACGGGCGGGTCTACCAACTGCCGTTGCCGGACGGGCCGGGCCGTCCGATCCGCTCGATGATGGCGCCGACCGAGGTGCCGATCTACGTCGCCGCGCTCGGCCCGAAGAACCTCGAACTGACCGGCGAGTTGGCCGACGGCTGGCTCGGCAATGCGTTCGTCCCCGAGCACGCCGACGTGTTCCTCGGCCCGCTGCGGGCCGGCGCCGAACGGGCCGGTCGGACGCTGGCCGATCTCGACCTGCTGATGCCGATGGCGGTCGAGTTCACGGACGACCCGGAGGAGGCCGGCCGCCGCCATGCCCGCGGCTACGCCTTCACGATCGGGGCGATGGGGTCGAAGGACCAGAACTTCTACAACCAGGCGTTCGCCCGCCAGGGCTTCGCCGACGACGTCGCCGCCGTGCAGGAACTGTGGCTGGCCGGGCGGCGGGAGGAGGCGGCCGAGCGGGTGCCGGTCGAGCTCGGCCTGGACACCAACCTGCTCGGCCCGCCGGCGGCGGTGCGGGCCCGCCTGCAGACGTACCGCGACGTCGGGATCACCAGCGTGCAGGCCAAGCTCGCCGGCTCGGCCAGCGAACGCCTCGACACGCTGGCCCAGCTGATCGACATCGCCGCCGAGCTCTGAGGCCAGCCGCTCGCCGCCCGTCGTGTGTCAGGCTGACCCGATGTTGCCTCCGGGACGACGGCGCCCCAGTTCGCCCTGCCCGACCAGCACGGCTCGCCGACGGGCTTGGCCGATCAGCGCGGGCTGTGGGTCCTGTTGTGGTGGTACCCGAAGGCGGCCACGCCCGGTTGAACACGTCAAGGTCAGGGCCTGCGTGACTGGTCCAGCCGCTTCGACGAGCTGAACGTCACCATGCTCGGCGCCTCGTTCGACGCGCCGGCCGACAACCGAGCGTCGCCGAGGGGCAGCGGTTCCCGTTCACGCTGTTGAGCGACGAGGACCGCGGCGTGGCCACGGCCTACGGGGCCAGCCGCGATGCGGGCGACGAGTACGCCGCCTACCCCCGGCGGATCAGCTACCTGGTCGATCCCGACGGGGTGATCCAGCGGGCCTACGAGGTCAGCGACGTCAGCGGCCACGCCGACGAGGTGATCGCCGACCTCGAGGAGTTGTCCCCGGCCTGACCGGGCTGCGTTCTACGCGCCGACGAGGGCGGCGAGGGCGCGGCCGGCGAGACGGTCGGCAGCTTCCGGCCAGTCAGCCGTTGCCGGCTGACCGCCGAGGATGACGGCGACGGTGACGTCACCGTCGTGGGCCCAGACCGCCTGGAACGTGTACGGGAACGGGATGTCGTCGGTCGGCTCCGTGGTGACCCGCCATCGCTGGCCCTCGACGGTGCGGGCCGGCACCGTCGGCACCTCGAGCGATGCCGCCGACGTCGTCAACGTCGCGTCCGCGACCGCCGTACAGCGGGACAGCCGCTCGAGATCGGCGATGTGCTCGGACGCGGGCTCCGACTCGAGGAGTAGTTCCACCGACAGCAGCCCGTTGTCCATCGGCGCGTCGATGGCGCTGAACCGCCGCGCGATCCAGGGGGCGGTGTCGTCGCGCAGCGCACCCGGCGGGCAGGTGACGAGGGCGCGGAACGGGTCGATGTCGCCGGCGAGCGCCGGATCGGTGACCAGCCCCGGCTCGAAGTCGAGCGCCGCCCACGTGTCGGGCACGCCCATCTCGAGCGCGCCGAGCAGGCCCGGAGACAGCTCCTCGACACCGGCGGCCGGCGGCGGGACAGTGGCGTCGGGCGGCAGCGACGAGTCACCCGGCGGACCGCCGGCGGAGGCAGGGCTCGTGGCGGTCGGTCCCGCTGGTGCGACCGTGCCCCCGACCGCCCCGTCGGACGGCGGCGGCTGCAGGGTCGGCCGCTCTCCGGTGCACCCGACGAGGATCACGGCCACCGCCGCCAGAGCGAGGGATCTCGTGACGTCGAGACGGCGGGCGCTCACCCCGAGCCGTCGCCGCCCGTGGTTGCGGGGGACGACGGCTCGGTGAGGGTGGACGGCGGATCGGTGGCCGCGGCAGAAGGGCTCGAGGTGGCGGACGTCGACGCCGTCGCGTCCGGGTCCGTACCGGACGGCGGGTCGGCGCGGTCGGCGGTCGATTCGGCGACCCGCGCCGCCGTGTCCGGCGCGGCAAGGACGAGGCCGGCGTCCACCGTCAGCACGTCGGCCGTGCCGTCGACCGTCACCGTCGCCCGGGCCACCGTCTCGGCTGGCTCGGTGCGTACGACGATGTCCGCGGTGTCGGAGTCGATGGCGTCGTCGGTGCCGCTATCGCCCACGCTGAACGTGACGTCGGCCGGTTGCACGAACTCGACCACGTAGGTACCAGGGGTGATGCCGCCGAACGTGTAGACGCCGGCGTCGTCGGTGGTCGTCGTGGCGAGCACTGCGCCGGAGGCATCGAGCAGGCGAACGACCACGCCGGCCACACCCGTCTCGGTCGTCGCTGACCACAGCCCGTCACCGTCGCCGTCGAGGAACACCCGGTCCCCGACCGACACCGTCGCCGGGAGGGAAGGTGCCACGGTGGTCGTCGTGGTGGTGGTGGTGGTGGACGTCGTCGGCGGCGCGACGGTGGTTGTGGTCGTCGTCTCCGGCGCCGCGGTGGCGACGGCGGCGGTCGCCTCGGCCGGAGCGGCCACCGTGGCGGCGATCGCCGCCGGCGGTGCGAACAGTCCCATCGCCACGGCGGTCGCCTGGTCGACAACGCCGGTCGCCGGCAGCCCGCGGGCCGACTGGTAGCGCCGCACGGCCTCCTCGGTGTAGCGACCGAAGTAGCCGTCGGCCCCGCCGAGGAGGTAGATCCCGGAGTTGATGACGGCCCGCTGGATGGACGCGACGGCGCCGCCGCGTTGGGGGAAGCCGACCGGCGTCCACGTCGCCGGGGCTGGTGGCGGGGCCGGTCCCAACCGACACAGGCCCATCGCCGCCGCGGTGCCGTCATCGACGGCGCCGGTGGCGGCGAGCCCTCGCCGGCTCTGGTAGGTGGCCACGGCGGCCCGGGTGTACACCCCGAAGATCCCGTCGGCGCCGCCGCGGAGGTAGATGCCGTCGTTCATCACGGCCCGCTGAGCGAGCACGACGGCCGTGCCCCGGCTGCCGTAGGACGAGCGCGGGCACGACGTGCCGGGCGCGGGCGGCGGGGGCGGCGGCGGTGGGGTAGGGGCCGGACCGGCGAACGAGCCGGCCAGCAGTGCGCCGAGGTCGACGGCGGCGTAGCCCTGTTGGCGGGTGTACTCCAACATGCACGGCAACGCATCGATCGTCGGGCGGTGCGAGCCGCCGTCGTGCAGGAGGATGATGGCGCCGGGGCGGAGGGCGTTCTTGTAGCGGGCGCACAACGTCGAAGCCGACACCCGCGGCGAGCGCCAGTCTCCGAGGTCGGAGGCCGTCGAGATGTTGCACATCCCGGCGTCGTAGATGGCTCGGTCGATGGTCGAGCTGAGCGTGAGGCCGGGGGAGCGGAAGAACGTCGTGCGCACACCGGTCGTCGATTGGATGATTGCCCCCGTGGCGGCGACCTCACGGGCGATGGTCGACACGCCGTAGCTGTGCGTCATCGAGTGGGCGGCGATGCCGTGGCCACGCTCGACCACCGATCGGGCGATGTCGGGATACGAGCGGACGTTGACGCCGATCATGAAGAAGCTGGCCCGCCAGCCGTAGCGCTCGAAGGCCGTCATGGTGGCGGCCGTGTTGACCGGCCAGGGACCGTCGTCGAACGTGAAGGCGACGACCTTCTGTCCGGTGGCGACGCTGCGGATCGGGGCACCGCTCGAACAGAACCGTCCGTAGGTGGGCCCGGCGGCGGCGGCCGGTCGGGCAGGCAGGGCGACCGTCGCCGCCACGAGCAATGGCGCGACGAGACCGGCGATGATCGCCCCCACCCATCTCCGACGCACGTCGATCCGACTCCCTAGTGGCATCCCCGTCCCCTGACTGCCTTCGTCCCGCCCCGTGATTCGGGTGCGGGGATCGTAAGCCACCGACGACCGCCGGAGATGGACTTGGCACGCGATCGTCACACGACGAGCCGGCGGATCACACGGCGGAACGGGAGGGATTCGAACCCCCGGGCCGTGAGGCCTCCCGCTTTCAAGGCGGGTGCATTTGTCCGCTCTGCCACCGTTCCGCCGAGCGAGGCTAGCGAGGGCCAGAGCGGCGGAACGGCGGCCGCTACACTTCCGCCGCTCGGGAGAGGTGCCGGAGTGGCCGAACGGGGCGCCCTGCTAAGGCGTTGACCATCGCAAGGTGGTCCGTGGGTTCAAATCCCACCCTCTCCGCCATCGTCGCGGGACGTCGCCCGCCTCGGGTCGTCATCTGGATGACTCACTCGTTGCGGTTTGATGACGATTCCTGATAGACCTGGGCGCTTCCTGCCGGACGGATGGAGGGCCACCCGCGTCCATGAATGACCACTTTGACGACGAGGGCGATGCTGCCTTCTGGTCGACCGACGAGACCCCCACTGGCCAGATGCGCCGCATCGGTCGCGATGTGACGGGTCAGATGCGCCGGATCGCCCACGAACACGCCGACCGACATCACTTCGAGCGGACCCGCGAACACCGCGCCGTGACGCCGCGCCGCCGCTCCGCCGACGCCACGCCCGTCCACATCCAGGCCTACGACTACGACCTCGACGACGGCTACGCCGGCCTGGGGTCGGCCAGTGGACCCGCCGACCACATCGACGACGAGCGCTGGGCCGCGCTCGATGCGTGGGTCACGCCCGAGGAGACCGCGCCCCGCCGCCGGGCGGCCGGTGCTGTCGGCGTTGATCCCCGTCTGCTGCGTCTCGGCGCGATCGCCGCGGTCGCCGTCGTGGTGCTGCCCGTGTTGGTGTCGTTCGCCGCGGGGGGCGACGGCGATGAGGGCGACGTGACGACGGCGATCGAGGCGCCGGCGGCGGCGCCGCCCGTGGCCAACGAGGCTCCCCAGCCGACCGAGAGCACGATCCCGATCACGGCCGCGGTGATTCCCGTCGCCATGCAAACCGACAACACCGCCGACGACGATCTCGCCGACAACGACACCGCTGCCAATGGCGTGCAGGACAAGCCGGCTGCCGACACTGACCAAGCTGGCACAGAGGCGGCGGCCGGCTCCAGCGAGGCCGTGGCCAGCCGCCAGGCCCAGTCCGAGCCCGAGGACGAGCCCGAGCCGGTCTGTGCCGGCGAGTACACCGTCGTGGCCGGCGACTACTGGATCCGCATCGTGACCGACAGCGGCGCGTCGACCGACGCCTGGCTGGGCGCCAACGACGCTTCGTTCGACACGGCGCTCTATCCGGGCGACGAACTGTGCATCCCCGAGGGGGCGACCGCCCCGGCGCCGCCGACGACCGCCGCCCCGACGACCGAGCCCCCGGCTGCTGCGGTCGCACCGGTGACCGAGGCGCCGACCACGGCTGCTCCGGCCACGACCGCCGCCCCGGCAACGACGGCGGCTCCGGCCACCACAGCCCCGCCGGCGACGACCGCGCCGCCCCCCGTCACGACCGCACCGCTGCCGGTGACGACGTCGCCGCCAGGCGCGGAGCCGCCGTTCGGCGTCTGGGATCAGATTGCCGAGTGCGAGTCCGGCGGCAACTGGAGCATCAACACCGGCAACGGCTACTACGGCGGTGTGCAGTTCTCGCTGTCGTCGTGGCGGGCCGTCGGCGGCACCGGCTACCCGCACGAGCACAGCCGGGCGGAACAGATCAAGCGAGCCGAACTGCTGCTCGACATCCAAGGCTGGGGCGCCTGGCCGACGTGCTCACGCCAGCTCGGGCTCCGCTGACGAGTCAGCACCCGTTCTCGGTTCCGTTCGAGACCCGCCGTCCCTACACTGGCTGCTCGCACACCCGCGCTCGTAGCTCAATGGATAGAGCATCTGACTACGGATCAGAAGGTTGGGGGTTCGACTCCCTCCGAGCGCGCCAGACGAATCTCGCACTCTAGCTGGTGTGATAGCCTCCTGAGGGCCTCGCCGCAAGGTGGGGTCCTCGCCCGTTTCGGGGCCATGTATCACCGATGTATCAGAATTGGGATCGCCATGGCATGGAAGCCGACCGGTCGACCGACGGTCCGCCAGCAGCGCGAGCGGTGGGTCGTCCGGGTCGACGGCATCGGCAGCGATCGCGGGACCGTCGGCGCCCTCGTCGATCGCTGGGTGGCCGGCCGCGTCCACGTCTCGGCGAAGTCGCGCCTGCAGTACGAGTGGGCGGCGGCGCACATCCGCCGAGACCTCGGCGCCGTTCGGGTCGACCGTCTCGGTCGGGAGGACGTCGCCCGCTGGCTGGAGGCGCTGGCGGCGGGCGGTCACTTTGCCCGGCGCAGCATCATCATCCTCCGCACGGTCCTCCGTGCGGCACTGGCCGACGCGGTGGCAACCGGCGAGCTGCGACGCAGCCCCGCCGATCGGGTTGGCATGCCGCGGGTGGTCGCCAAGCCGGACCGCGACGGTGAGATCAAGGCGTGGACGGAGGAGGAGGCGCAGCAGTTTCTGCGCTCGATCGCCGGACACCGCTGGGCGGGGCCGATTCGGTTGACGCTGCTCCACGGGTTGCGCCGCAGCGAGCTGCTCGGGCTGAGCTGGCCGGCCGTCGACCTCAAGAGGGGCACGGTGCGCATCGAACGAGGCCTGACTGAGGTGCACGGCCGCCCGGTCTGGTCGGAGGGCAAGAATGCTCGCTCCCGCCGAACGTTCTCGATCGACCCCTCGACCGTGAAAGCGCTCGCCGCGCACCGCAGGTTCCAGGCCGAGGAGCGCCTCGCCGCCGGCGCCAAGTGGGTGGATAACAACCTCGTCGTCGCCAGCAAGACCGGCACACCGGTGTCGCCAGGCAACTTCGACCAGACCCTCGAGCGGCCGGTCGCCAAGGCCGCCGTGCCGCGGCTGACCTCGCATGGGCTGCGGCACACCGCGGCGACCCACATGGTCCGCCACGCCGAGAACATCGGCGAGATGCGCGCCGCAGCCGACCTGCTCGGCCACAGTCCCGACATGCTGATGAAGACCTACGACCACTCCCTCCCGCAGTCGATCCAGGCCGTGACCGACAAGATCGGCCAACGAGCCGACGGCTAACTGCCTTGACGCCTTCGGATTCGTTCACCGGTATTCCGTGGATATCCTCGATATAGAGCAGGTATGCTCGGGATTCCGAGGATCTCAGGATGTGCCGTGGACCTGTCCAACCCGTTGCGAGCCGTGGCTCCAGGCGTCGAGGGCGCCGTGTTGGCGGTGTTACTCCGCAGCCATGCACCGCTGACCGGTGCCCGCGTGGCTGCCCTGGCTGAGCGCTCGGAAACCCAGGTCCGGGTGGTGCTTCGCCGGCTGGAACAGCACGGCTTGGTCGAGGCCGAACGGCACGGGCAGAGCTACTCGTACCTGCTGAACCGCGAGCACGTGCTGGCGCCGGGCCTGGAGCAGATCCATCGAGCGATGCCGACCGTCGAGGAGATGATCCGGACCATCGTGCAGGAGTGGACGTTGGCACCAGCCTCGTTGGTCCTGTTCGGGTCCGCTGCTCGCCGTGACGGCCAGGCCGGCAGCGACATCGACCTTCTCCTCGTCCGCCACGACACCACAGACGTTGACGACGAGACCTGGGCGGAGCAACGCCACGCTCTGGCTCTCGGCGTGGAGCGGTGGACCGGCAACCCCGTGCAGATCGTGGACCTCTCGGAGTCGGAGCTGGCGAAGGCCGTCCGGCGCAATGAGCCCCTCATCAGCGGGCTGCGAGCTGACGGTATCGTCCTCGCCGGGCGGGACCCGGAGCTGTAGGGGGGACGGGCGCATTGGCGAGAGGGTCCAAAGGAAGGGTCGAGGTGATCACTCGTGCCGACGCGCGGACACGGCTCAAGACCGCCAGGATGTACCTGACCGCCGCCGATCTGATCGTCGACGAGACGGCGGACGAGGCCCCGACCGTAGCCACTGGCAACGCGGTGCTCGCCGGCATCGCGGCCGCCGACGCCATCTGGGCCGACGCGTCAGGTGAGCGGTACCGCGGGCCCGACCACCGGGCCGCTGCCGACCATCTCGAGCGGGTGACTGGCAACAAGACGCTCGGCCGCACTTTGCGTGAGCTCGTCGACCTCAAGGACGCTGGCCACTACGGCGTCAGCAACGTGAGCCGCACGAATGCGAAGAAGGCACTGCGACGAGCCGGTCGACTTATCGAAGAGGCAACGTCTCGTGTGCGATGACAAAGGTCCTCACATGAGCTCAAGGGCTCGCGTCGAATGGGATGGACGCCGCTGGGTCGCCGTCCTCACGCCGGCGCCCCCCTGACCGACGGGTTCCCGACCTGACGCGAACCGTGGCGGCTCTCGACACGTGGCAGCGATGGGCCAACGGCGACACCATCACCGTCGAGACGCTGCGCGACACCGTGCAGATCCTCACTGGTCCCGCCGGAACCGACCGTGGCGAACACCACCGAGCACTCGGTAAGGCCACCGGGACGTGGGCCGGCAACGCCGGCATCGACCTGGACATCGCCGACCGTCCACCACCAACGCCCGAACACACCGGTCCCGAACTCGGGCTGTAGGAGCACCACATCGCGAAGTCATCACCCGGTGCCGACAGAGCCGGAGCGATATCCGGGTCGTCGCTGGCGGGGGGATAGCGGCACTTCGATCGCGGTGCGTGGCCGCCAATCGCGGGTTCGAGGACGCGCGTTATCGGCTACTGGCGAGCACCGCGGGAGCCGCGGCTGCCGGCGCGGGGCCTGGTCCGTCCGAGACGTCTCGATCCACTGCCGGTGCCGGGCGCGCTCACGAAGAAAGGTCATCGGGAGCGGCCACGCCGCCCGGACGCGCGCGGTAGAGATCGCGAAGGAGCCCGACTTCGCCGCCGTGGTGCATCAGCTCGCGGTTGACGTGGAGTACGAGCGCAGCCATCGGGTCGTCGGCGAAGAAGGCGCCCTTCGGACCGAGCGGTCGCGCCATTGCGTCGTCGTCGATGACGACGAGGGCGTCGTGCCACCACGCATAGGAACGGTCGAGGAACTCGATCGCTCCGGTCGCGTCTCCCGGAACCGAATCGGGTAGGTGGCGCTCATCGAACATGTCGGCGTCGTCGGGAACCGAGCCGTCCCCGAAGAACGTGCTCGCGCGCGTCCGGAAGCAACCGATGGCGATGTGCATCAACCGCCAACGCAGAGTCGTGACGGTCACCGCCGAAGCCGGCGATTCGACGTAGCGGAGCCGTCCATCGTCGGTCGGCGCGAGATCGAAGCAGTCGGGCACGGGCTGCCAGGCGTACTCGTCGTCGGTCAGCCCGTCCAGCCTGGGCCGCAGATGCACGTCCCAGTAGAACTCCATCTGGCCGACGAGCTGCTCGCCCCACTCCATCCCGACAGCTTGGCTCCCGTCCCGGCGGCCGCGGGTGCACTGTGCAGGCTCCGCAGCCGTGCCTTGCGTCTTGTCAGTTCGTGATGGTCGCGAATATCAGCACGACCGTCGCTCGTGCGGCGATGCCGATTCGGCATCGCCGTGGTGTCTGAGTGTCGCGTCCGAATGGCCCGCTGCAGCGCGTCCTCTGCCGCCGGGTTCATGCTGCAGGGGCGTGACGCTGCAAGAACAGATTGACGCCATCCACCATGAGACGGGCCCGGTCGAGCGTGATGCCATTGAACTCGCCGTGCGCAGCCCCGTTTCTCAACCCGGCCCACGCGGTCACGTCCTTGACATCCTGTCGAGCTAGCTCCCCTGCATGCTGGAGCGCCACAGCGTAGGCGTTGATTCCAGGCCTCCCGGCGAGCACGGGCGAACCCGCGAGGTGCCAGAGCGAGCGAAGGAGCTCTTCCAGAGCGGCGCCGGCGAGGAGGATTGGTTCGGTCGGATGATCGAGCAGGCCATTGGCCCGCTCGAGGACTACGCAAACTCTGCGATGCAGGAGGGGACCGCAGAGATCGCTAGGGCGGTCGTCGAAGAGTTCAAGTCCGCGCGACTGCCTGAGGGTCGCCCCTTCCAGCTCGAGATCGAGGTAAGGAGGAGCCTCCTGCAGATCGCCGAGCGCATAGACGACGGGTACAACATCTCGGTGCGCGTCGGCGAGCTCCCGCCCGTCGACGAGGAAATCGTCGACGACGGTGCGGATGCCGAGACGGCGGCCGATCGCGAGCTAGCTGAGCGAGTCAGCGCAGTTCTAGAGCGCACCGGCCGCTCCCGCGAGCTGATGAACATGACCGGCAGCCCGATCTTGTCCCTGGAGATGCCACCCCAGGACGACGAGGATACGGCCGCAGGTCAGGTCGACTCCTCTGCCGGTGCTTGAACTTGCCACCACACGAACGAAGCTGCCCGACCGGCGAATGGCTCAGAGGTTCATGAGCGCAGTCGCGAGAACCGGCCGCGACGCCTCTGCCCCTCAGCGCGACATGTGGCGGTGTAAGGGACGCTTCGTGGTCGGACACCTCACTGCTCGCGCCGCAGCCTCCGACAACGCTCGTCGCTCGTGAGGCAGCTCGGCGGTGCGCTGGGAACCGTCTGATCGTCATTCAGACCTCGATCAGGTATCAGAGATGTATCAGTTCGCCTGATCCATCGCGTGCCGGCGGGTGTCACGCCGTGTCGCCTGGTCCCGACCCGGTCGTCGAAATCCCAGCTAGATGGCATCACGTGGATCAGAAGGTTGGGAGTTCGACTCTCTCCGAGCGCGCCAACCGAATCTGGTGATCTACCAGGTTGCCCAGCGCGGCGCCGACCTTTGACGATCAGACCTCGACGACCTCGAGCCCCTCGAGGAACCGGACGTCGTCGGCGTTGCGGGTATAGAGCGGGATCCCGTGAGCCACGGCGGTCGCCGCGATGAGCAGGTCGACGGCGCGTGGTCCCCGCGCCTTGCGGCCCGACGCGACGACCGCGGCGTACACCAGGCCGTAGGCGCGAGCTGCCTCGGCGTCGAACGGAAGGGGATCGAACACCACCTCCGCACGCTGCAGGCGATGCTGTCGCTGCGCCCGCTCGACCGTGTCCCGGCTGGCATGGGGACCGGCAGCGAGCTCGGCCATCGACAACGCCGAGACCACCGACTCCACGGGGAGGAGGTCGGGATCGATGGCGTCGAGGTCGATCAGGACTGATGTGTCAAGGAGTCCCCGCGCTCGGTTGTCAGCCACGCGGCGTGATGTCCTGGTCGACCAGTCGGTCGAGGTCACTCCTCAGCTGATCGAGATCGATCGGCGGCGCACCGCCGAACGCTGCTGCGATCTCGCCACGGGTCGCGAACCGGCGCCGACGGATCGGCACCAGCTCGCCGACCGGCACGCCGCGGCGCGTCACCACGAACGTCTCGCCCTCGTCCAGCTGGCGCATGATCTCGCCACTTTCGTTGCGGAGCTCACGCTGCGTGATCGTGCGACTCATGATGAGCCACTGTAGCACCGGTGCTACAACGAGCCGGATGAGCCCCCACAAGGAAACGACGATTTCCGTGAGAGTCCCGAGGCGTCCAGCAAGACAGCGAAAAGGGGTGTTTGCGACAGCCTGACGGCTGAACAGCACTTGAGCCTCGCCGGCGCGCGCATCCGCAATGATCCGCGGTCCTCCGTCCCAGCGGCATCATGGCGTCGTGGATGCACCGTCCGGCCCACGTCCCATCGACGCAGTCGATGTCAGGGGCGTGGCCGAGGCTCTGGACGACGGCGACCGGGACGCGACCTGGTGGTACGACCCCTCGACCGGCCAGGTCGAGCCCGGCGTCTCCGAGTGGATGGCCGACGAGTTCGGCGATGATGACGAGCCCGAGGACCGCGGCCTCGTCCCCATCGAGTCGCACCGTTCTCGCGCCGCCTACGACGACATCCGTCAGCAGGTCGGCTTGCGCCGGATCGAGGCCGTGCGAGATGCCGAGCCGGTTGCGGGTCTGCCACACGTGGAGCGCGTCCCAGTCGAACCCCGACGGCTGACCTGGCCCCAAGCCTCGGTACGGCAGCGCGAACTCGGCCGTTCGAACGCCGGTCAAGCCCGGGCGATGCGTCAAAACGGATCAGAATATGGGGCTCGACTCCCTCCGAGCGCGCCGACCAGAACTGGTGATCCTCGAGGTGTGTGCGGCGCGCTGGTGAGCTGGACGAGCGGGCGTAGGTTGGTCTGCACGATGAGGACGGTTCTGGCGGCTGCAACTGTGGTCGCGGTCGGCGCATGTAGCGCTCCGGAGCACGCTGCCGATCTGAGCTCTTCGGTGACACCGCCGGCCACGGAGGCGTCCGCTCCCGTGACCACCGCGCAACCCACGACGTCGACAACGTCGTCGACGCTGCCGGCCACGGCGGTGCCGACGTCGCTCATGTATCCCGACGCGATCAACGACACGATGACCGTCGAGGACGGCCACTACGGCACCGTCGAGGAGATGGCACAGGCGGCCGACCTCGTCATCGTCGGCGACGTCATCGGCGTCGAGTCGCTCGGGCGACCGAGCCTCGACGAGGATCCGTATGCCGACGAGTACGTTGCCATCACGGTCGAGACGGCTGAAGTCCTCAAGGGAGCGTCCGTGCCGAGTGTCGTGCTCGGCTGGGATGCGATTGCCGTCGACCTCGACGGCAACCGGGTCGCCACCATTCTCAGCAACGGCATCCGGCCCCCTCGGGTCGGTGACCACGTGCTGCTGTTCCTCGACCCTGCCGACCCGTCGTTCGTCGAGTCGCTCGGCGGCAAGCCGACGCACTGGCCCGTCCTGCTCGACGGGGTCGCCTATCTCGACGGTGACCGTCTCGTCGCCGGCGAGACCGCGTCGACCACCGCCAGCCAGCTACTCGTCCTGTCGCTGCCCCAGATCCGCCAGATCGTGGGCGAAGCCGCCGCCCATCCCCGCGACGTCGGTGAGCCGATCCGACCCGGCGGGTTGTGACGGGCGAGGCGGTACGGTCGATCTGATGCGACCGAGCGGCCGGCATCGGGTGATCGCCGGGGTGGTTGCGCTCACCGTCCTCATGGCGGCGTGCGCCGACGACGCCCACTCGACCGACCCGTCGACGGTGGCGCTGCCCGCCACCGCTTCGTCGTCGGCGACCGCGTCTTCGGCGATCGCGTCATCGACGCCGGCCGGCTCGCGACCGACCGCCGAGGCGTCTCCGGCGACCGGGTCGTCGCCGTCGACGGTCCGACCCACCGCCGTGGCGCCATCGACACCCGACCCGTCGCCGCCCGCCACGACGACGACGTGGACGTCGACGTCGACGACGAGCGTCCCACCGACGACGGGCGCCGCACCGACGACGACGGCCCTGTCGGGGGTGGCCGGGCTGGCGACGGACGCCCTCCAGGTGCGCGAGATCGGCCGCTCGGTCGAGGATCGCCCCATCGTCGCCGTCCAGCGGGGCACGCCGGGCGGCGTCGTCGTGCTCGTCATCGGCGTGATCCACGGCGATGAGGACGACGGCGTGGCGATCCTCGAGCGGCTCGCAACGGCGCCCGTGCCCGAGGGCGTCGACCTGTGGCTGATCGAGTCGATGAACCCCGACGGACAAGTGCGTGGACAGCGCGGCAACGCCAACGGGGTCGACCTCAACCGCAACTTCCCCTTCAATTGGGGCCCAATCGCCCAGCCCGGTGACGGCGAGTACGCCGGCACGGGACCGGCGAGCGAGCCCGAGACCCAGGGGATCGTCGACTTCGTGTCGCAGCTCCAGCCCGCGCTCGGGCTCTGGTATCACCAGGATCTTTTCCGCATCGCGCCCGGCGACGGCTTCGAGGGGGAGCTCAAAGCTCGCTACGCCGAACTCACCGGCGTGCCGCTGTTGCGCATCACGGGCGGGACCTACACGGGCGTCGCGGCCACGTGGCAGCGCAGTGTCGTCGACGGCGTGTCGTTCATCATCGAGCTCGGCCCGACGCTCAGCCCGGACGAAGCGAACACCCACTCGGCCGCCGTCCTCGACCTCGCCGCCAGGGTCGCTGACGCGTGAACGTACGCGTGCTTCGCGCCAGCCCGCCGATCCGTCAGACCGACGTCGTCAAACGAACGTCGACGATGTCGCCGAGCTCGAGCCGTTCCGCCTTCCGCACGGCGACCTTGATCGGCACGATGTAGCCGCCGTCTTTGGGCCACAACGAGGTGGTCCACGTGGTCTTGCCGATCCGCACGGTGACCGGGATCATCCCCCAGCCGTAGGTCAGCAGCGCGGACGCCGCCTCCAGATCGAGGCTCTCGTCCTCGGGCACCGTGACGAAGTGGAACGGCGACGGACCCTTCCAGAACCAGATCTCGCCCTTGAACCGCAGCTCCACAGCGGCAGCGTACGAGCCGCGTGCGCGCCGGTCGTCACCACTCGGATGCGACGACGGCCGGGTCAGGTGATCGAGGCGTCGTAGATCTCGTCGACGGTGGCGCCGAGGGAGGCGTCGAAGTCGGCGTCGCTCTGCTGTGCCGACAAACCCTCGGTGAGGGCCCGCGAGAAGCTGGCGATGACGCCGTGATTGCGGCTGAGCCGGGCGTTGGCGTCGTCACGGGGATAGCCGCCCGACAACGCGACGACCCGCAGCACCTTCGGGTGCTCGACCAGCTCCCGATAGAAGTCGTCCTCCTCAGGCAGTGTCAGCTTGAGCATCACCCGCTCGTCTCCGAGCTCGTCGAGGTGGCGGAGAATGCCCGCCTTCAGTAGGGCCTCGGCCGCCCCCTTGCTCGGGGAGTGAATGTCGACTTCCGGCTCGATGATCGGCACGAGGCCGGCGTCGAGGATCTGCCTGGCGAGCTCGAACTGCTGGCCCACCACGGCATCGACACCGGCGGCAGTGTCGGTGGCGATCACGGAGCGCATCTTGGTGCCGAAGATGCCCATGTCGACGGCCCGGGCGAGCAAGTCGTCGAGCCCGGGGATCGGCTTCATCACCTGCGCCCCGTCGGCCTCTTCGGCCAGGCCCTTGTCGACCTTGAGGAAGGGGACGACGCTGCGGTCCTCCCACAGGAAGTCGCCCGTGTTCGTGCCGTCGATCTGGCGGTCCATCGTGTTCTCGAACAGGATCGCGCCGAGGATCCGGTCGCCGTTGAAGCTCGGCGACTTGATGATGCGGGTGCGCATCTCGTGGATGCGGTCGTACATCTCCTCGTCGTTGCCGTACTCCGACTCGTCGACGCCGTAGAGCGCCAGTGCCTTGGGAGTGCTGCCGCCGCTCTGGTCGAGGGCGGCGATGAAACCCTTGCCGGTGGCGACCTTGTCCCGTTGTGCATGGTTCACCGGGCCGACCGTAGCGCCCGGGTCCGCGGGGGTTCGGTGGGCGCTCCCGGTCGGCTCCCAGCAACCTCACAGCACCACGTGGTTGGATCATCACCATGACCATGACTCCCGCCGGTCCCGCCCTCCCGCTCGGTCGCCGTCGGCTGCTCGCCCTCGGTGGCGGCGCGCTCGCCCTGACCGCCTGCAGCCGGACGGGGAGCTCGACGGCCACTGCCGCGCCGTCGACGCCGCCGACCGCTGCGACCGCCGCCACGACCTCCGCCGCCTCGACCGCAGGGACGACCGCGGTGAGTGCGGCTACGACCGCGACCGCCGTCGCCGCGTCGGAGGTGATCACCGCGTACGCGGCCGCTGACTTCGACGCGCTTGGCACGTGCGTGCTCCTGCCCGAGGCGACGGCCGGGCCGTTCCCTCTCGACGAGCAGTTCGACCGCCGTGACGTCACCGAGGACTCACCGGGGCGACCGTTGCGCCTCGGTCTGCGGGTGGTCGACGACACCTGCATGCCGGTCGCCGGCGCCACCGTCGAGATCTGGCACTGCGACGCCACCGGGGACTACTCGGCCTTCACCGACGGGGGCGGCGGCCAGGACGAGGCCGAGGGCACGACGTTCCTGCGCGGCAGCCAGGCGTCGGGCGACGACGGCATCGTCGAGTTCCTCACCGTGGTGCCCGGTTGGTACCGCGGGCGGGCGGTGCACATCCACCTGCGCGTCCACCTCGACGATGCCATCGTGCTGACGTCGCAGCTGTACTTCGACGCCGACCAGCTGGCCGCCGTCTACGCCGAGGATGCTTACGTCGACAACGGCCTGCCGGACACGTCCAACGAGTCCGATGGCATCGCCGGCGACCCGGCGGACGAGGGCACCCTGCTGGCCATGGCCGACGCCGAGACGACCCGCGGCGCGGGCTCCGTCGCCCTCCTCAACCTCGGCGTCGCCTCCTAGCCCTCCAACCGCGCCTGAACCCGACCCCGCCCGCCGTCGATCTGGGCGGCGATCTCCGAGCGACGCGACGCGTGGTGCGCCCAGCACCCCGAGTGACGCGGCGCCCACCGCTACGGGCCGGGCTGCATCAGTTCGTGGCGTCGAATCGCTCGAGGGCGGCGGTGGCATCGGTCAGCGCGGCCTCGGCGGTGGCAAGATTGGCGGCGGCGGAGTCGCGCGCGGCGCTCGCCGTGGCCACGGCGTGCTCGAGTTCCGCCCGTTCGGCGGCACGCGCCTTGGCGGCGGCCTGCGCTGCTCGTTCGGCTTCTCGTGCCGCCGCTCGTGCTGCCCGCTCGTCGGCCCTCGCGGCGGCGGCATCGGCATCGGCCGCCTTGCCTGACTTTGCCGCCCGCTGCCTCGGGGCCGGCTCGGCGGTCGGGTTCGGCCCCGACGATGCCGGGACGAGCCCGGTGAACAGATCCTCTTCGTCGAGGTCGGCCGAGCCGAGCACGCCGACGCGCAGCTGCTCCACCGCGGCGGCTTCGGCGGCGATCTCGCCAAGGCGAGCGACGACCTCGGCCGTGTCGGCGGCTCGGCCCACACCGCGCAGGACGTCCCCGGCCTGGCGTCCGAGCGCCGTCGTCGCCGCGCGGAGACCACGCAGCGCGGTCCGCAGGTCGGGCCCGTCCCGCCCCTCGATCGCCGCCGCCTGCGCCGTCCGCAGCTCATCGGCCGCCGCGGCGAATTCGCTCACCAGGGCCGGCGCTTCGCGAGCCACGGCGTTGAGCGCCCAGTCGGGCCAGCCGGGGCGGCGCAGCTTGCCCACGGCGTTGGCGTCGCCGCGGCGCTTGGCCGCCTTGAGCTTCTTGACCAGGGCGTTGCGGGCGGCGACGAACTCAGCGGGCGCGGTGGCGAACAAGTTGCGGAGATCCGGCCCTTGCTCGATCATCGCTCCATCCTGGTCGGTCACCCGCGTCCCGCGCGTGGCGGTGCGCTTCAACCCTCGGGTGCGGATACCTCGGGCTCGACGGCGCGCTGGTCGCGGAACAGCCCCCACTGCTCGGCCCCGCTCCGGAGACGGTGACGAGCACGGGTCCATCGGCGGCCTCGGGCTCCAGCGTCACCATCGGAAGTGTCGGCGTCGCGGGGCGCAGATCCAGCTCGGCGACCGTGCCCAACCGCGTGGAAGAACGAGCCAATGTTCGAGGCGAGCTGAGCAGCGAACAGGGCCCGGAAGACGCGATGGCGCAGCGGCGTCCACGGCGACACCCCGGCCCAGGGCGTCGCCATTGCCGCGGTCAACGTCGTCGCAGCGCATTGACGCCGGCGAGGGCGCTGTCGACCCAGCCGTCGCCATCTGGGGAAGATCCGTGCCTCCGGGCGATCTGGGGAGGATCCGTCCCGGAACCCGGGAACGGATCGCCCCAGTTCGGGCGCGGGCGGCCGGACCGGATGGCGCGCCCGCTGCCTACGATGGCGGCCGTGCCCGGTGCGCCCCTGACGTCGAAGCTGCAGGGCTTCGGCACGACGATCTTCGCCGAGATGTCGGCGCTGGCAACGGCGACGGGCTCGGTCAACCTCGGCCAGGGCTTCCCTGACACCGACGGCCCGCCGGAGGTCCTCGCCGCCGCCGTCGCCGCCATCCACGACGGGTTCAACCAGTACCCGCCCGGACCCGGCCACGCCGTGCTGCGCGAGGCCGTCGCCCGCCATCAGCAGCGCTTCTACGGGCTCGTCCACGACCCGGACACCGAGGTTCTGATCACCGCTGGTGCGACCGAAGCGCTGGCCGGTGCTCTCCTCGGAACCCTCGACGCCGGCGACGAAGTCGTCGTGTTCGATCCGACCTACGACAGCTACCCGCCGTGCATCGCCCTCGCCGGCGCCCGCGCCGTCCCCGTGCCGCTCCGACCCGACGCCGCCGGCGTGTTCCGCTTCGATCCCGACCAGCTGCGGGCGGCCGTCACCCCTCGAACCAAGGTGATGCTCGTCAACACGCCCCACAACCCGACCGGGCGCGTGTTCGACGTCGATGAGCTCGATCAGATCGCGGCGGTGGCCATCGACCACGACCTGTGGGTGATCACCGACGAGGTCTACGAGCACCTCGTGTTCCCGGGGGCGACGCACGTGCCGCTGGCCACCCGACCCGGGATGGCCGAGCGCACGCTGACGATCTCGTCGGGCGGCAAGACGTTCAACACGACGGGGTGGAAAGTCGGCTGGATGTGCGGACCGGGGGCGCTCGTGCAGGCTGCCCGCACGGCCAAGCAGTTTCTCACCTACGTCAATGCTGGACCGTTCCAACCGGCCATCGCCGTCGGCCTCGAGCTCGGCGACGACTTTTACGCCGACCTGGCCGTCGACCTCACGGCCAAGCGGGACCGCCTCGTCGCCGGGCTGCGGGCCGCCGAGCTGACGACGTTCGTGCCGGAGGCCACGTACTTCGCCACCGTCGACATCCGCTCGGTCGAACCCGACGGCGACGGGCTCTCGTTCTGCCGCGCGCTGCCAGCGCGCTGCGGGGTCGTCGCCATCCCGAGTCAGGTCATGTACCTCGACCCGGCCGAGGGCCGCTCCTTCGTCCGCTTCGCCTGCTGCAAGCGCCTCGAGGTGCTCGACGAGGCGGCCGAGCGCCTGGCCAAGCTCGCCGGCGACGCCAGGCCTGCCGGGTCGGTGGGAACGTGACCGCGCTGCGCGTCGCCGGGCTGCAGCACGACATCGTGTGGAACGACCGCGACGCCAACTTCGAACGGCTGGCCCCGCAGATCGCCGCCGCCGCCGGCTCCGGTGCCGGTCTGGTGCTGTGCGCGGAGACGTTCTCGACCGGCTTCGTGGTCGACGACCCCGACCTCGGCGAGCCTGAGCGCGGGCCGTCCTCGCAGTTCCTCGCCGCCCAGGCCGCCGAGCATGGCCTGTGGGTGGGCGGTACGTGCCCCGAGATCCCCGCCGGGTCGGCCGCCGAGGACCGCCGTCCGGCCAACACGTTCGTGCTCGCCGGCCCCGACGGCACCCAGCACCGCTACCGCAAGATCCACCCCTTCACCTTCGGCAACGAGCACCACCACTTCCGCCCGGGCGACTCGTTCACCACGGTCGACATCGGCGGGCTGCGGGTCTCGATGTTCGTCTGCTACGACCTCCGCTTCGCCGACGAGTTCTGGGCGCTGGCCCACGACACCGACGTGTTCCTCGTCCCCGCCAACTGGCCGGCCAAGCGGCGCCTGCACTGGCAGGCCCTGCTGCAGGCCCGGGCGATCGAGAACCAGGCGTACGTCGTCGGCGTCAACCGGATCGGCGAAGGCGGCGGCATCGCTTACGGCGGCGACAGCCGCATCGTCGACCCGCTCGGCGAGCTGCTGGTCACGGCGGCCGGCGCCGAGACGATGCTGCTCGCCGATCTCGACTCGGCCACGGTCGAGAGCACCCGCGCTCACTTCCGCTTCCTCCAAGACCGCCGCTGACGTTCCCCGTTCTGCACTGAGCAAACGACCGAATGTGGTCGGTTGCTCAATGCAGAACGCTCGACAAGCCGGTCGGCCGACTGGTTGACTCCTACAAGCGGGCTCCGATGAGGGACGGACGGATGGCCAGCAAGCGGGTGGTGGGATGGACTGCGGCCGGACTGCTCGCCTTCGGCGCGATCGGGGCGATCGCCGGTCCGCCCGACGATGACGGGGATGTGAGCTCCGAGCGGCAGGGCGCGGAGGCATCCGCAGCGCGGCCGCTGGCGACGCAAGTGCCGGGGACCTCAGCCCCGCCGACGTCGGGCGACGCGCCGACCACTGCGGCCGCGACCGAGGCGCCGACGACGAGCA
>Ga0136617_10000833_pt1 | contig 26737 bp, 11 predicted proteins | sample AntDrymUQ3222106_2_FD_129672 | JGI IMG/M metagenome (GOLD analysis project Ga0136617, IMG submission 129672) | Polar desert sand microbial communities from Dry Valleys, Antarctica - metaG UQ322 (21.06) | ecosystem: Environmental > Terrestrial > Soil > Desert | place: Antarctica: Dry Valley...
CGTTGCATCTTTTTCAGCAGTGCGATCTGAGACGCGTGATAGAGGTCATGCTGCCAGAGCCAAAGCGATCTAGCCCAGAGTTGAGAGTAAGCGGATGAGACCGCGAGAGATGTAATGCACGCGATGAATCTGCACCGATCCGTAGCGGAACGAAATCTATTCGCGCGACTCTGCTCTTCTGAGCTAAGCATTTGCCACAATTGTTCCAGCGATTGTGGATTCAAGTCGAGATGAGCAAGTCATACATCAACTTCATCCTTGGTCAAGTCACGCTGCTCAGGACCAACTTGCCACTTTTCAGCTCTGTCAGTCCTGTCAATCTTGTCAGTCCTGCGGTTTCAGGAGCGTCCTGTTCTGATTGTGTTGATTTAATCACTTTGGTGAATGCCCGAAGGGATTGGTCACGTATGGGACAGGAGCAGTAATGCCTTCTGACTCTCCTTCCGGATTGATGCGAAGCACTGTGCCTAAGCCCGTGTCTATCAACCCTTTCTGCGTGACCTTAATGCCGCGCGCTTTGAGTATCTTTACGACGCTGCTATCAACGCGCGGATCGAGCCAGTTTGTGTCAAGCTGCAACTTCAGTTTCTTAGTGATTCGTCGAAGTTGCGAAGGGAATGTGCCGAAGCGGGGAGTCGAAACCGAATCGCGTACAGACATTTGGTAATCAATGAGGTTGACTAAAAACTGGAAGGAAGTTTCTACAACCGAATTGGAAATTGCGCCGACGGCGAAACGTGATTGCCCTTCCTGAAGAGCGAGATGGATCGAAAACGGGCTAAGGCGACGCCGTCCCGGCTCGGTGTTCCATGGAATTTTTCCTGAAGAAGGCAAAGCAACGCCTTCCACGAACATTCCCTCTGCCCACGGTTCGGATTCGATCGTGGTCGTGCCGCTGGCAATGTTCCCCTCGCTGTCCGTCACGATGATGTGGTAGCTGTGAGAACCCTTGCTCCCCATGACATTAGGAGGAACTCTGTTCCGCACCTTTTCCCAAATCGAGCTTGCATACTCTGCCGTCAACCGGGATTGCACGATTTCGGGGTTGTCGAGAACACGATGATCGAGTAAGTCTGACTCCGACCAAACTTGGCGGGCGATTCGTATCATTCGCTCTAATGTATCCGCGTCCTGCCAGTAGTGAGTGGCGGAAGGTGGAGTTGATAGTATTGTATGCTCCAACGTCTTAAGCGCCAGCAAGACCCATAGCCCGCCGTAAGAGTGACCTGATGATGAATGAATCGTGTAACCACGGTACGTCGTCGTCCACGGGACGCACCAGTTCACCTCATACTGCGCAAGGTCTTTGTCAGTCAGACGACCGCCCTTCTCCTCGACGATTGATAGAAAGCGTTCTCCCCAGTCACCGCGATAAACATATGCGGAGCCTTCTTCCGCCAGTCGCCGAAGAAAATTTGCTAACTCCGGTTGCCGGAGAATCTCACCTGCCGCCAGCGGTTTGCCTTTAGGAAAGAATGTGCGACGCCCGTATTTGGTCGTCTTCAAGACTTTGGAGTGATGAGCGATGAAACCAGCCATCAAACGATTAACCGCGAATCCGTTTTCTGCGAGCGCAATGGCAGGTTGCAACAGTTCCGAGAAGGCAAACCGACCGTATTTTTTTGCAACCGCTTCCAGTCCGGCAGGCGCTCCCGGAACAAGCGCAGATTTGCCAAGCTTCCGGTCATTTATCTTCCAGAGTGCAGCCGGGTCAAGAGGATCATTAAAATCGGCATCAAGGTATGTGACCTGATTGTCTTCGGCGCGATAGATCAAAACGCCAAGCGGACCCGCCAAACTGCTGGCGCCTTCAGCCAGCACATTCTCCGCAGCAACCGTAGCGACGAAAGCATCAAACGCATTTCCGCCGGCGCGCAAAATAGCCTCACCGATTTCACGAGCCTCAGGGTGATAGGCAATCACGCTGCTGCCCTGCCCGATGATCGACTGCTCCGCCGGTTGCGGGAAGGCATGTGCAAGTTGCTGGCGACCCTTGAGCACAAAATAGAAGAGCGCGGAAATGATTGTGACCGCGCACACGGCGGCAAGCATTAGTAATGTCTCGACGGATATCAGGATGCACCTCCCTTAGCAAGTATGTTGGTAATCAGTGCATCAACTTGTTCATCCGTCAATTGTTCGACATCAATTTCAGAATCGTTCCGACTTCCTACCGGAACTAAACGCGGAGCATTGCGCTTACTCGTGCTCGTGCTCGTCTGCAACGCGGCGATGGCTTCGGCGAAACTGCGAATGGTCGGCTTCTCGAACATCAATCGAAGCGGGATGTCGAAATTGAGAGAATCCGAGATGCGCGATACGACTTGAGTGGCGAGCAGAGAATGACCGCCGATGTTGAAGAAGCTAGAGTCTATGCTGATGTTATTGATGCCGAGCACGTGATTCCATATTTCTTCGATCTGCCTCTGCAATTCGGTTTCGGGAGCGGCATATGCGGCGCTGGAAGAGAGGCGAGCGGCGTCGGCGGGCGCAGGCAACGCCCTCCGGTCGAGCTTCCCGTTCGCCGTCAACGGCAACGCCTCCAGCCACACGAACGCCGCCGGTACCATGTACTCCGGCACCCGTGCCCGCAGATGTTCGCGTAACTCTTGCGCCAGCACGCTCGCACGCTCACTCGCCGCACGCTCCTCGACGCGGTTCGAGTACAGCGCCCACGGCTTCTTCCCGCCCTCGCCCTCTCCCTCGCCCGCACTAGCTAATGGCAAACTCCACACTACCGGCGACCGCTTCGCTTCCGCTCCCGCGCTACTACGCGCTGTCTCTTCGCGTCGCACGCACACCACATCGTAGCCTCCCACCGCCGCGCTGCCTTCCACTCGCCTTTGCGCTGTCGCTGCCGTTTGCGCTTGCTCGTCCGCCCACGTCACCTGCACACGGTATGGCACGCGACCTTCCAGCTCCCACAACTCTTCCGCCTCTACTCCCTCTACCTCGTTCACATCCAACTCCCACTTCTCAAACTCCTCCAGGCTCGCCTCCGCCGACGCTTTCGCCAGCCATCCCAGCAACCGCCGCTCCCACGCCACTCGCCGACTCGGCACGCTACGCACCACCAGCCTCGCCAACGCCTTTCCCGCTCGCTCTGCCAAGTACGCCGCCATCCCCTCAACTCCGCCCATCTCACTCCACTGCCGCTCTTCGACCTCCTCAGCACCAACCCCCGCACCCGCGCCGCCAACCACCGCGGCACCCGCACCGCTGACTTCCAGCACCACGTCATAACGAAACCGCGTCAACTCGTTGTGAAAGCGCCCCCGCTTCACTTCGACCGCGACGTTCGTCACCTCCCGCAGATATTCCGGCATGCGCCGGAATAACTCTGGCGATAGCACAGTCTCCGGCTCGCGCCTCATCCATTGCGCAATGCGCTCGCGCAACTCTCCGACTCGCAACTCGTCCTGATGCGCACCACTACTGCCGTGGCTGGTGTGGCGTGCCACCTCGATGCCCGCCGCCAGCATCTCCTGCAACGGCAGGCTGCGCACATCGCCGACGAACACATACCCGCCCTCCCGCACCACCCGACATGCTCCCTCCAACACCCGCCGCAGATACTCGACTCCCGGAAAGTATTGCACCACCGAGTTGAGCACCACCACGTCGAACGACGCGGAAGCAAATCCGCTGAAGTCTGCCGCCTCGCGTTCCATCAATTCGACCTGCTGCCAGCCGTGGCGCGCCACCTCGCGGGCGAGGCGGGTGAGCACCGACCGACTGAAGTCCGTGCCGACATAGCGCGTCGCCGCACCCGCCAGTCGCAGCAACAGCAAGCCCGTACCGCATCCGACTTCGAGGATGCGCGAGCCGCCGAGCGCGCGGATGCGGCCGACGGTGGCGGCGACTTGCTCGTGCATCTCGGCGGGAGTCAAGGGTAAGCCCGTGTAGCTGCTGTCCCAGCCCGTGATGTCGAACTCAGGGTCGGGCGCAGGCTGCCGATCACTGCCGTTGCCGTAGAGTTGCTCGTACACACCGCGCCACTCCGCTACACGCTTACGCGCATCCGCTTTCATAGGCTCAGGGTCATCGCTCCCTCGCCCTTTGAAGAGATTTTGATAAAACGAATTCGAGCGGTAGCCAATTTCATTGCGGCGGGATTCATATTTGAATTCAATCTCGCTCGCTCCTTTTCGTGAGACGGCACCGCGAATCAAATAGTCTGGAGTGAACTCTCCCGGTTCGCTCAATCTCGCGCAGACAGCCGTGATCGTGTCGCCAACATTCAACTCCACGGGCAAATCAAAGACCGGGAAAAAGATTGGCAGCCAGCTACATTCTGAAGTAAGAACCTCGATTATTTCCTCGCTTCCGGGGTAGAGATTTATCCATAGCAGAAAACCGTCAACACGGCATTTCCTGCGTATCGTCAATCTGATTTCCGTGGATTGCTCTAACTCATTGGTGCGGTCGAAGTGCAGTTCCTCAAAAATCGCCGCATCCGAAACGAGACAATTCGCCGGGAGGTTCTTGACGCAGACTCGAATGTCGAAGGGTTGACCGCGGCTCTCAAACACTTTCTCTGCGTAGTGTTTCGGAATCTCTTTGAACTCCGGGTGAAGCCGCAACTCATCGGGTAAAGAGATAGCCGCGATTTTGGTGACGCAGCGAAGCGGCATCATCTCACCGTAGGGTTTGAGAAAGCGGCGAGCGTCGTTCAGTATTTCGATCACGCCCTCGGATGAGCCTATCGTCCCGATTAATTCGGACACGCAGACATCCACCTTCTCCGGCAATTCGATTTCGCGCGAGTCGCCGTGAAGCAACATTAGCCGGTCTTGGAGATTGAGTTCGCGTGCGAGACGACGCGCCCGCTCGTAGGCATGATCGAGCATCTCTACTGCATAGACGCGCTTCGCGCCGCTCTCCAAACACATGCGGGCGAGTGCCAGATCAGCCCCCGTTCCGACATCGATGACGACCTTACCGCCAACCGTCCGCTCTATCGCCGAACGATACGCTCGTGTGCGAACGCGGTCAGTAGTCATCACATGATAGAGAAGTTCGTCGTAGATGAAATACTCGCCGATGGAAGGAAAGAACTCCGGCTCGCTCGTGTTGGGCACGACGTACCCGATGATTTCATGCCGACCGCGGTCTTGCCGCACCACCGCCGCGCACGCGCGAACATGCGGATTCTCGGCAAGTACGGCTTCAAGTTCACCTAGCTCGATGCGGTAGCCACGCAGTTTGACTTGGTCATCAATCCGACCCTTGAATTCCAAATTCCCGTCAGGCTGAAACACGCAACGGTCGCCAGTGCGATACAGACGCGCGAAGCTGTTGCCGGAGTTGCCGGAATTGCCAGAGAACGGGTCACGCACAAAACGCTCTTGCGTCAAATCAGAACGCCCGTTATACCCGCGCGCCAGACAACTGCCGCCGAGGTAAAGTTCGCCAGGCACTCCGGTCGGCAAAGGATTCAAGTATCGGTCCAGGACGTAAGCCGTACACGGCGCTGCCGGTCTTCCGATGGGCACCACGTCAATGGCTTTGGAAGCATCGGAATTCTTATGTCGCCAAAAGGTGGCGCTGATTGTCGCTTCCGTCGGTCCGTACATGTTGACGAACTCAACGTTCATCTTATCGTTCAGGCGGTTGAGCAGGTCGCTTGGCATCACTTCGCCGCCACAGGTCACGCGTCGCAACGAGCGACTCGCTACGAAAAAGGGTTGATCGAGAAGCGCCGCCAGCATCGAAGGCACCATATCGATGACGGTGATTTCGCGCTCGCGGATGAGTTTTGCCAGCTTCGCGATGTCAACGATGCCGTCTCCGCCGAGCACCACGACCCACGCGCCCGCAATCAGTGGGGCGAACATTTCGATAATGGAAACATCGAAGTTGAACGAATACTTGAACAGCGTGCGGTCGCCGGGTCGGAGAGTGAACTCAGCCTGCATCCATTGCAAATGACGGCTGAGAGCGCCGTGCTCAATCATTACGCCTTTCGGTGTGCCGCTTGAGCCGGAAGTGTAAATCACATAAGCAAGATTTTCCGCACCACTCGTCGGCAAGAGGTCTTCGTCGGAAAGAGCGGCGTCTCGTTCGTTTTCCTCTTCGTCTTCGCACAAGATAACCGGAAGTTCACAGTCGTTCAGACGGTGCGCGTGCAGGCGTTCAGTCAACACTAAGCACGGCTTCGCGTTCGAGAGTAAGAAGCGAAATCTTTCATCTGGAAGTGAAGGGTCGAGCGGAGTGTAAGCGCCACCGGCTTTCCAAACAGCAAGAATCGCTTCGATCACACGCGGCGAACGGTCGAGACAGATGGCAACGAGTTTCTCCGCACCCACGCCATGCGTCTGAAACTTTCGAGCGAGACGATTGACGCGCCCGTTCAATTGCCGGTAAGAAAGTTGACAGTCGTCGCACTCAACCGCGATTGCCTCCGGCGAGCGTCGCACCTGACTTTCAAATAACTCTTGAACGTGAACGAAAGACGCCTGCGTCGCAGGCGGATTCCAGTTAGCCAAAAGCCGGTGCGTCTCGTCTGCATCGAGCATCGGCGCATTGGATACACGCAAGTCGGGGTCGCTGGTGAAAGCCTGCAATAAATTTTGATAATGCCGGACGAGACGTTTGATTGTGTCCTGACGGAAAAGTTCGGTGCTGTATTCGACGCGCGCGAGTATCCCTTGTTCTGAGTCAATGAGGTCGAACGCGAGGTCGAGGCTGGCAGTTCCTTTATCAACGTGAATCACTTCACCAGCCAAGGTTGAAGTCGAAGTTGAAGTCGAATGCCGATTTCCGGCACCGGCATCAATTCCACTAAAGAACTGTAAAGAGACTTGAAACAGTGGGTTTCGTCCCATCGAGCGCTCCGGCTTTAATCGCTCGACGAGCACCTCGAACGGCACGTCCTGATGTGCATCCGCGTCAAGAATGACTTGGCGTGAGCGGTGCAATAATTCGCGAAATGTCGGGTCGTCCGAAACATCCGTGCGCAGCACAAGCGAGTTGACGAAGAAGCCGATTAATGGCTCAAGCTCAAGCCGGTTACGGTTGGCTACCGGCTCGCCAATGATGATTTCGTCTTGCCCGGTATAGCGATGAAGCAGCGCGTTGAAGGCAGCGAACAAGGTCGCGAAAAGGGTGACTCCGTTCGATTGGCTGAACGCCTTCAATTGCTCAGAAAGCGACAGAGGCAAAGTGATGAACAGCGTTTCACCTTCAAAGTCTTGAACGGTGCGATGCGGGTAATCCGTCGGCAGTTCGAGTAGCGGCAGGTTCGCCAACTTGGATGTCCAGTAGTTGAGTTGATTTTGCAGACGACCTTCGGACAAATGCTTCTGCTGCCAGACCGCAAAGTCGGCGTACTGAATTTCTAGTGCGGGCAAGGGCGAAGGAAGATTAAGCAGGAAAGCTCCGTAGAGCCGCTTGAATTCGTCGATCAAGACGCCCATTGACCAGCCGTCCGCGACGATGTGATGAAGATTGATGAGAAAGAAATAGTCGTGCTCGCCCATCCACACCACAGACGACCGGATTAGTGGGCTGTGCCGCAAGTCGAACGGTTGTTGCGCGTCTTCGGTCGCCAATCGTACAGCTTCGCGCTCACGCACCGTTTCGGTCATGTCGCGCAGGTCGTGCAACGTAAACGGAACCTCAACGTGCGGTGCGATGATTTGAAACGGTTGCCCGTTGGCTTCACCGAACGAAGTACGAAGCACTTCGTGCCGCTTGACGATTTCGTTCAACGTCTTCTTCAAGACATCAACATTCAACGGAGCCTGAACGCGAACTGCCGCGGGCACATTGTAGAACGGACTTTGAGGAACGAGTTTGTCGAGAAACCACAGCCTTTGTTGAGCGAACGAAAGCGGCGGTGTGATGGACGACGGTCGCGGGCGAATGCGGTTCGTCTGCCCGTGCGCGCCGTTCCGGTCGAGCAAAAGTTCAAGCACCTTGCGCCGCTTCTCCGAGAGGATGTCGCTGTCTCTTTCCACCGTGCTCATCACATCTCCCCTTCACACTATCGCCATCTCTCCCCATCTTCCGTCGGGCACTGACCGCTCAACACCAAACTCCGAACTCCGTAACTCCCAACTCATGCGATATTAAATAATAGAATTAAGAGCAGAGTGTTCGGTGTTGCGGAGTTCGGAGTTTGCCTCCGGCGTTTCAATCCAACATGATTTTATTAAGGCTACAACGCAAAACTTTTGCTTGAGTGCTTATCATCTCGCGCCGACGACCTCTGACAATCCGGCGACAGTTGGGTTGTCAAAAAAATCGCGCATCGTCACCTCGACTTGAAAAGTTTCGCGGATGCGAGAGAGCAGGCGAGTCGCAATCAGCGAGTGTCCGCCGAGGTCGAAGAAACTTTCGTTGATGGCGATGTTTTCCGCATGGAGCAGTTCCTCCCAGATGGCACATAGCTTTCGCTCCGTCTCGTCGCGCGGCGGGGCGTAATCGTGTTGACCCGCAACCGGCAGGGCGATTGTGTTCCTGAGCGCGAGGTAATCTATCTTGCCGTTGGGAGTGAGGAAAAGTTTTTCCAAGATGTTCAATTGCGAGGGAATCATGTATTGCGGAATGCGTTTTGACAGAAATTTTCGGAGGTCGGGAAGCGTTAAATGGCGTTGCTGAGAGAGTTCGACGAAAGCGACGAGCCGTTTGCTTTCATCATCCTCGAACAACATAACCGCCGCGCACGACACGTCGGGATGCTTCGCAATCGCGGCTTCGACTTCGCTCAACTCAATCCGGAAACCACTGAGTTTGATTTGCCGGTCGCCTCTTCCGAGAAACAAGACATTCCCGTCTTCGCGATACATGACGATGTCGCCGGTGCGATAGAGACGCGAATCCGCTTTGCCGCTAAAGCAATCCCGGATGAATCTCGTCGCCGTCATCTCCGGTTGATTCCAGTAACCTTGCGCGACCCCGTCGCCGCCGATGTACAACTCGCCCGGCACGCCGACCGGAACCGGATTGTCGAACTTATCAAGGATGAAGAAGGTCGTGTTGTGGATGGGCTTACCAATCGGAAGATTGTCGCCGATAGAATCGGGGTTAGTGATGGGGTAGAAGGAGGCGAAGGTGGTGCATTCGGTGGGTCCATAAGCGTTGACGATTCGCGTGCGTGGCAGGCTTTTCCACGCGGCTTTTGCCGCCGCGACCGGCATCACTTCGCCGCCGAAGATGAGCGTCTCGGTTGCCCGCAAATCCGCGATGTTGCTTTCGACCATTTGACGGAACAGGCTGGTGGTGATGAAGAGCGTGTGGATTTTAGATTTCTTGATAAACCCGCCGAGTTCATCGAGCGAGAGAAGTTCCGGCGGCGCGAGCACGAGCGTTGCGCCAAATAGCAGGCTTCCCCAAATCTCGAACGTCGCGGCGTCGAACGAGATCGGAGCGAACTGAAGCACATTGCGATCCGGCTTCAGGTTAATCCACCCGACGGCGTCCACGAGCCGGAGTATGTTGCGGTGTGTGACCGCAACTCCTTTCGGGCATCCGGTGGTGCCGGACGTGTACATCACATACGCCAAGTCGTCGGGACTAATCCGCCAGTCGGGCTTGGCAGTCTTGATAGTCGTGACTGCCTCACTGGTCGCGCCATTCACGCCGGTTTCACCGGTTGACGCGAGCACATCATCGTTATCAAGGATGACGAGTTGTGCTCCGAATCCTGGCAACTGATGTTGATGTCGGCTCGTCGTGACAATCGCCCGCGCACCGCTGTCCGAAAGAAGGAAAGAGAGCCGCTCTGGTGGATACCCCGGGTCGAGCGGGACGAACGCCGCGCCCGCTTTCAGGATTCCAAGTAGCGCCATCGGAAGTTCCAAACACCGCTCCATGTAGAGACCGACTAACTCGCCGCGCTTGATGCCGAGGCCGATCAGTTTCTGGGCTGCGTGGTCGCTGTTGCGCTTCAACTCGCGATACGTGAGCGTGCTGTCGCCGAACTTCACGGCGACGTTGTCAGGGTTGCTGCGCGCTTGCGCGTCGAACAGATCGGGAATGTTTGCATCCCGCGCATAATCGCTTTCGGTTGCATTCCATTCGACGAGCAAGCGACGTTCTTCGTTTTCAGTCAGCATCGCCAACTCGGATATACGCCGGGTCGGATCGGCGACGATGCTTTCGAGCAAGCGCAAGTAGTGATTGACCATGCGCTCGATGCGTGAGTCATCGAATAAATCGGTGTTATATTCGACATAACCTGTTATTTCGTCTTCCGCCCACATCAATTCAACCGAGAAGTCGAACTTGGCGATGCCGGACTCGATGGGGTTGAAGGGTAATACCGCGTCACGCCGGAGACCGGGAACATTGGGACGTTGAAACAATTGAAACGCTGCTTGATAGAGCGCATTGCGACTTTTGTCGTGCGGCGGTTGTAGCTCTCTGATTATCTGCTCGAGCGGCACATCCTGATGCGTAAAAGCCGCGAGCAAAATCTCGCGCACGTGAGAGAGTAAATCGAGGAATCGAGGGTCACCCGAGAGGTTCGCGCGCAGCACGAGAGTGTTGATGAAGAAGCCGATTAACGGTTCGGTTCCTTTGCGACTGCGATTTGCGACGGGCGACCCGACCGCAATGTCGTCCTGCCCGGAATAGCGGTGAATCAAAACATAGAGCGCACTCAGAAGCAGCATGAAGAGCGTCACGCCTTCGCGCTCGCACATTACAACGAGCGATTGGAAGAGCGCGCCCGTGATTTTTATTTCGCGCCGCGACCCGCGAAAGGTGAATTCGGCGGGGCGTGTGCGGTCATTCGGCATTTCCAATTGACCGAGATTCGCCAATTGTTTTCGCCAGTAAGCGAGTTGGGGTGCGAGCGATTTTTCGTCGAACATCTCGCGCTGCCAAATGGCGAAGTCTGGATATTGAATGCCGAGTTCGGGCAGCGGCGACGGCTTACCCGTCGCGAAGCAATAATACAGAGTCGTCAGTTCGACCGCGAAAACGCCCATTGACCACCCGTCGCAAATAATGTGGTGCATGGTGAGGGCAAACACATAATCTTGTGCATCGAGACGATAGAGCGAGCCGCGCAACAAGGGCGTGCGCGCAAGGTCGAATGGGATTGATGATTGCTCGGCGGCGAGCCGGAGGGCTTCTTGTCTTCTCGCTGCGGGAGGCAATTGGCGAAGATCAACAAGCGGAATGTCGAGCGTTAAGTGAGAATTGACGTGCTGAATTGGAGCGCCATCTTTAACTCGAACTGACGTGCGCAGAGCTTCATGTCGTCGAACAATTTCATTGACAGCATGGCGAAAAACTTCCGTATCAAGGGCGAAAGGCAGGTTTATGAAATTCGATTCATTGTAAGCCGCGTTTCCCCGAATGAATTGATCGAGCAGCCACAGACGCTCCTGACCGAAGCTTAACGGGACGCGCTCGTCGGGCAGCCGTCGCCGGATGATCGTCGGTTTTGTTGTTGTTTGCTGCTGCTGGTGCTTCTGCTGCTTCTGCTGCTTCTGCTGTAACAGTCTTTGCAGCGCCGCTTGTCTTTCGGGAGTCAGTGCCGCAAGACGCCGCGCGAGCGCATCCTTTTCCTCCATCGCCTGCGTTCCCTTCTTCCGTGCGGGGTTAATCAAGAAGTGATTCGGAGTTACTCAAAAGTGACGGGTGACAAGTGACAGGTGACAGGAAAGAACCAGCAGCGTCCCATTCCAGCCCGCGCTCTCGCGCTCTCATGGTGATGTTCCACAGCGTGCGGATGCCAAGTCATATGGCACGGGTCAATACCGTAACCGCTGATGAAAACCGCATCTTTCCTGTTTGTCCTGTCACCTGTCACCATTTACCTGTCACTTTTGAAGAGTTTGAGTCGGAGTCGAAGTCGACGTTGGAGGGCCGCTTCTGCAACTTCAGAATCCGGTATGTCCATCTGCCGGAACGCATTTCCTCATAGACTTGCGAGCCGGGCGTGGCGAGAAAGTTCTGCATGAGTTGCTGGTCGTTGCGGCTATCGAAGGCTTGTACCCGCGTCATCGCAATCTCATCGCAGGAGACGAGGACGTTGTTAGTGATGTCACGGTCGCGCACTACCTCGAAGCCGACGTGCTGAAGATACGCGATGTTGCTCACCGCTTGTTGATCCGAGAGCACATCGGTGTAAAGGAAATGCCCGCCGGGAGCCAGCACCCGATGAACTTCTGAATAGAAGCGATGAATGTGCGGATAGCTGTGTGACGATTCGACGTTCGTCACGATGTCAAACGAACTATCTTCAAACGGCAAGCTTTCGGCATCGCCTTCATGGAAAGTGATGTGCTGACCTTTGTGTGCTTCTTTGCAGAACTGAATTGCGGTCGTCGAAAGGTCGAGTCCGGTAATCCTCGCGGGCTTGAAAAAGGTGTTGAAGACATGCACCGTGCCGCCGCGACCGCAACCGACATCAAGCACGCGCTTTCCGTCAACCGGACAATCACCAATCAACTCCAGCACCAGTTTGACGGAATTTTTGTTGATATACTGCTCCGGCAATTTGACGGCGGAAAATTCCGGTTGACCGTCCGCTACGTAACCGTAGTTGAGAAAGTAAGAGAACTGCCCGAAGACGTTGCCATTCAACTGCGCACTCACGCCGTCATAAAAGCGTTTGTAACTCGCCTTCAACGCCGACGGTTCGCTCGGCGAACTAGCGTCCAAGACAAGATGCTCCGCTTCACTTGCAGGCGTGCCCGGGGCACCAACCGATACGGCGACCGCCGTCGCCCCGGATACGTTCGGAGCAGTTCGCGGTTTTAACTGCTTCGGCTGTTCCGGCTGTTCTGATTGTTTCGCCTGTTCCCTCGGAATCGACTTCTCCGCGCGGTTTCTCAAAAGTTTCGCCAGAACCTCGCGCTTATCGGGCGTCAGTTCCGCGAGGCGTTTCGTCAAATCAGCCATGACTTTCCTTCCCCTCCTGGATTGCCTCCGCCTCGCTCAACAAAGCGTCCAACTCGCTTTCAGACAAACCTTCGACGAGGCTCAACATCTCTTCGAGATTCCCGTCCCCGTTGCCATTCGCCTCCAACGCCTCGACCTCCGCCGTTGTGGTGCCAGCGGATTCGCGATCATGCTCGATGCTCTCCGCTAGTTGGACAATGGTCGGCGCTTCAAATATGCGTTGAACAGGAATGTCCATCGCGTATATTTCGCGCAGTTGAGAGAGCAGCTGAATCGCGAGCAGCGAATGCCCGCCGAGTTCAAAGAATTTGTCATAGATGCCAATCGGCTTGATGCCCAGAAGATGCTCCCACACACCGGCGACCGTTTTCTCGGTCTCGCTACGCGGTGCGACGAATTGCGTGCTCAATTCGGGTCGCACATGGTCGGCGGTAGCAGCAGTAGCAGCGGAACCGTTTGAAGAAGTTAACCGGTTACCGGATACCGGTTGGCCATATTGACCATGCTGTTTCGGCGAAGCGGTCTCGGCGCTCTCAAAATAAACCCACTTGTCGAGTCGAGCGGCGAGCGGGCCGGCGGACACCACGGTTTGCTTGAACGGTGCCGCGAGTATCCGGCGAAACGCTTCCTGCCCTTGCGTCGCAGAGATGGCGTCCGGCTGTGTCTTGCCGGTCGAGAAGTCCCATGCATCCCAATTGATACTGATCCAGTTTGTAGAGTTTGTAGAGCCGTGGCGGTTCTGACGTTGCGCTTCCGCATCAAGGTAAGCGTTCGACGCGGAATAAGCAGCGAGGTCGAGACCGCCGAGCACGGCGGAGATTGACGATAGCAACACGTAAAAGTCGAGCGGCTCATCGCGTAAGACTTCTTCGAGAATTAATAGACCATGCGCCTTCGAACGGAAGTGTCCACCGCTGGTGGCGTGGTCTGTCTCCCTCAGAGAACGGAAAGCGTCCGGCGAAAGATTCGCAGCGCCGTGAATCACGCCGTGAATTTCGCCCCACTTTTCTTTCACCGAAGCGACGACTGCGCGCATCTGTTCGATGTTCGCGACATCCGCCTGAGCAACCATAATTTCTGCACCCATTTCTTCGATAGCCTTCAGTTTACGAATGCGCGCAGTGGTTTGATCCGTGGCGTGAGTGGAAGTGAGTTCATCCCATCGCGCACGTTCGGGGAATGACGAGCGACCGACCAACACCAACTTCGCTTTCACCTCACGAGCTATCGCTTCCGCCAAAATCAACCCGATGTTGCCGAGTCCGCCGGTAATCAGATAGACCGCGCCGTCCCTCAGCGCCGCCGGTTTCTCGCGCTCATCCAAACGTATTTGCTCGTATTCCTGAATCCACCGGCGACCGTTCCGGTAAGCCACAACCGGCGAGAAACGTTCCACGCTCAACTCGCGCACGACACATTCCGCAAGCTTGTCTTGCGCTTGCGCCGCTACTACATCAATCAAGCGACACCGCAGGTTCGGGTACTCTTGCGAGATGACCTTACAGGCTCCGAGTACGGTGGCTTCCGACGAACGCAGATTTTCATCTTCCAGCACGGCGTGCAGGCTGTCCGCGACAACGCCGATTTGCACCGGCGAAGCCTTTCCGGATTTCGCTAGCGCCTGAGCCAGAAAGGTGACGCTGTAGAAACTCCGGTGCTGTGCTTCATCGAATAGTTGAATAGTCGCGTCGGCGGAAGGTTTTGCTGAAAGCTCCGCCGAAGGCTCAGCGCTCCAGATGTGAAGAATGCGAGATGGGTACTGCTTGCGTTCAATCAAATCCTTAATCATCGCTTCGTAATCAGACTTCTCGCCGTCCCTTAGTTGATAGCCTTCGTCGAGCTTACCGAACGAGTCGCCGCGAGCGACTGTGTTGACACGACGCTTGATGCTTTGGAGATGCTGAGTGATCGCCGCGCCCAAGCCACTCGAATCTTCAAACACTAACCACGCTTCATTCGCGGCTTCTGTGTCATCCGCAGCATCCGCGAGCGGCTTAGCGGAACTCACGACACGCTTCCAGTTGGGAACAAAAAACCAATCGTCAAAATTAGTGGCGGTCGCACTTGATACCGTGGGCTGCACCGGCATCGTAAATCCGAGCATGCTGTCTTGTGCGGCTTGCGCGGCTTGCATGTTCTGTGCGGCTTGTGCGGCGAGAGGTTGCGACTCTGGTGCTTCAGTGTGGTCGAGAGGTCCCAACCAGAAGCGCTGATGCTCGAAAGGATACGTGGGCAGGCTGACCACGCGGCGCTTCTCGTGCGCGTGAAAGCCGCGCCAATCAATCCGCACGCCGCCGAGCCACAACTGACCAACCGAGTTTCGCAGGAAAGCCGAATCCGAATTTGAATCCGGTTCTTGAGCCGAGCGCATAGACGGAACGAACAACTGCGAGTTCGCCCGCGAGCCTTGTTGTTTCGCGAGGATACTGAGCGTCTGTCCGGGTCCGACTTCGATTAAAGCCAGATCGGGGAAGACCATCAACTCTCTTAGATTATCCGCGAAGCGAACTGTTTGGCGCATGTGAGAACCCCAGTATCCGGGATTCGTCGCTAACTCCGGTGTGATCCATGAGCCGGTCAGGTTAGAGAGATACGGAATCTGCGGCGGCTTCAAATTGACGCGACTGAGGCGCTCGACGAATTGCGTGATGACTGGGTCCATCATGCTCGAATGGAAGGCATGTGAAGTGTGGAGTCGGCGGCACGGAAGACCCTGCTCGACGAGGTCTTTCTCAATGGCATCAATCGCCGGAGCCGTGCCGGAAAGAACGCAGATGGAAGGAGCGTTGACGGCTGCCAACGAAATCGCCGGACTGAGGAAAGATTGCAGCGCGGCTTCGGGCAATGGTACCGCAAGCATACTGCCGCCGGGCATACTGTCCATCAACCGTCCTCTCATCGCCACGACGGACAAGGCTTCCGGCAAATCCATGACGCCCGCGATGCACGCCGCAACGTACTCGCCGATGCTGTGACCTAACATCGCCTTCGGCGTTAATCCCCACTCGCTCCACAATCGGGCAAGCGAATACTCTATCGTGAAGAGCGCGGGCTGTGTGATGGCAGTTTGCTTCAACCGCTCTGCGGCTTCGACTTGTTCCTCGTCGTGTGCCGGATAGAGAAGTTCCCGCAAATCAAAATTGAGTTCACCCTTCAGGATGTCGCAGCAGGCGTCAACATTTTCACGGAACGTTTTCTCCGTTTGGTAAAGTTCGCGCCCCATGTTGACGTACTGGGTTCCCTGCCCGGAGAACATAAAGACGACCGCGCGGTCGCGTATTTCTGTCTGCGCGGTGGCAACTCGTAGCGGGTCGCGCGTCTTCAGGGTCGCAATCAGGTCAGCGCGGTTGGCTCTGTCGAAGACGATGGCGCGACGGTGCGAAAATGCTTTACGTCCGACTTGGCAGGTGAAAGCTACGTCAGCGAGGTTAACGTCTGACGACTTCTCCGAGTTCTTTAAGCTCTCTAAGTTCTCCAAGTAATTGACCATATTGTCGGTCACTCTTTCGAGCGCCGGGGCGGTGCGCGCGGAGAGAACCATAATCTGCTTCTCCGAAGCTGCCGGGTCGGATGCGATGGGCGGCGCTTCTTCGAGGACGATGTGAGCGTTCGTGCCGCCGACGCCGAAGGAACTGACTCCGGCGCGACGCGGATGTCCCTGCGTCTGCCACTCGGTCAATTTCGAGGCGACGAAGAAAGGGCTTTTCTCGAAGTCAATCTGCGGATTCGGCTGTTCGTAATGAAGGCTCTTAGGAATTTGTCCGTTTTCGACAACGAGGATGCCTTTGATTAGTCCGGCGATACCTGCCGCCGAACTCAGGTGCCCGACGTTGCTCTTCAGCGAGCCGATGGCGCAAAACTGCCGCTTGTTCGTTCGCGCGCGAAAAGCTTTCGTCAGCGCGGCGACTTCTATCGGGTCGCCCAAAGCAGTCGCCGTGCCGTGTGTCTCGACGTACCCGATTGTTTCCGGCTCGACGCCCGCCATAGATTGCGCCATGCGTATGACTTGCGCCTGACCTTCGACGCTCGGAGCCGTGTAGCCGACCTTCGCTGCGCCGTCGTTGTTGATGGCGAATCCCTTGATCACGGCGTGAATGTGATCGCCGTCCGCGACAGCTTCCGCGAGACGTTTGAGCAAGACCATTCCGATGCCATTGCCGACGACCGTCCCTTGACCGCTGGCGTCGAACGGACGGCAGTGTCCGTCAGGGGAAACGATTCCGCCGGGTTGATACCAGTAGCCCCTTTTCTGCGGCACCCCGATCCCGACGCCGCCCGTCAGCGCCATATCGCAGTAACCGTGCGCCAAGCTTTGACACGCCATGCAGACAGCCACCAACGAGGTCGAGCACGAAGTTTGAATTGCCATGCTGGGACCGCGCAGGTTGAGCTTGTAAGAGACTTGCGTCGCCAAGTAATCTTTCTCGTTGCCGATGGACATCATCCCGCTATAACCGTAAGCGGACATGTCAACGCTTGAGCAAATCTGATAGAAGTAGCTGCTCTGATCCGACCCGGCGAAGACGCCGATCATGCCGGGGTAGGAGTCGGGGTCGCAGCCCGCTTGCTCAAGACATTCCCACGCGCATTCGAGAAACACGCGTTGCTGCGGGTCTATCGTCTCGGCATCCCGCGCGCTATAACCGAAGAAGCCCGCATCGAACAGGTCAACGTCCTTGAGCACGCAACCGCGATTCACGTAGCCCGGCACGTTGAGATATGCGGGATCAACGCCCGCTGCCTTCAACTCCACTTCTGAAAAAGTCGAAATGGACTCGACGCCGTTCGTCAAATTGTTCCAGAGTTCCTGAACGTTATCCGCTCCCGGAAAACGTCCTCGCATCCCGATGATGGCGATGCTGTCGGCGATAGTAGGAAATGAATTCGTTTTTTTCACAATGAACCTCTTTGGATAAGCAGAGCTATGGAGTGATGAGCGAGTAGTGATGAGTGATGTGAAAAGGAAACCATCGCGGAGATTCACCGTCTGTTCAATTCTTGGCGGTTTGCTAATCACTATCACTCATTACTCATTACTCATCCCTACTCAGCAGCAATCGCCTTCGCCAGCGCGCTGATGCTGGGCAGGCGGAATAAATCAACAACTGAAAGTGAAGTCTTGAATGATTGCATCAGCTTGCTGTGGACTTTGACGAGCATCAAAGAGTGCCCGCCGAGATCAAAGAAATTGTCATGCATGCCGACGCGCTCAAGTCCGAGAACTTCTTGCCAGATGTCAGCCAAATTCGATTCGACATCGTTGATCGGAAGAGCGTATGCAGCGTCCAAATCGGGACGAGAGCTAGCAGGCGGTGGCAACGCAACGCGATTCAGCTTCCCATTAGAGGTCAGTGGCAACTCCTCAACCCACACGAACCTGCCCGGCATCATGTACTCCGGCAATTGCTGTCGCAAATACTGCCGCAGACGCTGCGTGAGATGCCGTTCATTCGGATGCGCCAGTACCTCATTGCCATAGCTACTCCACGGCCTGCTATCTTCACTCGCCTGCTGTTCAGTGCTCGCATTCCAGATGAGCGGCTCACTCAAGCCAGTGCGCGCCACACACTTCACATCGTAGCTGCACTCATCTACAGCGCGCTCAGCCCAGCTCACCTGAAGCCGATAAGGCACTTCATCTTCGAGCGCCCACAACTGTTCCGGCTCGACTGCCACGGCCGCTGCTCCTGCTGTTGCTTCGGTCGCCTCTTCCAAATTGAGGCTGCTAACCGTTGACGTCTCATTGGCCTGTTCCAGTCGCTCCAACTTCAGACGCTCTGTCCAGAGTCGCGCGCTCGGTACTGCCCGCACAAGCAGCGCAGATGGAGCGGTCTGCCGCAGATACTGACGCAGCGCCTCTACCGAGCCAACCTCTTTCCACTGCCGCTCGTCCCACTTAAGAGGCGGCGCGACAGGGGCTGGCGCTGATCTGCCCATCTGCAACACCGCGTCGTAGCGAAAGCGCGTCAACTCGTTATGCTGCCATCCTCGTTTGACTTCTATGGCAACTCCGCTGATGCCTTCGACTCGCGCCGCCAGAGCGCGGAAAAACTGCGGCTCAATAATTAACTCCGGCTCTTGTTTGAGCCGTCTCTCAATCCGCTCGCGCAACTCTCCGACGCTGTTCTTATCACCCGCACGCGCCACTTCTATACTAGCGTGGAGCAGCCGCAGCAGTGGCAGACTGCGCACATCGCCCACAAAGATAAAGCCGCCGGGCCTCACCACTCGTCGCGCTCCTTCGAGGACCTGGACGAGATATTCCATGCTCGGAAAGTACTGCACGACCGAGTTGAGCACGATTACGTCAAACGATTCGGCCTCGAGCGAGGAGAAATCATCTGCACGGCGCTGCCACAACTCAACGTACGACCACTGCCGCTCACGAACATTCTGTTCAACTTGTGCCAGTGCTGTCTTGCTAAAGTCAGTGCCGACGTAGCGCTCGCAGTCGCCCGCCAGACGCCGCAGCAGCAGACCAGTGCCACAGCCAATCTCAAGAATACGCTTGCCACCGAGAGCGGCGATGCGTGAGACGGTAGCTGTGACTTGCTCACGCATCTCTTCTTGGCTGAGCGGCTGGCCCGTGTAGCTGCTATTCCAGCCGACGATGTCGAAGGAGCGGTCACGCTGGTTCAGATTGGACTCATAGAGTTGTTCATAAATCTGCTGCCAATCCTCCACGCGCTCCATCTGAACCCTTGTGCCCGCGCCTGCCTGCTGCTCAATCCCACCTTGTTTCGTCGTGAGGTACGCTGTTAGGCTCTTCTCTCCGGTTGCGCTCTCCTGAACAACTACGAGACTCTTGCGCACGCCAGAGTATTGATCTAGTGCGGCTTCAATCTCACCAGGCTCGATCCGGTAACCTCGCAGCTTGATCTGGCCGTCAATCCTTCCGTGAAATTCCAGGTTCCCGTCGCTGTCGCAGTAGCGCACCAGGTCTCCCGTTCGATAAATGCGCGCGCCGGGTCGCCGGTCGAACGGGTCGGGGATGAATTTCTCTTTTGTAAGTCCCGCCTGGTTCAGATACCCGCGAGCAAGTCCGGCTCCACCCAGACACAATTCACCTTTAACACCGAGCGGGACGGGCCGAGCGTAGCGATCCAGCACATATGCCTGAGTATTCGCGATGGGTCTCCCGATTGGAGGCGCTTTGTGCGCGTCTTGAGACTCCACGTCATAGATCGTCGCGCACACGGTGTTCTCCGTCGGGCCATAGAGGTTGACGAAACGAAAGGACAGGCGCTGCTGAGGGTATTTTCGCAGTTTGTCTCCCGCCGTTTGCAGGACTCGCAGCGAAAGTGATTTCGGCAGCTTCAGCTCGACGAAGGATTCAGCTACGGCTGTGGGCAGGAAACTAACGGTGATTCCCTTCTCGGCCATCCAGTCGGCGAGTTTGACGGGACTGGCGTGAGTTTCAACGTCGGGCACATGCAGGCTCGCTCCGGCCGTCAGATTAGGCCAGATTTCCCACACGGAGGCGTCGAAACCTGGACTGGCGTAAATAGTAGCCCGATCAGCATGCGTTATTAGAAACTCCTGTTGATACCAATCCATCAAATTGTTAAGACCTGAGTGTAGAATTTCGACCCCGCGCGGCTTGCCGGTGGACCCGGACGTGAAAATGACATAGGCCAGATTCCTCTCATCAATCTGGATCGGAAGACTGGAGCCATCCTCGTTTCCACAAACCTGATCAAGCGTCTCCACCTGAAGCTGGCGCACAAAGTCTGGAACCTGCTGCCGGTATTTGAACGCAGTCACGACCAGTGGAATGAGAGCCTCTCTCAGCATGAGCGACAGGCGTTCCTTCGGATAAGAAGGGTCGAGGGGAACATAGGCAGCTCCGGTTTTGAGGATCGCCAGGATTGAGACAACAAAATTGACCGACCGATCCAACAATACCGCGACCAGGCTGCCGGGTCGCACCCCCAGCGTCTTCAAATGGCGGGCGAGTTGGTTTGCACGATGATTCAATTCGCTAAAAGTGGCCGCTGTCAGGCTGTCGGCGACGGCGAGGCGGTCCGGATTAGCCGCGGCAACTTCCTCGAAGCGATGCTGCACGCACCCGCGGCGTGGAAAGTTGATCTGAGTTCTGTTTAATTCGATCAGGAGTTGCCGTTCTTCCGCAGGAGAAATAAAGGAGACCTCCGCGATTCGCCGCTCGGGGGAAGCGACCAGAGCGGCCACAAGGTTTTCGAAGTGCTGCGCCATACGCCGGACGGTCTCTCGCTCAAACAGATCCGCGCTGTACTCAATATAGCCGCTCAGACTATTGCCTTGCTGCACCAGATCACACCGCAAATCCATCTTAGACGTCGAAAGTTCCACATCCACAGTGCTCAGCAATTGCGATGAATTTGGCACTTGGCTTTCGGGGTTACTCAAGATTTGAAATGCAACCTGAAATAATGGGTTGCGGCTCGGGTCTCGTTTTGGCCGCAATTCCTCAACCAATCTCTCGAAGGGTAGGTCCTGATGCGCGTAGGCCGAGAGCGCCACTTCGCGGACCCGCCGCAGGACGTCCATGAAGGTTGGATTCCCGGAGAAATCCGTGCGCATCACCAACGTGTTCACGAAGAAGCCGATCAGCTTCTCAAGTTCGGGCCGATTGCGATTCGCAATCGGACACCCGATGGCAATATCCTCCTGCCCGGTGTGGCGGTGGAGGAGCACTTGAAAGGCGGCCAGCAGTGCCATGAAGGGAGTCACGGATGATTGCTCGCAAAGCAGTTTCAGTGCTCTATTGACATCGGGGGCGATGGTGATGGGCACTCTCCCGCCCGTGAATGTCGGCACCGCCGGGCGCGGGCGGTCGGTCGGCAACTCTAGAGTCTGTAAGTTCGCCAATCGGCCCCGCCAGAACTCCAACTGCTCTTCAAGTACCGAACCCTGTAGCCACTCACGTTGCCAAATCGCGAAGTCCGCATATTGAATGGGAAGGTCAGGCAGGGGGGAAGGCTGACCACGAATGAAGGCTTCGTACAAGACTTTGATTTCTTCGACGAACACTTTCATCGACCACCCGTCGCACACAATATGGTGCATTGTCAGCACGAAGATATGGTCGGAAGGCGCGAGGCGGATGAGAGCGACACGAAGCAAAGGGTCTTTCGCAATATTAAAAGGTTGACGCGCATTCTCACTTGCTACCCGGATCGCCTCAGCCTCCCGTTGCTCTTCCGACAAATGGCTGAGGTCAATCAGCGGTAACGCAAACGGCTGAGGAGGCAACACCCGCTGCAACGGCTCGCCATCCGGTGCCTCGAAGATAGTCCGCAGAGCTTCATGACGGCGCACAATCTCGCTGAGACTCTTTTCGAGCGCGAGCGTTTCGAGCGGAAACTGGAGCCGAACGGCGCTCGATTCGTTATAGAAGGGGTTGCCGGAAACAAGTTGTTCTAAAAACCAGAGCCGCTGCTGCGCGTAGGAGAGCGGCGCGGTCTTGCCCCTGCTTTTTTGCAGTGTCAACAATCTGGCCAGCAGAGCACGCTTTCCTGCCGGACTCAGTTCTTGAAGGCGCGCTGCGACGTCATTCATGACGCACCCCCTCTCCTCTTTCGCCCATTCTGCTCGACCCCTTCGAACTTCCGGCGGCAGCCTCAAGGTCTTCGACTATGTAATTCACGATCTTGGATTGCGAGTCGAACAAAAAGAAATGATCGCCTTCCAGGAAGCGGCTGCGAAACACTTTGCTGGTTTCCGAAGACCAGGCTAGAAGGTCGGCTATCGGAACGTTCTTGTCTTTCAAGCCCCCAAACACAGAGACCGGAACCGGAATCAGTGGAGCGCTCTGATAGCGGTATTGCTCAAAAAGACGAAAGTCTTCTCTAATTATCGGGAGAAGCACTGACATCAAATCGGCACTCTGTAGTACCTCGTCGGGCATCCCGTTGTATTCGCAAAGTTTCTTTAGAAAGTCCTGATCAGGCAATTCATGTATTGGTTCTTTAGGCGCCAAATGCGGAGCGCGTGTGCCAGAGAGAAAGAGTCGCAAGGGATCGTGGGTTCCCTGTCGTGAAAGGAACCGCACCAACTCGAAAGCGACCAGCGCTCCGAAACTGTGTCCGAGAAAGGCGAAGCGCGCGGGCAGAAACGGCGTTATGTCGTTTCCCAAAGTCTCAATAAGGCTCTCCATGCTGTCGAATCCGGACTCGCCCCATCTGTCTTCGCGTCCCGGATACTGAATCGGGCAGACTTGTATGTGAGCCGGAAAACTAGATGTCCAATTGGCAAACGCTGACGCGCCTCCACCAGCGAACGGGAAGCAGAAAAGATGGATGGCGTCAGATGCATAATCTCGGCGCAAACCCTTAGCCCATTTGGACACGCGATTGGCAGGTGCAACTCTCACGGTGCGTTACGAATTTATACCAGAAAGCTTGACCTGTGATTTTGCATTCAGTGACATACGTGCCGAGATTACGGGTCCGTTGTCTCAGACGCGCTTCTAATAACAGAACATTCGCTGATTGTCGGTAGTTATCCGCGGACCGAACTAGACGCGATCATAATAACTACGAAGCGGAACCTGATCCACAAAGCCACACGAGACACCAGGAGAATAAAACACGATTAGTTGGTGGTGTCCGGCTCATGATGCTTCGCCTGAGTTCGTGGATAATTCCCTAAACCATTTGTGAGATGGCTTGCAGGTTGAGTATGAAAACGTGAACGAGATACTTGATCTGGACGAGGGGGCGGCTGCCGCGATTATTTGAATTGATAACGTGGTCATCAAACTCACGCGGCATACCGCCGAAGCACTCAGTATGGTGAAAGACCGAGTGCGGTATTCAGATCGGTGACGCCTTGATAGTAAGAGGCGATAGCCGTGGGGTCAGCATACCCGCCGCCTGCATCAGCGTACCCGCCATAAGTGTCGGTATAGCCACCCGCTACGTCAGAGTAACCGCCGTAAGCGTCGCTATAACCACCGGCAGCGTCGGAGTATCCCCCGTAAGCGTCGGTGTAGCCACCCGCAACGTCGGTATAACCACCACACACATCAGAGTACCCACCGTAAGCATCCGTATATCCACCGTAAGCATCCGTGTAACCACCGTAGGCGTCGGTGTAGCCGCCATACGGGTCGGTGTAGCCGCCAACGGCGTCAGAGTATCCCCCATAGGCGTCGGTATAACCCCCGAATTGATCCGCATACCCGCCGTATTCGTCGGCATAACTGGCCACGGCAAGACTGTTGAGCATATTGGCGGTATCCACCAACCCCTGGTAATAAGCAATGTCCTCGGGATTCATTGTTTGTGCGACTCCTTTCGCTGAACTTAACGTTAGACTGAACTTTTGAACTGAAGACAGTTGGAATTTACTGTCTCACTTCGTTGTGTTGAGAGCGTTGAGGTAATCGGAAACTCCGCGATAGTAGGCTCGAGTGAGTGAGTTACTCTCGCTGGATGACGCTGGGATATACGCGCTCATCGCCGAGTAAAATGGCGAAGCAGAATAGCTCGCATAAAGCATGACCTGCGCATATTCGTCTGTGGTCAGCTCATTACGCTCGCCCGTCTCATCGTCAAGTGTCTCGATTTTACTAGCCAGTCCGGTTTGATTATCAACGGTCACGACGTACTGCGAAGTTTTCTTTTCCGGGGCGCTTGGCACCGGCTTCTCCGTAGCTAACATTCCTTGTCCTTGATTTGCCTCGGAGGGTTGCTCCGTCGCTTGCCCCTCTTCGGCGACTGCCACCGAATCGCTTACTTTTTCCTTCTCTGCCATAAGTCCTCCTTGTGTATTCACACTCGGGTCAGGAGCCAGATCAACTGACTCGTTAAATTCATCGGGTGGGTCGCTCGCCTCATTCCCGTGAGGTTTAGTTTCTGTATGCTGGCGATTCGCTTGTCCTTTAGTGCGTCCTACTCTTTGCGTTTTCATATGACACCCTCGAAATTACTTAATCACTTACGTTGATGAGCCGGGAGCCGAACACATCATGGAGGCGAGCGCCGCAGAGTAGTCGGCGACGCCTTGCATGTAAGCCGTGTGAGCCGCGACCATTAGGTTAGAGTTCACCACCGCGGCGGCATCGGCAACGCCCTGGTAATATGCCAAGATGTTTTTGTTGAGAGAATCGTCAATCGCTGGCGCATTCAGCGCATTGAGCGGATTGATTAGCGACACGTAATAAGCGGCGACCACAGCACTAAACACATCCATCAGACCGTATCCGGTTGCGCTGTCGTCTCCCGGTTCGGCGGGAAGTCCACCGTGAATCTCTCCGACCGGGCTGCACGCGCCTTCAATCACATCGCGCGCGGTGCCGGTGAGCGCGGCTTTAATTTCAACTGGAGAAATCAAGGGAGCGACCTGCCTAATCAGCGCGACTGCCCCGGCTAATTGTGGTGCCGCCGCCGACGTTCCGCTGAACGCCGCCCAGCCGTCATCCGCCACCGTCTCGTCGCCGTCTGGAAAGACGTTGCCGGAGTTGCCATTGTCTATGTTATCGCCCGGCTCGACCGGCAGCATGATGTAAATCGCTCGCGGTCTCATCCCGACCAGTCCACAAACATCGGGAACGCGGCGACCGGGAAAAATAAAACTGGAGAAGCCACTTGAGTAGCTCGACGCTTCGAGGGTTCCGTTCGGTCTGAGAAAAACGCCGCCGGCGGAGATGACATCCGGGTGTTGACCGGGAAACCCGGCATGACCGTTGCCAGCCGAGAAGATGACCGTAATTCCGCTTGCGACGGCGGCTTCGACTGAAGCCGCCAGCACCTCGTCCGCCGCCGACAACATGAACGGCGAATGCGAACCCCAACTGCACGTGATGATGTCCGGTAGCAAGGCGACTGCCTCGTTGAACGCGCCAATCGTGTTAACGAAATTCGCTTTCACAGGCAACAACTCGCACTCGGGAGCGATGGCCAATATGTTGGCGGATTCTCCGGTGCCGTGTCCCGATTCATCATGCTCCGGTAAGCTCGCTCCGGGTCCGAGAACGACCGGAGCGACACGGTATCCTCGGTCAGTGAAGTACGGATGACGATACCAACCGGAGTCCACCATCGCGACTCTCACGCCACGCCCCGTGATGCCCAACTGGTGAAGCGGGGTGGCGTTACATCCAGCTGCTACGTCAGCGGGCACGTCGAGATGCCAGTAATCCACGGGCGGAGGAGTCGGCAGTGGAGACCGCGACGACATGTAAACGCGCGGAACTTCGAGCGCGATCCCTTCGATTACGTCGCCGAGTCGTGTGCCGACCGTCGAAATCAATCCCAACACTTCTGTGTCGGGGGAATCAAGGTGCGTCGAACTGAAGCCGCTCGGACTGCGCAACTCTTTCTCGACGATTTTCGTCCGGCACGCCTCTTCATAAACTTCAGGCGTGGCGGCGATGTTGATTGCAAAAGGTGTGACTTGCAGAATTTCGAACCCGGCTTCCTGTAAGCGCAATGTCGCCGCCGTTACCAATCTGGAGTGGTGGAACGATGGCGGTGTGCTCAGATGGCGGGAAGATTTACTCTGTGAAAACAGAGACCGACCAGCGGTTGGCAGAGGTGATGCTTGCCCATAGACTAGATTTGGGAGAGCCACGAACTTTATCCTCCGGGTATGCGAGGAAGGATATTATGTTTACAGGCGCGTTAGAAAGCGCGTACAAAAGAAACTCAAGACCTTTGACTCAAAGATGCGGCGGATTCTACGCCAACTAATCATCCTTGTAAATAAGAACGCGGTGCCAAAAGAGTATGGTTCAAGCGAGACCTTGAACAGATACTTTCAGAGGTGGAGTGAAGCAAGCGTATTCAAAAAGATGTGGCGAGCAGGTGTAACGGAATACGATGAGTTGAAAGGCTTAGAATGGCGATGGCAAGCTGCGGATAGCTGTCAAACAAAAGCCCCATGAGGCGGC
>Ga0136617_10000834_pt1 | contig 26715 bp, 25 predicted proteins | sample AntDrymUQ3222106_2_FD_129672 | JGI IMG/M metagenome (GOLD analysis project Ga0136617, IMG submission 129672) | Polar desert sand microbial communities from Dry Valleys, Antarctica - metaG UQ322 (21.06) | ecosystem: Environmental > Terrestrial > Soil > Desert | place: Antarctica: Dry Valley...
CAAGATAAAGCTCACCGACGCGCAGAAGGAGGCGATTCCCATCGAGCGGCACGCGTTTCACGGCGACTGGAACTATACCATCAAGGAAAGATCAAATCGATAGGTTATTTCATTACGACTACTGACCGTTCGAGCTGAGCTCGACAACGGTGTGTACGAGAAAGGAATCAAAGTGACTGATCGTGAGATGAAACAGTTTCCGATTGCCAGGCATGAGTTTCACGGTGACTGGAACTACACCATCAAGGCAACGAGAGAAGAATCCGAGCAAGGAAGTGAGTAATTTAATTACAAGCCCTAACCATGAGTATGACCGCTCTCTGGTGATTGTCGCTCACCCCGATGACGCCGAGTTCTGGGCTGGCGGTACGATTGCGCGCTGGACTGACGCTGGCGTTGCTGTGACGTACTGCGTGCTGACCGACGGCGAGACGGGCGGCTACGACGAGAGCGTTCCGCGTGACGACATACCCCGCATCCGCCGTGCCGAGCAGCTGCAGGCAGCGGCACTGCTGGGCGTGAACGACGTCCACTTTTTCGGCCGGGGAGAGGGTGCGCTGCGATCTGATGACCTGCAGTTGCGACGGGAGCTTGTCCGTCTCATCCGGCAGGTACGGCCGCAGCGGGTTATCACGTGGAGTCCTGAGTGGAACTGGCAGCGCTTCCGGAGTTGCCACCCGGACCATCGGGCAGCTGGCGAGATCACTCTGCATGCGATCTACCCGGATGCTGGCAACCAGTTTGCCTACCTGTCGCTTCGCGAAGAAGGACTGGATGCATGGACGGTCCGCGAAGTCTGGCTTCTCAACAGCGCTCAGGTCAATCACTATGTGGACGTGACGGAGACTTTCGAGCGCAAGGTAGCCGCAGTCCGGCTGCATCAGAGCCAGATTGGCAACCGGCAGGAGCTGAATGCTGAGCTAAGCGAACGTATCGCCCCCAATACTGCGGCAGCACAGCTTCCAGCAGGCCGGTTGGCCGAAGCATTCCAGGTCGTGATCACCGGCTAGAAGGTACGTTCCTGTTGTTAGCTGTTGCGGACAGCCAATAGTTTGCGGCCCTGGCTAACGAAGTCCCTTGCTCCCGTTGAACCGCTCGCCTCAATGTCAGATACGAGTGCGGCCAACTCGCGGTACACACGGCTCGATTGAAGACTCCAAGCGTCAGCGACGATCAACAGGCCGGTCGCTGCCGCTGCCTCGACGTCACCGAGCTGAAGCTGAGTCGTCGCGAGTATCGCGTTGCGTTCGGCCCGGGTACGACAATGCTCAGTTTTGCACAGCTCGAGTGACGCGACCGCCTGATGCTCAGCCTTCCGAAATTGTCGCAGGTCACGCCAGGCGCGGGCGGCATGACCGGACAGCCCGCCCTCATCGAAGTCGAGCCAATCCAGATCATCAGGAGCAGCATCGGCCAAGGATTTCTCGGCCTCACCGAGTGCGGTGGCGCACTGCTCCGCCTGCTGACAGGCCGCCTGGGCGCAAGCTTCCATCGCCGCCAGCATGGCTTGCACTTTCGGCGGTGCGATGTGTTTTGCGCCCTCCCGGCCAGCCCGTGCCAAGTCAACGGCGAGTGACGCATGATTCAGATATAGTGCCTGGTGGCTCATCGCCGCCAGCACACGTGCCCCGAAGAGACGGTTGTCCACGGCATGGGACAGCCGGAGTGCCTGCACCATGTACCGCCACGCCAACGAGCTATTACCAGCGTCGTAGGCCATCCAACCAACATCGAGCTTAAGTTCAGCTGTGGCGAGGAAAAGCTCTCGACCCGTGAAGTCATCGTAGCTGCCCTGAAGCAGTGGCGCGACTTCTCGACGCAGATAAGCGACAGCCATCGGGAAGGCAATACCGCCGCCGTGGGCGTCATCCAGCGCCTTGAGTCGGCGACGCACGCTGCGCAGCCGTGTCACATCCCCGAGGCCGACGCGGAGCCAGCCAGTGCGGCGGTGGACGGCGGTATCGTTCGGTGCCACCAACCAGCGCAATGTGAGAGCACTCAATGACGTGGTATCCGTAGTACAGGCCAGCCGGTTATCCTCGAGTGTGTACTCCCAGAGCGTTATAGCGGATTGATAAGCCTCATCAGGTTCTGATTCCCACCGCAAGGTCGGCAACTCACGAGCGCTGCGCGCGGTGGCAGGCGCGAGGTTGCTGCCTGCCGGTTCCGCGGTGACCAGCCGCGTGTCTCCCGGTAACCGGAACCACAATAATCCAGCCGGTATGTGTAACGTCCGTGCCCAATATGCCAAGGTGTCAAGGTTACGGATTGGCGGTCCATTCTCGATCCGGCTGACCTGGGCTTGGGACAGACCCAACCACTGACCGAGCAGCCGTTGGGAGATGCCGTTCGGTCCATGAACCGGCTGGTGGTGCGGATTCAAGCGGTAGGCACGGGCCACGCGGCCCATGTGCTGCTGGGTAAAGCCGTCACGGAGTTGCTCGGTCTGCCAGAATTCGCTGGGCACGTCGGGCGGTGCGATGAGCTTGTCGCGGGATGCGCGTTCGCAAGGGGCACACTGGCCGCCTGGATTGTCGGCGGCCAGACGGGTACCACAGCGACAGTGGCTGTGCTGCCTGACTGATGACGGTCCCACAATATTCGCTCCGATCGGGTACTGGTACACGTTCGGGCAGTGTAACGGAGTGTGTCTGAGCCCGTAATCCACGGCCCGGGATCAGGGTTTCGGCACAGTCCGTGTGTGGCCTGCTGTCCCACGGTCGTTTCAAGATCGTCGATGTGAGTCGGATGCCGCCTCGACCCGCGGTGGCCAGGCCCTGCTCAGTGAGCCGCAGCCACACCTCGTGTCGTCGTCAGAGGGTGGAGACGAACTCCTCGCCTCGGTGGGCTCCGGAACGCGGGACGACCGCGTACCGCAGACCACGTGGTCACGAGGGGAGGCGGCGGACAAGCACATCGGATGTCGCCCGTCCCCCGCCGAGGCACGGGCCGACCCACCATCGCCGCCGTCCGGTGTCGAGCCCGGAGCCGAGCGGGCTGGCACAGTTGCGTCGGCGAACTCTCGGTCGGGTCGAACGTGGTGAGTCACCGGGGTGAACCCGCTGGTCAGGCGCACTGACGGCTGGCCTGGTACGGCCCGCACCTTTAAGACGATCTTGAAACAACCGTGCCTGTTGCCCTGGGGCGACAAGCCGGATAACACCCGGCGACGATGTCGGATACCGGACGATCGGCGCGCCGATCGTGGTCCTCGCAGAGTCTGTGGGCCCTGCGAGGGTCACAACGAGCGCGCGGGACGTCGTCAACGCCCGGCGCGGGGGCGATCACCGTAGGTTGACCGGCTACGCTGTGACCTTGCTAAGCTTGGATCTAACCTGGGTTGATCGGTCATTCCTCAGCCGGATTCGTATCAGTCACCTCGACCGCCTCGTCCTGGCCACGTGACCTTAATTGGACAACGGGTCTATCGGCCCATCAACCGACTGGGAACGGTCGCACGGTCAGTCCTCGTTGCCGCTTGCGTCCTCGACCCGGATTCCTAACGCCGTTGCCAGCGTGTGAGACAACGCTACAAGATCACCGCTGGCCACGATCGCACCCTTGAAGCTGGTCACCCCACCGACACCCGCCAGCACACAGTTGGCGAATCGTGTTCCTTCCATCTTCGCTTGCGAAAACTGAGCCCCGGTCAGATCGCAGTTGACGAACTGTACCCTCTTCACGTCGGCCTTCTGAAAGTCCGCCAGAGTCAGGTTGCAGCCTTCGAACACGACGTTGTGAAAGTCGGTGAACCGAAACGACGTCAAATCCGCCCGGCACTCCGAGACCGTGACATCCCGCAACAGGCCATCGACCCAGCGTACACCGGTCAGTCGCGTCATTGACAGCCTCACACGCAGCATCGATGACTGTTCCGCTCCCAGGTTGGCCAGGTCGCTGTTCTCGAACAGACAGTCAGTGGCACTCGACCTCGTCAAATGTGTTCCGGCTAAGACCGCTTTACGGAACCGGCACCCCGCGAGCTCGACCGAGCCTGCTGAACGCCCCGAAAGATCGATGTCGCAGAACTCAAGGCCGCGGTAACGGGCCTCGTTCTCCAGTTGATGGCTCTCCGTAGTGGCTGGCTCCCATGACGCTGGCAGCCTCGGCACCGTCGGCGCACGACGTCGCGGTCCAGAACTATTTCTCTGCGATCGCACGTCCACCCAGCCAAGCTATCTCCAGACCTCCCCCGACACCCCCGTGACCCACCCCTCAGCCGAGTGGCGTGACGGGGACCGTAGCCGCGCGGGAGGCTGATTGCGGGCGACGTGTTCCTCGCGGGTTGTTACCGTGTGGGCACGGCGACGTGAGCGGGGGCTGCGGTGCGGACGGCGACGGTGGGGGCGGCAGTGCTGGCGCTCGTGGTGGGGGCGCTCGCACCGGCGGCGGTGGCCGGGACGACGCCGGGCGCGACCGTCGGGAAGGCCTCGGGCGGATACCGCGCCGAGATCCGCCGCACCGAGGACGGCGTCGCGCACGTCAGCGCTGGCGGCTGGAGCGGGCTGGGGTTCGGGCAGGGTTACGCCACCGCGCAGGACCGGTTCTGCACGATGCTGGAGTCGATACTGACCGTGCGCGGCGAGCTGGCCCGCTGGTTCGGCCCCGGCCCGGACGACACGAACGTCGAGAGCGACCTCGCCTACCGGCACCTCGGTCTGCATGCCGACGCGGACCGCCGGTGGGCCGGCCAGCCGCAGCAGGTCGTCCAGATCGTCGACGGTTACGTGGCCGGCGTCAACGCGTATCTCCACGACGCGGGTCCCGAGGGTGTCGACGGCTGGTGTGCGGGCGCGTCGTGGGTGCAGCCGATCACCACCACGGACCTGTACGCCGGGGTGAGCGACACCCTGGTGTTCGCCTCGGCGGGCCGGCTGCTCCCGGAGATCGCCCGTGCCGTACCACCGGATCCCGGTGCCGCCCCCTCCACCACCTCCGTCGCCCCGGCGGGGGACGGCCCAGGGGCCAGCAACGGGTGGGCCCTCGGTGCGGACAAGACAGTGGGCGGCGGGATGCTGCTGGCCAACCCGCACTTCCCGTGGGAGGGTCCGACTCGGTTCCATGAGGTGCACCTGACGATCCCCGGCATGCTCGACGTGTACGGGATGTCGATCCCCGAGTTGCCCGGTGTGCAGATCGGCTTCAACGACCAGGTCGCGTGGACCCACACCGTCTCCGCCGGTCAGCGTTTCACCGCCTACGCGTTGACCTTGGATCCGGCCGATCCCACCGGCTACCGCTTCGGCGACGGCACCCGCATGATGACGCCGAGCCGAGTCGAGGTGCAGGTCGCCCAGCCCGACGGGTCGCTCGCGACCGTGACTCGGACCCTCTACCGCAGCCACTACGGCCCGATGCTCGACCTGTCGCCGGGCTGGACCGAACAGCAGGCGTTCACCCTGCGCGACGCCAACGCCGAGACCACCGGCGTGCTCGCACAGTATCTCGGGATGGACCAGGCGCGATCGATGGACGAGCTGCAGGCGGTGCACCGCGACGTCACCGGCCTCCCGTGGGTCAACACCGTCGCCACCAGCCGCGACGGCCGTGCGTGGTACGCCGACACCTCCGCCACCCCGAACCTGTCACCGGCCGCGCTGGACCGCTACGAGCAGGCCGTCGCCGCCGGCGGGCTCGCGGCCGCGTTCGCTGAGGAGGGCATCATCCTGCTCGACGGGGCCGACCCGGCCAACGCTTGGGTGGATGCGCCCAACGCCCCAGCGCCGGGTCTGGTGCCTTACGAGAGCATGCCGACTCTCGAACGTCCCGACTACGTCTTCAACGCCAACAACAGTTACTGGCTCACCAACCCGGACGAACTGCTTACTGGCTTCTCTCCGTTGCACGGCGCCGAGGGCACCCCGCAGCCGCCCCGCACCCGCACGAACGTGGCGCTGCTGGAACGGCCGGGCACCGGACCGGACGGGCGCTGGCAGCTCGACGACCTGACCGCCGCGTTCTGGTCCAACCGGGCGATCACCGCCGAGCTGTTGCGCGAGCCCATGGTCACGGCGTGCCGCACGGCCACCGACCCGGTGCCGGTGCCCGACGGTCGTGCCGTCGACCTCGCTCCGGCCTGCGACGCGCTGGCCGGGTGGGATGGTGACTACGACACCGACTCCCGTGGCGCGATCCTGTGGCGGGAGATCATGGGAGCGTTCCCGGTGGAGGCTCGACTCGACATGGGGCCGCTGTTCGCCGACGCGTTCGACCCGACCGATCCCGCGCACACCCCCCGGGTACCCGCCGCCGATCCCGCGCCGTGGGTCGTCGCCATCGCCACCGCCGTGGACGGGCTCGCCGCGCGCGGCATCCCGGTCGACGCGCCGCTGGGGCAGTGGCAGTACGACGGCCGCGTCGGCGTCGCCGACGCGGGCCGGATCGGGCTGCCCGGCGGCACCGGCGTCGAGGGCGCGGTCAACATCGTCGACTTCTGCGAGTGCTATCTGTCACCCTCCGGGGCACCCGCGGCCATGAGTGGAGCGCCGGGGTACCCGGTCACCTTCGGTGCGAGCTTCGTCCTGGCCGTGGCCTACGGACCCGACGGACCGCCGCAGGCCCGAGCGCTGCTCACCTACGGCCAGCCTGACGACCCGACCGACCCCTTGTTCACGGCCGGAGTTCGCCGCTTCTCCACCGAGCAGCTCCGCGACGTCGCGTTCACCGAGCAGGACGTGGCGGCGGGCACGACGAGCCACCTCGTGGTGAGCGGCTGAACGCACCCCGGGGTGGCGCGCGGTTGAAAGCTACCCGGAACAGATGGCGCGGACGCGAGAGGGCCAGCGTAACCTGCGCAAGGTGCATCCGATGATCGCCCCGAGCATCCTGTCGGCCAACTTCGCCCGGCTCGCCGATGAGGTGGCCGCCGTGTCCGGGGAGCCCGGCCACGGCGCCGACTGGCTTCACATCGACGTGATGGATGCCCACTTCGTGCCCAACCTTACCCTCGGCCTGCCGGTGGTGGAGTCGCTGCTCAAGGTGACCGAGATGCCGCTGGACTGCCACCTGATGATCGAGAATCCGGAGCGCTGGGCGATCGGGTACGCCGAGGCCGGAGTGTACAACGTGACGGTGCACGTGGAGGCGGCGCGCGACCCGGTGGCGCTGGCCCGGGACCTGCGGGCGGCCGGCGCCCTGGCCGGACTCTCGATCAAGCCCAATACTCCGCTGGAGCCGCATCTGGAGACCCTGCGGCACTACGACACCCTGCTCGTGATGAGCGTGGAGCCCGGCTTCGGCGGGCAGAGCTTCATCCCTGAGGTACTGGAGAAGGTGCGCGCCGCGCGCCGCCTGGTGGACACCGGACATCTGAAGTTGCTCGTGGAGATCGACGGCGGCATCAACGCCGACACGATCGAGGCCGCCGCCGAGGCCGGGGTGGACTGCTTCGTGGCCGGCTCGGCCGTGTACGGCGCCGAGGACCCGTCGCGCGCGGTGCTGTCGCTGCGCGACCAGGTACTCGAGGCCTCGCCGCACCGCAAATGGTCGACGTGACTCGGACGGAAGGGGCCGGGTAGATGTTCACCGGGATCGTCGAGGAGATCGGTGAGGTCCTCGACGTGCGGGAGAGCGCCGAGGTGGTGGTGCTCACCGTGCGCGGGCGCAGGGTCACCGCTGACGCCGGGCACGGCGACTCGATCGCGGTCAACGGGGTCTGCCTGACCGTCGCCGACCCGGACGGCAGTACCGACGGCACCGTCACCGTCGAGCTCGTGCCCGAGACGCTCGCGCGTTCGGGCCTGTCGTCAGTGACCGCGGGCTCGCGGGTGAACCTGGAGCGCGCGATGCTCGTGGGTGGACGGCTCGGGGGGCACATCGTGCAGGGCCACGTGGACGGGGTGGCCACCCTGATCTCCCGCACACCCGGGCAGCGCAGCGACGAGCTGCGGTTCAGCCTGGCCCCCGACCTCGCCCGGTACGTGGTGGAGAAGGGCTCGATCACCGTGGACGGTGTGTCGCTGACCGTCGCGGCCGTTGCGGCGGACACGTTCACGGTGGCACTGGTCCCGACGACCTTGACGAATACCACACTCGGTCTCCAGGAGCCGGGGGATACCGTAAATGTGGAGGTCGACGTCATCGCCAAGTACGTGGAGCGGCTCATCGCCGGATACCGGGGCGGGAGCGGCGCCGGCGTCGTCACATCGCCGCGCGGGGAGGCCCAGGCCACGTGAACAGCGGATGGATGGACGGACACGGTGGGCCAGAGCTGCCCGCGCTCGGTGGCTTCGCGCCGATCGAGCGGGCGGTCGCCGACTTCGCGGCGGGCAAGCCCGTGGTGGTGATGGACGACGAGGACCGCGAGAACGAGGGCGACCTGATCTTCGCGGCCGAGCGGGCGACACCGGAGCTGGTGTCGTTCATGGTGCGCTACACCTCCGGCTACATCTGCGTGGCGCTCACGGAGGCCGAGTGCGACCGGCTCGATCTGCCCCCGATGCACCACACCAACGCCGACAGCTTCCGCACCGCGTTCACCGTGACCGTCGACGCGAAGGCCGGCATCAGCACCGGGATCTCGGCCTCGGACCGGGCACACACCATCCGACTGCTCGCCGACCCGGCCGCGGGTCCCGGAGACCTGGTGCGCCCCGGTCACGTGCTACCGCTGCGCGCCCGCGAAGGCGGCGTGCTGCGCCGGCCCGGCCACACCGAGGCCGCCGTGGACCTCGCCCGGCTCGCCGGGCTGTCCCCGGCCGGGGCACTCTGCGAGATCGTCTCCCAGAAGGACGACGGCGACATGGCTCGCGGCGACGAGCTGCGCGTGTTCGCCGCCGACCACGATCTGGCGTTGATCACCATCGCCGACCTGATCGCCTATCGCCGACGCTTCGAGAAGCACGTGGTGCGCGTGGCGCAGGCCCGCATTCCCACCGCGTACGGTGAGTTTGTCGCCTACGGCTACGACTCGTTGCTCGACGGCATCGAGCACATCGCCATGGTGCGCGGCGACATCGGCACCGGTGAGGACGTGCTGGTGCGGGTGCACTCCGAGTGCCTCACCGGTGACGTGCTGGGCTCGCTGCGCTGCGACTGCGGCACGCAGCTCGACGCCGCCATCGCCGCCGTGGCCGAGGAGGGTCGCGGTGTGGTGCTCTACGTCCGCGGGCACGAGGGCCGGGGCATCGGCCTGATGCACAAGCTGCAGGCCTACCAGCTGCAGGAGTCCGGCGCCGACACCGTAGACGCCAACCTCGCGCTGGGCCTGCCCGCCGACGGGCGCGACTACGGCACCGGCGCGCAGATCCTCGTCGATCTCGGGGTGCGGTCCATGCGGCTGCTCACCAACAACCCCGACAAGCGCGCGGGCCTCGAGGGCTACGGCCTCACCATCACCGGCCGGGTGCCGCTCCCGGTGCGGATCGGCCCGGAGAACCTGCGTTACCTGCGGACCAAGCGCGACCGCATGGGCCACGACCTGCCCGGTCTCGGTGCGTCCGCGGGGGAGCGGGACGAGGCTGTGACATGAACGGTGCGGGGACATGAACGGTGCGGGGACATGAGCGGCGAGGGACGCCCGGTCGGTGCGGAGATTCCGGACGGCTCCGGGCTCCGGCTCGCGATCGCCGCGGCAAGCTGGCACGCCGACATCGTGGACACACTGTTGGAGCGGGCCCTGGCGACCGCGGTGAAGGCCGGCGTGGAGCAGCCGACGGTGGTACGCGTGCCGGGCACCGTGGAGCTCCCGGTGGTGTGCCAGGAGCTCGCCCACAGCCACGACGCGGTGGTGGCCCTCGGAGTGGTGATCCGCGGCGGCACCCCGCATTTCACCTACGTCTGCGACGCCGTGACCGCCGGACTCACCCGGGTGTCGCTGGACGAGCGCACCCCGGTGGGCAACGGTGTGCTCACCTGCGACATCCACGCCCAGGCCGTGGACCGCTCCGGCGGGCCCGGATCGGCCGAGGACAAGGGCGCCGAGGCCTGTCGCGCCGCGCTGCACACCGCGCTCATGCTGCGCGACCTGCGGAGCGGGTCATGAGTGCCGGGGCGAAGGACGTCGTGGTGATCCGGCCGCGCAAGGTGCTGATCGCCGCCTGGGTGGGTGCCGTGGTGATCGTCGCGCTGTTCACCGTGATCGCCCTGGTGCTGCGCAGCAGCCAGACGGGCGTGTACTTCCGGCTCGCCGACCAGGTGTCGCTCGTGCTGATGGGCCTGTTCATCGCGGGCGGTGTGCTGCTGCTCGCCCGCCCCAGGGTGCGAGCCGATGCCGACGGCATCGAGGTACGCAACATCCTGATGACCCGCACGTTGTCCTGGGACCTGGTGGAGCGCGTCGCCTTCCCGGACAGCGCCTCGTGGGCCCGGCTGGACCTCCCCGACGACGAGTACCTCCCGGTGCTCGCCATCCAAGCCACCGACGGCCAGCACGCCGTGGACGGCATCACCCGAGTGCGCGCCCTGCACACCGCAGCGCGCACCAGCTAACACGCGCCCGCCCGGACCCCGGCGGATCGGCCACCGAACGCCGATCCGCGCGCCGATTGTAGTCTTCGCAGACCCCGTGGCCCCTGTGAAGACCATATCCAGCGCGCGTTGGGAGGTACTCCGTGCCGCGAACTGCGCCCTGTTCGCACCAGGCGAACTCGCAACCCTCTGACCGACTGGACCAGCGATCGGCAGACCAGACGGCACCGCTGTTCGTCTACGGCAGTCTCCAGTTTCCTGACGTTCTGCGGGCCCTGCTCGGGCGCGTTCCTTCCACAGCTGCCGCCCGGGTCAACGGATGGTGCGTCAGGGCCCTCCCCGACGTCGTCTATCCCGGGCTCGTCGCAGCCGAGGGCGAGTGGGCCGACGGCCTTGTCATCGACGGTTTGACCCCGGCCGAGTGGCGGATCATCGACGCGTTCGAGAACGACGTCTACGACCTCCGCCTGCTCCGCCTCGCTGGCGGTCACGACGCCTGGGCGTACATCTGTCGCGAAGCCTCTCACGTGTCCGACAACACGTGGGACCGGCGACACTTCACTGAGAGTCATCTCGCTGAGTACGTCCAGAACTGTATTGCCTGGCGGGCCCGGAACACGCGGAAAGATCTGCCTACCGACGATGTGCTGGCCGGTCATAGCACCGGACCGACCCGCGAGCCGTAAGTTCCGGCATGCCGACCACCGTCCTCCCCGACGACCTCCGAGTCGATGTCGAGACCCGGTGGACCTATCACGACATGCGCCACGAGCTGCGCTGCTGCGATGTCGGCATCGGGCTGGGCAGCCACGACCACGCCGTCACACTCGGGGGGTGCCAGCTGAAGTGATCAGCGTCGAGCCAAACGCGACCAACACCAGCGAGAACCTCACCTACAGCCGCAAGACCCATGAGGAGGCGGGTGTGCGGCCAGCGTCAGTCCTGCTCACCTCCCCGGCCTTACCAGTAACGGCGTGCGTACACGACGTGCCGGAAGGTGTGGCCCGAGATGAGGTTGTGTGCCTCCCGGCCACTGCAGCTGGACGAGTACATCACCGGCATCGGCGACGTCAACCGCGTGATCAACATGCTCGTCGGCGACACCCAACGGATCACCGAGTACGCGCGACGCGGCTTCGTCATCGAACAGGAGATGCCCGACAATGTCCACACCGCGTACCAGCGGCTAGTCCACGCTGGGTTCCTCCGCCTGATCTAAGCGCCTATCCCATGTCGAGCATGGCGGCGAGGGCGACCTCGACGGCAGCCATCTCATCGAGTGTCGCAGTTCCCATGTGCTCATCAAGCCGAGAACGCAGCACCGCTTCGATCGTCAGGAGCGAGAGCCAGCCGTGCGCGTGAAGATGGACGCTGAGCAGACCACCTGGATCACGGTCGAGTACCTGTGCCCCGATAACCACCGGCAGAGCGGAGTTTCGGTTAACCCCTTCTGCGCTGAGAAGCAACCGCAGCAGCGATTGCCCAGGACGGGGTAGCGCCGGTCGATATGCCCAGATCTCGCCGCGATGCATCGCAAGATCGTGTCAGGCGTTGAGGGCGGCTTCGCGCTCGGCCTCGGCGTCGGCAAAGAACGACGGCTCACCCGCTGCCCAGGCGGCGTGCTGCGCCGCTGAGTCGGCTAGGGCCAGCTCGCGGAGCTGGCGGGCCGCTGCGGCTGCCAGGGACCCACCACGCTGGCGGGCGCACGCTCGCAGATAGGCGGCGGTACCCTGGTCGACCTCGAGCTCGACTCGCTCTGTCACGGCTACAGCCTACGGCACACGTCGAGTCCCTATGCAGATCGCGTCTCCGACGAGCACGCCCCGGTAGCGCGGGCTGGCAGCTTGTACAGGCTGCCAGGGCTGGCCGACCTTTGGCCCAGCCAGGGTGATCATCCAGGCTTTGAGGTCTGCGGCGGTGCGATGGGGGTCTTGTCGGCCAGGTCACGGTCGGCGGGGTCGGGCCGGTCGTAGCATCGGGGGGTGCTGCGCGTCCGTGATCAGGTACGTCGGAGCCGGACCGGGGAGAGTGTCCGGCTCGGTGACATCGTGCTCCGTAACCGGCTGGTGACCTCGTCGAGCCTGTTGGGTTACGGGGTGTCCGACTCGGCGCTGGTGCCCTACGGGATGAGCCCGGTCTCGATGTTCGTGCCGCTGGCCGAGTTCGGCGCGGTGACCACCCGCACGCTGACGGTGGCGCCCCGCGAGGGGCATTTCAGTACGCGTGAGGACTATGCGCTCCGCGAGCTGCCGGGGCTGCTGCGGCGCTACGGGACGGTGTTGCGTCGTACCGACGGCGGCTGGCTCAACGCGTTCGGCTGGTGCAACGTCGGCATCGACACCTACCTGCGCGACTACTACCCGCGCACCCGGGACCAGCGGGTGATCATCTCCCTTGGCGGGTTCTCCGCCGCGGAGTTCGTGACGCTGGTGGATCGGGTCAACGCCGCGGTGCCGGCGGGGGACATCGCCGCCGTCGAGTTCAACGTGTCCTGTCACAACGTCAACTTCGACTTCTCGGCGATCCTGGCCGACGTGCTCAACGAGGCCGTGCCCCGCAGCAACCACCCGGTGATCCTCAAGCTCTCGCCCGACTACGACTATGTGCGCAACGCGCGGCAGGCGGCGACGGCGGGGGTGTCGGCGCTGACCGCGATCAACACGGTGAAGGCGCTGCGGCTGGATCCCCGCACCGGGACGCCGTGGCTGGCCAACCGGTACGGCGGGCTCTCCGGGCGGGCGATCAAGCCGATCGGGCTGCGGGTGGTCTCCGAGCTGCGCGAGGCCGGCGTGACGTTGCCGATCATCGCGACCGGCGGGATCCGGACCGTGAGCGACTGCCGCGAGTACTTCTGGGCCGGCGCCGACGCCGTGAGCCTGGGCAGCGCGACCTGGCTCGCGAGCTACCCCGGCTACGCGCTCGCGCCGCTGCGCGGGCTGCACGTTCGGCGCGTCCTGAACGCCGTTCGACGCTACACACCGCAGTCGGCCCACTCTCCTGCGTAGCGTTGAGCAACGATCTTGATGCGTACGCTGCTGCCGATTGACCCGATCGGTGCCTGAAGTGAGGGGATAGCACCATGGCCGCGCCGGACTCCGGTGATCAGCCGGACCGCGGGCGGGCGCCGGGCCGCAGGCCGCGTGTGGTGCTTGTCGACGTGTTCGAGACGATGCTGCGGGTGGAGCCGCTGGGCTCCCGGTTCGTGGCGGTCGGGCGTCCCGAGCACGAGTGGGAGCTGTTCTTCACCCGCACGCTGCGTGACGGCATGGCCCTCACGCTCGCGGGTGCGGCGCCGCCCTTCGCCGAGGTGGCCAGGGCGGCGCTGCGGACCACGACCGGGCACACGCTGTCGGATGAGGCGCTCGACTATGTGCTGGGCGGCTTCCGCGAGCTGCCGCCACACCCGGACGTGGAACCGGCCCTAGCGGCGCTGGCCCAGGCCCGCGTTCCGGCCTACGCCTTCACCCACGGCACGGCGGCGGTGGCCTGGGACGCCCTGGACCGGGCCGGGCTGCGCACCTACCTGCGCGGAGTGCTCTCCAGCGAGGAGATCCACGCCTTCAAGCCGCTCCCGCGGGTGTACCACTGGGTGTGCCAGCAGGTGGCGACCCCGGTGGACCGGGTCGGGCTGGTGGCCGCGCACTCCTGGGACGTGCACGGTGCGGTGTGCGCCGGGCTGGTGGGTGGCCTCGCCACGCGCCTGGAGGGTGCCGTGCCCGGCGTGGTGGCCAACCCGCACGTGGCCGCCGACGAGTTGGACACCGTGGTCGAGCGGCTGCTTGCGCTGCCGGTCTGAGGCCGCTCAGGCACCGCACGCTCAGGTGCCGAGGGCTCGTCGTCGCGGCGGTGCCACCGTGCCCCGGCCGAGGTCGGCGCGCTGGCCGGCCGCGGTGCCCGCGCCGTAGCCGGATCCGGACAGCGTGATCCGCTTGGCCGGGCTCAGATGGGGGAACGCCTCGTCGTAGGCGCGGTCGACCCGGTCGCAGCGGTCGGCGAGGACGAGAGCGAGCGACCGCCCGTCCGCCGCTGTCTCGCCCGCGGCCTGAGCGGCCCCGGACTCGGCGGCTTTCAGGCGCCGGCTCACCTCGATGGCGAACCCGTGCAGCCAGGACCGGCGGTAGGCCGCGACCGACTCGTCGGGGTGGCTCGGTCGCTGCCGGATCAGCTGGCTCCCGGCCTGCAACAGCAGCGAGGTGTAGAGCATCTCGACGCGCTCCCGGTCGGAGGCGTAGCCGAACACCGTGACGGCCTCGATCTTGCCACCCCACATGTTGTGCATCACCGCCCGGCAGCGCAGGGCCGTGGCCGTCCAGGCGAGCAGCCGCGCCTTGCCGGCGCTGTAGGGATCGTCCATGGCCACCCGCTGTGCGCCGATCTCGTCGCGACCCGGATCGGCGGCGGCGAGCAGCGCCTCGTCGATCCCGTGCCGTGCCATGAGCTCCACGGCCTTGGCGGTGTAGGTCTCCGCCTCCTCCGCCGTGGCGGCACCGTCGGCCTTCGCCAGCAGCTTGCGTACCGTGTCCAGCTTGTCGGACCCCATCGGCCCCCCTCGAATCGTGCGTGTCGGGACGGGCAGATTCCTACCATCCGGCTCCGACAGTTCCTCACGGAGCGGCTCTTGTCGCACTCGGCTGGGCGACCGGCGGTGCGAGCGCGGGGTGTCAGGGGACGGTCCTACTCTGGACGGACCATGCCCGATCCCACCACGTACCGCCCGGCCTCCGGGTCTATCCCGGAGGCCCCCGGGGTGTACCGCTTCGCCGACCCGCACGGTCGAGTGATCTACGTCGGCAAGGCCAAGAGCCTGCGGCAGCGGCTCAACTCCTACTTCGCCGACCTCGCGAACCTGCACCCGCGCACCCGGCAGATGGTCACCTCGGCCGCCGACGTGACGTGGACCGTGGTCGCCACCGAGGTCGAGGCGCTGCAGCTGGAGTACAACTGGATCAAGGAGTTCGATCCGCGGTTCAACGTCCGCTACCGCGACGACAAGACCTACCCGGTGCTCGCGGTGACGACGAACGAGGAGTTCCCGCGGCTGCACGTCTACCGCGGGCCGCGGCGCAAGGGGGTGCGCTACTTCGGCCCCTACGCCCACGCCTGGGCGATCCGCGAGACGCTCGACCTGCTGCTGCGCGTGTTCCCGGCGCGCACCTGCAGCGCGGGGGTGTTCCGCCGGCACAGCCAGATCGGGCGGCCGTGCCTGCTCGGCTACATCGACAAGTGCTCCGCGCCATGCGTCGGCACCGTCGACGCCGACCAGCACCGGTCGATCGTCGAGGGCTTCTGTGACTTCCTCTCCGGCCGCACCGACCGGATGGTCCGCGAGCTGGAGCGGTCGATGGAGGCGGCGTCGGAGAGCCTGGAGTTCGAGCGGGCCGCCCGGCTGCGCGACGACGTCGGGGCGCTGCGCCGCGCGATGGAGCGCCAGGCCGTGGTGCTCGGCGACGGCACCGACGCCGACGTCGTCGCGTTCGCCGACGACGAGCTGGAGGCCGCGGTGCAGGTCTTCCACGTGCGCGGGGGGCGGGTCCGCGGCCAGCGCGGCTGGGTGGTGGACAAGGTCGAGCCCGCCGACACCGCCGCGCTCGTGGAGCGCTTCCTCACCCAGTTCTACGGCGAGCAGGCGGCCCTCGCGGGCGCCGCCGACGACGCCCACCAGCCGGTGCCCCGGGAGATCCTGGTGCCGGAGCTGCCCGCCGAGGCCGACCTGCTCGTGGACTGGCTGTCGGGGCTGCGGGGCTCGCGCGTGCACGTCCGGGTGCCGCAGCGCGGCGACAAGCGCGCGCTGGCCGACACCGTCGCGCGCAACGCCGCCGAGGCGTTCACCCAGCACAAGCTGCGCCGGGCGGGCGACCTCACGGCCCGCTCGGCCGCGCTGGCCGAGATCCAGGACGCGCTCGGGCTCGACAGCGCGCCGCTGCGCATCGAGTGCGTCGACGTCAGCCATGTGCAGGGCAGCAACGTCGTCGCGTCGCTGGTGGTGTTCGAGGACGGGCTCGCGCGCAAGTCCGACTACCGGCGCTTCGAGATCCGGGGCGGCGCCGAGGGCGGGGACGTGGCGGCCATCGCCGAGGTCGTCCGGCGCCGGTTCCGCCGCTACCTGGCCGAGACCGGCACCGAGGGTGACGAGCCGGGTAACGCGGAAGGCCAGCGGGGCGAACGTCCCGGCATCGATCCCGAGACCGGACGGCCGCGCAAGTTCGCCTACCCGCCCAACCTGCTGGTCGTCGACGGCGGCGCACCGCAGGTGGAGGCGGCCGCCGACGTGCTCGCCGACCTCGGGGTCACCGATGTCGCGGTGTGCGGGCTGGCCAAGCGACTCGAGGAGGTGTGGCTGCCCGCCGAGCCCGATCCCGTCATCCTGTCGCGCACCAGCGAGGGTCTCTACCTCCTGCAGCGGGTCCGCGACGAGGCGCACCGGTTCGCCATCACCTACCACCGGCAGCGTCGTTCGCACGGTATGACCAGCTCCGAGCTGGATGCTGTGCCGGGTCTGGGTCCGGCCCGCCGGACGGCCCTGCTCAAGCACTTCGGCTCGGTGCGGAAGCTGAAGGCCGCCGACGTCGAGGAGATCGCGGCGCTGCCCGGTTTCGGGCCCCGCACGGCCGCGGCGGTGCTGGCGGCGCTGCACGGCGCGGCGGGCGACGAGATGCCGGCGTCGTGAGATGAACGCATTGCCGATCACCACTGGTGACGAGCCGGTCGGCATCGAGGTCGCGCTGGTCAGCGGCCTGTCCGGGGCCGGGCGCAGCACGGCGGCGAAGGTCCTGGAGGACCTCGGCTGGTTCGTCGTGGACAACCTGCCGCCCGAGTTGATCGCCACCATGGTCGACCTCGGTGCCCGCGCCCGCGGCGAGATCACCCGCGTCGCCGTGGTGATGGACGTGCGCAGCCGCGCGTTCTCCGCCGACCTCGGCGCGGTCATCAAGGACCTCGACGCGCGCGGCTACAAGCCGCGGCTGCTGTTCCTGGAGGCGTCCGACGCGGTGCTGGTACGGCGCTTCGAGCAGGTGCGGCGCAGCCATCCGTTGCAGGGTGACGGCAGGCTCGTCGACGGCATCGCCGCCGAGCGCGAGCTGCTGTTCCCGCTGCGGGAGAGCGCCGACCTGGTCGTCGACACCTCTGGGGTGTCGGTGCCGCAGCTGCGAGCCACCCTGGAACGCGCGTTCGGCGCGGAGTCCGAGCAGGTCACGCGCGTCACGCTGGTGTCGTTCGGCTACAAATACGGCCTGCCGATGGACTCCGACCTCGTGGTGGACGTGCGGTTCCTGCCCAACCCGTTCTGGATCCCGGAGCTGCGCGAGCACACCGGCCGGGACGCGCCCGTCCGCGACTACGTGCTGAGCCAGGACGGGGCCGAGGAGTTCATCACCCGCTATCTGGAGCTGCTGCGGCTCGTCGGGGCCGGCTATCGCCGCGAGGGCAAGCGCTACCTGATGGTGTCGGTCGGCTGCACCGGCGGCAAGCACCGCAGTGTCGCGATCAGCGAGGAGATCGCCGCCCGGCTGGCGAGCGCCGAGGGCGTCACCGTGAACGTGACACACCGCGACCTGGGGCGCGAGTGAGGCCCCAGGCGGCGGCCGTGGCGCTCGGCGGGGGCCACGGGCTGCACGCCACGCTCTCGGCGCTGCGGCTGCTGGCGAGCCGGCACCTGCTCACCGACCGGGTCACGGCCGTGGTCACCGTCGCCGACGACGGCGGATCATCTGGACGATTGCGCCGCGAGCTCGGCCTGCTCCCGCCCGGGGACCTGCGGATGGCGATGGCCGCGCTCGCCGCCGATGACGACGTCACCGGACGCCGGTGGCAGGCGCTCGTGCAGCACCGGTTCGGCGGCACCGGCGTCCTGGCCGGGCACGCGGTGGGCAACCTGCTGCTCGCCGGGCTGATGGAGCTCCTCGGTGACCCGGTGGCCGCGCTCGACGAGGTGGGTGCCCTGCTCGGCCTGCGCGGGCGCGTGCTGCCGATGAGCTGCGAGCCGCTCGACATCGAGGCTGACGTCACCGGGCTGGGGGCCGAGCTCGGGGAGCCACACCGGATTCGTGGCCAGGCGGCCGTCGCGTCCACTCCGGGACGGGTGCGGCGGGTGTGGCTGCGTCCGGAGTGGCCGCTGGCCTGTCCAGAGGCGCTCGACGCCGTCCGCGCCGCCGACGTCCTGCTCCTCGGGCCCGGCTCCTGGTTCACCAGCGTGCTGCCGCACCTGCTGGTGCCCGAGCTGCGCGAGGCCGTCATCACCAGCCGCGCCCGCCGCGTGGTGGTGCTCAACCTGGCGCCGGAGCCGGGGGAGACCGCCGGGTTCTCACCCGAGCAGCATCTGGCCGTGCTCTCCCAGCACGCGCCGGCGCTGCGGGTCGACGCGGTGCTCGCCGACGTCGACGCGGTGCCGGTGCCCGATCGGTTGCACTGCGCGGCTGCGACGATGCTCTCCCCCGGCGGGCGGGTCCACCTGGCCCCGGTCGCTGCGGCCGACCCGGCGGTGCCCCGCCACGACCCCGCGGCGTTGGCAGCTGCGCTCAGCACCGTGCTGGCCGGGTTTCCGGACGGGCCCGGACCACGACGCGACGTGCTCCCGACGCCCGTGGTGGCCGACCTCGCCGAGGGGAGGACGTGAGCGTGGCCCCCGGCCCCCGTGCCCCGTCCCGCAAGGAGGTGGAAGCGATGGCGATGACCGCAGCGGTCAAGGACGAGCTGAGCAGGCTCGTCGTGACCAAGCTCTGCTGCCGCCGTGCCGAGGTCTCGTCCCTGTTGCGTTTCGCGGGTGGCCTGCACATTGTCGGCGGCCGGGTGGTGGTCGAGGCCGAGGTCGACACCGGCTCGGTGGCGCGCTGGCTGCGTCGCGAGGTCCAGGAGCTCTACGGGCGCACCTGCGAGGCACGTGTGATCAGCGCGGGCGGGCTGCGCCGCACGGCGGGCTACGTGCTGCGGGTCGTGCGCGACGGTGAGGGGCTGGCCCGGCAGACCGGCCTGCTCGACGCCCGCGGCCGCCCGGTGCGGGGCCTGCCGCCGTTCGTGGTGTCCGGCGGGATGTGTGACGCCGAGGCAGCGTGGCGCGGCGCGTTCCTCGCGCACGGTTCGCTGACCGAGCCGGGGCGCAGCTCGGCGTTGGAGATCACCTGCCCCGGGCAGGAGGCGGCGATGGCGCTCGTCGGTGCGGCGCGTCGGCTCGGCATCGCGGCGAAGGGGCGGGAGGCGCGCGGGGCCGACCGCGTGGTGGTGCGCGACGGTGACGCGATCAGCGCCCTGCTCACCCGCATGGGCGCGCACGAGTGTGTGCTGGGCTGGGAGGAGCGGCGGTTGCGCCGCGAGGTGCGGGCCACCGCCAACCGGCTGGCGAACTTCGACGACGCCAACCTGCGCCGCTCGGCTCGGGCGGCGGTCGCGGCGGCGGCGCGGGTGCAGCGCGCGCTGGAGATCCTCGGCGACGACGTGCCGGCGCACCTGCTGGCCGCCGGCAAGCTGCGCACCGAGCACACCCAGACCTCGCTGGAGGAGCTCGGCCAGCTCGCCGACCCGCCGATGACCAAGGACGCGATGTCCGGGCGGATCCGCAGGCTGCTGCACATGGCCGACAAGCGCGCCGCTGACCTGGGCATCCCGGACACCGAGTCGGCCGTCACCACGGAGCTGCTCGCAGACAGCTGAGCGCGGCAGGGCGGATTAGCTATCCCACTTCAGCGCCACGGGTCACGGCGGGATCGGTGTCGATGCCATTAAAGAAACCACCGAGCGAATATGTCGGGACCGAACGAGGGCGCCGCCACTCCTGACCACTTAGAGTGACAGGCAACTACAGATCGTGAACATGACGTTGCCGTGGGTGCGTTGCCACCCGTCGGACCGCCCGTCCACTGACCGCTGGGCGGTGGTCTGGCTCCTGTTCACCGCTGTTGACGTCCTCTCCGCGTATGCCGTCCCACCGCTCACCGCAAGGACGCCGCCCCTCTACGATGGGCGGCGAGCGAGCAGGACAAACGCGGAACACGGTCAGTCAAACCCCCGTCCAGGGGGCTCCATCCAGCACGGCAGGAAGAACGGAGGATTGCGGAATGGTGTATGGCGTCGACGACTCGGCTCTTCCCTGGGGACTACGGCTCCGCAGGTGGCGGACGGAGGTCAAGGTCTGGTCTCAGCGGGAGTTTGTCGACCAGGTGGTACGACTTGCGTTCGAAACGAAGGAAGATCGCGGAACCAGTTTGGACGTCCGGCTCGTCGGTAAATGGGAGCACGGTTCGGTCAAGTACCCACAGAGCGTGTATCGACGCCTCCTGGTCGGCCTCGGCGCCCCCATTCCGACGGACCCTAGCGCCGCCGCTCAACCCCTGCGCGACCCCCAGCCGGCCAGCGACGATAACGACACCGGCAACGCTCGAGAGACTACCGATTCGGGTATGTCGGCGGGCGCCGACCGCTTGCTGCAGCCTCTGGTGCAGCCCAACGCTGAAAGCGGGTACAACGGGCATCCGGGGCGCAGAATTGAGTTGGACCCGCTGTCTCAGGTCGAGGCGCAACCATGTCATACCAGTATGGGTGCCGACGCTCCTGCAGCGGGAGAGGAGGACAAGGTGAAACGACGTCTGCTTCTGCAGGGTTTGGCCGTTCTGGGCGCAACTACCGCGGCCTCACCCGCCGGCATCGCACTGGAATCCATACGCGCGGGTGTGAACGATGCGTTCCTGACTACTAGTACCGACCAGGACGTCGAGTACTGGGAAGAACGGGTGGTCGAGTACGGCTACACCTATCGGCTCACTCCCCTGCAGGAGCTCAAGGCTGAGCTTGCCGCCGACCTGGTCAATGTCCGCCTCATCGTGGACCAGATGAGCACACATGCTGGGATCGACCGGTGTCCCCCTGAATGGTGCCGTGTTGCCAGTGGGCTCTCGGGCCTCATGGCCAAGACGCTCGGTAACCTTGGCTATACCGACGAGGCTCGGCGCTGGTGGCACACGGCTCAAGCAATCAGCGACATGTCCGATGATATCGAAACGCGGCTGTGGGTGCGTGGCGAAAGAACGATCTACGGGTTGTACGAACAACGCCCGCTGCCGCTCTTGCTGCGGCACGCAGCTGACGCGATCGACCTTGCCCAAGACCACTCCTGCAGTGGGCTGGCGCACGCAAGCACCGCCCGCGCCCAGGCGCTCGCAGTCGCCGGAGACCTCACGGCAAGCCGAGCGGAGCTCGCCCGCACCGAAGACATACTGAACCGCCTTCCCGCCCATGTCAGCAACGATCTGAGTTCCGAACACGGATGGGGCGAGGATCGGTTGCGGTACACCGAGACGTGGGTTCATGCCTACAGCGGAGACGAAGCCAGGGCGGACGCCGCCGCCGAGCAGGCCAAGGCTCTCTATCCGGCCGAAAACTACCGGATGCCCGTGCAGATCGAGCTGCTACAGGCCTTCGTTCGTATCCGGTCTGGTGATGTGACCGAGGGCATCCGGCATGCTCAGGCAACGTTGCAGAAAGTACCTGACGAGCACCGCACGAACATGATCGTCGAGCTGGCACATCGTGTGTTGCAGCCCGTTGCAGCAGACGCGCGGAAACGGGCCGATGTGACCGCCTACCACGAGCTCTTGACGCTGTACACACCCCAGAAGAAGATCAAGTTGTGACCGGTCCGAGCTATCGCCGTCACAACTGCACGCAGACGCTCGCCCTGCTCGACGAGCTGACGGAGGTGTACGCGAAAATACACAGCGGATTCCCAGAGTACAGTACCAGATGATGTAGACGATGCCGTGGCTGCGCGCATGGACCGGCAACGAGTCCTCTACACCGGCAACCGACGCTTCGTGTTCGTACTCGAAGAACAAACACTTTATATTCACGTTGGAAATATCGATGTGATGGCCGGACAGCTTGACCGCGTACTCGCCGTCATGTCCCTAGATCGTGCAAGTCTAGGCATCATCCCGTCCTCCGGCCAACGACACTGCCTTGCTGGTTCATCGGGCGGCCGAGTTCGGTGGTACTGGATCACCTCCAGTGCTGGTGAGCAGCCTGTGCCGTAGGTCGTCTCACTGCCGGCTGAGCAGTCTCAGCAGTGCGGTGTGGTAGATGGCGTGGACGGTGGGGACCGTGTCGGTGCGGAAGCGTTCGTCGGTGGCGTGTAGGCCGGTGTAGGTGACGCCGAAGCCTGCGGTGGCGGGAACCGCGAGTCCGGCCAGGTAGTTTCCGATGTTGGACGGTCCGGCGATCTTGGGTTCGGTGTCGACGCCGAAGGCGTGGGCGGCCTCGAGCATCGTGGACCGCAGTGGTGAGTCCGTGGGCAGCGCGAACGCGGGCCAGCGCGTGGTGACCTCGAGCAGTGTCGGCTGCGTACTGGGCCACGCCTGGTCAACCGCTGTGATGACATGCTCCAGCAGGGCTGCGGCGGCCGTGTCGTCGAAGAGCGGCGTGGTGCGGACGTCGACGTTGAGCGTGCACAGGTCGGGGGTGACCGAGTATCCCTGACCACCGGTGATGCCGGTGACGGTCAGCTTGCCCGGTAAGGGAAGTCGGCACTGGCACCGTCGGGTAGGTCCGTTGTAGACAGTTTGCGGACGAGGTGCGCTGCTTTCTCGACGGCGTTGGGGGTGGTCTTGCTGCCGCCGGAGTGCGAGGAGGTGCCGTGGACGTGGAGCTGGGTGCGGTAGACCCCGCGTCCGCCGATGACGAGCTTGTCCATGCCGGGGTAGCCGATCATCACCCCGGCCACGTCGCTCGGCGCGTTCAGGCCTTCGAAGTACTGTTTCGCGCCGCCGAAGCCGCCGGTGTGCTCGTCGAGGTCGAACAGCAGCACCAGGGTGCCGTGCAGCTGGTCGGCGATCGCGGCCAGGCGGAGGGCGAGGTGGCAGAAGATCGCGACGGCGATCTTGGAGTCCGAGCTGCCGCGGCCCCACAACCAGCCGTTGTGGATGATCCCGGAGGTGGGCGGGTGGGTCCAGGCGTTCTCGTCGCCGAAGGGCGCGGAGTCCAAGCAGGCGTCCAGCACCCAATGTGGACCGGGGTGCCTGCCGCGAACCTCCGCGGTCAGGCCGATCGGGGCGCCGGTGGCGTCGCGGAGGACGTCGAGGGGGAGGTCGTGCTCGCGCGTCCACAGGGAGAGCAGCTCGATGATGGGATCGTAGGGGTCGATGCCGGCGCGGCTGGGAACGCGGACCAACGCTCTGGTCAGTTCGAGGACGGACTCGTGGTCTTCCTTCGCCGCGACAACGATCCGGTCGTGATCGGCACCGTCGTGCCTGTGGTCAAGGCGCATGATCACCCCTGTTTTCTTGACCGAAGTTGGCGTGGGCGGCGTCGAGCTCACGCTCGAGACGCCGGAGATCAGCCTTGACCTGGGTCATGTGAACCGGCGTGACGGCGAGCCAGCGGCATCGCCGTGCTCCGCACCTGGGCGCTCCTGTAGCCACGCCTGCACAAACACGTCAAGATTGTCATCAGAGACGTCCGGATTGTCCCTGTGGAACCGTTGGCGCTGCATGCGGACGCTCAACTCGTGCAGTTCGAAGGCGGTACGCAACCGGTCGGCAGCAGAACTCACCTGCTGATCCTACGGCTTCAGGCTTCAGCCAGAGCAGGGCCGCAGAGCAGACCACAGCATAGCTGCAGTAGCAACGACACGGCAGGTAGCAGCGCAACCGCATCGGCCTGCAGAGTCGATCATGTGGTGGGTCGACGACGCACTGGCTCGTCGCCGGTGATCGTCGGAAGGGAACCGACAGCCGTATCCCACACGGTTCCCGGTCCCAAAACGCCGATCTCCCCAGTACCCGGCTAGCGGTCGCGTCCATGATAACGTCTTCGGGACACCGGACCGGGTCCAGCACGGTTGCCGGTTCCCAGAAAAACGATCATCCGCCGAGCGCCTCGGCTGGCTCGCGCCAACGCCCGGTCGTACTCTCGAGCAGCTTGACAATCCGGGTCATCCTGGCGTTCACCACGGCGAACTCCTGCCGAGTCTCGTCCCGGAACTCGCCCATCTCGGCGCGTAGCGCAAGCTGGTCCTCGCGCAAGGAGTTGAGGACTTGGGCGTGCGCACGCAGTTCGGCACGCACCTCGGTCACGTCCCGGTCGGCACCCGAGGCCAGCACCCGCGCTGCCGCAGCGTCAGCTCCACTCAATGCCAGTCGTTCCCGAATCCGGGCGACCTCGCCCTCCAAAGACCGCACCCGGGTCTCCAGGCTCTCCTCTGCCGGCTCCGCCATGCCGGTCATCCTAGAGCTCTCGGCACGGCCACTGTGGGCGAACTCCGCGGTCCGGCGCTGCACCGGCTCGAGCCACTCTCGCCCGGTGGCGGTGTCGGGTCGATCTCCTGCGAGCCGGAGACTCCGACCCGCCGCGCGCCGCCCAGACGGACCCGTCGAACCGATCACCGACACTGTTCCTTCAGCTGCGGGCAGCTGGCCTCGGCCGTGATGACCTGGTCAGCCAGCGGAACTCTCCCCGACGGCCCAAGCGTGGTTCCGCGTGACGGCACGGAGTTCACGAATACGGACTCATGGGCATGACTGAATGCTCGGACCGTTTGTCGGCCAGCTGCTTTCCATAGTACCGACACCTTGGGGCGGAGTGGGAAGGTAACGGTGTGTGTCGGGTGTGTGTCTGTGGCGAATCAGTGTCCGGTGAACGGAGGACATCGAGTCGAGTACGCTGCGCCGAAACCGGCTCCAGGAAAGTAGGGAAGCAGCGCTATGAATGCCGAGAAGCGGCCGCATCCGATGGAAGTGATCATGGCCGAGCGGGGGTTGAGCCACGAGGGACTCGCCAAGCTGCACCGTGAGGCGGTCGCCGCGCACGGGTTGCGGTCGGCGGCCAACCGTAACCTGCTGTGGAAGTGGAAGGTCGGGCGGCAGACACCGACGGCGGAGTCGCAGCAGTACCTCGCCGAGGCTCTGGGTGTCCCGCTGGACGTGCTCGTGGAGCAGGCGTGGCCGGACTGGCTGTGGCACGCTGTGACCGGCACCAAGCATCTCCTGCAGCCGCCGTGGTCGGTCGCGGGAACCCGGCAGGTGCTGCGGGAGGTGGCGGGAGGCACGGTGGATCGGCGGAAGTTCATGGTGGTCACCGGGACCGCGTTGACCGGTCTGGGGGCCAGTTGGGCCGCGGGTCTCGCCGGTGGTTCGGTCGAGCAGGTTGCGGCCGGGCGGGGTGCGGGATGGTTGACCACCCAGGCCCTGGACCGGGTGGACGCCACGCTGGCCGGGTTGCGTCACCTTGATGACGAGTTCGGTGGTGGCGAGCTGTGTCAGATGGCGGTCGGGCAGTTCCGTTGGCTGACTGACCTGGCCGATAAGTCGGTCTGCACGGGCGCGACGGAGCGTCGGTTGTTCGGGCTGATCACCGAGGCGGCTCGGTTGTGCGGGTGGTGTCATTTCGACGCCACCCTTCACGCGGCGGCCCAGTCCTTCTGGGTGGCTGGGCTGCGCGCATCCGCCAGCGCGCAGGATCGGTGGGCCGGCGCCAATGTGCTGTCCTGCATGAGCATCCAGGCCACGATGACCGGGCATCCTCAGGAGGCGGTGTCGTTGATTGACAGCGCGCAGGAGCAGCTCCGCGGGTCCGGCTCCCCTCGGCTGAAAGCGATGCTCGCCAGCCGTCAGGCGCTCGCTTACGCCAAATCAGGGGAGGCCGCTGCCTGCGGACGAGCGCTCGCCGAAGCCGAGAGCCAGCTCGACCGGGCACGGCCCGGCGACGACGAGCCGGACTGGATCTACTATTTCGACGAGTCCACGCTCGCTGGCTGGGCGGGTACCTGCTGGATCGACCTTCGTCAGCCCGCCCGAGCACGTCACCTCATCGATGACGCGTTGACAATCATCGAGGCTGACTACGTGCGTGATCGTTCGATCATCCACGCGCGTAGTGCCCGAGCGTACGTCCATGACGATGAGCTCGACCAGGCCTGCAGGGAGCTCACCACCGCGGCGGATCTGGCCCGGCAGACCGGCTCGGCGATGGCCATCGACTCGATCCGGCAGACTCGTGAAGACATGGTCCGCTACGACCGCGAGCCCAGAGTCCGCGAACTCGACCACCACCTCGCCGTGCTGGTTACCTGAGCGAGCGCGTAGTGACCTCGATCAGCGTCAGCTGAATGCGTCGAGCCACGCCGACCGACCACAGCCCACACCGAAACCTCCCGCCTTATGACGTTGTGTCCTCGCCGAGTTTGGTGACCTGTCGCAGCTTGTTGTGGCTGATGCTGAGGTCGCGCTGGTATTCGGCGTTGCCGGGGTCGGCGGCGGCCAGCCGCTCGGCGATGGTCAGGCCGGTGCGGTAGTGCTGTTCGGCGGTGGTGCTGTCCCCGGCCGCCAC
>Ga0136617_10000835_pt1 | contig 26714 bp, 26 predicted proteins | sample AntDrymUQ3222106_2_FD_129672 | JGI IMG/M metagenome (GOLD analysis project Ga0136617, IMG submission 129672) | Polar desert sand microbial communities from Dry Valleys, Antarctica - metaG UQ322 (21.06) | ecosystem: Environmental > Terrestrial > Soil > Desert | place: Antarctica: Dry Valley...
CAGGTCGTAGAGCCAACTGCCTCCTGAAACAAGTTTAGCTTCTGGAAGATGATAACTGATATGGCTAAACATTCGTTTTAATTCGCTCATCCGTTCGGCTTTCCTTTCCGAACTTAAAGGACTGCCATTCTTTCCTCCGACACGATTCGCAAAATGAATGACAACGGATTTGCTATCCTGCCGATAATCATATCGAAAGCATCCAAATTCACCGATTTCTTCGGTCTTTGGTTCTAACCCGTTTAAGTAAATCAAGTAAGCAATTTTAGGCACACATTCGCCTTGAGGAATTCTTTCGACAAAATCGCGCCAAACAGGGCTGTTCCTGTTGAAATCTTTATCCTGTATTCCCATACGCCTATAAAATGAAGTGTATTGAAGAAGGGCTTCGTCTATCGGAATGCACAAAACCGAAGCGACTTTTTGCGCGAAAGTATATTGTATCTCAAAATATCTTTCAGGAAATGGCGGTGGCATATTGGTTTTCAACTTCAATTAAGGCGCGATTTGAAAATACCAGAAAGCGGCTAACAAGTTATTATACCGTAAACTGCGGCATAAAACTCTAATACGGGCAAAATACCGCAAAGCAGTCTCAAAAAGGTCTTTTCTATACTAATACAATGTAGCACCACAAGATTAGGACACTACCATTGAATGGACGAAATAGAGTAAGAGTTAAATATGGAAGGTTTTAACTTTTAAAAATCAAATCTTCCCTGATAAAAACTGTGATATATTTCTATTCGAGGCTGATTATGGAAGATGAACTTTTAAAAAGAATCACGCTTAACCAGAATGTTTGCTTCGGTAAACCAACGATCAGAAATATGCGTTATTCCGTCGAGGTGATTTTGGATTTGTTGAGCGCGGAAATGACGACGGAAGAAATTTTGGAAGATTATCCAGACCTTGAAGAAAAAGATATTCAAGCCTGTCTGTTGTTTGCCAGCAAATTGGTCAAGGTTAATTCAATCAATAAAGTTCTCGCCGCGTAATGAAATTTATCGTTGACGCACAACCGCCTTACCGTCTTAAAACTTGGCTGACGGACGAAGGTTTCGATGCGATTCACACGAGCGATTTACCCGAAGCCAATGAAACCGAAGATTTAGACATTGCCGCTGTCGCCGAAAATGAAAGCCGCGCTGTGATTTCAAAAGACAGCGATTTTTTGAAACTTTATATTTTGAAAGGCAAACCGCAAAAAACTTTTGTAGATTACAACAGGAAATATTGTCAACAAAGATTTATTGCCTCTTTTTGAGAGAAATTTTAAAACCGTGTTGAAGTTGTTTGATTCTTACGATGTTGTCGAGATAAACAACTTTTTTGTAATGGGACATAATCCGTAACATTTTAGCACGTCATACTCTTAAACCTATTTTCATCAATCACCGTTACGCCGAGCGAATTTGCTTTGTCTAATTTTGAACCTGCGTCCGCCCCCGCAACAACATAATCGGTCTTTTTGCTAACCGAATTTGAAACGCGCCCGCCGCGTTCTTCAATTAAATGAGCCACTTCGTCGCGCGTGAAGTTTTCTAGCTTTCCGGTCAAAACAAATGTTTTTCCATTAAAATTATCATCTGTCTTCGCGCCGGAAGTTTCGCCGATTTCGGTTTTTATGCTCGCCTTTTTTAATCTTCCAATCAATTCACGATTGAAAGGATTTTGGAAAAAATTAAAAACGCTTTCGGCAACCGTCAAACCGATTTCGTGAATTGCATCAAGTTCTTCAACACTTGCATTTGATAATTTGTCAATCGAGCGAAAATGACTCGCCAGGATTTTCGCGTATCTTTCGCCGACGTGCCGAATATCAAGTCCGTAAATCAATCTCTGCAAACTTCTCTGCTTGCTCGCTTCAATTTGCGCCATCAAATTCGCTGCCGATTTTTCCGCCATTCGTTCGAGTTCGGCAACTTGTTCTATCTGTAAATCATAAATGTCGGCAACCGTTTTAACCAAACTTAAATCAACCAATTTTTCAACCAGAACATTGCCTAAACCTTCGATGTCCATTGCCTTGCGCGAAGCAAAATGCAAGATTCTGGCTTTTACTTTTGCCGGACAGTCCGCGTTTGGACAGCGCGTTACGGCTTCGCCTTCGGGACGCGCGACTTTTGTATTACAAACCGGACAAGTTTTGGGAAATTCGTATTCGCGCTCGTTACCGTCGCGCCGCGATTCGATAACCTGCAAAACCTGCGGAATAATCTCGCCCGATTTTTCAACCAAAACCCAATCGCCAATTTTTACATTCAATCTTTTTATTTCGTCTTCGTTGTGTAAAGACGCGCGGGCAACGACAGTTCCCGCAAGCAAAACCGGTTCAAGATATGCGACGGGCGTCAACGCGCCCGTGCGCCCGACCTGCACGACAATATTATTTAACTTTGTCGTCACTTGCAGCGCGGGATATTTGTAGGCAATCGCCCAGCGCGGCGCTTTTGTCGTCGCGCCGAATTCTTGCTGCAAAGCCGTCGAATTTACTTTCACGACCACGCCGTCAATGTCGTAATCAAGTTCATCGCGCTTGGTTTGCATCAAGTTGCAAAATTCGATAACTTCGTCAATGTTTCTGCATAGAGCGCGATGCGGGTTGACGTGAAAGCCTTTCGCCGCGAGCCACTCAAAAATTTCCCAATGCGTCGAAAACATTTTTTGATTTCCCGACAAAACATCATACGGAAATAAATCAAGTTTCCGAGAAGCAACGATTGAAGCGTCAAGCTGGCGCAAAGTTCCCGACGCCGCATTACGCGGATTGGCGAAAGTTTTTTGATCGTTTTCGGCAAGTTCGGCGTTGATTTTTTCAAACACCGAACGCGCTAAAAATGCTTCGCCGCGAACTTCCGTTTGAGCAGGAAATTCGCCTTTTAATTTCAAAGGAATCGTGCGAATCGTGCGGACGTTGCTTAAAACGTCGTCGCCCGTAAGACCGTCGCCGCGCGTCGCGCCCGCAATCAAAAATCCGTTTTCGTAATGCAAAGCAAGCGAAAGACCGTCAATTTTAAGTTCCGCGACATATTCAAAATTTCTACCGTCGGCTAATTTCCGGCAGCGTTCGCCAAAAGCGCGTAAATCGTCAATATCGTAAGAATTGTCGAGCGACATCAGCGGAATGCGATGCACGAAAGGCTTAAACCCTTCAGAGCGTCCGCCAACTCTTTGCGTCGGACTGTCGGGCGTGATTAATTCGGGATTTTCCGCTTCGAGTTTTTTTAATCGTTCTAAAAGCGAGTCGAATTCCGCGTCGGAAATTTCCGGTGCGCTCTTTTGATAATAAAGCTCGTTGTGCCGATTGATTTCGACGCGAAGCGTTTCGATTTCGGCTTCTGTCGAATTGCTCGAAAATAACGGTAAATTCATAAAAACAAAATTATTTTATTTCAAAGCCTTGAGAACCGCCAAACAAATCGCTTGCGGCAAGGTTTCTGCTTTGACCCAATTCTTCCATTTGCCTAGCTCAAAACACGAACTCACTTGCCAGCCATTAAAACTTTCATCAGCCCAATGCTCAATATAAAAATCTTCGTTAGGCAGCAACGTCAACAACTTTTCAACCACCTTCCAAGCGGCTTTAATATCGGTCGAATAATACGGGCAAGGTTCATAAGCTATCGGATCTTCTGCCCAGGAGCGGTAATAGTCTTTGAACATTTTATTGTAGGGAAACGTTTCGCCAAATACTTTTTTTGAAATCTGCGCGTCTAATTTTCTTCCTGCTTCCATAATTTTTAAAGAAGTAAATACTTCGGCTTTTTTTCGTCTCTGGCAAAGCCTTTGCAAACTAAATTTTCGGCAAACGCTCGTTGAAATTCTTTTTTGACGCGCGTTTGTTCGTCAATCGCTTTTTGCGCGTCGGATTTTACTAAATCGTTCCAATCGTTCGGAATTTCGATTGTTCGCGCAACTTCGCTCGGTTCGATAAACTTCTCGCCTTTTGCCAGCTTTTTCACTTTCTCGCTTTCCAAATGCCATTCGGCAAAGAGGCGATCGCTGTCGAGTCCGATTTTTCCGTTTTTGTTATGCCCGGTTGAATAATCAGTGCCATAAAAATTTGGCTTGTATTCTTTGATAACGACACCGAGTTTTTCCAGATTAAAAAAAGCGTTTCTGGCTTGGACGGGCTGAAATGTCCATTTGATAAATTTCACGTTTTTGCTTAATGCTCTTTCTCGCTGCGCCCATTTAAGGCGCGTTCCGATTCCGTAACTTTGGAAACCGCCGGAAACTGCCGTCATATGTGAGTAAAAAGATCTCTCGCTGCCCAAAAATCCCGGAACGCTCAAGACAAAACCGACCAGCCTTTTTTGGAAAAAAGCGCCGAGCGTAAAACCGCCCGCATTCTTTGTCACAATCAAATGGCGGACGGGCGAAATTTCTAAATCGGGCAGCGCAAAAACTTCGCGCTGAAGCTCGACGCATTCGCTTAACTCTTCAACGCTTGTGATTTCGCGGATTTCGATTTTGTCGTTTGTCATTTATGCGAATTTCAAAGTCCTGTATTCCAAATTTCAGATTTCAAATTCCGTAAACCAATCACGAGAAACTTTCGCAATTTGTTTTGAAACTGTCAACTGATTGATTTCATCAACAAAATTTACCAAAGAAAATCTATCCGGCTGCCGATATTTAATCGGAATTTCATCGCGCAGTTGTTCGATTAACATCGCGGCGTTTTGCCCGATTTTGAACAGCACAAGTTTTTGCGTCCGCGTGTGTTTGAGCAGCCAGACGGTTTTGCAAAGCGAGTTTGCGCCTGCTTCGCCCCAGAAAAGAAAATCGCCTTTTGAGTTTCTCGCCACCAAATCCGGTTTATACCGTAGTCCAACTTTTGTTTCAATTTCCAACATTGGATATTTTTTGACGAACATCGCAAAGCCGAGCGCTTTCATTAAGATATGCTCATAACTTTCGCCGGTTCTTTGCCACAGACGAACTCTTTTCCCCGCCAATTGGAAATCGTGGAGCATTTCCTCTTAATGTTAAACGGTAAGCAGTTAATGGTAAATCAATGATTAATAAAATTCTGCTTGTTTATTATAATCAGACGCCTGAAACACACCGCGAGTAAATAAATGGGCTTCGGACAATTTTCCCATCAAGCAGAAGCAAAAACGCTGCTCGACAGTCTGCGGCAGAAATAGTTAAACTGTGAATTTGATTTTGGATTTGAATTTTAGATTTGTTAATTGTTACTCGTTAATTGCAACCTCGAATTTTGAAACAATTAAAAACCAATCAACTCAAAATCTAAATTGCAAATCCCGAGTATGAGAAACTTTCCTGCTAAAAAAATAAATTCCGACGAGTTTGCGTCTGAAATTGCAGGTCGCATTGACGAATTTGAAGGATATGTTAATCCGCACGCAGTACGGATTGCGAGCTTTGCGGATGCGTTGGCGAAACAATTCAATCTCGGCTCGCTTGACCGCCGTTTTCTGCGCCAAGCCGCGCTCGTCCACGACATCGGCGAGTTTGCGATGAATCGTGAATATATCAATAGCAATCGGATTTTAAGCGAAGAAGAATGTTTTGATATGCGGCGTCACACGGTTATCGGCGAACAAGAGGCGGCAAAACGCGGATTGAGTCGCGCCGTTCAATTAATGGTGCGCTGGCACCACGAGTGGTGGAACGGTTTTGGTTATCCTGATGCCTTACGCCGCAAACAAATTCCGCTTTCCGCCGCAATTTTGCGCGTTGCCGACACTTATTCTGCTCTGACCGACAATAGACCCTTCCGTCAGTCTGTGTCCGCCAAGGATGCCCGACAATATCTGACTGAATGGGCGGGAATTGAGTTTAATCCGCAGGTGGTTAAAGCGTTTCTTTCGCTGGAAGGCTTGGAATAGTTACCAGTTACGAATTACGAATTAGAAGAAAGATATTTAACATTCGTAATTCGTAATTGAATCTTCGGTTATGTTTTATAAATTCACAGATGCAAATGGTTGGCTTGCTTTTGAGTTAAATGTTTTACGGCGTCTGAAATTTGCGTCCGCGCTTCTGCCGTTTTCCGGTGAGACGAATCTCGGCGCGCATATTAAACGCTGGGACATTCGCGTCGCGGTAAATGATTTGCTGCAATCGGCTTGGGTAAAAGCCGTCGCTTCGATTCAAAACAACGCGGAAAAATTATCCGACGAAGATGTCAGCACAATTTTAGAAGATGTTTACGTGCCGCGTTACCGGCTGCAAAACCGCGCTTTAAGAAATTGGTTTAATGAAACCGACGCGTGGTGGTTTGATAACGCGCGGCAAACGATCGAAAAACTTTCGTCACCTGTTGCGCGGGCAATGGCTCTGAGTATCGGAATCGGCGTCGGCGATTATGCTTTGTCTTTTAACGAAGAAACGCGCGGTCTTCGCCAGCCGCTTTCAAATGTTTTCAAACAGCTTTTGAGTATTCAACCGGAGGCGACCGACAACGGGCAAAACAATGTTTGTCAAAATAAAACGGCAATTGATTTTATTGTTGAAAATCAAACGGATTTGATGTTTTTGCGGCTTCCGCAGGCACGCCATCAAAGATTGAAAAACCAACTCGGCGCAATGGCTTGGCGCGAAGAATGGCTGCGTGGCGGAGATGATTTCTGGAACGATTTAGAATTGCGTCAAGCGGGAAACCTCGGAGCCGCAATCGAAACAAAACATCAGTATTTGGAACTTTTTGAAGAGACATTAAAGACCGCCTTGCACATTTCGGTTTGGGCTGTCGCTTATGTCGAAAACGGTTTTGTTTCCACTCAAGACGTTGTGAAAATAATCGGGCGCATGCGCCGCGTCGATACGGTTTTCACAAAGGATTTTTCCGAATTAACCGGCTCGAAAGCCGTAATTATCACAGCGTAAAACAGTTAACAAAAATAAAATGCAGCTTCTCATCGCTACTAAAAACAACGGCAAAGTTAAAGAATTAGAAGAACTTTTAGCAAATTTACCGGTCAATCTGCGGAGTTTAAATGAATTTTCCGATATATTTGAAGCCGAAGAAACAAGCGCGACCTTCGCTGAAAATGCGGTTTTGAAGGCGCAAAGCTACGCTTTGCAAACCGGGTTTTGGTCTTTGGCTGACGATTCGGGTCTGGAGGTCGAGGCTTTAGGCGGCGCGCCCGGCGTTTTATCCGCCAGATACGCTGGTGAAAAGGCAACCGACGCGGAAAAAATAGAAAAACTTTTGCAGCAATTGAGCGAAACGAAAGACGAGCAGCGCCGCGCCAGATTCGTCTGCGCGATGGCGATTTCAGATGAAAAGGGCGAAATAAAATTTCTTGCCGAAGGAATTTGCAGCGGGAAAATCGCCGCAACTCCAAGCGGAGGAAACGGTTTCGGTTACGACCCGATTTTTATTCCCGCCGGTTTTAAACAAACATTCGGCGAACTTTCCGGCGCGATAAAACAAAAAATAAGTCATCGCGCACAGGCGACAAAAAAAATAATTCGATATTTACACGGTATTTACGCTGCTTCCACTTGACCGGACAACTTTTCGCCTGTAAAATTCGGCACTTGAAAGTGTTTCTCAAATGAAAGTCGGAAATCACGGGGCGTAGCACAGCCTGGTAGTGCGCTCGGTTTGGGACCGAGAGGTCGGATGTTCGAATCATCTCGCCCCGACCAATCAATTTTTTTTACGATTGGATTGGTTTTACTCTTTTGGCGTTTGCCGTTTGGCAAGCAAATTTGTTCGATTAAGTAGTTTTACATTAAAAAATAGTCTTGGAGGAAAATTATATTATGGCAGCAGCATCAAAACGTATGACGCAAACGGAAATTATCAGCCAATTGGCTGAAAAATCGGGAATGAAAAAAGCGGAAGCAAAAGAATTTTTCACCGCCTTGGCAGCTCTCGCCACCAGCGAAGTTAAAAAGAACGGAGAATTTACGCTTCCCGGATTCGGAAAATTGGTTAAAGCAACCCGTAAGGCACGCGAAGGTCGCAACCCCGCAACCGGCAATCCGATTAAAATCCCGGCGAAAACAACTGTTAAGTTTCGTCTTGGCAAAGCTATGAAAGATGCCGTCGGCGGCGGAAAATAGTTTGTCGGTTTTTGTTTACCAAACCGGTTGGCTTTGCGGAGCTTGCCGGTTTTTTATTTTTTGGAAAGATTCAGTAAAAACAGGTCTAAAAAAAATTGGTGACAAAAAGGAAATTTTTTGTTAAAATTTCCTAAATTGTTGGGGGCAGTCAAAAGTATCATAAATTTACTATTCTTTTGCTTGTTCATTTTAACCGCAATAGGTAAAAAACTTTAGTCTCACGGAAATTCAGCAGCTTTTGCGACAAATTTTACAAAGACTAAAAGGCAATTCCAAATAAAGGAAGGAGATAAAAAGGTGGCAGCAGCAGCTAGACAAATATCATTGCAAGACCGCATCTTGCAGATTGACCATATTCAAGCCCGCCGTTTCGCAAAATTGAGCGGCGAGACTTTAGACATTGCAGCGGAAGGAATTATCAGACATTTACGCGCCTGTGCACGTATGGACGTAAATCCTGATGCTTCAGCTGTTCGAGAAATAATTGATGATGCCTTAAATGGCAGAAGAGTTTTTGCCGAAACGTCAAATGACCTTCTTGCCGCTTAGATTGTTTTTATAATTAAAGTAATAATATAATGACTGCCCGAAATCGGGCGGTCTTTTTTTATTTACGGGTTCGATTTCTTCAATTTTGCCCTGTAAAGCGTATATTTTCCGAAATTCCCGCCCCCGTCAATCTCATACCACTGTTTAAGATTCGACAAATCAAGATTTAAACTATGGGGAACGACAACAAACGAAAGCGGCAGACGCGCAGCTTGCTCGTAGCCGAAATTTTCCGTATATCGCTGATACCTTTGAATTTCGTCTTCAAGCTCTTTAACTTTTAGCGGGCGATAATTTACTGACAAGCGCGGATTAAATCTGTCCCAACCGAAAAGCGCCATATAAGCTTCGAGGTCGCCATTTTTGAAGTTGCGCCGAAGCCAATCGGCATCGCGTCCGGCGTAATGAAGCATTTGGTAATACCGCTCTTTATTTTCTTCCCAGCCAACTCCGGCAAAAACGTGTTGATGGCGTGCCCAAAGAACCGCTTGCGGCGCAACGGTCGGCTGATTGTCGGCTTGAATATAATCGAAATTCAGTGTAACGGCATTTTTTCCGTCTGCTTGGCTTTCTTCGGCAAATTCGGCGAGACGTTTTGAAACGGGCGCGGCTTCATCGCGTTCTATGTTCCAAAAAAGCAAATAATTTGTCGTATATTTTACTTCGATGTAACCCCAAACAATTGTTAAAAACCCGACGATGAGCAAAATTGCCGTATAAAATTTCTGCAAGCGGATACTACTTAAAAATAAAAAAACGGTTAATACCAAAACTAAGACAGCAATATAATTGACGACATAAAACTCGTAATGGAATGGTTGTAAAGAGAGTCCGGTTATGATTTGTTGATTAAAAACAAAAAGCGGAACGAGCGAAAAAGCGAGCAGAAAAATGGTTGAAGTCTGTTTGAATTCGGCAAATCCACAGCGAACGGCGACGATTAAAAGAAAAAGCGAAATGTAACAGATAATTGCAGGAACGCGGAAAAAATCAGGCGCGTGCGTCAGAACCAGAAGCTGAATGTCGTCAGTTGCTGGTGCGCGTTTTGAAAGCAAGTAAGCGTATGGCAAAAGCGACAAAAGAGCAATGACATTGGTTAAAAACAAAAATTTTAAATCCTGTTTCCAATTTTCGGGACGCACAATCAGCCACAGTAAAGTCAATCCAAACAAAAATGCTGCGGCAGTTGTCCACAGATAAAAATATGAAAAGACCAGAAACGCAAAGCAAAGACCGGCTAAAACTGACGAAATATATTTTGTTTTTGCAATGCGGCTTTGCAGTGCCAGCCAGACAAAACAAAACATTGCAAAGAAAAAAGGAAACGCAACGGCGGGAATATATCTTCGTAAAAATGGCAGAAAAGGGTAAGGCGCACCCCACCCGAAAAATTCGTTAATCGCGCCGTTTCCAGCCGCCAACGCACCGCCGAATAATATAATTAAGACACCGACGGCGGCAAAACGCTTATCTCCGGTAAGTTGCGCGAGAAGCCAGAATAAGGTTAGAGCGGTAAAAAAACTTGCAATTGCCGAGAGCGCAACGAAAGCCTGCGTAGCATTTAATCCGAAAAGCCGCGCCGGAATGGCAACCACATAAGGCGCAGCGAATTGAATGGAAAAAATTGATTCGGGCTGCGGATTTTCTGTTGACTCGTCACGTCCCGAATATGGATCATTTTTGCGTGGTCTGCCGTCAATCAACGCTTGCAGATACGCAGCGTATGCCGCTTCGTCCAAATCGTTTGAGGCAAAAATGCCGTTCCAGTTTTCACCACGCTCGTACCAAACGGAAAATTGTGGATACAAGCCGAACAAAGCGACGACAATTCCCGCCAAAATTCCAAAACGCCATTTAACATTTACCATTTATCATTTATCATTTATCGTTTGCTAGATATTAATTGTTAAATGATAAATGTTCAATGATAAATGAAAATATGAGTTTGAAAGATAAAATTACGAGTGATTTAACTGCCACGATGAAAGCGAAAGACGCCATCCGCACTTCGGTTTTGCGAATGGTCAAAGCTAATTTAATGAACCGGCAAATCGAAAAAAGTGCGGATTTGACCGACGAAGAAATCACAAAAGCCCTGCAATCTCTGGTCAAACAGCGCAAAGATTCAATCGAGCAATACGAAAAAGCCGGACGCGCTGAACTTGCCGAAAAGGAAAAGTCTGAGTTGACCGTAATTGAAGATTATTTGCCGCAACCGGCTTCAAAAGAAGAAATTGAGCAAGCCGTAAGCGATGCTATTCGGGAAACCGGCGCGAGTTCGATGAAGGAAATGGGCGCCGTAATGAAAGCAACGCAAGCAATGCTTGCCGGAAAAACAATTGACGGAAAATTGGTCAGCGAAACTGTAAAATCAAAACTCCAATAGAAACTATGTCGCAAAAGAAAATACCTGCTTGGCAACAATGGATTGCCGAAAAAAATCGACAACGAGGTCAACGCGCGCTCAAAAGGCAGCTTGATTACCAGGAAAAAAAGGCAGAGAGTTTTCGCGGTAAAGAGACTCAAATGAGCCTTAGCTTAATCCAACATTCTCAAACGGTTCGTAAGAGATTGGAGAAAATACGAGCTATATCTGATGAAACCCGCGTTTTAGAGGTCGGAAGCGGAGCGCACGGTTTAATTTTCGGTTTCGGAAATAAATTCAAGGTCGGTATTGACCCGTTAGCGGTTGAATACAGAAGACTCTTTCCGGCTTGGCAGCGAAATGCTCAAACCATAGCGGCGATAGGCGAGAAACTTCCCTTTGCCGACGCCTCTTTTGACATTGTTCTGAGCGATAACGTGATTGACCACGCCGAAAAGCCGTTAGAAATTATCAGCGAATTGGCTCGCGTGCTGAAACCTGAAGGCTTACTTTATTTTACGGTTAATATTCACCATCCGATTTATCAAATGGCTTCCGACGCCCACGGCTTATGGAATGCGCTCGGTTTGCGCTTTGAGATTTCGCCGTTCGCCGACCACACCGTTCACCTAACCGAAAAACGGATTAAAAAAGTTTTTTTGGAGCATCCTTTTCAGGTTTTAGAAGAAAACTCTTCCGTCAAACAAACAAAGGCTGAACTTCGCCAGAAAAATTCAGCCGGATTTGAAGGATTATTTAAGAAAGCTTTCTTCAAAAACGCCCTTTTTGAAATTATCGCCGTTCGCAGATAAAGTTTAGTTGAAGATATTTCTCACCTTATCCATAAACGATTCGTCCTCGAAATCAATGTCTTCGACTTCGGCGAGTTGTTCCAGTAATTTGCGCTGTTCCTTTGTCAAACTCTTTGGCGTAATCAGCGTTACGGCGACAAACAAATCGCCGCGCCCGCGACTGCCGAGCGCTGGCATTCCTTTCGCTCTCAGGCGAAAAACCGTTCCGGTCTGCGTTCCCGCCGGAATTTTCAAATCTTCTTCGCCGTCTAAAGTTTTCACGTTTATTTCAGAGCCGAGCGCGGCTTGCGCGAAAGAAATCGGAACTGAAACGTAAAGGTTCGCGCCCTGGCGTTCAAACATTTCGTGTTCTTTAACGTGAATGACGACGAACAAATCGCCTGATGTTCCGCCGTTTAATCCGGCTTCGCCCTCGTTGGTGATGCGCAGCCGAGAGCCGGTTTCGACGCCCGCCGGAATTTTCACTTCCAGAGTTTTTTCCTTTTCGATGCGTCCGGCGCCGTGACATTTTTTGCACGGATTTTTTATAATCTGACCTTTGCCGCCGCAGGTCGGACAAGTTCGCATAACCGAGAAAAAACCTTGTTGATAGCGCGTCTGCCCGCTTCCGCTGCAAGTCGCGCAAGTTTGCGGCGAACTTCCCTTTTCCGCGCCCTTGCCTTCGCATTCATCGCATTTTTCAAGACGCGGAATGTTGAGCTTTTCTTCTTTTCCGGTCGCGGCTTCTTCGAGAGTAATTTCCAAATCGTAACGCAAATCAGCGCCGCGCTGCGCCGATGTTCGGCGCGAGTTTCCGCCGCCTTGCCCGCCGAACATATCACCAAAACCAAAGAGGTCGAAAATATCTTCGATATTGGAAAAGCCCGGATTAAAACCGCCGCCCGCGCCCGCGCCGACGCCGGAATGTCCGAAACGGTCGTAAGCCGAGCGTTTGCTTTGGTCGGAAAGTACGGCGTAAGCTTCAGCCGCTTCCTTAAATTTTTCTTCCGATTGCGCGTCGCCGGGATTTTTGTCCGGGTGATGCTTGACCGCAAGTTTGCGGTATGCCGCTTTTATTTCCGTTTCGCTCGAATTCCGGCTGATGCCTAAAATTTCGTAGTAATCACGTTTGCTCATAAATTCTGATATTTCAAAAATTGAAAAATCCAAGTATCAAATGGAAACTTGGACAAACTTGATTATAAACATTTTTTTTCGGAAATGTCAGAAATGTAGGCAATGCCGAGTAATTCTTGAACAATTGCCGGTATTTTCCGTTTTTTCTTTGCTTTTTGTAACACGCGCGTGAAGAAAATTAACGGCGGTCAGGCGCAAAACAAACTTGAAAGATTGATTCGAACAACAAATAAAAAATAGTGTGGAGTTGGAACGGTAAGTGGTAAGTGTTTGGTAAAATTTCATTTCATCATTTATAGTTTACCGTTCGCAGCTCACCACTAAAAAATTATGTTTTCTCGGCTTTATAACACAATCGTTAAAGCGCGAAATTCGCTTTACGAAAAAGGCGTTTTCGAATCATTTTCGCTCGGCGTTCCGGTTATCAGCATTGGAAACATCACAGTTGGCGGAACGGGCAAAACTCCGCTTGTCGCTTTTCTTGCAGAGGTTTTATTTGAAAACGGCGAAAAGGTCTGTGTTCTTTCACGCGGTTACGGACGCCAAAATCCGCGAAAAAGAGTTCTTGTTTCCGATGGCGAAAAAATTTTAACTGCCGCGCGGCAAGCCGGTGACGAGCCGTTTGAGTTGGCGCAAAAACTTTTGGGAAAAGCGATTGTCGTCGCGGACGCAAATCGCGTTGCGGCGGGAATCTGGGCGCGCGAAAAATTCAATATTACTGCTTTCGTCTTGGACGACGCTTTTCAGCATCGCAAAGTTCAACGCGATTTGGACATTTTGACGGTTGACGCGAGCAATCCGTTCGGAAACGAAAAACTTCTGCCGTCGGGCATTTTGCGCGAGCCTTTGGAAAATCTGAAACGCGCTGACGCAATTGTTATAACCAGAGCGAATTTAGTTGAAGAAAAGCAAATTGCGGATTTGAAATTTCAAATTTCAAATTACAATCAACGCTGTCGATTTTTTGTATCAGAAAATAAGGTATCGAAATTAGTTGATTTAAAGGAATTTTCCGCGAACTGTCAAAGCACGCAGAGTTCGGAGAAAAGGCTAAAATTAAAAAGCGAAGACCAAAGACCAAAGACCGAAAACCGATATTTAGCTTTTTGCGCGTTGGGAAATCCTGAAAATTTTTTCGCGCAGTTAAGACGTGAAAATTTTGATGTAATCGCCGCCGAAAAATTTCCCGACCATCATTTTTATTCACCGAAAGATATAGAAAAACTTGAGAAAATCGCCGGACAAAACGGGGCGGAAATTCTTTTGACGACGGCGAAAGACGCGGTTAAATTAAAAGACTTTCGGTTTGAACTGCCGTGTTTTGTGGTAGAAAGCGGATTGGTTTTTGAAGATGAAGATAATTTCCGCAAGTTTTTATCGGAATCTGCAACATCAAAATAATAAAGATTAAACGCTAAAAATCTTTAGCGACGACGTTTTAAGATGCCGGTGCCAAAACCAAACTGCGCGGCGTTCGGCTTTGCACAGTCGGCGCAGCTTTAACACAAACACTTGCCAATAATAAACACGGCATCAATAAAAAAAACGTATCTTTTTGAAACGATAACTTCTATCGCAAATCTCTTTATATCTTTTTCAAAATGTGAAAACGACAAATTGCGCTCTTTTGAGATTTGTCGTTTTCACTTGTTTGATTACTCTTGTGTTTTCACTACCGATTAAAATCCTATCGCCTGTAAATACCTTGTTCCTCCTGCTCCTCCGTCCGTGCCGTCTTCGTTATTACCCCATTGTACGGCTTTAAATCCGTCTCGACTTTGCAAAATGTAAAAGTAGCTTTGCGGAAAACTTCGTCTGTACACCGCAGGGTCAGTTTTGCCGTCTCCATCATAGTCGCCAGGCAGGGGCATGTCTCCCGGAATATGCCCGAACCGCACGCCTTCCAATTTGTTATCTGAACTGCGAATCCACAACCACAGATTGCCCTGCCAAATCGCTACATCCGCTTTACCGTCGCCATCATAATCTCCGGTCAACACGCCGGTAAAACGCGCGTCTCCCAAACTGTAGCTTGCCCATGTTCGGTCAAGACTTTTTCTGATATACAAAGTCATCGGAATTGGTCCTCCCGCATAAGCTCTGTCTCCGTAACGCACAACGGCTAAATCAGCTTTTCCGTCTCCGTCGTAATCGCCGCCCGTGAGCGGCGCGTCTACTCCTCCGAATTGCTCGGCGTAAAGTTGATTGTTGCTGCTCTGCAAGATATACCACCAGCCGCTTCGATACACGGCAATGTCAGTCTTTCCATCACCGTCGTAATCCTGCGGCATCGGAAAATCGTTTACCTTTAGTCCTCATTGCATTACCGTCATTGTCCCGTCACTGCTGTTCAAGATATACCAGTACAGATATGGATCGTTTGGCATAAGCCTAGTGACGGCAAGGTCTGTTTTCCCGTCGCCGTCATAATCGCCCTCGAACCTTGGTCTGTCATTCGACTGCAATCCCCAGACATTAGCTCTAAACCCGTCGCGGCTTTGCAGAATATACCACACAAAACTCGTGGTATTTTGGTCGTAGCGCACAACCGCCAAATCCGTTCGCCTGTCGCCGTCGTAATCAAGCGCAACATGCGCAGCTTTGCCGCAAATGGTTGCCCCTAACAAACATATCATCAACCAAAAAGCAAATTTTCCTAATTTTATAATTTCCATCACAAACCTCTTTGATAGAAAAAGCGAAGTGATAACTATATTATTTCATAGCTTGGCGCTCCGCCCGTTCATTATAACTCTCGCCGCAAGCCGTGCCGCCGTCTTTAAGGCAACTTTTCATCGTTATAAAAATCTATCAATCCCAAAACTGTTTCTATATAGCAACGCAAGGATTTGCTCATTCGCCGGAGTGATTATTAGAATCCATTGCGAAAAATTTTGACGAATTAGCTTTCGAGACTGGGAGATCTGTGCCTCATTAAACTTGTTTTGAAAAATGAAATTGAGCCGCTTCAGTTTAGGAGATTAAACTTAAAATAGCGCGTTTGTTTGCCGATGTAAAGATTTTTTCCAACCCCCTACGAAGCGAGTTGAGACATTCTTCGAGATGCGAAAAATTTACCGGTCTGCGCTTCGGACATTATTTTTATTGATTTATTTGTGAATCAATTTCCTTTCCAAAATTTATATACGTTAAAACCTGAAATAAACTTTAACGCGCCTTTTCGCATCAAAGCTCCAAGTTTGCAAAAATTCAGCATTAAATATATAAAATTCCAAACAAGTTTTTATCTAAGGAGTAAAAAAGTGAAACAAATTAACTCCGCAATTTTATTAATTGCGGTTCTATTCTTAGCAAGTTTTTCTATCGCCGCGCAGGAAAGAGACGAAAAAGTAATTGACGAAGTTGTCGCGCAGGTAAATGAAGGCGTGATAACGCTTTCGCGCGTCAAACGCGAAATGAACGATGTTGTCGATTCTTTTGTTCAGGAAGGAAAAAAAACCCGCGAACAGGCAAAAACCGAAGTTGAATCAAAGCAAGGCGAAATGATTGCGAACATTATTAACGAAGAGCTTCTCCTTCAAAAAGGTAAGGAACTCGGCATCGAAGCGGACGTTGAAGCGCAGATAAATCAACGTTTTTTGGAAATAATGAAGCAACAAAATATCAAATCGCTTGACGTTTTGTATAAGGAAATGGAAAAAACCGGGGTCAATCCCGAAAACATCCGCGAGATTTGGCGCAAACAAATAACCAGAGATACGGTTTTGCAGCGCGAAGTTGATTCGAGAATTTATTTCGGCTGGACGGCAAAGGAAATTAAAAGCTATTTTGAAGCTAACAAAGCAAAATTTACCAAGCCGGAAACAATCGCAATCAGCGAGATTTTTCTCGGCTTTGCCGGACGCGACGAACCGGCAGTGCGCGAAAAAGCCAAACAATTAGTGGCGCAAATTCGCCGCGGCGCGGATTTCGGTAAACTTGCGGTAGAAAATTCAGATCGTCCGGGCGCGGCTGAAAACAAAGGAAAAGTCGGCACGCTCAACATCAAAGAGTTAGACGAAAGATTTGCCAAACCGCTGCAAAACGTCAAAGTCGGCGGCGTTTCCGACCCGATAGAACTTGTTGAAGGCATCGAAATTCTGCGCGTTGACGAGCGTTCAAAAGCGAGCAACGAATCATTTTTCGAGGAAAATGAGGTGCGGAAAACGATGACCTACGAAAAACTTCCCGGCGAGCGCAAAAAATATCTGTCCAATCTACGTCAGGAAGCTTATATAAAAATTAACGAAGCATACCGCCCGATAGTCGCGCCATTTCTTTTAACCGACGAACGAAAAGCGGAAGTTAAGAAAAGCAAGTAAAAAAGAGGTTAGAGGTTAGATGTCAGATGTCAGCAAAACTAATCTCTAGCGTCTAATTTCTAACATCTAGTTATGCGTCTTGATTTGTTTCTTAAAATCAGCCGTTTGATTTTGCGCCGGAGTTTGGCGCAGAAATTTTGTGACGCCGATTTAGTAAAGGTAAACGGTTTAGCCGCAAAATCCGCGCGTGAAGTAAAAGCGGGCGATGCGATAGAAATAAAAAAGAGCAATCGCTTGACTAAAATCCGCGTTTTGCAAATCCCCGCCGAAAAACAAGTTTCGCGTCAAGATACAAACAATTTATATGAAATAGTTTCCGAAGAAATTTTGGAAGACGATTTATTTTAGTGCCAAATGCTAAGTGGTTAGTGAACGAATATTTACCACTATTTCCGTTTTTCTTCTAATAAAATAGGCGGAAGCAAATATAATCCAATTAAGTAAGAAACAAGCATAAAAAACTGGATGTAGCCGGTCGCGGTCGCGAATCTTGGTAAATCGAGTAAATATGTAAATGCTTCTTGAGTTGGATTTTGAAAAATTCCCTGCCACCAGCTTTCGTTTGCGGGCGCGGTTAAATTTGCTAAAAGCAGATATTTCACGACGAACGCCAGACCGAATAAACTGCCCAAACTTTTCAAAAGTTTTTTCGTGTCGAATTCGGCGAAAAGATTGTTCCAGAGCGTCCAGAAAAAACAAAACGCGACAACCCAAAACGGCAAACCGGATTCGGGCAGAAGCGAATTGAAGACTTGCGTCGAAGCGGCGAAAAGCGAGAACAGAACAGCGACATTAGCAATGTTTTTGAGCGTTGAAAATTGTTCGGAAAACCAGCCGTCGAGCCTGATTAAATCGGCGCGAAAAAAAAGAACCAGCAAAACGCTTGCGAAAATTAGACAGACAAGCGCAGGTTTGAGAAACAAAAAGTTGTTCGCGCCCAAACGCAAACCGCCGAGCAGCGCGACGGTCAGAAAAATAAAAGGCAACAGCAGATAATTGCGTATTGCCGCTTGCTGGTTTGTCGTTTGTCCTTTGTCGTTTATTCTTTGTTGTTTACTCGCGGTGGACAGCTCGAGTTTTTGATTTGTTTCAATTTTTTTGTCGCCTGAAATTTCTAATAGCTCGCCGTTAACGACTGATAAATCATCCGTGTCGCGCTCTTCAAATTTTGACTTTGAACTTTGAACTTTGAACTTTGAACTTTCGACTTCGGGCATATCTTATTTTCTCTCGCGCAAAACTTTAAACGGATTAAAATCGCTTGCCGTAACTTTTAAGCCTTCTTCAAATTCGTTTTTGAGTTCGGCAGGTGTTTTTAATTGCAAATCGGCGTCGTCGGATTTGAAATTTTTATCCGCTTGAACAACCAGATTTGTTTGTTCCAAGCCTTTTCGGAAAAGCGCGTCGTCATTTGAAATTTTGCCAAAGCCCTGTCGGTAAAAGCTGTATGCGATGTAAAACTGCGTTTGCGCGTCGCGCCGTTCCGGGTCGGCTCGTTCAAAACTATCACGCGCGACAATAAAATTACCATTTCGAAAAGCATCTAAGCCTTCGTTAAATTTTGCTTTGTCAATTTCATAAGTTCCGATGGCGACTTGAGTTTTTGTTGTTACATTTTCGATTGTCGTCTGCGCTTTGGTCGAAACTTCCGCTAAATTTTTCGGTTCAGCCCAATACAGCCAAGCGATGAATACGCTGTATAAAGCCGCGAGGACAACGCCTGAAATTTGAATATGCTTTTCCTTCATTATTATAATTTCACGAATTTAGTTTCGGATATGATTTTGGCGATGTCAATCAAATTTGTTTTGCGCTGCCTTTAAATCATTCGATTAAAACATCAAAACAAAAAGCCGTTGGGCAACAAATCTCGACAAAAATCGTGTGTTATGCTAAATCTTAACAACTCGCCGGAGTATCTTGTATGAAACGTATAGCTATTTTGTTTTCGCTTATCGTTCTGGCTTCCGTTGTTTCAAACGCGCAAGCGGTCAAACCCGAGCAAGAGGCGCTCAAAAAAATAAAGGCATTTTATTTTGCCCGCGATTATGAAAGCGGCGCGGAAATCGGCGAGCGGCTGTCTGAAAAATTCTCTGACAACACGGAAATAAAGGCTTGGTTCGTCTTAAATTTGGCGCGAGCCGAAAAATCGAATGAAGCGGTTGAACTTGCCGAGAAATCGGTTGATAAAAACAAAGAAGACTTTTGGGCTTTGTTCGCGCATGCCAATGCTTATCTGAGAAACGCGCAATACGATAAAGCTTTGCCGGTAAGCGAAAAACTGCTTGCGCTCGCGCCTGAAAACGAAGAAATTATATTACTTTATTCAAATTCTCTGTTAACCAAAAAGGAATACACGAAGGCTTTAGAATTTTTGGATAAAAACTCTTCAAAAATAACGGATAAAGCCCGCTTATTGACTCTTAAAGCCGAACTTTTCTATCGCCAAAACGAAAAAGATAAAAGTTTTTCAACTTACGCGCGAGCCAGAAAAATTAATCCGAATGACGTTAACGCTTTTTACTCATCGGGGGTTTTTCTCAACCACGACAAGCGGTTCGCCGTAGCCCTTCCGATTCTAAAACGCGCCGTCGCGCTTTCGCCGAAAGTTTTTCATATTCGGGAACAGTATTGGGATGCACTTTATTTGGGACAACCGAAGAAAACACAAGACCAACGCAAAACAGAAATCGCCGCCGACATTAACGCTTATTTGAAAGCGCGTCCGGCGACGCCGAAAATATTGGAAAATATCGCTTCTCAATATCGGAAACTCGAATTTTATGAAAAACAAAAAGCAATTGACGACGCTTTGCTGGCAAAATTTCCGCAAACTGCCGAAGCTGAAAAGATTGTTATGAATGGTTTGCGAAGATTCGATTATTACACCGCAGATAGAACAATCGACGAACTTAAAAAAGACGAATATGTAAAAGGGCTGTGGGAATTTACAAATCGCTCGGAGCATTTCAATCAAAATTATGTCGGCGAAGTTTATACAAATCTGCTTTACGTTCTGCGCGCCGATAAAAAAGTTTCCGACGACGAATATCTGAAAATAGCCGAACGCGCCGTAAATTTTGACGGTTTAGATTTCGCTTCTCCGTATCCGACCATCGCATTGGGTTTAATCGAACGTGGTTTATTTTCGGAAGCGGAAAAATTTGCCGATGAGGGATTGAAAAAATTTGAAGCGAAAGTGAGCGAGGCAAAAGAAGACGAGCAGAATAAAATTTATCGGGAACCGAGCGAAAATTCTGACAAAGCGAGAATTCTAAATCTTCTCGCTGAAGCGCTGCTGAAACAGAAAAAACATGAAAAAGCCGAACGGGTTTTGCTCGAATCAATCGCTGCGTCGAAAGAATATAATAACGCCTTTAAACTTCTCGGCGAGCTTTATGAAAACACAAACCAGCTTGATAAAGCCGAAGATTTTTATATTTCTTATTTTGTTTCCACGCCCTTGGCAAAGCCGAATTACGGTAATTTGAAAAACGTCTACCAAAGACGCAATGGCAGCTTAGACGGATTTGAAAATTACGTTGAAAATGTTAAAAAGATACAAAAAACGAAACGCAAAGAATTCGTCGTTTCCGGGCGCGAAAAATCGCCGCAGGATTTGGTTGCGTTTAATTTGAAAACATTTGACGGAAAATTTGTTTCGTCAAATGATTTAAAGGGAAAAGTTATTGTCGTCAATATTTGGACAACTTGGTGCGCGCCGTGCGTGCAGGAAATGCCCGAACTTGAGCAGCTTTACAAAAAATATCAAGACGAAAAGGATGTCGCCGTGATAACCATTAATAGCTTGGAAGAGCTGGAAACGGTCAAAAAATTTATGAACGATAAAAAATTTGACTTTCCCGTTTTATTGAGCGGAGATTATTTTTCGATTGTTCCCGTAAACTCTTTTCCAACAACATGGTTCGTTGATAAGAACGGAAAAATCGCTTACGCGAAATTCGGTTATGACAGAAATTTGCTGGAAGAATTCGGTTGGCGAATCGAAGAATTAAAAAGGTAAAGTTTTAGAGATCGACAAGGCGGTAAATTATTAATATGAAAAACAAATTTCTCCTGGCGATACTTAGCATCGCTTTATTTACAACTTTACTTTACGCGCAAAATCTAAGGTCGGATTTGGTTATTGTCAACGCGAAAGTTCGCACGATGGACAGCGCGAAACCGCAAGCTGAAGCCATCGCCGTGATGGGAAATAAAATCGTCGCGGTCGGCTCGAACGCGGAAATACGCGCGTTTGTCGGCGCGAACACGAAAACGATTGACGCCGGAGGCAAGCTCGTCATTCCCGGTTTTAACGACAGCCACGTTCATTTTTTGGAAGGCGGTTTTCAGCTTTCGGCGGTTGATTTGCGCGACGCGAAATCGCCCGAAGAATTTGTGCGGAGAATAAAGGAATTTGCCGCGAAACAGCCGAAAGGACGCTGGATTTTAGGCGGAAAATGGGATCACGAAAATTGGACGCCGAACAATTTGCCGACCAAAGAATTGATTGATGCCGCCACGCCCGACAATCCGGTTTTTATTGACCGCCTTGATGGACATATGGCGCTGGCAAACAGTCTGGCTTTGAAACTTGCTGGTGTTACAAAAGACACAAAAGAAGTTGAAGGCGGTTTGATTGTCCGCGATGTGAGCGGAAACCCGACCGGTGTTTTGAAGGACGCGGCAATGGGTTATATCAATAAAGTTATACCCGAATTTTCGTTTGAGCAAAAACTCGAAGCCGCGCAAGCCGCTACCGATTACGCTGCAAGTTTGGGCGTAACGAGCGTGCAGGATATGTCGGCGGGAACTGATGTCGGCGTTTATCAGGAATTGATGCGGCAGGGGAAATTGAAAACCCGCGTTTACGCTGTTTCGCCGCTTTCCGACTGGCAAAGATTAAGCAGAACGGGGGTTCGCGCCGCGTTTGGTGATGAGATGCTTCGTATCGGCGGATTAAAAGGGTATTCGGACGGAAGTCTAGGTTCGACGACCGCCTGGTTTTTTGAGCCATATTTAGATGACCCGAAAACAAGCGGTTTGCCTTCGGACGAAATTCCGAAAATGTATGAAAACGTCTCAAATGCCGATAAAGCGGGCTTGCAAGTAATGGTTCACGCCATCGGCGACAGGGCAAACGATACTATGCTTTCTACTTTTGAACGAGTTTCAAAAGAAAACGGCGCAAAAGACAGGCGTTTTCGCATTGAACACGCGCAGCATATCAGAATGGACGACATCAAGCGTTTCGGCGCGTTAAAAGTTATCGCTTCGATGCAGCCGTTTCACGCAATTGACGACGGACGCTGGGCTTGGAAACGAATAGACGAAAAGCGTCTGAAAGGAACTTATGCTTTCCGCAGCTTGCTTGATTCAGGCGCGACGCTGGCGTTCGGAACAGATTGGGCGGTTGCGCCGCTAAACCCGATGCTCGGCGTTTACGCTGCGGTTACGCGCCGCACTTTGGACGACAAAAACCCGAACGGCTGGCTTCCCGAACAAAAAATTTCGGTTGAAGAAACCGTTCGCGCATACACTTCGGGTTCGGCTTACGCCGAATTTCAGGAAAATATAAAAGGCACGATTTCAAGCGGAAAACTCGCTGATTTGATAATTTTGTCCGATGATATTTTCAAGATAATCCCGAACGAAATTGGCAAAATTAAAGTTTTAACAACGATTGTTGACGGCAAAGTCGTTTTTGAAAGTAAATAACTTTAAATGTTTGCCTTTGTCGAAGCTATAGACAACTTTTTTTGATGAATGCTGCGCGTTCAATGTGTAATTCTTTGCTATAATTTAGAAAACTTTTAGAAATGGAGAATTTTCAATGAAAAAAATTTTAAGTTTAATGATTTTTTGTTTGCTTCTGGCAAGCGCTGTCTTTGCCCAGGAAAAAATGGGCGAAATGGTGCATAAAAAACCGACTGATGCGGACAAAGCGGCAAGTTTTGACGCAAACGGTAAGATTAAACGCGGAGCAATGCTCGGAAATACAAAAAAAGTTTCACTGGCAAAAGCTTTAAAAAACCCGGATAAATATGCCGGCAAGTCCGTTTTGGTCGAAGGCGTTATCGTTCGCTCGTGCAAAATGGAAGGTTGCTGGATGGAACTTGCTCCAACGAAAGAGGCAAAATCCGTTCGCGTGAAAATGAAAGACCACGCTTTTTTTATTCCGCTCAATGCTGCCGGAATGACGGCAAAAGCCGAAGGCGTATTCAGCGTTAAAACTCTCAGCAAAGCGGAAGTTGACCATCTAATAAACGAAGATGGCGCGAAATTTGACAATCGCAATGCGGACGGAACAGTTACGGAAGTTGCTTTTGAAGCGACGGGTGTTGAATTGACGAAGAATTAATTTGCCTGATTATAAAAGTACAAAGTCTTTATAAATAATCGGCATTAACAGATAAAACAATTCCAATAAAAAAGGTGAACAGTTATGAAAAACTGTTCACCTTTTTTATTTTTATAAAACCAACTTTGATTATCTTGAAGGAACTTTTATTTCCCTTCCGGTTGATAAAGCCGAACCCGGAAGCAAGCCGTTGTATTTTGCAAGTTCGACTGCCGAAACGCCTTCTCGCGCCGCGATTTTAGCAACCGTGTCGCCGGATTTTGCTTTAACTACGCGAACGCCGCCGATTTGCGGAAATGCAATCGGAGTATTGGTTGGGCGCGAATAAGTAATTTTCTTCACATTGCTGTTCGGTACGACGATTTTTCCGCGCGGAGCATTTGCGCCGCTGTTTGCCGCCTGTAATTGTTCAACCGAAACGCCGGTGCGGTTAGCAATGTTTTGCCAACTTTCGCCTGCCGCCGTTTTTGTTACGCTCGCCATATTGCGATTTGTCGCGGGAAGTTTTTTGAACAAAGCGACGACTTCGTTTGCTTTGCCAGCCGGAACGCGGATGATATACGGTTCGGGCGGCGACATATTGGTGCGAAGCTCGGGGTTTAGATAACGAATATATTCAACGCTCGTATCCGAAGCCTGCGCCAGAAGACTTAAATTCGTCGAAGACGGAACGCGAATTTGGTCATACATTAATTGCGGCGCGGGTCGAACGTGACCGAAACCGTATTGCTGCGGGTTATTGGCGACCAAAATCGTTGCCAGAATGTTCGGCACGTAATTGCGCGTTTCTCTTGGCAAATACGGATAAGCAACCCAGAAATTTGCGACACCAGCGCGACGAATGGCGCGGTCAACATTGCCCTCGCCCGAATTGTAAGCCGCCATTGCCAATTCCCAGTTTCCGCCGTAACGGTTTGCCAAGAATTTTAAGTATTGAGCCGAAGCGCGAGTGGCTTTTTCAAAACTATTGCGTTCGTCCATGTGCGCCGTGCGGCGAAGTCCGAAACGCGAGCCGGTTCCGGGAATAAATTGCCACAAACCGGAAGCCGAAGCCCACGACATCGCCTGCGGTTTCCACGCGCTTTCTACCTGACCGAGCCACGCGACGTTTTCGGGAATTCCTTCTTCTCGGAAAATGCGGCGAGCCATACGCATAAACATTCCCGAACGATAAAGTCCGGTTTCCATTGTCGAACGTCCGCGTCCTTGATAGTAATTGACGAACTGCTGAATCATCGGATGAACTTGAAAGCTAAACCCAAGCGATTTGTTGGAAACCGCATACACGGCATATTGATATTGCTGCTGCGCGACGGGATTGCTTTCAACTTGCTGCTCTTCGGTGGTTAATTCAAGTTTTGCCAAATCGTCAAGCGGCGATGCTTCAAATTTTTGTTCGCTGAAACCCATCTGCATGGCGGTTTCGCTCTGATTGATTGTTCCGGCAGTTGAAGTAGTCGAAGCCGTGCCGTTTGTTTGATTGCCGGGAACTGTTTGGACAAGTTTGGCAATATCGTCAGCCAATTTATTGTCAATACCCCAGCCGCAGGTTGCCGAAAGGCTTCGGATTTGCGGTTGTTGTTTTGATGGAAACTCCATCCGGTAGATTGTTTCGGTCAATTGGCTGTAACATTCGCGCAGTTTTTGATTGCTTTGAACATTGACGCCCGACATCAGAAAAACTTCGACTGCTTTATCAAAGTCTTCACGCGCCGAAGGGCGTCGATTGTCTTGCAAACTCGATAAAGCCTGTTTGAAATATTTGCCCGCGCCGTCGGTTATTTGATTAACGCGAACATTTGCCTGGTCAACCTCTCTCGGCTTTGTTTCATTGTTTGAAGTCGAAAGTGTCTGCTGTCCGAAAACGAAAGAATTCGATACGAAAAATAAAATTGCAAATATGTTAAAAACCTTAAAAAGGCGTGAATTCATCAGCTTCGTTTATACTCCTTATAAATTATTTCGGGGTTGGGCGAATTTTTAGAACGACCTGAAATTTGCTGTCGGTAATATAATTAAACGTCAAAGCCCCGTGGAAAGTTGCTTTATTTTATGGATTTTCAGGATAAAAGCATATTAAAAGTAACACAGTAAAAAAGCCGTGTCAAAAGATTGAAGCGCGATAAAATAAGGCTTTCGGTTTTACAATTTGCCAAAACAACCCTTTTTGCAAAGTTATTTTACCGCGTTTGCTTCGCGGCGCGACTTTTTGATTTTTCAATCGGCACGACTTTCTCGCGCAGTATGTGGCGAAAAACCTCGCGCACATTCTCGACAAATATAAACGTCATATCTTCAATAACTTCCTGCGGTAAATCTTCCAAATCGCGTTTGTTCGGTTCGGGCAAAATTACCGTTTTTATCTTGGCGCGACGCGCGGCGAGAATCTTTTCTTTGACTCCGCCGACGGGCAGGACGTTGCCCCGTAAAGTGATTTCACCCGTCATTGCTATGTCTTTTCTAACGGGTCGCTGCGATAAAACCGAGACAATCGCCGTTGCCAGCGTAATTCCGGCGCTCGGACCATCTTTCGGAATCGCGCCTTCGGGAAGATGAACGTGGATGTCGTAATTTTCAAAATCTTCCTGGTTGATTTTTAATTCTTCGGCGCGCGCCTTGGCATAAGAAAATGCGGCTTGAGCTGATTCCTGCATTACTTCGCCGAGTTGTCCAGTTAAGAGAAGTTTGCCTTTTCCTTTTGTTTTAAGGGCTTCGATAAACAAAATGTCGCCGCCGACGGCTGTCCATGCCAAACCGGTCACAACGCCGATTTGGTCTTTTTTCAAGGCTTCTTCGGGGAAAATTTTCGGCGAGCGCAGGTAATCTTTGACGTTCTGGGCAGTTATCCGCGCCGTTTCAAACGCTTGTTCGAGTTCGGCTTTTTTCCGCGCTACTTTGCGGCAAACTTTTCCGATTTCTCTCTCGAGATGTCGCAAACCGGCTTCTTGTGTATATTCACTGATAATTTTCGCCAACGCGCCGCGCTCAAATTTTACGTCATCCTTTTTGAGACCATTTTCTTCGACTTGTTTCGGCAACAGATGACGCTTGGCAATTTCGAGTTTTTCTTCTTCGGTATAGCCGGAAAGATGAATAATCTCCATTCTATCGCGCAGCGCCGGTTGAATCGTGTC
>Ga0136617_10000836_pt1 | contig 26709 bp, 17 predicted proteins | sample AntDrymUQ3222106_2_FD_129672 | JGI IMG/M metagenome (GOLD analysis project Ga0136617, IMG submission 129672) | Polar desert sand microbial communities from Dry Valleys, Antarctica - metaG UQ322 (21.06) | ecosystem: Environmental > Terrestrial > Soil > Desert | place: Antarctica: Dry Valley...
CGGCTTTCCCAAGATCACGGGCAAACGCGGCATCCAGATCTGGGTGCCCGTCCGCAGCGGCTACACCTTCGACCAGACTCGGGATTGGGTCGGTGAGCTGTCCAAGGCCGTGGGCAGCACCATGCCCGAGCTCGTGAGCTGGGAGTGGGAGAAGCGCTCACGCGGCGGCCGGGCGCGTCTGGACTACACGCAGAATGCCGTGAACAAGACCCTGGTGGCGCCCTACGCCGTCCGGCCCCAGCCCCACGCATCGGTGTCGGCGCCCATCTCCTGGGACGAGCTGGACGACCCAGGCCTCCGTCCTGACGGCTGGGACATCAGGACCGTCGTGGGTCGGGTCCAGGAGCGGGGCGACCTGTTCCGCGGCGTGCTGGAGCTGGCACAGGAGCTGCCCAGCCTCTGAGACTGAGGCGCGCGGCGTCAGGCGCCGCGGGACTCGTAGTCCGTGGGCTCGTAGTCCGTGGTCACGGTGCTCGTCGACGACCGCCGCGGGGCGGGTTCCGGCTGGCTCCCTGGGCTGGCCTGGGCCCTGGCTGCCGCCTCGCGGGACTTCTCGTACCAGTCCTGGGTCAGGCGCTCGGCGACGCTACGACCACCCAGCCCGAAGGCGAGGCCGAAGCCGAGCGCCAGGGCGGCCACCACACCGATGAAGAGGATGTTGACCAGGTCCGACGCGATGCCCACCTGGTTGAGCGCGACGATGACGGCGAAGGCGATGACCGCCACTTCCGCGACACGTCCCAGGAGCTCGCCGTTGCCGAAGCCGGTCTGGGCAGCCCCGGTCTGGATGGCGCCGCGCAGCAGCCGCCCCACGATGGGCGCGCCCACCACGATGATCACGGCCACGATGAGGTTCGGCAGCCAACCAACGAAGCCGTTGAGAAGGTTGCTGACCTGCGGCCAGCCCAGGAAGTTAGCCGCGGCGATGAAGAAGATCAGCAGCACCACCCAGAAGACGACCAGTCCGCCGATCCGGCTCGGCACGACCGCGCCCGAGGCGCTGCCATACACGTCGCCCCCATGGCGAGCGAAGGCCCGGTCGGCGCCGACCCGTTCGAGCAGAACGCTCACGATGCCGCGGAGCACCTTGGCCACGACGTAGCCCACGAGCAGGATGAGCAGCGCGCCGATGATGTCCGGCAAAGCCGTCAGCAGGTCGTTGATGACCTGGTTGAAGCTCGTGCTGAGCGTCTGTCCGATGTCGTTCACGTGATGCACCTCCCTCGGTCCCCGGTCCGACAGTCGCCTCCGCCGCGCGGGTGGAAGAGGCTGACGCCGCTATGCTTCGAGCCTGATCAGACCGGGGATGGATAGCCCCCTCGCTACCTGGGCAGGGGGATAAGGACATCGTCGCACTTTTTGTGACAAGGGTGGGCGCCACCACGCTAGTGAGGACGTCGGATCGGAGGAGGGTGATGAGGTCGCTGGGCATCGCGCACCTGCGCGGATGGCCGGGATACGCGATGGCCGTGGCCCTGGTCGCCCTGTCGGTCCTGATCAAGGCCGTCCTGACGCAACTTCTGGCCACTGATGCCGGGTACATCGTCTACGTACCGGCCATCGCTCTGAGCGCTTGGCTGGGCGGCCTCCGAGCGGGGCTCCTGGCGACCGCGGTGGCGGCGCTCCTCAACGTGTGGTCCTTCGTCGGACCCACCCAGACCCTCATCGTCAGCGCACTGGCCGATCAGCTGCGCCTGGTGGTCTTCCTGCTCGCCGGAGCCATCACCAGCGCGCTTTCGGGGCGGCTGCGGAGGGCGCTCGTCGAGGCCGAGGCGTCGGCGGCCAGTCGCGCCATTGTGGAGACGGAGCTGCTGCGCTCTCGTGACCAGCTCGAAGCTGTCCTTGGCAGCGTCACTGACGGCATCACGGTTCAGGACTCGGACGGGCGTCTGCTCTACGCCAATGAGGAAGCTGCTCGCCTCAGCGGCTACTCGTCCGGTGCCGATCTGGTGGCGGCGCCGGTCGCCGAGGTCGTGTCGCGCTTCCAAATGACCGATGAGGCAGGTGACCCGCTGCCGCCAGACGCGCTGCCCTATCGTGAGGCGCTGAGGGGTGTGCGCGGGCAGGAGCGACTGATCCGCCTCACGCCGTCCGACACCGGCGACGAGCGCTGGTCACTCACCCAGGCGGCGCCCGTGCTTGAGGCCGGCGGTCGGGTCCGCTTCGTGGTCAACATCTTCCGGGACGTGACCGATCGTCGGAGGCGTGAGCAGGCCGACCGATTCCTGGCCGATGCCACGGCCGTCCTGGCCACGACCCTGGACGAGTCGGCGACCATCGACCGCCTGGCCGACCTGGCCATCGAACGCCTGGCCGATTGGTGCGTCGTCGACGTGCTGGGGAGCGACGGCCCCGGCGTGCGCACGGCCATCGCCCATCGCGACCCGGCGCGGCGCGATCTTGCCCGCCGCTGGCGCGAGGTCACACCGTTCGACATCGATCGGGACGGCGGGCCGGCCAGGGTCATCCGCACCGGCGTGCCAGAGCTCATCCCTGAGATCACCGTGGAAGCGCTGGAGGCGGCCGCGAGCGGGCACACCTTGGGCCAGGAGCTGATGGCCCTGGGCCTGCGGTCCATGATCTGCGTGCCCCTGGTGGCACGCGGCCGTGCGATCGGCGCGGTGACCATGGCAACGGCCGAATCGGAACGGCGTTTCGATCAGCATGACCTGTCCGTGGCCACGGAGCTGGGCGAGCGCGCTGGGGTGGCGCTTGAGAACTCGCGGCTGTATCGCGTAGCCGACGAGCGACGTGCCGAGTTGATGGCGACCCTCTCGGCAATCGGCGAGGCGGTCCTCGTCTTCGACGTCGCCGGGCGGCTGCTGCTTCACAACCCGGCCGCCGAGGACCTGCTTCCGGGGAAGCCACCGCGCACCCTGGCCGGATGGCGAGCGGCCCTCGACATCGACGGCCAAGCCACACCTCGATGGCCCGAGGCGGCGAAGGAACCGATCGCGGTGCGGCGACCTGACGGTCGGTGGCTGGAGGTCGCCGGGTATCGGACCTGGGAAGGCGGGCCGGGCGAGACGGTCAAAGGACCCGGGGCAGGCTCGACCATCCTGGTGGTGCGCGACGTCACGGGACCCCGAGCGGCGCAAGCGGCCCGGGAGGCGTTCATTGGCCTCTTGTCGCACGAGCTCCGCACGCCCATCACCACCATCTATGGAGGGACACGGCTCCTGGAGCGCAAGCTGCCGGACGAGCGACGGATGGAGGTCGTGCGTGACGTACGTGCCGAGGCCGAACGGCTCTATCGGCTCGTGGAGGACCTGCTGGTCATGACCCGCGTGGAGCGTGGTGGAGTGGAGATCGGTGACGAGCCTATCCTGCTGCAGCGCATCCTGGACTCGGTGGTTCGCACGGAGGAGTCACGTTGGCCGGGCCTGCAGGTCCACCGATCCATCTCCGATCAGCTGCCCGCGGTGCGCGGTGACCTGACCTACGTGGAACAGGTCATGCGGAACCTGCTGGGAAACGCGGCCAAGTACGGGGGCGTCGGCCACCCGGTCGAACTGGTGGCGGAAGATCTGGGGGCGGAGGTCGGGATACGGGTGCTCGACCGTGGTCCGGGGATCGGCGCCGATGAGGCCGAGCACCTGTTCGATCTGTTCTATCGCGGCGCCACCACGGCCGCCACGGCCAGCGGCGCGGGCATCGGCCTATTCGTATGCCGCGCCCTGGTGACTGCCATGGGCGGCCGTATATGGGCCGCGCCGCGGAAGGGTGGCGGGTCCGAGTTCGGGTTCAGCCTGCCGGTACTGGAGATCGACGAGATCCTCTGAACGGCAATGCGAAGGTCGGTCGGGGCGGGACCGGAGGCCCTATCGCGCGGGAGCGGCGTGGCGGCGCGCGAGGGCCATGCTAGAGAACGACACGTAGCACCACGCCACGGGCTGCCTGCCGCACCCTTGCGTCGCCCTTGCAGCTCCCCTCAGAAGGGCCGCGGCGCTGCCGGCGAGTCTTCCAGTCCTTCGCCGCCGGATGGACGTCACTATCGTCGATCATCGATGGAGCATCGAGGTTCCTGGAGTCCGCGACCCGGTGACGACGCTGGTCCGGACCGGACGGCGGATCCTGAGCGTGGAGCTCACCGACTGCGTCCCGACCATGGACCGCGCCCCCCCAAGTCAGGGTCGAGCCGGCCGTCGGAGCGCCAGAAGTGTGCGTCGCGACGATAGTGCCGTTAGCGCGCGCCACGACGGGCGGGTCAGGTAGGAAAGCGCCCGCCAGCCGCTCCAGGGCGCTGCCGGTGAGCTTCTGTAAGGCGCCCGAAAGGCCAGCCAAGGTCATCCGTGGCAAGGTACTCTGGTACGACGCGCGAAAGTGGCTCTCGCAGGAGCAGCAGATCCGCTCGTCGCGCGATACGGCGTCCGCAGCGCCCGCAGTCCGGTAGCATCTTGGGCAGGAGGTCGCGACCCATGGCGAGTGTCACGTTCGAACAGGTCTGGAAGCGCTACGGCGAGGTCGTAGCGGTGCGGGAATTGAACCTCGACATCCACGACGGGGAGTTCCTCGTCCTGGTGGGACCATCCGGCTGCGGCAAGACGACTTCGCTGCGCATGATCGCCGGACTGGAGACCATCAGCGACGGAGCCGTCAAGATCGGCGATCGCGTGGTCAATGACCTGGAGCCCCGGGACCGGGATGTGGCCATGGTCTTTCAGAGCTATGCGCTCTACCCGCACATGACGGTCAGGGACAACCTGGCCTTCGGGTTGAAGCTGCGCAAGTTCCCCAAGAAGGAGATCGAGCGGCGCGTATCGGAAGCCGCGCGGATGACGGAGCTGGCCAACCTGCTCGACCGCAAGCCGAAGGAGCTGTCCGGCGGCCAGCGCCAACGAGTCGCGCTGGGCCGGGCCATCGTACGGGAGCCGGCCGTCTTCCTGATGGATGAGCCGCTCTCCAACCTGGACGCCAAGCTCCGTGTCGCGACGCGCGCCGAGATCGCCCTCCTCCACCAGCGGCTCAAGACGACCACCGTCTACGTCACGCACGACCAAGTCGAGGCGATGACCATGGGCGATCGCATCGCGGTCATGAACGACGGTCTGCTTCAGCAGGTGGGAACGCCCCAGGAACTGTATGAGAAGCCGGTCAACCGCTTCGTGGCCGGCTTCATCGGCAGCCCGGCCATGAACTTCCTCGACGCCACCGTGACCCGCGAAGATGGCCGGGTGACGCTCAAGTCGGGCGACTTCGTGGCGCCGGCCCCGCCGGCCGTGGCCGCTGAGCTACAAGGGTCCAGCACCGACAGCGTGACCATCGGGTTCCGACCGGAACATCTCGAGGCGGAAAAGTCCACGCCGGACTCTGCCACCATCCGCGTGCGCACCGATGTCGTGGAGTTCCTGGGAAGCGAGGAGCTCCTGCACGTCTCGGTCGCTGAGCAGCCTCTCCTGGCTCTGGTGGACGCGGACCTGCGCGTCCGACCGGGGGACATCCTGGATCTCTGGCTGCCGCTCGACCGGCTTCACGTCTTCGACGCCGATGGCCACGCCGCCGGTACCGGTACCACGCGAAGGACCGCCGCGACCGTGGAGACCGCTGCCTGAGCTGACAACCCCCAAGGCACGCGCTCGTTCCGCGCGAGCAGAGAGCCGGACGCTTATCGCGTCCGGCTTTTCCTTCTACTCGGTGACGGTCAGGACCCCGTCCATGCCCGGGTGGAGCGTGCATACGAAGGGGTAGTCGCCCGGCGCGGGAGCCGTGAACTGCAGCGTCTCGGAGGCGCCCGGTGCCACGATCGTCTCGGTCGCGGCGTCGATGGGATCGCTGAACGTCAGGTTGTGCGGCGCTTGAGATACGTTCTGGAAGGTCAGCGTCACCTGCGCGCCGGCCGGGGCCTCCGCCGTCTCCGGCACGAACAGGAGCTCCAGGCCCTCGTCCGTCCCGATGGTGACCTCGGCGCTGCCCGAGCCCGGTGACTGGCTGGCGACCGGACCGCCGCTGGGACTCACGGCCGGGCTGCCACTTGGAGCCGGGGCGCTGCCGCTGGGTGACGGGGCGGGCGACCCACTGGCGCTCGCGGACGGGGAGCTGGAGGCGGCAGGGCTGGCCGGAGCCGAGGCAGAAGGCCTGGCCGAGGCAGAAGGCCTGGCCGAGGCGGAAGGCCCGGCCGAGGCGGAAGGCCCGGCCGAGGCGGAAGACCCGGCCGAAGCGGAAGCTCCCGGTGAAGCTCCGCCGTCGGAAGCCGCCGGGCTACCCGATGCTCCCGGACTGCCGGAGGCGGCTTCGGAGGCTGGCGGGGCGGTCCACTGTTCGCTCTCGCCAGCGCAGCCCGCAAGAGCCAGCGACAAGCCGATCGCTGCCAGGAGGGTGGGACGTGATGTGGTCATCGGAGGCGCCTCGAAGATCATGGGGTCTGCTGCGCGTGCCCGGCGGAACATGCAGCGGGGTGCTTCAGCCCTGACCTTAGCGCTCGAGCGCCTTGGCCGCGGTCACCGGCAAGCCCGCGACATTGCCGCCGGCTTGCAGTGCGTCGGCGGTCCTGTCAGCCCTTGGAACCGGTCGTGGCGATGCCTTCCACGAAGTAGCGCTGGCCGAGGAAGAACAGCACGACCATCGGCAGGGTCGTGATGACGGCCGCGGCCATCAGCAGCTCGAAGTGGGACTCTCCGGTGATCGACGAGCTCGCGATGATCGCCAGCAGCCCCCGCGGCAAGGTGAAGAGGTCCACGTCGCGCAGGAACATGAGCGGCCGGAGCAGGTCGGTCCACGACGCCTTGAGCTCGAAGACGAAGACGACCACGAGGGCCGGCATGGTCAGCGGCAGCGCGATGGAGCGCCACATCCGGAGATAGCTGGAGCCGTCCATCTTGGCTGCCTCGAAAAGCTCGCGCGGGAGCCCCAGGAAGAACTGGCGGAGCATGAAGACGTAGAACGCGGAGGCGAACAGGTTGCCCGCCCAGAGCGGCACCGTCGAGTTGTAGAAGCCCAGCTCCTTCCAGATGATGAAGTTGGGGATCATGGTGACCGCGCCAGGCAGCATCATCGTGGCCAGGACGATCCCGAAGATGGCGTTCCGGTACGGGAAACGAAAGTACGCGAAGCCGAACGCCACGAGCGCGGAAGAGAGGGTTACGCTCACGGCGGCGAGCCCCGAGACCAGGACGCTGTTGATGAACCACTGCCCGAAGTTGGGCGCGACCGCGAGGAGGTTGGGGTAGTTCTCCCACGCGATCGGGTTCGGGAGGATCTCGTTGTTGAAGACCTCGGGACCGGTCTTCAGTGAGGCCATCAGGAGCCAGATGAGCGGGTAGATGAAGACGATGGTGAAGAGCACGAGAACGGCGATGAAGGCGATCCGACTGACCGAGCGGCGAACGTTGCCGGTCGGCGCCAGGACACGCGACGACGTCCCGATGCCAGGGACATTCACCGATCGCTCGATTCGCTGCGGTGCTGCCATGTCTACTGTCCCTCGTAATAGACCCAGCGCTTGCTGAGCCACAGCTGCACCAGCGTGATGGTCAGTACGATCACGAAGAGGATCCACGCCATGGCGGAGGCGTAGCCCATCTGGAAGTCCTGGAACCCCTTTTGAAACAGATAAGGCACGTACATCAGCGACGCCCGTTGCGCCGAAGGTCCCGCGCTCGGCCGTCCCTGGAACATCGCCCACACCTCCGCGAAGATCTGGAGCGAGGCGATGACGTTGATGACGATGACGAAGAACAGCGGCCCGCTGATGAACGGCACCGTGATGTTACGGAACTGCGCCCAGGCATTGGCCCCGTCGATGCGGGCGGCTTCGTACATGTCGGCCGGCACGTTCTTCAGGGCCGCGAAGAGGATGATGACCGTCGCTCCGGTCGTCCACAGAGCCATGATGATGACCCCGGGCTTGACCCACTCCGGGTCCGTCAACCAGAAGGGCGGGTTGTTGATGCCGATCGCCCGCAGGGTGCTGTTGATGAGGCCCTGACCTTGGAGCAGGAGGAAGAAAAGGGCTCCGATAGCGACCGCTGGCGTCACGTTCGGCAGATAGAAGATCGTCCGGAACAGACCTGCCGCTCGGCCCACCCGGTTGAGCATGATGGCAAGGAACAGGCCGATGATGACCGTGCCCGGCACGTTGAAGATCGTGAAGTAGATGGTGTTGGAGAGCGCGAGGCGGGCACGCGGATCGGCCATCAGGTTCTCGTAGTTCTCGGCCCCGATGAACTGCGGATTACCCCTGAATGGGTCGTATTCGGTAAAGGATAGGTACAGGCTCCAGACCATCGGCCCGAGCGTGAAGACGAGGAAGCCGATGATCCAGGGCGAAAGGAAGATGAGCGCCCACTTGACCTGTTGGCGGTCGCTGCGGGACGACCACCAGTGTTGCGATCTGGTGGTCGTCCCCGTCGAAGGCGTCATCTCGAAGCCCTCCGAAGCGCGTGTCTGCCGGGTCTTGGACTACTGGCCGAGTGCCTGGTCGATGGCCGCCTGAGCCTCGGTGTCCGCCTCGGCCAGGACCGTCGCCGCATCCTCGCCATCCAGCACGCGAGCGACCGCCGTGGCCACGATCGAGGTGTCACCGAAGAAGATGGTTACGTTGGCGGGAGATGGCGGGTACGAGAAGGCGTTCTCCTGGTTCGCCAGGACAGCCTCCACCGCGCCGCGGAACGTCTCCGGCAGCGCCTCCACATCGACGATGTCGCTGAAGATCATCTCGTTCGCTTCGCTGTTCGCCGGGAACGTGCCCGTGTTGATGCCACCTTCTTCCTCGCTGAGACGGGCACGCTCCTCGGCCGCACGGGTCCAAGCCTCGGTCGCCGCCATGGCTGTGACGAAGGCGCAGGCAGCGTCCGGATTGGGGGCGACATCCGTGATGGCCAGCCCCGAGCCACCCTGGAGGGTGATGGGGTTGCCCTCGCGGTCCATGAACGGCTTGACCGTGATGGGCGCCTCAGGGGAGTCGGTGAGGACGTTCAGGTACCACTGCTCCATAGGATGGGCACCGACCTGGTCGGTCGCGAACTGGTTATCGGCGCCGAAGAAGTCCCACGTGCCGCGGAAGCCCAGGAACGGGTCGCGCCCCCCCTGAGCGTTGATGAGGTCTACAGTGAACTGGACCGCTTCCGCGACCGCCGGATCCTCGAGCTGCGACGTCCGCCCGTCGGCGCTGACGAGGTCGACGCCGTTGGCCTTGGCCCAGAGGGCGACGAACTCGGGAATCTTGGGGTCGATGCCGATACGGGTCAGCGCGTCGCCCTCGCGGGCCAACAGCGCGTCGTTGGCCGAGCGGATCGCATCCCAATCGGAGAAGTCGAAGTCGTCCACATCCAGGCCGGCCTCCTCGAAGGCCGCCGTGTTGACGAGCCAGTTGCGCGTGTCCATGGCCTCGGGGACGGCATAGATCTGGTCGTCGACGGTGACCTCGCTGATCGTCGGCTCGTAATAGAGGGACGGATCGAACCCGCTCCTCTCGAAGCACTCGTCCAGCGGCATGAGCGTGTCCCGCGCAACGTAGGTCGGGATGAGGTTACGATCCATCCGGACGACGTCCGGCGGGTCGTCGCTCGCGAGAGAGGCCAAGAAGCCCTCCGCCGTGAAGCCGCTCTCGCTGACGTTGAGACTCACGTCCGGATAGAGCTCCTCGAAGTACTCGATCCGCTCGGTGGCGATCTCATCCGCCTCGGCGCGGTTCACGCCGAAGGCGAAGATGTCGCCACTCGGGGCGAACTCGCCGCTGGGAGCCGATGCGTCCGGGCTCCCGGCCGGCTGGCTACCGCCGGGCACGCTGGGTGCTGTGTCGGAGGTGGCCGGCGTGGCCGTCCCGCCGCCGCCGCATGCCGCGATGACGAGGCTCAGTACGGTGAACAGGGCCAGGCCCCTCAGCGGTCGCTGTTGCATTCGCATCTCCCCAAGTGTTCTCCTCCGCGGCCGGCTGGCCCGACCGATCGACTCGCCGTCGCACGAGGTACACGGCGTTACCAGCGCAGAGGGTAGTCGTTATCGCGTTCCGTTGGAAGATGCGATCGCACGACGGTACGCCGCCCACGTCGCCCGCAGCATCTGGTAGTCCTCCTCCAGGAGCGGCTCGCCGCTGACGCCGACGTGGTCGGTGAAGTAGAGGCAGGGCACGCCCAAGGAGGGCTGGAGCGCCGCGTAGGCCCGCCAGGCAGCCCGGTCGGGCACCTGCCAGTCGTCCGTGTCGATGAGCAGCTCGGGGCAGGCAGCGGCTGCCACCTTCGCCCGATGTCGCATCTGGCGGACCACGTCGGTGCGCGGTCGGATGCGCTCCAGGCGCAGCATGTCGTTGAGCCTGACCATGTCGGCCACATCGGCAAAGTAAGGGTTGGGCGCATGGGCCACGATCAGGGCGTCAGCCTTGGCGTCCTTGGAGCCGTGGTACATGATGGCCAGCAGTCGATGGAGGAGCTCCATCCCCCACTGCGGACCATGGGCACGGAGCCCCGGGCCGCTGGGGGACTGCGCCGTGAAGTCGATCTTCAGTCCGTCCGCGTCGTAGCCGTCGCGCCCGAGCATCAGGGCCAGCTGAGTCCGGAGGTGAGCCTCGTAGGCAGGGTGAGACGGATCGGCCGCCACCGCCCGTCCGGCGGCGTTGACGATGGACCACTCCAGGGGCAGGCCTTCCGGATCCCAGGCCTTCCACCAGAGCAGTACGCGCTGACCGCGCGTGTGCCGCTGGGCGATCCAGCCGGGCAGATCGGGCCAGCGCTCGGAGTCGGCCTGACCGGCGCCATAGGCGCGCTGCCACTTGTCGTCGATGACCACCGTGCCGGGCAGCACGCCGGCCGCGTCGAGGGTGGCCATGAAGCCGTCGTAGCGCTCCTGCGTGCAGAGGTCCGGCGCCCGGCTCTCGCTCTGACCGACCAGGTGAACCTGCGCGCCCCAGCCGCAGAAGATCGGCTCGGACCACCAGGCTGGGCGCGCGTCCGGCACCGAGTCCGACGCACCCGGCAGCAAGCCGCTCTCGAGAAGGATCCGGCGGTGGTGCGCCAGGCCGGCGTACGGGTCGGGCTGGCCCGGCAGCAGGACGAGGCGCGGCGAACACCAAGTGCCGGAGACGCGCGTCTTGCCCTCGTACGTGAGCCGCAGGCTCCAGGTGTCCTCCGCGGCCTCATAACCGAAGGAGGTGAAGCCGTGCTCGCCGGGCGTCGTGAACAGTCCGGCGGCCAGCCACGGGCCAGCGGGGAGCTCGGACGGGTCCGTCGGTGGTGGCGCTTGCGAGAAGGCGAAGCAGAACGGAGCCGGAGTGAAGAACCAGTGGCCGCGTCCCGGTCCCTTCCCGCCCACGATATCGATGGTGGCGCCACCGGCGGCCGGCTGGACGATCCGCTCCGGACCGTGCGGCTCCGGGCTGAAGACCGTCTGGAAGTGTCGCTCACTGGGAAACCAGCCGCTGCCGTAGCGCGCATCGGCTGAGCTGTAGCCGGCCAGCATGTGCAGATCCGTGATGGACCCCTCGCCGTGCAGCTCCAGGCCGAGCTGAAGATCGTCCTCATGGCACTCGATGAGCAGCGCTTTCTCGCGCCAGGCGCCGGTCACGAGGGCCAGCCGGATGGTCGCGCGCCCGTCCTGTCCCTCCCCTTCCGCGCCTTGCCGCGAAAGCTCCGGAGCGCCGATGGCGGCTGTCTCGTCGAGCGCGTCCAGGCGATGCGCGCTCCAGGCCAGCGCCAGCTCCGCCCAGCGCTCGCCGGTCGCGTCCTCCAGTACCGCGAAAGGCTTGCCCGCCGGCAGCAGGAGCCGGTACGTGCGAGCGCTGATGGAGATGCCGGACTCGTCCTGACTGACCTGCATCAGGCGTCCGCGTCCTTGTTCTCGGCGTCCTCGCCGTCCTCGCCATCGGCCGGCACGGCGTTGGCGGCCGCCACCCTGGCCACGAAGCGGAAGCTGGACTTGGGCGTCCGGCGCTGGGTGGGGTAGTCCACGTGGACGATGCCGAAGCGTTTGGAGTACCCGTCCGACCACTCGAAGTTGTCCATCAGCGACCAGACGCAGTAGCCGCGGAGGTCGACCCCATGGGCGATGGCCCGTTGGGCGGCGAGCATGTGCCCGCGCAGGTAGCGGATGCGGTCGGGGTCATGGACCTCGCCGTCCGAGCCCACCACGTCGTCACAGATCGCTCCGTTCTCCGTGACGTAGAGCGGCAGCGGGCCATAGTCGTGGTGCACCCGCCGCAACACGGCTTCGAAGGCGTCCGGGTCGATCTCCCAGCCGCCGTCCGTGACCGGATAGCCGGCGCGCGGCTTCTCCACCACCCAGCCGAACTCCGAGGCTTCACCAGGCGCCGCCGCCCGCACCACCCGGGGGCTGTAGTAGTTGATGCCCAGGAAGTCGATCGGCTGTGCGATGACCTCCAGATCGCCCGGCCGGACCACCTCCAGAGGACCGGCCAGGCTCTCGAATAGAGCCCTGGTGTCCGCCGGGTAGCGGCCCTTGCAGAGCGGGTCCAGGTACCAGCGGTTGGTGTAGCCATCCGAGGCGATGACCGCCGCGGCATCCGCCGGGCTGTCGGTGTGAGGCACCGTGTGGAACAGGTTGAGCACGATGCCGATGGGTGCGTCCAGGCCGCTCGATCGGTAGGCCTGGACGGCAAGGCCATGGCTCAACAGCAGGTGGTGGGCGGCTTCAAGCGAGGGGCTCAGCCCGGTGACCCCAGGCGCATGCAGCCCCAGGCGGTGCCCGATGGCGGCCACCATCCAGGGCTCGTTGTGGGTCACCCAGAAGCGGACGCGGTCGCCCAACGTCCGGAACATCATCTCCGCGTACTCGGCGAAGCGCGACGCGGTGTCGCGCGCGGGCCAGCCTCCTGCGTCCTGCAGCGCCTGCGGCATATCCCAGTGGTTCAGCGTCACCATGGGCGCCACGCCCAGGTTCAGCAACCGGTCCACGAGACGCTGGTAGAAGTCGAGGCCCGCCTGGTTGGGGCGGCCCGAACCGGTCGGCAGCACCCGCGACCAGCCGATGGAGAAGCGGTAGAGACCCACGCCCAGGGACGCGATGAGCTCCAGGTCCTCCTTCCAGCGGTGGTAGTGATCGCAGGCCACGTCGCCGGTGTGTCCCTTGAAGGTCAGTCCCGGGGTATGGCTGAAGCGGTCCCAGATGGACTCTCCACGGCCGTCCTCCTTGGCGGCGCCTTCGATCTGGTAGGCGGCGGTGGCGACGCCCCAGAGAAAGCCGCCGGGAAAGCGTTCAGTCATCGCGTCATGGCCTCCGGCGGGATGGTGATGCCAGATCGGGCTCGTCCATGGCGGCCAGGCAGGCGTGGAGCAGCACGCCGACGCTCCAGGCGTGCGAGAGCGTGAGAAGACCGCCGGGCGGCCCGAAGCAATCGGTCTGGTAGTAGCGCTCGGAGACCATGCCACGGCGTGCGTTGAAGTCGCCGTCCTCCCGCGCGATGAACTGGAGGAAGCAGGCCAGGACGTCCTGGGTGCGCTCCAGATAGTAGGCGTCGCCTGTCGCGCGCCACAGGGACAGCGTCTCGGGCAGGCAGACCAGGCCGTAGGCGTGGAGATGCTGGTTGCACGATGAGGCCTGATCCGCGCCGCGGGTCCGGAAGTCGTAGCGGCCCAGCAGCGTGTCGGGCTTGAAGGGCACGTTCCAGGCGTAGCGAAAGGTCATCGTCCAGTCCGCGGCACGACGTGCCAGGCTCAGCCAGGTGCCGGAAGGATCGGCTTCATGGAGCGCGACGTAGGCCATGATCGCAGCGTAGCCATCCTCCGATGTGGGTGCGGCGGGGACATCCTCCACGGCGCCGGCGATCCAAGCGGCTTCGACGAAGCTCGCGTAGTGGCTCCCGGCGCGCAGGGCCGCCTCTCGCCACGCCTCGCTCCCGAACAGCTCTGCGCCCAGCAGCAGGGCGGCGATCCAGGGCAGGCCGGCCGCCGTGCCCCACTGCGTCACGTCCCCGGAGCGCGGGTCGTAGTAGAGACCTAGGTCGCCGTCCGGGTCCTGGTGCGAGACGGCGAAGGCGAGGCTGGAACGGGCGGCAGCCTCCCAGGCCGGATGCGCGCCTCCGTGCGCCCGCTCATCGCGGATGGCGCGCAAGAGGAAGAGCGTGGCCTCCGACACGGTCCGCGCGTGGAGCCAGCCGGAGGGGTTCCAGCCACCACCCCAGCCGCTACCGGCGCGCCACTCCCCCCAGAAGGTGCCCGACGGGGAAAGCCCGCCCGAGGCGATCGTGTCCAGCACGGCGATGCCGGCCGCCATGGCAGCCGCGTCGGCTCGTAGCCGGCCGAAGCGCAAGAGTGCCGCTGCCCAAGGGGTGCCGCTGACCCAACCGACGTGCATGTTGTTGCGGTCGACGCTGCCGCCCCGGCCATTCCCCGCCTCACGATCGAAGCCGGCGGTCTCGGACAGGATGGCGATGGCTCCCTTCGCGCTATCGACTCGTCGGAAGTGCCAGCGAAGCAGGCCGTGCGCCGCGAGGTCCGCGGCTCGTTCCGGGGATATCCAGGGTGCCAGGGGCGCCGTGAGCCGGCGACGTCGGTAGAGGGCGCGCAGGAACGGGTCGTAGGCATGCGGGTCGGGAGCGCCGAGGTAGAGCTGATAGGCCACTCGTACCGGCCGACCGGGCTCCCACCGCGCGTAGGTGAAGGCCGGGGCCTGCGGCTCCGGCGATCCCGTATAGCGCACCGGCTCCTCGCGGTAGGGCATGTCCAGCCAGATGGACGCGTCCTCACCTCGGCCGGCCAGGCCCAGGCCGCTCAGCCCGAGCGGTCCTACTTCTTCCGCAGCAAGGCCGATGCAGGCGGTGGCACCCCAGGCGAAGACGGCGCCGACCGCCGCCCGATCGGCGCGGAACGACCAGTGATCCGAGACCAGCCCGGCACCGCTGCCATCGGCCCGGGGATCGTGTCGCGGGAAGGGACGCGAGCAGCCGGTCGGCCGGTTCTCCCGGTAGAACGCGCCGGGGATCAGCCAGGCGGGTGCTGGTGCGTCGGGGATCCGGAAGGGCAGGCGCAGACCGGCTTCCGCTGGCTCGTCGCCCATCCAGGTCACGTCCAGGGCAACTTCCAGGAAGCGGCAGTCCTCGTCGCGTGGCGTCCAACGCGCCGCGATCGCCCAACCCTGGGACGCGCCGTCGAGCACCAGCTCATCAGCGTCCATCCGCCACGCCGCGATGGGCACTTCCAGCGCGTCCTGATCGGGACGCATGATCCGGGCCAGGCACGAGCCTTCCACGGCAGAGACCTCACTGCCCGGGCGGCAGAGCTCCAGGAGATGCCCGCCCTCCCGGCGCGTAAGGCGGGGCGGCCAGCCGGCGCCAGCAGATCCCCGGCTCACGGGTGCAGGTCGTCTCGATGGGCTTGGTCTGGCCACGGAGCGATCAGGCCGGCTCCTCCAGCAGGTCCGTCTCGGTGACCGCGGCCGCCGGGTCGCGCGGCACGCGGAAGGTGCGGATCTCGAAGGGAGCGAAGCCGGTCTCGATGGTGCGCTCCCAGTTGGCGAAGCGGATGGTCGCCGCGGCGGGCCGCCCATGCGCCTCGTGGGCGCGGACGATGAGATCCTCGCCGTCCTCGGCTCGCTTCACGACGCTCACCACCACGCCGGCCGGTTCCACATCCACGAAACCCGTGCTGGCCGGCAGCGGGCCGTCGTGGAACGTCTCGAGGAGCGTCACGGGAGGCTGCCCCAGCTCCGCCGCGCGGCGAGGTATGGCCGCCTCGCGCCAGTCGCCATCGTGGGCGGACAGGGCATAGCGGAAGCGCTGACGGCCCTGGTCCTGGAATGGGTAGGGACCGTCCGGGTCGGGCGCGTACGGCTCGTGATGCGCATAGATGGGGCTGCGCAGGACGGTCAGGCCGATCTCCGAGCCCAGCACGTCGTAGCCGTACTTCGCATCGTTGACCAGGGCCAGACCGGCTTCACCGCCAGCGGGATGGCGGCCGCTCAGGTCGATCCAGCTCTGGCCAGGATCCTCTGCGCCGTCGACCGGCCGGACCACGTGGCCGTAGGGGATCTCGTACGTGGCCCTCGGCTCCTGGAGCTCCGTGGGGAAGCGCAGCTTGAGCATGGTGAACCGTTCGTGCCAGTCCACGGCGACCTCGACGCTCAGCCAGGGAAGGTCGGCATAGAGGGTCAGGTCCTGGCTGATGCGCGAGTCGCCGAAGCGGTGCTCGGTCCGGATGGTGCTCCTGACGGGGCCGCTCTCCATGGCACGCAGCGCACTCAGCTCGAAGGTCCCCGCCGGGTCATGGAACGCCGCCATGCGATGCCCCCAAGTGTCGCTGGGGTCGCGGATGGGCACGGGCCGCGCGCCATGACCGGGGATCACCACGCGGCCGCTGCGCCGGTCCAGCAAGCGGAGGTGTCCTGTGCGGGAATCGATCTCCACGCGCAGGAACGGATTTTCAAGCACGGCTGGCTCCGCGTCGGAGGCCAGCAGCGACACCGGGCGCTGCGGCCGTGCGGCCTCCCTCCGAGACGCGCCCGTCGTCTCCCGCGGCGTGGCCGGGACGACGTGGTAGGTCCGATAACCGAGTCCCGGCAGGTCCGCCACGAAGGCGAGCCGGTGCCGCCAGCCGGTCACCGAAGCGAGCGAGCGCACCGGCTGAAAGGTCACCTCACCACCCGCATCGTCGAATAGCCGGTCGTCATGTCGCAGACCCCCGAACTCGACCTCCACGCCGGTGCGCACCGTCCACGGGTTCGGGTTGAAGACGACGATGGGCCGCATCCCGTCGGCCTCTTTGATACCGATCCGGCGCGCGAGAGACTGGATGGCATGGTTCTGCGCCCGAGCGGCGATGGCCAGCGCCTCGCCCGTGGAATCGCGGGCGTCGTCGTAGGCAGGCTCCAGGCTGGTGCCGGGCAGGATGTCGTGCATCTGGTTGAAGAGGACGTCGGTCCAGGCCTGGCGAAAGTCTTCCGGGTACGGTTGCCCCGTCTGCCGCAGTGCGACGGCACTCCACTTCTCGGCCGCCAACAGCGCGTTCTCGGCCTGTCGATTCCAGCGCTTCATGCCCGAATGGGCGCTGTAGCAGCCGACCGCATGCTTCTGCATCTCGTCCCGCCAGACGGGGATCGTCGCGGGGTCGGTCTGGTCTAGGATCGCCCGGAAGAACCCCTCGACCGTGCTGGGCCTGAGGTGCGGCATGGCCGGATCGGCATCGAGTGCGCGGAGGCTCTCGATATTGGCCTTGGTGGGCCCGCCACCGTGATCGCCCACGCCGTAGAAGCACATCAGCTCCCGATGGGGATGGCCCAGCTCCGGCAGACAGAGCGCGACTTGGTCATCGAGCGTGCCGGAAGGCGAGTTGTACTCGCCGATGACGCGATAGGCGAGCACGCGCGACCCGTCCGGCGACTCCCACCAGAAGAGGCGGGGCATGTCCCGCTCGTTGATCTGGGGCCGCATGAAGACGTAGAAGTCCAGGCCTGACTTCTTCAGGATCTGGGGCAGCATGCCGTTGTGCCCGAACGCATCGGGGTTGAAGCCGACCGTGGCGCGGGTGCCCAGCTCGGTGCCGAAGAAGCGCTGTGCGTACAGCCCGTGGCGCGCGAACGATTCGCCCGCCGGCACGTTGCAGTCCGGTTCGACCCACCAGCCGCCCACGATCTCCCAGCGACCCTCCGCGACACGCGCGCGGATCTCGTCGAACATCTCGGGCTCATTGAGCTGGATGAACTCGTGGAAGGCGGCCGAGCTGATGCTGAACTTGAACTCCGGATACTCCTTCATGCGGTCGAGTGCGGAGCGGAAGGTGGCCTTGACCACCTGCATGCCCTCCTGCCACTGCCATAGCCAGACCGGGTCGATGTGCGAGTAGCCGACCATGTGCAGGGTCAGCTCATCCAGCGGCCGCGTCACGCTCGCGGACGTTGCGCCTGCTGCCGTGTCGCTCATGCGGCTTCCGCCAGTCGAGCCTGGGCCGCGGCAACGGCGCCCACGATGCCGATGTCCGCTCCCAGTTGGGCGATGACCACGTCCGCCTCCGCGGCCATGGAGGGGAATGCCCGCTCCAAGGCGATCCGACGCACCGGCGCGATGAGCTGGTCGCCCACCGCCGTGACACCACCGCCCAGGATGATCAGGCGCGGGTTGAAGAGGTTGATGATGCTGGCCACGCCGGCGCCCAGCACGCGAATGGTGTCGTCCCAGACCTCGCCGGCCAGCGTGTCGCCGGCACGGGCAGCCTCGGCCACCTCGCGGGAGGTGATCGTGTCGAGCGCCAGTGCTGCCAGGCTGGACGGCTCGCCCGCGGCGAGCCGGTCACGAGCGCGCTGCGCGATGTTCGTGCCCGACGCGAACGCCTCCAGGCAGCCGCGGCTGCCGCAGGGACATGGCCACCCATCGTGTGATAGCGACATGTGGCCGATCTCCGCGGCGTTGCCGCTCTCGCCCTCCAGGATCCCGCCGTCCACGATGACGCCGCCGCCGATCCCCGTCGAGATCGTCAGGTAGACCAGGTTCTTCACGCCGCGCCCGGCGCCGTAGCGATGCTCGGCCATGGCCGCGGCGTTGGCGTCGTTCTCCAAGTAGACCGGCTTGTCGCCGAGGACATCCACGAGGTCGTCGCTCAGGCGGGTCACCAGCGGCACGTCTATCCAGCCGGGCAGGTTGGTCGGCTCGCGCACGATCCCGGTGCGGATGTCGAGCGGTCCGCCGCAGGAGACGCCAGTGGCGGCGATATCCGTGGGTGGCACGCCGGACGCTTCCAGCACGCGGCCCGCCATGGCGACGAGGCGGACGATCATGGCCTCCGGACCTTCTTCCGTGCGGGCCGGGATGACCTCCCGTGACCGAAGGCGGCCATCATCGCCGGCCACGCCCGCGGCCAGCTTGGTGCCACCGATATCCAGGCCCAGGATGAACGGGGCGGCGTCGCTCACAGAGGGCCCTGGACCGCAAGACGGCGGAGCGAGTCCTGGCGCGCTGCCGCGTCGATGAGCGCCTGGCTGGGCGCGGGCCCGAATCGGTCGCCGTCCGCTGCGTCGGTCTCCGGGGCCACGCCGTCCACTACCCAGTGTGCCTGAAGAGCGGCTCCCCGCGCGGCGGCCTCCACGACCGTCGGTCGACGCACCGGCAGCTCGAGGACGTCGGCGCAGAGCTGCGCCCAGGCGTCCGAGGCCGCGCCGCCGCCGACCAGAGTGACCTCCCGAGACGTGACGCCCGCCCGGCGCAGCGCCTCGAGGCCGTAGCGCAGCCCGAACGTCACGCCCTCCGTGACGGCCCGCACCAGGTCGGACGGCCGGTGGGTGCTGTGCAAACCGGCGAACGTGCCGCTGGCGGACGGCAGGTCTGGCGTCCGCTCGCCGTCCAGGTAGGGCAGGAAAGAGAGCCCGCCGCAGCCCGCATCGGCCTGGGTCAGGGCCGCCTCGAAGCCGTCGTGGTCGAGGCCCACCATCACGCGGACCCAGTCGGTGGCGCCCGTGCAGTTGAGGGTGCAGATGAGCGGCAGCCAGCCGCCCGTCGAGTCGCAGAACGCCGCCGCCTCGCCGCGCGGGTCCAGGGCGGGCTGGTCGCGGTAGGCGAAGACCGTGCCCGATGTCCCAAGGCTGACCACCACGGGCCCCGGCTCGGTGGCACCGACGCCGATGGCCGAGCACATGTTGTCGCCGCCGCCGGCGCTCAGCGGAGTCCCCGTGGCGAGGCCGGTGAGTGCCGCCACCTCCGGTCGCAGGGTGCCCAGAAGGGAGCGCGAGGGCACGACCGGCGGCAGGGTCGCTGCCCAATCGCGTTCCTCGTCGAGGGCGGCGAGGACCTGCTCGCTGTAGCGTCGCTCGCGCGCATCGAAGTAGGCCGTGCCCGAGGCGTCACCGGGTTCCGTGGCGAAGGACCCCGAAAGCCACAGGTCCAGGTAGTCGTGCGGCAGGCAGAAGCGGCGGCTGGCGGCGTAGACCTCCGGTTCCTGGTCGCGCAGCCAGGCGATCTTGGGAGCGGTGTAGCCCGGCAGGAAGGCGTTGCCTGTGAGCCGCAGCACTTGGTCGCGCCCGCCCAGCCGCTCGGTGAGGGCGGCGCACTGTGGAACGGTCGCGGTGTCGTTCCACAGCTTGGCCGGTCGCAGCGGAGCGTCGGCAGCATCCAGCGCGACCAGGCCATGCTGCTGTCCAGAGACGCCGATGCCCGCGACCTCGACGCGGCCACCATCGGCCAGCGCGGCGCGGATCGCTTCGGTGGCCGCCGCGGTCCACCAGTCGGGATGCTGCTCGCGGGTGCCGTCGGGACGCTCGATGAGGTCGTGCTCGGCGCGCCCCAGTCCCACCGTCGTGCCGGAATCGGCGTCCAGCAAGAGGGCCTTGGTGGACTGCGTGCCACAGTCCAGGCCGAGGAAGACGCGCCGGGTCACCCCCGGACGCCGGTCAGCAGCTCGAAGGTGAGTTGGTCGAGGCGCTGGTATCCCAATGAGCGCGTCGCCAGCTCGAGGGGGTCGAAGGTCCGTTCGCGCAGTGCCTGCGCGTTCTCCGGCGACCAGCGTGAGAGCGCCTCAAGCTCGGCATCGCCCGCGTCCAGGCCGGCCAAGAGCTCCCGGATCTCGGCATCCTCGTTCCACTGATGCACCTTGTCTCGAAGGATCAGGTACGAGCGGATGCAGCCGCGGACCAGGTCCCAGACCTCCTCGGCAGTATCGGCGCGGTAGGGCTTCACGTCGAAGGCACGTGTACCGGTCCAGCCGTTGTCCTCCAGGAGCTTGACGATGAAGAAGGTCTCCTTGATGTCCTCCGCGCCGAAGCGGAAGTCCTGGTCGTAGCGCGAGGGCTTTTGGGCGCCCAGGTCGGTGTGGAAGAGCTTGCCCGCCTCCAGGCACTGGGCCAGCTCATGGACCGTGTTCAGGCCGGCCATGCGGGAGTGCTGGACCTCCGGGTTGACGCCGACGATGGGCTCCACGCCCGGGTCCAGGGTGGCGATGAAGCCCAGCACGTGGCCCGCCGTGGGCAGGAAGATGTCGCCGCGCGGCTCATTGGGCTTGGGCTCCATGGCGATCCTCATGCCCAGGTCGTTCTCCGCGATGTAGCCGGCCACGAACTCCACGCCCTCGCGGTAGCGCTTGATTGCTTCCACCGGGTCCTTGGAGGCTTCGACCTCCAGGCCTTCCCGACCGCCCCACATGACGAAGGTCTCGGCACCCAGCTCCGCGCCCATGTCGGCGGCGCGCATGGCCTTCTGGCGGGCGTAGGCGCGCACACGGGCGTCGTTGGAGGTGAGGGCGCCGTCGCGGAAGACCGGCTGCTCGAACATGTTGCAGGTGGCCATGCCCACGGACATGCCCTCTTCCGTCATGACGGCGCGCGCCTGGCCGAGGATGCGTTCCGTCTCCGACGCCGATGAGCCGAAGGCCACCAGGTCGTCGTCATGGAAGTTGAAGCCCCAGCAGCCGGCTGCGGCCAGGCCACGGATGTTGGCCAGCGGGTCGAGCGGTGGGCGAACCTCGCCGCCGAAGACCTCCCGGCCGGCGTAAGCGGTGCACCACAGGCCGACCGTGAATCGATCCTCGGGACGCGGTTCGAATGTCATCGGTGGATGCTAACAAGCATGCTCGGCGAACAGCGCCTCGGCCGGGACGTGGCACTCGCCGACGGTTCGGCAGGCCGGGCGCGCCAAGCGACAGATGACGTCCGGGACGATGCCCGGAGACTATCGGTCTAGGCTTCGGGCGTGAGCGTACGGACCCGCAGATCGGCATGACCGCTTGGGAGGTGGCCGTCTACGGGGCCACGGCTGGTGGCGCGATGGCGGCCATCGCGGCGGCGGAGACCGGTGCGCGGACCGTGCTGCTGGAGCCGGGCGCGCATGTCGGCGGGATGATCAGCGGCGGGCTGGGCAAGACCGATATGGAGCGCCAGGAGCGCGTCATCGGTGGACTGGCGCGGCGCTTCTTCGAGCGGGTCGGGATGCACTACTACGGCCAGCCCATCGCCTGGCGCTTCGAGCCGCACGTCGCGGAGCAGGTCCTCGGCGAGTGGTTAGACGCCGCTGGCGTGGAGGTGCGCTTCGGGGCGGTCCTTCGGGACGTGGTGCGTGCAAACGGGCTCATCCGGTCGGTCCTATTCGAGACGGCTGGGTCGGTCGAGTCGACCGAGTCGGCGGTCTTCGTGGACGCCAGCTATGAGGGCGACCTGCTGGCCGCGGCGGGCGTCACCTATGCCACGGGACGGGAGGACCGCTCGCTGCATGGAGAATCGCTGGCCGGTCGTCGTGAGCTCCTGCCCGACCCGCACCAGTTCCGAGCTGCCGTTCGCGTGGACGAGGCAGGCGCGCTGGCGCGCTACATCCAGCCGCTCGACTCCATCGGACTGCCCGGCGAGGGCGACGGCAAGGTGCAGTCGTACTGCTACCGCATCTGCCTGACTTCCGACCGTGCCAACGCCGAGCCGGTCCCGGCGCCAGCGGGATACGAACCTGAGCAGTACTCGGCCGTGGCCGCTTATCTAGCCGCGCTGGCTGACCGCGCCACGGTGCGCGACGTGCTGGGCATCGGCGAACTGCCCCACGGCAAGACCGACATCAACAGCGGCGGCCCCATCTCCACCAACCTGCTGAGTGCGTCATGGCCATACGTGCAGGCTGACCGCGAGACGCGCTCTGCGATCGCCCGCGAGCACCGGGACTGGGCGCAGGGGCTGCTCTACTTCCTGGGCCACGACCAGGCAGTGCCAGCGGCTATCCAGCGCGAGGTGAGCCGCTACCGCCTGCCCCGCGACGAGTTCACCGACACGGACGGCTGGCCGCACCAGCTCTACATCCGAGAGGCGCGGCGGATGCAGGGTGATCACGTCATGACGCAGCGCGACCTGACCGCGGAGCGCCACAAGCCGGACAGCATCGGCATGGGCGGCTACAACATCGACATCCGTGAGGTCCAGTGGGTGTCCTGCCCCGTCTCGCGCTTTCCTGACGTGGCCGATGAGATCCTCCAGGAGGGCTATCTGTCGGTGCCCGTCGAGCCATACCAGATCCCGTACCGGGCGCTCCTCCCGCGGCGGGAAGAGTGCGCCAACCTGATCGTGTCGACCTGCATCTCCGCCTCACACGTGGCCTTCAGCTCGTTCCGGCTTGAGCCGCAGTACATGATCGCTGGCCAGGCAGCCGGGGTGGCGGCGGCGCTCGCCGCTGGTAGCGATGGTGACGTTCAGGGGATCGATGTCGAGGTGCTCCAGGAACACCTGCGGCGCGACGGCGCGATCCTCCGACTCACGTAGCGACAAGGCAAGGTCGACGCGTCGGGCGCGGCGCCGTCCTTGACATCCGCGCATGGCGGCAACGCTAGCCAGCGTGCCGCCCGCCTCCGACACGAAAAGCAGAAGTCCCTGAGCACGATCCCCGCCGCGACAGGCGGTCATGATGGTCAGATGGCGCCTGCCATGCGCGCCTGGCAGGGAGATGCCCTGTAGGAACCGGCTAACGCGGCCCCGGTGCGCGTATGTCAGGAAGAAGGATCGCTGGGACTCCGAGAAGTCGGTCCCAGCGAACGAGCCGATGAGTCCGCCGATGGCCCATCGCGCCGCTCGATGCGTTCGCCGCTCGTGGCTGGCACCATCGCACGGTGACCGAACCTCCCGGCGGCCCCGTCCTCGGCCTCATCGAGGGGTTCTACGGGCCGCCCTGGAGCTGGCACGAACGCCACCGGATGGTCGACTTCCTGGCCGCCAACGGCTTTGAGATGTACGTGTACGCGCCCAAGGACGACCCGCTGCACCGTGCCCGATGGCGCGAGCCGCTGCCGGAGGAGGAGCTGCGGGACTTCGAGCGCCTGGCCCGCCGTTCCGCCGAGGCGGGCGTGGACCTGGTCTACGGCCTGAGCCCCATCGACCTGGACCAAGGCGACCAGTCAGGCATCGAGGTGCTGATCAGGAAGACGCTCCAGCTGCACGAGCTTGGCATCGACTCGTTCTGCCTTCTCTTCGATGACCTGCCGGAGGATCTGCCGGCGGGAGCGTCCGAACGCACGGAAGCCGCCCGTTGGCAGGCCGGCGTGGCCAACGCGGTGCTCGCTGGACTGCGGGAGGCGGGCGCGCGAGGTCGGTTCATCCTCTGTCCCACGGAGTACTGCGGGCATGGTGAGACGCCCTATCGCCAGACCCTCGGCCAGACACTGGAGCCGGGCATCGAGGTCTTCTGGACCGGCCGGCAGGTGTGCTCAGCGACCATCACCGCGGATGATCTGGCTCCGGTCGCTGCCAGCCTTCGCCGCCTGCCGCTCATCTGGGACAACTACCCGGTCAACGACGGGGAGATGCGTCGGGACCCGCACATCCGCCCGCTGCGTGGCCGCTCGGCGGACCTGCCGGCAGCCTGCAGCGGCATCGTGGCCAACGGAGCGATCGAGCCGGAGGCGACCAGGATCGCCCTGCATACCCTCGCTGCGTACTGGCGCGACCCAGCGGGCTACGAACCGGAAGCGGCGTGGGGGCCGGCGCTGGAAGCCGTGGCCGGAGATGTCGCGGATGCTGCTGCGCTGCGGATCCTGGGCGAGCTGGCCCGCCGCTCCCCCATCGAACCGGGCGAGGAGCCGCCCGTGCCCTGGTTGGAGGCATCCTGGGCGTGTTGGGAGCTGGCCGGCGATGACCGCGAGGCCGCCCTGGCCGAGGTCGAAAGCCACCTGGAGCGGGTCTCTGCCGCGGTTGCGCACCTCCTCGCAGGCGCTGCCGACCGCCGGTTGCTGCGGGAGATGGAGCCCTGGGCGTTGAAGCTGAGCGCGTGGCTCGAGACCGTCCGGAGTGCGCTCGGCCTCCTTAGGGGGACGTCGAAACCGATCGAGACGGCGATCCGCCTGGAGCGAGCACAGGCGATGCCGCATCGCGTGTCCGACGCGCGCTTCGAGGGGTTCGTGCGGCGTTGCCTGGCTTCGGCTGGGGACTCGCGGCTAGACTCAGCACGGTGACCTTCGAACCCCGCACGCCGCCTGCGCTGACCGCTCCGCTGACCATGCCGACCAACCGCGTGTCGCGCGCCTATCGCGGCGGGGCGCTGCTCGATCGCTTTCGCGCCGGCGGCGTGCCGGCCCTGGCTGAGGACGCCGCAGCCGATGCGGCCACCGACGGTGACGGCCCGCGACCCGAGGACTGGATCGCTTCCACGATCCGTGCCTGGACGCCGGCCGGCAAGGCGCTCAGCGACGACGGCCTGAGTGTCGTCAACGTCGGCGACGAGGAGCTGACCCTCCGGGACTTGGTGCAGCGGCGCGCTCCGGCGGCGGTGGGCGGCAGCGCCCTGGTCCGCGTTGCCGGCCCGACCACCGGCCTGCTCGTCGCGGTGCGAGACACGGCACAGCGGCTGCCCGTGCATTGCCACCCCACGCGTGCCTTCGCTGAGCGTTTCCTGGGTAGCCGCTGGGGCAAGACGGAGGCGTGGCTGATACTGGGCACGCGGCGGATCGCCGGGGAGGGACCGCCCTCCATCCACCTCGGCTTCCGTGGCGATGTCGAACGAGCCGTCCTTCGCCGTTGGATCGATGACCAGGATATCGCCGGGCTGCTTGGCGCCATGCACCATCTCACCGTGGCGCCGGGAGATGCCTGGCTGGTGCCGGCCGGCATGCCCCACACCGTCGGAGCGGGCGTCTTCCTCGTAGCGCTCCAGGAGCCGACCGACTTCTCCATCGTGGCCGAGACCGCGGGCTTTCCCGACCCGGCTGAGGATGCCCATCTGGGCATGGGCTGGGACGCGATGGTCGACGCCTTCGACCGGAAGGGCGTCTCGGATGGCGATCTGGAGGCCCTGCGTCAGGTGCCCACGCTCGTCGAAGGTCAGGGTGCGGTGGGGGGCGCCGGCCGGCGTGAGCGCCTCCTGGGCACAGACGCCGAGCCGTACTTTCGAGCGGAGCGGGTCACGCTCGGCGAGCCGGGCAGCACCATGCCCCTGCCCTGGTCGGACACGTTCCTGGTCGGCATCGTATTCAGCGGCTCGGGTCGGGTCATGTCCGCCGGCGGCGCGCTCTCCGTCCGGGCAGGTGACAGGTTCGCGCTGCCGGCCGCGGCCTCGAAGGACGCAAGCCTGACCTCTGACGAGTCGCTGGAGGTGCTGTTCTGCCTCCCGCCCGACCCCGATGCGCTGGCCAGCACCGGCTGGCAGTCGAGGCTTCCGAAAGCGAACGCCGAGGCGATCGACGCGACGTGACCTGGTGGCAGCCGGGCGTGTTGTACCAGATATACCCCCGCTCGTTCGCCGATTCGAACGGTGACGGCATCGGCGATCTGGACGGCATCACCGCTCGCCTCGATCACCTTCGGGGAGCGCCAGGGTCGCTGGGCGTGGACGCCATCTGGATCTCTCCCTTCTTCCGCTCGCCCGGCGCCGACTTCGGCTACGACGTCTCCGACTACACCGACATCGACCCTGTGTACGGCGACCCGGCGTCCTTCGACCGGCTGCTGGCCGGGGCGCACCAGCGCGGCTTGCGCGTGCTGCTCGACCTCATCCCGGGCCACACCTCGGTCGAGCATCCCTGGTTCCGAGCAGGACGCTCCTCTCGGACGGACCCGCATCGCCGGCTCTACATCTGGGCCGATCCGGCGCCGGACGGCGGTCCGCCCAACGGCTGGACCTCGACCTTCGGCGGATCCGCCTGGGAGTGGGACGAGGGCTCGGGGCAGTATTACCTGCACTCGTTCTATCCGGAGCAGCCCGACCTTGACTGGCGGGAACCGGCGGTCCATGAGCGCATGGGCGAGGTGGTCCGTTTCTGGCTGGAGCGCGGCGTGGACGGGTTCCGCGTCGATGCCATCGATCGCTCCATGAAGGACCCGCTGCTGCGGGAGAACCCGCCGGCTTCGTCCACCGAGCGACGCTTCGATGACTTCCGCGGGCAGTACCAC
>Ga0136617_10000838_pt1 | contig 26677 bp, 32 predicted proteins | sample AntDrymUQ3222106_2_FD_129672 | JGI IMG/M metagenome (GOLD analysis project Ga0136617, IMG submission 129672) | Polar desert sand microbial communities from Dry Valleys, Antarctica - metaG UQ322 (21.06) | ecosystem: Environmental > Terrestrial > Soil > Desert | place: Antarctica: Dry Valley...
ACCGACGCGCTGAACCTCGTCGAGGCCGAGCACCGCGCGCACGCCGTCGTCGAGCTCGCGATCCGCGACGTCAAAGACCAAGCGCTCGCGCACTTCCCCTCCGCCAACTTCCCGGCCAACGCCGCCTGGACGGTGATCGCCTGCCTGGCCCATGACCTTGTTGCGCTGAACCGAACTGCTCGGCCTCCCGGCCAGCACCCCACGACGCGCACGCACGCATCGCCGCCAGCTGCTGGGAGCTCCCCGGCCGCCTGACGCGCCACACCCCGCACCACCACGCTGCACCTGCCCGCCCGCTGGCCCTGGCAAACCGACTACACGGCCGCGCTCACACACATCCGAGCGCTGCCAGCGCTCACCTGACGGCCGCCCCACCGCGGCCCCGATGACCAGCGCGCAAACCCGCCGCCACCACGGCGCCCAACCCCTGCCCCAAGATCGCGACGCACCACAAACCCGTCGCCGCGCACGACGCTCACGAGGCCAGTTCACCACGCCCAGATCGCCGTCCGTGGCCCAAGCGGCCCACCGACGAGTCTCACGCCGAAAATCGCGCGCTACCGACCAAAACGGTGGATTGAGGCTAAGCCTAGGCCGGCGCCGCCGCCTGCAGGAGCTGCGCCGGCACGCCGGCCAGCAGGCGCTCCAGGCGCGGCGGGGGTGGCCGGTCACCGTCCTCGACGAGGATCGCGCCGCCGGGCCAGTACGGGTTCGCGCTCTGCGGCGCGCGTCCCATGAACAGCGGGTCGAAGATCCAGTTGCCGGCGTTGTGCAGCTGCGTCCCGGCCGGCGTGCGCCATTCCGAGCGCGGATCGCGGGGAAGCTGCCCCGTACGGTGCGTGTGTCCGAAGACGAGGTGCGCCGGCGCGAGCCGCAGCCGGCGGGCCGCCTCGGTCGCGGCAATCAGGCCGCCGCGGCGCAGATCCCCGACGCCGATCCTGGGCTCGACCGGCCCCACGCCCGCCCGATTGATGGCAATCACGCCGAGCCGGAACGCCATGCCGAGCGCGTGACTGCGCAGCCTGCTGGAGCGTCCGCCGCTGCCCAGCGCGCGCCACGCGGCGACCGGCGAGCGGCTGCCGATCGCGACCTTGCCCGGCGCGCCGCGCTGGGCGCTCGCCTGGCTGATGGCGTAGATCGGCGCGAGCACCGACTCGTAGTCGTCGGGTGTGGCGGGGTCCGGAATCCCGCCGACCAGGCGCGCCATCGCTCCTGCCGAGAGGCGCTCGAGCGTCGGGACGAGCAGATGCATGTCGCCGTAGTGGCCGTGCATCGCGTACACGTCGTCGCGCAGCCACAGGCCCGGGTAGGCGAGCTCGACGGTCGCCGGCGTCAGGAACGCCCCCAGCCGCTTGCCGATCCATGACGCGCGCTCGACCGGGATGCGCTCGTCGAGCCCCAGCGGATCGGGCGCCTGTCGGCGCCCGCGCCACTCGAGCCAGCCCGCGCCGATCGCGTGGTCGTGGTTACCCGGCACGATGACGACCTGGCGCCCGGCACCGAGCGCATCGCCGATCGCCCGCAGCACCGGCTCGGCGACCGCCAGCGCGTCGCGCGTCGGCCCGTGGCGCAGCTCGAGCGTGTCGCCGAGCAGGACGAGACGATCGATGTCGGCGAGGCGCTCCAGCAGGACGGCCAGCGCAGCCGGTCGCCGCAGCGCCTCGGAGCCCGCGCGCAGGCCGAGGTGCAGGTCGGAGATGACGAGCGTGCGCATGCGCGCCGCAGGCTAGTGGGTGACCGCGGATCCGCTGTCGTGCTGGTTCGTCCTGAGCGTCCCGCGCGGCTGCCCCTCGCCGGCGGAGCCGAAAGTCGCAGGACGAACGGGCACGATCACGCCTCGGCGCCACGGAGGCTCAAGAGGCCGTCGCGAGAGCTGCTGTTCGGGTTGCTCAGCCGCTGTTCGTGCCCGCAGAGGTCATCTACCTCTCGATAGGCCGCACGTTGGGCGATTTCCTCGGTGAGGGCACGGATGAGAGCGAGATCATGACGGAGATGCTCAGCCGAGCCGAGCAGGATGGCTGGGCCTTCCTCGAGCGTGTTTCGTCCTGCTCGTCGCTGGCGGAGAACGTGCTGGAGGTCACGAGAGATCAATTGGACGAGGAGCTCAGTGGCGAAATTCGCGCCTACTGCCTGCTCTGGATCGAACGCACCGACGAGGCGGCTGCGCAGGTTGACGACATCGTCGAACAGCTGCGCGAGTCCGAGGTCGACACACTTGGACGGGTCACACAGGTCCGCCAGGCGCTCGAGCGCTCCGAGGCCGAGGGCGTGAGCTACTGGAAGCCTGGGCGCGGCAGACGGCGGAGGCCCTGCAGCTCTCAGGGTAAGTGGTCGAACGCGCGCTACGTCGTCCGCGCCGAGAGGTCCTCGCGGATGCGCTTGGGCAGCATGAAGCGCACGTCCTCGCGGACCACCTCGACCTCCGATACGTCTCGCACGCCGCGCCGGGCGAAGTACGCCACAAGGTGTTCGACGAGCTCCTCGGGCGCGCTGGCGCCCGACGAGATGCCCACGACGCGCTTGCCGTCCAGCCACGCATCCTCCAGCTGGGACTCGTTGTCGATGAGGTAGGCGTCGGTGCCGGAGTCGCGCGCGACGTCGACGAGGCGCTGTGAGTTGGAGGAGTTGCGCGAGCCGATGACGAGCACGAGGTCGCACTCGGCCGCCATCTGCTTGACGGCGGCCTGGCGGTTCGTCGTTGCGTAACAGATGTCGTCGGTGCGCGGGCCCGTGATCGCGGGGAACTTCTGCCGCAGGCGGTTGATGATCGTGCGCGTCTCGTCGACCGACAGCGTCGTCTGCGAGATGTAGGCGATCTTCTCCGGATCGGGCACCTCGAGCGTGTCGACGTCGGCCTCGGTCTCGACGAGCACGATCGAATCGGGCGCCTCGCCCATCGTGCCCTCGACCTCCTCGTGGCCGCCGTGACCGATGAGCACGATCGTGTAGCCATCGGCGGCGAACTTCTTGGCCTCGACGTGGACCTTCGTCACGAGCGGGCAGGTGGCATCGATCGTCGACAGCGAGCGCTGCGCCGCCTGCGCGTGGACTGCAGGAGAAACGCCGTGGGCGGAGAAGACGGTCGTCGCGCCCGCGGGGATGCTCTCGTCGATCTCGTCGACGAAGATCGCGCCGCGGTCGCGCAGCTGCTCGACGACGTGCTTGTTGTGGACGATCTCCTTGCGCACATAGACCGGCGCGCCGTACAGCTCGAGCGCGCGCTCCACCGTCTGGACGGCGCGGTCGACGCCGGCGCAGTAGCCGCGCGGCGCCGCGAGCAGCAACTTTTCGACCTCAAATGACATATAGGTTCAGTGTAGGCAGCGTGACGCCGGGGTCGTCGTGCTGCACGTCGATTCCGGGGGAGGCCCCATGTACTGCAGTTCGTATCGCTTGATGGGTCAGATCATGGGGGCGCTCACCCTCGCGCTCGTGATGCCAGCGTTCGCGCAGGCACAGAGCCGGCTGCCCGACGTCACGACCGGCGGTGTCCTGAAGGTCACGCCGCAGTCGGCGACGCTGCTGGGCAAGATCACGCCCAACGGCGCGCAGACCACCTACTCCTTCCAGTACGGCACCACGACGCTCTACACCGCCGTGACGCCGGTGGGCACCCTGGGAGCCGGAACCACGCCGAAGGACGTCTTCGCCGATCTGACGGGGCTGGCGCCGGCGACGACGTACCACTTCCGGCTCGTCGCGCGCAATCGCAACGGCACGGTGCGCGGCGCCGACCGCGTGTTCCGCACCCGTGTGCAGCCGCTCGGCGTCACGTTCGCCGCGCTCCCCAACCCGGTCCCGTACGAGCGCCCAGCGGTGCTCGGCGGCACGCTCACCGGCACCGGCAGCGGCAAGCGCCAGGTCGTCCTGCAGGCAAACCCGTTCCCGTTCACGCAGGGCTTTCAGGCGGCTGCGAACCCGCAGCTCACCGACCCTCAGGGTCGGTTCGCGTTTCCGCTGCTGTCCGTCCCGCTCACGACGCAGTATCGCGTCGTGGTCCCCGGCGAGGGGCAGGTCGTGAGCCCGATCGTCACTGTCGGGGTGGCGGTCCGCGTGGCGACGAACACCAGCCGGCGGCGCGTTCGCACGGGTGGCATCGTGCGCTTCCACGGCACGATCCGTCCCGCGCGGCCGGGTGCACAGTTCGCGATCCAGAATCTGCGGCGCGGAAGCTGGCGCACGGTCGCCGGCGGCATCACGCGCGGCGCCGGCGGCGGGGCGTCTCGGTACGCCAAGCGCGTCCGGATCCGCCGCGGCGGCCAGTACCGCGTGTTCGTCTCGATCGTCGACGGCAACTTCGTGTCCAACGTGGGCCGGACGGTGAAGATCAGCCGGATCTTCTGAGCCTCAGCCGGAGGCTCTGAGCCGGGCGACGAGCAGGTGGACGGCCTCGCCGACCGCGTCGAGGCTGCGCCGCGACACGGCCGCGAGGTTGTCCTCCAGCGAGTCGCGCTGCGGGTAGTTGACGTCGATCGCCGGGATGCCGCGCCGGGTGAACGGCGTGTGGTCGTCGAGAATCTGGCCGGAGCGGCGGGCGTCAAACAGCGCGCCGACGCCGACGGCGTCGGCCGCCCTGCGCAGCTGCGTCCAGATCTCGGGGTCCGAGCTGCGCTCGCGCGGAAAGCTCAGGTCCTGCTTCTCGGCGATGTAGTCCAGCAGGACGAGCGCGGAGACCTCGTCGCCGTGCCGGGCCGCGTACGCCCGTGAGCCGCGGATGCCGCAGGCCTCGAAGGGGGTGCAGCCGGCGGGCTCCTCCTCGCCGTCGAAGAGCACGAAGCGCAGCTCGCGCGCCCCGCGCGGGCGCCTGGTCTGCGCGAAGGCGCGCGCCAGCGTGACGACCGCCGCCGTGCCGGCGGCGCCGTCGTTTGCGCCGACGAACCCCGCGGGCGCGGCCTCGACGTCGTAGTGCGCGGCGACGACGATCGCCGGCCGCCGGCCGGGCACGCTGCCGACGACGTTGCGCAGCCGCGGATGCCCGGGGATCGCCTCGAAGCGCCCGCGCGGCATGAGCGCCCGCAGGCGCACGGCGAGGCGGCGCAGCGCCGCCGACCCGGCAGGGCGCCAGCCGTACTCCTGCACCTGCTCGCGCAGGAGCGTGAAGGCGCGCGCGCCGTCGAAGCGGTCGGCGCGGGCGAGCGGCGCGAGCGCGGCCGCGGGCGCGGCTGCCGCTGCCGCCTGGGCTGACACGGTCGCCGCGGGCTGCGCCTGCGCGCGCGCGTCGCCGCCGTCGTCCGAGCCGCAGCCCGCCGCCAACAGCACCGCGCTCAGCACCACCGCCGCGAGGGTCCCCCGGCGCATGTCAGTCGTTGCTCGTCACCACCTCGAGCAGCTCGGCGAAGCGCTCGCGCGCGACCGCGCGGCGCGTCGGCACGTGCTCGCTGGGGACGGCGTCCGGCGGCGGGTCGTAGCCGCGCAGGATCTGCCGCGCCACGGATTGGCGATGAACCTCGTCGGGGCCGTCGTACAGGCGCGCACCACGCGCGAAGCGATACATCGCCTCCAGCGGCATGTCCGTCGAGTAGCCGAGCGAGCCGTGGATCTGCAGCGCGCGGTCGATCACGTCGTGCAGCACCTGCGCGCCGTAGAACTTGATCATCGAGACGTCCGTGCGCGCCGCCGCGGCGCCCCGCGTGTCGATCTTCCAGGCCGCCATCAGCGTCATCAGGCGCGCTGCCTGCATCTGCGCGGCCGAGTCGGCGATCCAGTTCTGCACCGTCTGCTTGTCGGCGAGCACCGAGCCGTGCGACACGCGGTAGGTCGCGCGCTCGCAGAGCATGTCGAAGGCGCGCTGCCCCACGCCGAGCCAGCGCATGCAGTGATGGATGCGGCCCGGCACGAGCCGCGCCTGGGCGAGCTGGAAGCCCGCTCCGCGCCCGCCGAGCAGGTTCTCGGCGGGGACGCGCACGCGCTCGTAGAGGATCTCCGCGTGGCCCCCGAGCCGGCCGAAGTGCTCGTCCGGGTGCTCCATCGTCGGCACGTCGCGCAGGATCCGGACGCCGGGCGTGTCGGCGGGAACGATGATCATCGACGCCCGCTGGTGCGGGCGCTCGTCGGGATCGGTCACCGCCATGACGATCAGGAAGTCGGCGACCGAGGCGTTCGTCGAGAACCACTTGTGGCCGTCGATGACCCACTCGCCCCTCGCCTCGTCGAGCGCGGCGCGCGTCTCGAGCGTCGTCGGGTCCGCGCCGGAGACCCCCGGCTCGGTCATCGAGAACGCCGAGCGCAGGTCGCCGGCGAGCAGCGGGTGCAGCCAGCGGTCCTTCTGCTGCTCACTGCCGGCGAGCGCGATCAGCTCGGAGTTGCCGGAGTCGGGCGCCTGGTTTCCGAAGGCGCTCGGCGCGTACGGCGACGAGCCGAGGATCTCGTGCATGAGCCCGAGCTTGACCTGGCCGAAGCCCTGGCCGCCGAGCTCGGGCGGCAGGTGCGCGGCCCACAGCCCGCGCGCGCGGACCTGCTCCTGCAGCGGGCGCAGCGCGCGGTCCAGCTGGGCCGGCTCGAGCTCGAGCGTCTCCAGCGGCCAGATCTCCTCGCGCACGAACGCCGCCATCCAGTCGAGCTGCTCCTGGAAGTCGGGCTCGGTGGAGAAATCCCACGCCATACCTGCTCCAGGGTACGCGCCAGCTTTTGACAAGAAGATTTGTCAATGATGAGATGTGCGCCATGGTGCACGACGTCGACGTCATCGACAACCCGGCCGCGGCGGCCGCGGCGCTTCATCCGATGCGCGCGCGCCTGCTCGCCGAGCTCGCCGAGCCCGCGTCCGCCGCGCAGCTGGCGGAGCGCACCGGCCTGGCGCGCCAGAAGGTCAACTACCACCTGCGCCTGCTCGAGTTCCACGGCCTCGTGCACGAGGCGCAGACGCGGATGCACGGCGGGCTGACCGAGCGGTTGCTCGTCGCGACGGCGCAGTCGTTCGTCGTCTCCCCCGCCGCGCTCGGCGCGTCGCCCTGCGATCCCGCCCGCGCCCGCGACCGCCTGTCGGCCCGCTACCTCGTCGCGCTCGCCGCTCGGTTGATCAGCGAGGTCGGCGCACTGGCCCGTGACGAGGACAGCACACGCCTGGCGACGCTCTCCGTCGACACCGAGATCGCATTGCGGACACCCGCCGAGGGCGCCGCGTTCGCCGACGATCTCGCGGTGGCCGTCACCCAGCTTGCGGCGAAGTACCACGACCCCGGCGGGCGGCCGCACCGGCTCGTCGTCGCGGCGCACCCAGTTCCCCAATCCCCCGAGGAGGAGGCTCCAGCATGACAGCGCCCGATTGCTCGCCGCCCGACGTCCGGTCAAGGACGAATCGGAGGTCGTCGCGATGAACGACCGCGAGATCCACGCCGAGGTCGAGGTGCCCGGCACGCCGGAGCAGTGGGAGGCGATCGCCAGCGGCCCGGGCATCACGTCCTGGTTCATGCCGGCGCAGTTCGACGGACGTGCGGGCGCCGAGATCCGCTTCGGCCACGGAGAGGGGTTCACCTCGACCGCCACGATCACCGCCTGGGAGCCGCCGCGCCGCTTCGTCTACGAGGAGCGCGAGGTGCCCGGCGCCGAGCCCGAGCAGCCGATCGCCACCGAGTGGCTCGTCGAGGCCAAGACCGGCGGCACTTGCGTCGTGCGCCTCGTGATGTCGGGCTTCGGCCCCGGCGACGAGTTCGAGAAGGCGAGCGAGAGCTTCTCCTCGGGGTGGAAGACGGCGCTCAACGACCTGCGGCTGTACCTGACGCACTTCGCCGGCCAGGATGCCGCGCCGATGACCGCGTCGGGCACGGTCGGCGGGCGCACGCGCGACGACGTGTGGGCGCAGCTGGCCGGCGCGCTCGGCGTTCCCGCCGACCCGGCGCCGGGCGACCGCATCGCCGCGACCGCCGACGACGCCACGACGCTGTCGGGCACCGTCCAGGAGGCCGAGCCGGGCATCGTGACGCTGCTGCTCGATCAGCCCGCGCCGGCCTTGAGCTGATCGGCGCCGGCGGGCCGGGCGACGAGGTCTACACCTTCGTGCGCGCGCACCTGTTCGGCGACGGCGCGCCCGCGATCGCCGCGCGCGACGAGCCGGCCTGGCAGGCGTGGCTCGGCGCGCAGTTCGAGCCGGCCTGACGCCTACCCGAGCGCCGCGACGGCGTCGCGCCACGCGCAGCCCGGATCGGCGAGCCGACGCTCCAGGCTCGCGTTCCCGAGCGCGTAGCGCGCGACGTCGCCGGCCGGCGCGGCGAGCACCACGCCGCTGTTGGCGGCGAGCTTCAGCACCGCCAGCGCCGCGACCGGGTCAAGCCGCGGTTCGAGCGCGCTGAAGTCCACGCGCTGCCAGCTCGCGAACTGGTTGACCGTGAGCCCGAGCGCCAGATCCAGCGCCTTGTCGGGCACCCAGCGGTCGGTGCCCCGATCATGCGCGGCCAGCAGCACGCGGTAGCGGTCGACGCTGGCGTCAAGGCGCTCGCGGATCCCCGATGACGCCGTCATCGGCGCGACCGGGCGGGTGCTGCATCAGACAGCGCACCTGGCCGCCGCCCCGCCACGGGGCCGGAGGCGCCGCGTGGCGAAACGCGGCGGCGGCCCGTCGGACGCCGGCGCATACGCCCCACCAGTCGGGCATCGGCTCGACGTTCAACCGCTTGTCGAGCTCGTCGGGGCGCAACAGCAGCTCGACGTCGACGTCCGCGGCCGCGTGCATCACGTCGCATGACCTGATCAGGTCGAGGACGAGCAGGGCGGGCGTTGCGTCTCTCGCGCGTAGGCCGGCGGCGCGGACGACGAGCCATGGACAGACAGTAACGGCGCCGGTCCCGCCCCCGGGCGGCGTTTGACTACGCTGCGCTGGCGATGGCCCCGCGACACCTCGACAGGCTCACCGCGGTCGATGCGTCCTTCCTGCATCAGGAGGGTCCCGTGTCGCACATGCACATCGGCGCGCTCGTCCGCGCGGAGGGCCCCGCCCCTCCCTACGAGGAGTTCCTGGATTCGATCCGCGCGCGGCTGCACTACGTGCCGCGCTACCGCCAGCGGCTCGTCTACCCGCCGGCGTCGACGGGCCGCCCGCTGTGGGCCGACGACGCCGACTTCAACCTCGAGTACCACGTCCGCCACACCGCGCTGCCGTCTCCGGGCAGCGACGAGCAGCTGACGAACCTCGCGGCGCGCGTCTTCTCCCAGCAGCTGGATCGCTCCAAGCCACTGTGGGAGCTGTGGCTCGTCGAGGGACTCGCCGACGGCGGCTTCGCGCTGCTGTCAAAGAGCCACCACGCGATGATCGACGGGATCGCGGGCGTCGATCTCGGGACGGTCCTGTTCGACCTCAGCCCGGAGGGACGGCCGCCCGAGGAGGGTCTTGAGCCGTGGACGCCGGACCCGGAGCCGAGCCCGCTGGACCTGCTCGCAGCGAGCGCCGCGGGGATGACGAAGGCCTCGCTCGGCGTCGTCGCGAAGGCGATCGGCTCGCTGACGCGCCCCGAGCGCGCGCTCGGGGAGGCGGCGGTCGCCGCCGAGGGGCTCGGCGAGATCGTCTGGGCGGCGGCCAACCCCGCGCCGCCGTCGCCGCTGAACGTCGAGATCGGACCGCACCGTCGCTTCGCCGGCATCGCCTGCGAGCTGGCGGACTTCAAGACCGTCAAGAACGCGTTCGGCGGCACGGTCAACGACGTGGTGCTGGCGGTCGTCGCCGGCGCGCTGCGCCATTGGCTGCACTCGCGCGGCGTGCGCACGCAGGGCCTCGAGCTGCGCGCGCTCGTGCCGGTCTCCGTGCGCCACCGCGACGCCGAGCAGAACGGCACCGGCAACCGCCTCGCGGTCATGCGGGGGCCGCTGCCCGTCTACGTCGAGGACCCGATCGAGCGGCTCGGCGTCGTGTGCGAGGCGATGAACGACCTCAAGGAGTCAAAGCAGGCCGTCGGTGCCGAGGTGCTGACGAGCATGCAGGCCTTCGCCCCGCCGACGATCCTCGCGCAGGCGTCGCGGCTGAACTTCTCCACGCGCCTGTTCAACATGCTCGTGACGAACGTGCCGGGCCCGCAGTTTCCGCTCTACGTGCAGGGCCGCGAGATGACGTCCGTCTTTCCGATCGCGTTCCTGCCCAAGGATCATGCGCTGGCGATCGCGATCATGTCCTACAACGGCCAGATGAACTTCGGCCTGCTCGGCGACTATGACGCGATGCCCGATCTCGACGCCTTCGGCGAGGCGATCGAGTCCGCGCTCGCCGAGCTCGTGGCGCTCGCCTCGCGCGACGCGCGCAAGCGCGCGCGGGCGCCCCGTTAGCGCCTGGACGTGGTTAGCGCCTGGACGTGCTCGTGCCCCGGCGGTCGACGCGCGTCGACAGGTCCGGCTTGGACGGAACGACCTCGCGGTTGCCCGCCGCGTCCACCGCGATCGTGTAGTAGCGGTAGAGCGATCCGGGTTTCACGGCGACCTTGAGCTTCGTCGCGCGCGTGCGCTTGATGCGCCGGTACGGGCGGCGGTTGGCGGAGCGGTAGACCTCGTAGGCGGCGACGCCCGAGGAGGTCAGCCCCGCAGGCGCAGAATCCTGGCCGCTCCAGCGCAGCGTGAACGAGCGCGCGCCGCGGATCCGCGTGCGGCCGGTGAGCTTCGATTGCGGCGCGCGGCGGTCGATCGCGCGCACGGCGGCCACCGCAGCCGCGGCGTCGACGATCCCCCATCCCAGCTCGGCGTTCCAGCCGCTGCCCGCCGGGCGCGACGCGCTCTCCTTCAGCGCACGGACGACGTCCGGCGCGGTGGCGTCCGGGTTGACCTGGCGCACGAGCGCAGCGATCCCGGCGACGATCGGTGCCGCCATCGACGTGCCCTCGAGGTAGGCGTAGCGCGAGTCGCCGGCGAACGTCGCGCGACACCTGCAGCCGGGCGTCGGGAACAGCATTCCCTCGCCCGACTCGAGCTCCGTCGTGGTGCCCGGAAACGCGCTGAAGATGCCGTCCGGGCCGATGCGATCGTCGAACGAGCCGGGCGCGGCCAGCGAGATCTGCGAGCCGCGGCCGGCAAACGACGCGCGCGCGCCGGCGAAGTTCGCGGCGGTGACCGTCAGGCCCCGGCCGGCGCCGATGTCGGGGCCGGTGCCGGTCGGCTGCAGCAGGTTGGCGGGATCGCCATTCTGCTCGACAGGGCTGTCGGCCGCCGCGGCGACGAGCACGACGTCCTTGGCGACGGCGTAGTCGATCGCCTCGGCGATCGCCTGCGACGGGGCGATCTGCCCGTCGTTGCCGAAGCTCATGTTGACGGCGTCGGCGCCGCGGTCGGCGGCCTGGACGATCGAGCTCGCGACCGAGCCGTCGCTGAGGTCGCTCTTGATGACGAGCAGCCTGCAGTTCAGGCCGGCGCCGACGACGCCAAAGTTGTTGTCGCCCGCGCCGCAGGCCAGCGACGAGACGTGCGTGCCGTGGCCGTTCTCGTCGCTCGTGGCGGCGCCGTGGGTGGCGATGGCGTCGGTGTCGATCGCCTCGGCGATCTTGCCCGTGAGGTCCGGATGGCCGCCGTCGGCGCCGGTGTCGATCACCGCGACAAGCGCGTTGTCGCCGCGCGTGGCGTCCCAGGCCGCGGGCAGGCCGGTGCGGGCGACCCACCACTGAAGCGGCGTCCCGGCAGGCGTGCCGGGCGAGGACTCGGGCGCCGTCAGCGCCGGATCGTTGGGCACGAAGCGCAGCGCGTGGCGGTGCTCGACCTCGACCGAGCGCACCCCGGGCAGCCGGCGCAGGATGCCCGCCAGCGCCGACAGCGCGAGCCCACCGATGGGCCGCACGCTGACGAGGCCGATCTGCGGGACCTGGGCGCCGTCGGCCCGCAGGCCGTCGAGCGCGAGCACGGCGGCGGCGGCGCGGACGCCGGCGGCGGAGGTCGACTGCGGCTTGTCGAGCGTGACGAGCAGGCGGCCGGTGCGCTCGGGCGCGGCCTGTGCCGGCGCGGACAGCGGCGCCAGCGCGGCGACCAGCGCCAGCGCGGCGATCGCGAGACAGACGCGAACTGCGGCCACCGGATGCATCGACGCGGGAACCCGGTGGATGTTCAGCCGATGCGCCGCGTGCGCAACCTGGCGCGCCGGCACGGCAGCTGCCGGCTCAGAAGCCGAGCGCGAACTTCGCGTCTTCACTCATCTTCTCGGGCGACCACGGCGGATCGAACGTCATCTCGCTCTTGACGGAGTTGACGCCCTCCAGCGGCGCCACGAACTCCTCGATCTGCTCGGTGATCTGCGGACCGATCGGACAGGCCGGCGTCGTCAGCGTGAACGTCACGCACACGTTGCCGGAGTCCTCCTGGATGCCGTAGATGAGCCCCAGCTCGACGAAGTCCAACCCGAGCTCCGGATCGATGACATTCGTGAGTGCTTCTTCGATCTCTTGCAGACTTGCCATTCGGATGATTGTATCCAGGGGCGGGTCCACGCCGAGGTAGGTTGGAGGAGCCATCGTCACGTTCGAGGACAATCCGCCGACGTTGCGCTGCTACGGGGACGAGGATCGCTCGACCCAATCGCGGCGCCGCCGAGCGCTCAGCCAGGCGCTGTGCGCCCCTGCGGACGTGACCGTCGAGCTCGGCGGACTCGCCTTCGCCGACGCGTCGCTGATGCTCGACCTCGCGATGATCGCCCGGCGCCTGCGCCACGCCGGCCGCGAGCTGATCCTGCGCGGCGCGCAGCCCGACATCTCCGTGCTGATCGAGTACGTCGGCCTGCACCGCCTGCCGGGCGTGACGATCGCGCCGGCGCCCGCGCCCGCCTGAGCGCCGACGCGGGCCGGGAGGTTCGCTGGCGTAGCCTTCACGGGACCATGGCCCAGGTCCTCGTGCTCCTCTTCATCGTCGTTCCGATCCTCGAGCTCTTCGTGCTCATCCAGATCGGTCAGGCGATCGGGATCCTGCCGACGATCGCGCTGCTGATCCTCGACTCCGTGCTCGGGGCGATGCTCATGCGCTCGCAGGGCCGCGCGGCGTGGATGCGCTTCAATCGCGCGCTGGCGGAGGGCCGCGTGCCGGGCCGCGAGGTGATCGACGGCGCGCTCGTGATCTTCGGCGGCGCGCTGCTGCTGACGCCGGGCTTCCTGAGCGACATCCTCGGGCTGATCCTGCTGCTGCCGCCGACGCGGGCGCTCGTGCGGCGCCTGCTCGTGGCGCGCTTCGGCGGGCGCCTCGTGGCGAGCGCGACGGCCGGTGCCTCGAGCCGGATGGGACGGATGTTCACGTTCGAGACGGGCGGCGCCGGGCGGCCGCCGCGCCCAGGCGACGACGTCGTGGACGGCACCGCGCGCGAGGTCCCGCCGCGCCCGCGCGAGCTGCCGTGAGCGCGTCGGCCGCAGACGAAGCGCCGCGAACCGGCGCGGATCCCGCCTTTCGCGACGCGGTCACGTTCTCGTTCGGCGACCCGGCCAAGCTGGTCTTCGGGCTGGCGCGCGTGGGGATCGGCGGCGGCGGCGCGAGCGGTCTTGCGGTCGTCTACGCCGGCGACGAGCTGGCCGGCGCGTCGACGGATGCAGCGGTCGCGGCGGGCGACGTGAGCGCCTGGGAGGCGGTCAGCGCGGCGGGCGTGCGCTCGACGGTGCAGACGCCGCTGGAGGCATGGAACGTCGTCTACGACGGCCCGGGGGCGGGGTTCGATCTGCGCTTCGAGGCGGTGTCGGCGCCGGCCGTGTTGGATGTCGACCAACCGGTCGCGCAGATGGGTGGCACGGAGGGCTACGAGCAGCTCTGTTCCGTGGACGGCACCGTGCGCGTCGGCGGGCGCTCGATCGGCGTGCGCTGCCTGGGCCAGCGCGGGCACCTGTGGGGAACGCCGGACTGGAGCAGGATCGAGCTGGCGCGGACGCTGTCGGCGTGGATGGGCGCCGACCGCGCGGTGTACGTCACGGCGGTGCGTCCCGCCAAGGCCAAGCACCACGACGAGGAGGCGGTCGCCGGCTTTCTCTTCGACGGTGGCAAACCGCGGGCGATCTTCGATTCGCGCCTGTCGACGACGTACGACGGCGAGCTGCGCCAGCGCCGCGCCGGCCTGGAGCTGTGGATGCAGGAGGAGGGCGGCTTCGCGCGCCGCGCCGCCGGCGAGGTCCTGTGCGGGACGACGCTGGATCTCGGTGAGCTGCGGCTGGACAGCGCGTTCTTTCAGTGGCGGATGGAGGGACGCGAGGGCACGGGCCGCTACGACGTGCTGCGCCGGGTCGGCGGTTCCGGCGGGTCGGGCGGCGGCTCGCGCCGGCGGCGGTGATCCGGGCGGTCATCAGCGACTTCGGCGGCGTGCTCACGACGCCGATCGCCGGGTCGTCTCAGGCGTTCGCGGACCGGTCGGGCATCACGCTGGCGATGCTGGGTCAGACGCTCGAGGCGCTGCACGAGCGCGGCGGCACGCACCCGCTGCACGAGCTCGAGTGCGGACGCATCACCGAGGCCGCGTTCGCGTCGAGCCTGCAGCGCGCCCTGGGCGAGGCAGCGGGCCGCGAGGTCGTGCTCGACGGGTTCGCCGAGCTGCTGGGAGATCTGCTGCCCAACGAGCCGATGATCGAGCTGATGGCGTCGCTGCGCGACGAGGGCTACCGGATGGCGCTGCTGACCAACAACGTGCGCGAGTGGGAGCAGCACTGGCGCGCGATGGCACCGATCGACGACATCTTCGCGGTCGTGGTGGACAGCGCGTTCGTGGGGATGCGCAAGCCCGATCCGGAGATCTACGAGCTGTGCGTCGCGCGCCAGGGCCTGGCGGCCGAGGAGTGCCTGTTCGTGGACGACCGCGAGGACAACTGCGCGGGTGCGGTGGCGGTCGGGATGACGGCGGTGCGCTACCGCGACGCCGCGCAGGCGGCGAGCGAGATCCGGGCGGCGCTGGCCGGCTAGTTGTCTGAGCCCAGCCGGTCCCAGAGGTAGAGCTCGACGCATTCGCCCGCGAGCTCGACGCAGCGTTCGCGCGAGAGATGAGGCAGGACGGTCTCGAGCGCCTGGTCCTCGGCCACGCCCGCGTCGAAGGCCTCCTCGCCACGGAAGCCGGCGGCGATCTTCAGCGCCTCGCGCCGGTTGTCGCCCAGGCTCTTGAACACGTTGACGAGAAACTCGCGGTTGGCGATCGGCTGGCCCACCTCCAGCGACGCGTGCCAGGCCGCGAGCATCGACAGATCGTGCTCGTCGAGGTCCTGCACCGCCTTGGCGTAGTGCGACGCCAGCTCGTTCTCCGGGATCTCGTCGACCCACGCGCGCACGAGCTCGCCCAGCAGCTGCCGGCGGGCCTCACGGCCCACGGACTCCGCGATCACGCGGATCGCGTCCTGCGGTTCGATGAAGCACAGCGGCATTGCGGCTCCCTCGCCGGGGAAGTGGACACCAAGCACGGTAGGGATGGGATCGGACGGGATGGCAGCTGGCGCCCGCCGGCCCGAGGACGGGCGATGGAGCGCCGAAGGTGGGCTTTGCCGGCCGGTCCGGGGTCCCGTCTGGCGCCGAGCGACAGAGACGCCCGTTCAGGCAGCGGCGTCGGCGCCGTTCAGCACGCCGGGAAGCTCGTCGCGTGAGCTGATGTCGAGCTTCATGTAGCTCTGGCTCAGGTGTCCTTCGACCGTGCGCAGCGTGACGGACAACGCCTGGGCGATGTCGCGGTTGCGAGGCCGTCGGTCGCCAGCCGGCACGCCCGCCGCTCGCTCGGGTGAGGGAGTCCGCGCCGCTGCGGGCGCGCTGGTAACGAGCGCCCGAGCCGTCGACCGCCGCCGAGGCCTCGCGCAGCAGGTCGATCTCAGCGTCGCCGCCAGCGATGATCCCGGCCGTTCGCAGCGCGAAACGACAGCGCGCTCGGCCTCGCCCCGAGTGCGCGCACGCTCGAGCTCCTGGTGAGCAAGCTGTACGGCGCGGTCGTGCGCGCCGAGGTGCTCGCGCGCCAGCGCTGCCGACGCTCGCGTCGGCACGGCCGAGGTGTCGAAGCCCCGAGCGCCGATCGCGAAGGCGAAGCTGCTCGAAGTCGTCGAGCGCCAGGCCGGACGCTCCGCTGGCAAGCCGCAGGTGCCCGCGGGCGAACAACAGCATGCTGCCCGTGGCCATTTCCGACAGATTACCGTCGAGGCCGTTCTCGGACAGGAACCCCTCGGCCGCCGCGACGGTTGCGCGTTCGGTCATCGTGTGGATGACCGACGACAGCAGCATCGCCCGGGCGATCGCGTGTGGCTTCAGCGTCGCGAGGACGCTGAGCGCCTCGGTCTCCGCCTCGACGAACCGTCCCTCCCTGATGAGCACCTGACAGCGTGAACCCGACGACGCGGCGAAGCCGGTGGCGAGCCCGAGCACGCGCGCCTGCTCGATTGCAAGGTCGAAGTTCTGCTCGGCGGCGGCGAGGCGATCGACGGCCGCCACGTTCAGGGGTCACGGGAGAGCTCGCGCGGGCTGGACGAGCTCGTCCCGCAGCCGGCGCTGTGTCCGGCCGATCCCGTACGGCGCCAGGCCGTCGACGACGCCGAGCGCTGGGGCGAGAGCTTCCTTTACGCCGTGCGCCGCCTCGTGCTCTTCGCGTCGCGGCTGGAGCCGCGCACGTTCTCGAGCGTCTATCGGCACGCCAACCCGCTCATGTGATCGGCACAGCGCATGTCGCGCCGGCTCGTCATCCGTCTCGCCAGCGCCGGTCACCGCGCCACCGATCGCGCCGCGCAGGAGGATCTCGCAGCCCTGCCCGCCTGCCTGGACAAGATCGATGCGTGGATCGAGGACGGCCTGCTCAACGGACCCGAGCTCAACGCCGCCGACTTTCATGGCGCCGAACATCTCACTCCTGCGCCGCTTCGAGGATCTCGCGCCGCTCGTCGAAGGCCGACCGGCCGGGCGGCTTGCGCAGCGCGTGGCCGCCGACGTTCCCGGGGAGATCGGGATGGTCCTGCCGCCGGAGTGGCTGGCGCCCATCCGCCCGGCGAGCAGCGCGCCTCTCCTGCGATCAGGTCCGATGCGCCCAGATGACGCCCTCCGCGCGATCGGATTCCACGAGCACCGAATCGCGTCCCCGCTGCACCGGTCACATGGCTAGGGGTTCGACCTCGCGGTCGTACAGGATGCCCCCGCCACCGAGCAGCATGAGGTCCATCCGCTTGATCTCGGCCAGAGGGTCCGCGCCCGTGATGCGGGCGAGCGGCCTCACGCGCGGCGCCGCGCGTGGGGCGCGGCGAACGTCACGCCCGGCAGCATCCGCCGCGCCATCGAGCGCAAGAGCATCGCCTCGACGATGGGAGCCTCCTCGATGACGTAGTGCCCGTCGGCGACGAGCTGCTTGAGGATCTTCACGCGAGGGTTGGACTTCATTCGTTCCGTGGCTCCGCGGGTTCATCGGCAGCGATGCCAGGCGGCGGGTCCGCGCAGGATCCAAACTCGACGGACGTCTGAGACAGCGGCGCGCGCTCAGACCCCGAGCACAACGGCGATCGCGTCGCGCTCGCCGTCGTCGGCCTCGGCCTGTGAGCCGTTGGTCGCGCGCTCGCCCCGCGCCCGCGCGCCCCAGTTGTGCAGCGCCAGATCAAGCGCCTCGATCGGCAGCTCGACGGCGTCCGCCAGCGCGCGCGCCCGGCGCTCGAGCAGCACGATGTCGCCGATCCCGAACACGCGCTTGGCGGCGAGCGTCGTTGCGTCGTCGCCGAACCGCAGCGCCGCCGGCTGCGCCTCCACCACGTCCAGGCGCCCGAGCGACACGAGCAGCTCGTAGCGCCCGCCGCGGCCGAAGCCCGGCAGCGACAGCCGCTCGGACACACGGTCAAAGCGCCGCTGTGGCGTCCACGCCGGCTCGCCGGCGAACGCCGCCTGCTGGCCGCCGGCACGCCCGGCCCAGGCGCGGTAGGCGAGCACCGTCTTCTCGCCGGTGGCGACGTCGGCCACCTGCGAGCGCGGGCCGCGCGCGACGTCCAGCCGCGGCAGCTCGCCCGACGCCCACGGCACGTGCGCCGCCCGGATCGCGGCAAACGGATCCTCCGCGTCCTCGGTCTCGGTCTCGGTCGGGCAGATGAAGGCCACGAGGAACGCCAGCCACAGCGCCTCCTCGCGATCCTCCGCCGTCACGATGTCGGCGTACAGCCCCGGCGGATCGTCGGAGAACTCCTCCAGGCGGGCGCTCGCGAACGCGAGCTCGCCGGCGAGCCGCTCGGCGTCGGCAGTCGCCTTCAGGCCGGGGACGAGCTCGGAGCGATAGCCGTCGTCGGCGGCCTGCGTGAGCTGGCGCACGCGCACCGCGCTGCTGCGAGCCGTGCGGGTCGCGCCGCCGCTCGCCGAGCGTGCGCGGGCCGACGGCGCCCGCGCGGGGCGCTTGCCCGCTCCGGGGGCGGGTTCGGGCGGGCGGCAGATCGGGCAGTTCTGGAGAAACCGGTTGTGGCGACAGAAGCTCGGTGGCACGACATCCAGTCTAGGCGGGTCACACCGGCCGCAACTCGTCCGTCGCTGCCGCGTTCCAGAGCATCGTGCGCCGTCGCCTTCGCCTCAGCGCCCTCGCCCTCGCCGCGCTCGCGCCCGCCACCGCGGCCACCCCCGCGCACGCCGCCTGGAGCGGGCCGCAGACGCTCGCCGCGCCGGCCGCGGAGCAACTCGCGGCGGCCGCAACGCCAAGGGCGCAGAGCTCTTCGCCTGGAAGGTGACCACGACCCGCCGCGTGCGCACCCGCGCCCAGAGCGGCCTGGCGAGCGGCGTGCGCGCGCGCCCGCGGCCGGCGGGCGGCACGGTCGGCACCGCGCGCACGATCTCCACGACGAAGGAGCTCGTCGCCAACCCGGCGGTTGGCCTCGACCCCTCCGCCAACGCAGCCGTGGTCTGGACGCCGGCCGGGCGCACGATCCGCATCATCGGCGCGCACCGGCGCGCCGGCGGGCGCTTCGGGACGCCCTTCGAGATCGGCCGCACGACCGCCTTCAACGGCGCGCGGCCGGCGATTGCCGTGGCGGCGGACGGCTCCACCGTCGTCGTCTGGAACGCCGGGCGCCGCATCCAGGTCGCCAGCCGCGCCGCCGGCCGCTGCCGCACCGGCGAGACGCGCGGATGCTTCGACGAGGCGCAGTCCTTCGCGCGCGGGACCAATCACACGATCGCGCTGAGCCGCGGCGGCAACGCCTTCGTGATGTGGGCGGCGAGGTGCAGCGCGGCGGCACGGTCGGCAGCGCGCTGCGCCTGGCAATCGCGCCGCGCGGCGGGCTCTTCGGCCCGGCGCGAGCGATCGCGACCCCGACCAACGTCAGCCAGCCGTCGATCGCGATCGCGCCCGGCGGCGACGCGATCTTCGCCTGGCGCGCATCGCTTCCGGCGGGCGGGGAGCAGGACGCCGACGCGCCGATCCTCGCGTCGGTGCGGACGCGCACCGACCGCGCCACCGGATCGCAGGCGGTCTCGGTGATCCCGGGCTCTGACCCGCAGGTACGGACAAACCGGCAGGGCGAGGCGGTCCTCGCATGAAACCAGCGCAACCCGTCGCCGCAGAACCCCGACGGGCCCGAGGTCGCGGCCAGCGTTCGCCCTGCCGGCGGCTCGGCCTTCGCGTCGCCGATCCGCCTCGCACCGGCCGGGGTCGTGGCCGGCTCGGCCTCACTTGCGGTCGACGCCGCCGGCAACGCGGTCGCCGTCTACAGCGCGGCGCTGACGGGGCGATCCGCCCCACCGCCGGTCGCGGTCGCGCAGCGCAGGACGCCGGGTGCGGCCTTCGGCGCGCCCGAGCTGCTGGGCGCGAAGTTCGCCGGCGCGTTCGCGTTCAGCGCGGGCGCGCGGGTGACGGCCGTCAGCGGTGGCGGGGGCGGGCGCACGCTGGTCAGCCACCGCACGTTGAGCTGACCCGCCGCGGCTCAAGCGCCGAGGCGCTCGATCCCGCCGAGGAACACGTCGGTGGCGAACTGCGTCGCGCCCTCCACGTCGGGCGGATCGCGCTGGATCATCGCGACGCCCAGCTCGAGCGCGGCGCCGACCATCGCCGCCGCCACGAAGTCGGCGTCGACGAGCGGCACGATGCCGATCTTCATCGCCGTGCGCAGGTCGGCCGCGAGCTCGTCGATGCCGGCGCCGAAGATCGGCTCGTCGAACATCGCCCGGATCGTCCCGCTGTTGCGGCGCATGAGCGCGAACGCCCCGGGGTCGTCGGCGAGGAAGCGAAAGTACTCGCCGAAGCCGGCGGCGACGAACTCCTCCAGCGACCTGGCTTCGCGGCGGGCCGCCTGCACCCGCGCGCGGACCTTCTCCGCGCTCTCCTCGACGACCGCACGAAACAGCGACTCCTTGTCGGGGAAGTAGTTGTAGAAGGTGCCGCTGGCCAGGTCGGTGCGGCGGATGACGTCGCGCACCGACGCGCCGCCGAAGCCGACGTCGGCGAAGACGGCGCGTGCCGCGTCGAGGATCGCGGCCCGGTTGGCGGCCTTCGTCGCCGCGCGACGGCCGCCGTTGTGGTCGGTCGCGATGCTCACCCTGCGGTCACCTTCGCAGCCGACCCGGCGGCGGCATCCCCGCCCGCGCGCGCGGGCACCGGCAGCGTCAGCCCGGCGGCGGCCGCGCGGGCGGCGCCGCGGCGGCGCTCGCGCCGCAGGTCGAAGAGGTAGCGGTCGAAATCGACCTGGATCGTGTGGCGCTTGGAGGCCACGTAGCGCTTTCGCATCCGCTTCTGCTCGCGGCGGATGGCGGCCTCCATCGCCTGCGGCGAGGGCAGGTGGTACTCGCCGCGCAGGTACTCGGCGATCCATTGCCCCTGCGCCTCGGCAAGCGGCATGGTCGCGCCGAGCGGCTGCAGCAGCGCGATGAACGCGAGGCTCGGGTTGCGCGGCGCGAAGACGCGGCGAAAGAGGTCGATGCGGTTGCCCGGCGCCGTGAGGAACTCCGGGTCGAAGAACGGAAACGAGATCCGGTAGCCCGTGCAGTAGATGACGACGTCGGCGTGCACGCGCGTGCCGTCGGCGAACTGCACCCAGTCGGGCCCGAGCTGCGCGATGTTCGGCCGCGGCCTGATCGTGCCGTGGATGATGCGGTCCAGGATCCGCCCCGACACCGTCGGGTGCGCGTCGCCGAAGCGGTGATCGGGCTTGGGCAGGCCGTAGCGCTCGGGGCGGCCGGTGTGCAGGCGGATGATCAGCTCGGACGTGCGCGAGTGCAGCCAGTGCGGAACGAGCGGCATCGTCGAGAGCTGATCCAGCGGCTTGCCGAAGAGGTACTTCGGCACGATCCAGGCGCCGCGGCGGGCGGCGAGATGCGTCGACTTCGCCACGTAGCTGGCCTCCACGGCGATGTCCATCGCGCTGTTGCCCATCCCGAGCACGACGACATCCCTGCCGGCGAGGAAGTCGCTGTCGCGGTAGTCGTGGGCGTGCATCTGGATGCCCTCGAAGCTGTCGCTGCCGGGAAACGCCGGCTCGGGCCAGCGCCCGTCCCAGTGATGGCCGTTGGCGACGAGCAGCATGTCGTACACGCGCGCGTCGCCGTGCTGGTCGGTCAGCCGCCACGTGCCGTCGACGTGCTGCCCGGCGCGGCCGACGGCGGTCTCGAATCGGATGTGCTCACGCAGGCCGAAGTGGTCGACGTAGGCGTCGAAGTACTCGGCGATCTGCGTGTGGTGCGGGAAGTCCGGATAGGACTTCGGCATCGGGAAGTCCGAGTACTCCATGCGCTCGCGCGACGTGTTGATGTGCAGGTCGCGGTAGGCGGCGGACATGCCGTTGCGGTTGCCGAAGACCCAGTTGCCGCCGACGCGGTCTGACGCCTCGTAGCACTCGAAGTCGATCCCGCGCTCCTTCAGCGCCTTGGCAGCGGCGATGCCGGACGAGCCGGCGCCGATGATCGCGGCTGTGGGCATGTGGTCGGCGTACCTCCCGAACGATGAACGTGACGCAGGCGTCACTTTACTCCTCCGGCTGCACGCTGCGCGGCGAGCAGCACGCGCTCCATCTCAGCGCCGAACGCCCGCGGCCGCCCCTCGGCGAGCTTGCTGCGCGCGGCCTCCAAGCCAAACCACGACGGGTCGCGCGCCCGCGCGGGCTCGTCCGTACGTGTCACCTCGAGCACGAACGCCGTGACGACGTCCTCGCCGTAGACGTACTGCGCGATCGGCTCGCTGCCGATCCGGCCCGCCGCGCCGGCTTCCTCGACCGCCTCGCGGGCGGCGGCCTGGCGAGCGTCTCGCCGCGCTCGCAGCCCCCCTTGGGAAACGTCCAACGATCGCCGTTGCTCGTGCGCACGAGCAGGAACTCGAGCCCGCCCGCGGCGCGCGGGCGGACCGGCACGGCGGCGACGACCCGGCGGCGCGTGGACGTTCGCTGCAAACGCCGGCGGATCGCGCCGAGTCGCGGCATCGTCAGGGGCCCGGCCGGCGAGCGGTGGTCGCGACGCTAGCGGTCGAGGCCGGGCGGAACGCCCGGATCGGTCAGCCCGCCGCCGCGCGAGCGGCGCACGGCATAGACGACGGCCACCGCGACGATGAACGAAAGCAGAAAGCCGGCGTTGCGGTTGAACAGCGCGCGCGCGATGAAGCCGGCGAACAGCGAGCTGCCGATCCCGATCGCGATCGTCGTCCCGATGCCCATCGGGTCTCGACCGGGCAGCGCCAGCCGCGCGAGCCCGCCGACGACGAGGCCGATCACGCACAGGATGAGCAGGTAGGCGATGAAGTCCATGTCGGCGCTGAAGCTACCCCGTGGGGCGGCGGACTACGCGGCGCCGGCGGCTGTTGACGCGTAAGTGTGCGCACGCGTGTTCGGGAATCGGTAGATGCCGCCCGTGAAGCGCAGCGATCACCCGTGCAGGCGCGTTTGCGGGCGAGGCACTGTCGTCGTAGCCGTCCTCGCCCGGGAACACCCCGGACCGGTCGGGGCACAGGATCTGCACGGCGGACCACGGCTCATCACCGTAGAACCAGTGCGCGAGCACGAGCCAGTCGGCAGCGGCGCCGACGTCGACAGGGACGATCCGCACGCCGAATCCCTCGAGCAGCGCGTCGGAGCGCGAGCCGGCGCGCAGCTCGCGGCCCGCCTCGATCTCCTCGACCGCACCGTGCGCGATGCGGTGCGAGACATCGTCCGTCAGCCCGACGATCACCTCCAGGCCGATCGTCCGCGGCGCCTGGCCCGAGAGGATGGCCTGCGATGGAGCCGCGAACGTCAGGCTGGACGCGGTGACGGCAAGCAGCACGAGGGCGCACAGCGCCAGCCGGCGGGACCTGACGAACATCGTGTTCCTTTCAGTGGGGTCCCTGCGACTCGGTGCTGCGGTCCAGCGTGACGACACACCGTGGTGGGCTTCCCGTCCACCACCCTACGCGGAGCGAATGTAGTGACTCCCCGCGCCTGAGCAAGAGTCGGTCACAAATCAAACTCTCGTAGATCCAATGCATGCGCCGCCGGGCGTCGCCGGGGAGGCGCGCGGATCGACACTCGACGCGCCGCATCCGCCCGTGCCCGGGCACGCTGCCCTCCGGCGTGATCTACGCGGCGACGCCGGGACCGACGTGCTGCGGCGGCCCGACCGGGCCGTCGTCGGCTGAGCCTGCGTACGTGTCGCTGGCGTCCAGCGTGCCGAGGTAGCGGTCGACCATGCGCGCGCACTGGCGCCCCTCGTTGATCGCCCAGACGATCAGCGACTGGCCGCGGCGCGCGTCGCCCGCGGCGAAGACGCCCTCGACGGAGGTCGTGTACGGCTTGACGGCCTTCGCGTTGCCGCGCTGGTCCTTGGCGATCTCGAGCTTGTCGAGCAGGGGCTGCTCGGGGTGCAGGAAGCCCATCGCGAGCAGCACGAGGTCGGCACGGAGCTCGCCCTCGGTCCCGGGCATGGGCTTGAACGGCGGAGCCGCCTCGGCCTGGGCGTAGTGCAGCGCGTGGACGCGGCCGTCGTCGTCGCCGACGAAGTGCGTCGTGACGACGGAGTAGTCCTGCTCGCCGACGTGCAGCTCCTTGGCCTCCTCCATCGCGTAGGAGAGGCGGAACTTCTGCGGCCACAGCGGCCACGGCGTGCGGTCGTCCGGGCGCTCGGGCGGCGGCTCGGGCAGCAGCTCGAACTGCGTGATCGACGCGGCGCCCTCGCGCAGCGAGTTGCCGACGCAGTCGGCGCCGGTGTCGCCGCCGCCGATCACGACGACGTGCTTGTCCTGCGCGGTCAGGCCGCGCAGCGCGGGCGGCGCGCTGCCGGTCGCGGTGCCGTTCTGCTGCGCGACCCAGCGGTTGCGATCGGCCAGGTACTCCATCGCGAACAGGATGCCGTCCAGCTCGCGGCCCGGCACGGGCAGGTCGCGCGGCGTGCGCGACCCCGTCGCGAGGACGACCGCGTCGTGGCTGGCCAGCAGCTCGTCGGCGGGCACGTCGACGCCGACGTCGACGCCGCAGCGCACGTCGACGCCCTCGGCGATCAGCTGCTCGACGCGCCGCTGGACGACCCACTTCTCGATCTTGAAGTCCGGCACGCCGAAGCGCACGAGGCCGCCGGCCGACTCGTCGCGCTCGAACAGCGTGACGGTGTGGCCGGCGCGGCGCAGCTGCTGCGCGGCGGCCATGCCCGCGGGACCGGCGCCGACGACCGCGACCGTGCGGCCGGTCTCGCGCGAAGGCGCAAGCGGCTTGACCCAGCCCTCTTCCCAGGCGTGGTCGATGATCGCGTTCTCGATCTGCTTGATCGTCACCGCGTCGCCCTCGCGGATCTCCAGCACGCAGGCGGCCTCGCACGGGGCGGGGCACAGGCGCCCGGTGAACTCGGGGAAGTTGTTCGTCGCATGCAGCTGGCGGATCGCGTCATGCCAGCGCTCGCGGTAGACGAGGTCGTTCCAGTCGGGGATGAGGTTGCCCAGCGGGCAACCGTTGTGGCAGAACGGAATCCCGCACTCCATGCAGCGCGAGCCCTGCGCGGCAAGCTCCTCGTCGGGGCGGCGGATGAGGAACTCCTCGTAGTCCTTGGCCCGCTCGGCGGGATCGCGGTACGGGACGCCGACGCGCTCGATCTTCAGAAAGGCTCCAACCTCACCCATGTGCGCGAACCACTGCCTTACTTCCCGTCGCCCGTACGGGTCTGCGGCGCGCCGACGACGTCGACGGCCTCGCTCTGGAACTCGTCGGCGCGCGGAGATCCGCCGTTGGATGCGGCCGCCTCGGCCGCCGCGCGCTCGGCGAGCACGCGCTTGTAGTCGGTCGGGAAGATCTTCACGAAGTGCGGCAGCAGCTCGTCCCACTCGTCGAGCACGCGGTGCCCGACCGGCGAATCGGTGCGCTCGACGTGCTCGGCGACGAGCGCCCGGAGCTCGATCGCGTCGCCCTCGTCGAGCTCCTCGAGCTGGTCAACCATCTCGGGGTTCATACGGTGTGGGAAGCTGCCGTCCTCGTCGAGCACGAACGCCAGCCCGCCGCTCATGCCGGCGGCGAAGTTGCGCCCCGTCTGCCCGAGTACGGCGACGCGCCCGCCGGTCATGTACTCACAGCCGTGATCGCCGACGCCCTCGATGACCGCGCTCGCGCCCGAGTTGCGCACCGCGAAGCGCTCGCCGGCCATGCCGCGGGCGAAGAACTTGCCGCTCGTCGCGCCGTACAGGACGGTGTTGCCGATGATGACGTTGTCCTCGGCGCGGTAGGTCGCGCCGTCGGCCGGCCGGATCGCGACCGTGCCGCCGGACAGGCCCTTGCCGGTGTAGTCGTTGGCGTCGCCGCGCAGCTCGAACTCGACGCCCGGCGCCAGCCAGCCGCCGAACGACTGCCCCGCCGAGCCGCGGAACTGCACGCCGATCGAGCCGTCCGGCAAACCCTCGGCGCCGTGGCGCTCGGCGATCGTGCTCGACAGGATGCCGCCGACGCAGCGGTTGACGTTGCGGATCTCGCGCTCGATGCGCACCGGCGTGCCGTCGTCCAGCGCCGCCGCCGAGGCCGCGACGAGGTCCCAGTCCAGCGCGTCGTCGAGGACCGGCTCCTGGGGGCGCACGCGGCGGCGCGGGGCGCCCTCGGGCAGCGCCGGCATCGCGAGGATGTTCGTCAGGTCGACGCCGCGCGCCTTCCAGTGCGCGATCGCCTCGTCCTGCACGAGCAGGTCGGTGCGGCCGATCAGCTCGTCCATCGAGCGAATGCCCAGCGAGGCCATGATGGCGCGGACTTCCTCGGCGACGAAGAAGAAGAAGTTCACGATGTGCTCGGGCGTGCCCTTGAAGCGCTTGCGCAGCTCGGGGTCCTGCGTCGCGATGCCGACCGGGCACGTGTTGAGGTGGCAGGCGCGCATCATGATGCAGCCCGCGGCGATCAGCGGGGCGGTCGAGAAGCCCATCTCGTCGGCGCCGAGCATCGCGGCGATCGCGACGTCGCGGCCGGTCTTCAGCTGGCCGTCGGTCTGCACGATGATGCGCGAGCGCAGGTCGTTTCGCAGCAGCGTCTGCTGCGTCTCGGCGAGGCCGATCTCCCACGGCACGCCGGCCGCCTGGATCGAGCTCAGCGGCGAGGCTCCGGTGCCGCCGTCGTGGCCGGCGATCAGGACGTGGTCGGCGTTGGCCTTCGCGACGCCGGCGGCGACGGTGCCGACGCCGACCTCCGAGACGAGCTTGACCGAGACGTGCGCGCGCGGGTTGGCGCAGCGCAGGTCGTAGATGAGCTGCTTGAGGTCCTCGATCGAGTAGATGTCGTGGTGCGGCGGCGGTGAGATGAGGCCCACGCCGGGCGTCGTGTGGCGCACGCCGCCGATGTAGGCGTCGACCTTGTGGCCGGGCAGCTGGCCGCCCTCGCCGGGCTTGGCGCCCTGCGCCATCTTGATCTGCAGCTGGTCGGAGTTGACGAGG
>Ga0136617_10000839_pt1 | contig 26670 bp, 25 predicted proteins | sample AntDrymUQ3222106_2_FD_129672 | JGI IMG/M metagenome (GOLD analysis project Ga0136617, IMG submission 129672) | Polar desert sand microbial communities from Dry Valleys, Antarctica - metaG UQ322 (21.06) | ecosystem: Environmental > Terrestrial > Soil > Desert | place: Antarctica: Dry Valley...
GCGTATCGGCATCGACGATGAAGGCGGAGATGCCGCGTGCGCCGGGCGCCTCGCCGGTGCGGGCGAAGAGGATGTAATAGTCCGCGATGCCGCCGTTCGAGATATAGGTCTTGGCGCCGTTTACGAAATAGCCGTCGGCGGTTTGCTCGGCCGTGGTTTCCAGCGCGGCGACATCCGAGCCCGAGGCGGGTTCGGTGAGCGCGAAAGCCGCGATCTTCTCGCCGCGCGCGACCGCGGGCAGGTAAGCGGCCATCTGTTGGTCGGTGCCGAACAGGGTGATCGTGCCCGAGCCCAGGCCCTGCATGGCGAACGCGAAATCGGCGAGCCCGGAATGGCGGGCGAGCGTCTCGCGGATCAATGCGAGCGAACGGACGTCGAGCTGCTCGTGGACGCCGCCGTGCGAGACAGGGACGCAGTAGCGAAGCCAGCCGCCCTCCCCCAATTTGCGGACGAGCGCACGGCAAGCGGCGTCGACATCCTGCTCGTCATGCGGGGCCGACAGCTCGGCCGCGCACCAACGTTCGAGAGCGCCGGCGAGCGCGCGATGGCTGTCGTCGAAGAACGGCCAATCGAGGAAGCTGCGGTCGGCCATCAGTCGCCTTTGAACTCCGGCTTTTGCTTCGCGGCGAAGGCTTCGAAGGCGCGGCGGAAGTCGTTGGTGGCCATGCAGATCGCCTGCGCCTGCGCTTCCATCTCGATCGCGACGTCGAGGCTGACCGCCCATTCGGTGGCGAGCTGGGTCTTGGTGATGCCGTGGGCGAACGTCGGCCCGCTGGCGAGACCGCGGGCCAAAGCGGTTGCTTCCGCAATCAGCGCATCCGCTTCGACCAGGCGGTTGTGGAAGCCCCAGCGTTCGCCTTCCTCGGCGGTCATGACGCGGCCGGTGAAGAGCAGTTCGGACGCCCTGCCCTGCCCGATGATCCGCGGCAGGATCGCGCACGCGCCCATGTCGCAGCCGGCGAGGCCGACGCGAGTGAACAGGAAGGCGGTCTTGGTCGCCGGGGTGGCGAGGCGGATGTCGGACGCCATCGCCATGATCGCCCCCGCGCCGACGCATATCCCGTCCAGAGCGGCGACGATCGGCTGCGGGCAGGCGCGCATCGCTTTCACCAGATCGCCGGTCATGCGGGTGAAGCGGAGCAGGCCCGGCATGTCCATTTTCGTGAGCGGGCCGATTATCTCGTGGACGTCTCCGCCTGAACTGAAATTGCCGCCCGCGCCGGCGATCACGACCGCTTTGACTTCGGGCGCGTAGACGAGCGCGCGGAAGCAGTCGCGCAGCTCGGCATAGGATTCAAAGGTCAGCGGGTTCTTGCGCTCGGGCCGGTCGAGCGTGACCGTGGCGACGCCGTCGGCGAAGCTCCAGCGGAAATGTTCGGGCGCGAAAGTGTCCGGGTTCATGCGATCTCCACCGCTTCGCCGTTTCGTTGCGAAACGACAAGGTCAAGCACCATCGCGGCGACCTCGCCGGGTGCGATCAGCCGGCCCGACGGATTGAGACGGGCAAGCTCGGCGCGCGCGGCTTCCTCGCTGCGGCCGGTCTTGGCCGTAATATTCGCCACCGACTGCACGGTCATATCGCTGTCGACGAAGCCGGGGCAGACGGCGTTCACACGCAGCCTCGTCGCCGCATATTCGGCGGCCAGCGCGCGGGTGAGACCGACCGCGCCGTGCTTCGCCGCGATGTAGGGGGCGGCGTAGGCGAAGCCGTGGAGCCCGGCCATCGAGGCGATCGTGACGATACGGCCGGAATCGGCGGCGAGCAGGTCCGGCAAGGCGGCCTGGCAGCAATGGAACATGCCGTCGAGATTGACCGCGAGCATGTCGCGCCAAAGCGCCTCGCTCACTTTGGCGAACGGTACGCCGGCCGCGGCGCCCGCATTGTTGATCAGAATCGAGATCGGGCCGTTGGCGGCGCGGGCTTGAGTGAAAGCGGCCTCGACCTGGGCACGATCGGTGACGTCCGCGGTAAAGCCGTTCGGCCCCAGCAGCTCCGGCCGGCGTCCGATGCGGCTGACCGCGGCACCTTCCGCCTCCAGGGCGGCAGCGATCGCCGCGCCGATGCCGGTGCCGCCGCCGGTGACGAGCGCATGATGCCCCGCCAGCCTCACGCCTTCATCTCCGCTTCGCGGGCGAGGTTGCGGGCGAGCTGCGACATGCCGGCGAGATAGGGCGGCGGGAGGGTGACGCCGCGATAATCCTGGGCGGCGGCCGCGCGCAAAGTCCACATCGGGTCGATCAGATGCGGGCGGGCCAGCGCGACGAGATCGGCGCGGCCGGCGGCGAGGATCGAGTTGACATGGTCGGGCTCGTAAATGTTGCCGACCGCCATCGTCGAGACCCGGGCCTCGTTGCGGATACGATCGGCGAACGGGGTCTGGAACATGCGGCCGTAGACGGGCTCGCTCTCGGCCCAGGTCTGGCCGGCGGAGACGTCGATCAGATCGGCGCCCGCCGCGGTGAAGGCGCGGGCGATCGCGACCGCTTCCTCGGGCGTGACGCCGAGCTCGCCCATCCAGTCATTGGCCGAGATGCGGACCGACATCGGCTTGCCGGCCGGCCAGGCGGCGCGCATCGCGGCGAAGATTTCGAGCGGGTAGCGCAGGCGGTTCGCCAACGGTCCGCCATATTCGTCGGTGCGTGTGTTGTGGAGCGGGGTGATGAAGCCCGACAGCAGATAGCCGTGGGCGGCGTGGAGCTCGACCATGTCGAAGCCCGCTTGCTCGCCCATCCGCACCGCGGCGACGAACTGGTCGCGGACCTCGTCCATGTCGGCGCGGGTCATCGGGCGCGGTTGCTGGTTGTCCGCGCTCCACTTCACGTCTGACGCGGCGATCAGCGGCCAGTTGCCGACGTCGAGCGGGACGTCATAGCCCTCCCAGCCGATCCTGGTCGAACCCTTGCTCCCCGAATGGCCGAGCTGGAGGCAGAATTTCGCGGCGCTATTCGCATGGACGAAATCGACGATCCGCTTCCAGGCGGCGACATGCTCCGGGGCGTACATGCCGGTGCAGCCGGGGGTGATCCGCGCGGTCGGGGAGACGCAGGTCATCTCGGTATAGACCAGCCCGGCGCCGCCCTGCGCGCGGGTGCCGTAATGGACGAGGTGGAAGTCGTTGGGCGTCCCGTCTTGCGCGGAGTACATCGCCATCGGCGAAACCACGACGCGATTGGGCAGCTTGAGCCCGCGCAGCATGAACGGCGCGAACATCGGCGGGGCGGCGTCGTTGACCGGGGTTCCGAGCGCCCTGGACTGGAACCAGCGCTCGACGCTTTCGAGCCATGGCTTGTCGCGCAGGCGCAGATTCTCGTGGCTGACGCGCTGGGAGCGGGTGAGCAGGGAGTAAGCGAACTGGATCGGCTCGAAATGGAGGTAGCGGTCCAGGGTCTCGAACCATTCGGTCGAGTTGCGCGCGCTGTTCTGCAGCTTGAGCACTTCGATTTGCCGCTCCTCGCGATATTCGAGCAAGGCGGCTTCGCGCGACAGGCTGGGGGGGTTGAGCACCTCGGCGAGCTTGATCGCATCTTCCAGCGCGAGCTTGGTGCCCGAGCCGATCGAAAAATGCGCGGTGTGCGCGGCGTCGCCGAGCAGGATCAGATTTTGGTAGGACCAATGCTCGCACAGGATGCGGTTGAAATTGAGCCACGCCTCGGGGCCCTTGAGATGGGCGGCGTTGGACATGAGCGGGTTGCCGTCGAGATACTTGGCGAAGATGCCCTCGCAGACCGCAATGGCCTGGGGCTGATCCATTCGGTCGAAGCCCAGGTTTGCCCAGGTGTCTTCCGCCATTTCGACGATGAATGTCGAGAGGTCGTCGTCGAACCGGTAGGCGTGCGCCCAGACCCAGCCGGCCCCGGTCTGCTCGAACGCGAAAGTGAAGGCATCGAACACCTTGTGGGTGCCGAACCAGAAGAATTTGTTGGCGCGGCGCTGGATGTCGACCCCGAAATGCGGCGCGCAGGCATTGCGGATGCGGCTGTTGGCGCCGTCGGCCGCGATCACGAGATCGTAGCCCGAATATGTGGCGAGGTCCGCGCTCGCCTCATGCTCGAAATGCAAATTGACGCCGAGCGCGCGCGCGCGCTCCTGCAAGATATTGAGCAGCCGCTTGCGGCCGATGCCGATGAAGCCGTGGCCCGACGAGCGGATCGTCTGCCCATGGATATGGACGTCGATATCGTCCCAATGCGCGAATTCGCGCGCGATGGTCGCGCCGCTGACCGGATCGTTGGCCATCAGGTTCTCGACCGTCTGGTCGGAGAAAACGACGCCCCAGCCGAACGTGTCGTCGGCCCGGTTGCGCTCGAACAAATCGATGGCGTGCGCGGGGTCGCGCAGCTTCATCGAAATGGCGAAATAAAGCCCGGCCGGTCCCCCGCCCAGGCACGCGATCCGCATCGCCTTCTCCCTTTGGCGGGAGCGTAAGAGGCCGAGGCGGGAGAGGCAAGCCGGGCGCGCGCCGCAGCGCGCCCGGCTCCGAGCGATCGTTAGCGCCGCTCGACCTTGAAGCCGCGCGCTTCGAGCAACGCCTGGACGCTGTCCGGGCCGGCCAGATGGAGCGCGCCGACCGCGACGAAATCGGTCCCCTTGCCGGCCAGCTCGGCGGCGATGGCGTCGGCCCATATGCGGTTGCGGCCGGCGATCAGCGCCTCGTAGACGCGCGGCGCTTCGGCCTTCATCGGCTCGCCCGCGACGCGCCAGAAGCCTTCGACGTCGCTCGCGATCCAGGTCTTTTCCATCTGGCGGACCAGATCGAGTCCCTCGCCATAGCTTTTGAGCGCCTCGCGCAGGAATTGCAGCTCGATCTCGGCCGGAAGGTCCGCGAAGAAGCGAAGCTGTTGCTCGGCATTTTCGAACGTCCTGACCGGTTTGCCCGCCGCCTTGGCGGCCGCGAGCATCAGCTTGTCGACGCCCTTTTCAGGATCGTAGCCGGCCTGCATGATCGGCACGACCGCGAGCGTGAGCGCGGCCAGCCACGGGCGCATCGGATCGAGCGCGGCGGCGGGAATGCCGATCTTGCCGGCCGCTTCGGCGAACAGAGTGTTTTCGGCCGGATCCAGTTTGGACGACAAGGGATGGGCCGGGTCCGATCCATATTGCATCATGATCGCCCGCATCTTGGCCGGGTCCGCGGGCGGCTCGACCTCGAACCAGATTTCCTCGCTCGCCGCGACCGCGTCGGCGACCCGCGGCACGTTCCAATCGGTGCCGGGCCGGACCGCATGCATCGTCCCGAACAGGTAAAGCGTCGAATCGGCGTCGCGGACCACCCAGAGGGCGGGACCGGCCGGCGCGGTAGGGGCTTGCGCGGCGACCGGCGTGAAGGCGGCAAGCGCGACGCAGGCGGCGAGGGCGCCGGCAATGCGGCGCAAGAGAGTGCGTTGCATCGGTAAACTCCTTGAATGCGTGTGCGGTGGGATCAGAGCCGCGCGTCGGTTTCGTCGTCGTCGACCGGCTTTTCGGTCCAGACGAGGATCGCGGCGGGCAGGGTCAGGACCAGCAGGAACCAGCCCCAGAAGATCAGGTCGCGGGCGCGATCGTCGATCGACCAGGCGGTCGTGTCGTGCAGGATCCGCTCGGCGAACAAGGCGGTCAGCGCCAGCACCGAGACGATCACATAAGCCGATTTGTAGGCGGCGTTGCGCGACGCGATCTGAAACTCGTCGAGGCAAATGTCGGGCGCGTTGCCCCATTTCCAATAACGGGTGCCGCGGAACAGGATTCCCAAAGCGGCGAAAACCAGCGCGAACAATGCGACCACCGAGGCCGCGAGCGGAATCGACGTCAGCCCCCCTGCCCCTGCCCACAATCCGGCCGCCGCGGCGTAGGCGCCGTACATCACCACGACCGCGATCTTGCGGGTGCCGGCGCTCAGCCGGCGTTCGTGCGTAACAACCATGTCAGTTCCCCTTTTGGCTGAATTGGGCCGCCAGTCCCGGAAAGGGCTGGAGCGCGAAAATGAAATCGACCGGCGCCTCGAAATAAGCGGCGATCCGGAGCCCGAGCTCGAGGCTCGGCCCATAATCGCCGCGTTCGAGATAGCCGACGGTCTGCGGGTTGATCCCGAGCGCCTCGGCGAGGTCGCGCCGGCTGATCCCGCGTTCCGCCCGCAGGACGGCGATCCGATTGTGCAACATGTCAGTTTCCTCATCGACGAATCATGCTCTAGGCAGTATTTTATGTTGTGTAAAGACAATATATACATGTGCCGCGATGACGAAACGGGGACAGCGCCGATTCCATGGGCTGCGGACGGCTAACATCCTTCACGCTATCGACTTTTCCGGACGCGGACGGCATGGTCGAGAATTGCGTAGCAAAGGATTTGAAGTTGAACGCGCCTGCCGGACCCTTCATCCCCGCCAATGAGGCGCAGCGCCTGGCGGCGGTGCAGCGCTACGAGATTCTCGACACGCCGCCCGACGGCGCGTTCGACCGCATCACCGCGATCGCGGCGCGACGATTCGGCGTCCCGATCGCGATCATCAGCATCGTCGATCACGACCGCATCTGGTTCAAATCACATCACGGCCTGCCGGTCACCGAGATCGGCCGCGAGCCCGGCCTATGCGCGTCGGCGATCCTGACCTCCGACCCGCATATCCTGACCGACGCGGCGGCCGATCCGCGCTCGCTCGCCAACCCTTTGGTGGCCGGCGATTTCGGGCTTCGTTTCTATGCGGGTGTGCCGCTCGAGACCAGCGACGGCTACAATCTCGGCACCTTGTGCGTGATCGACAAGGTCGCGCGCCCGATCGAGCAGGCCCAGATCGACGATTTGAAGGATCTGGCATCGGTGGTGATGGACCAGATGGAGCTGCGCATCGCGGCGCGGCGCGCTGTCGAGCAAGCCGAATTGATGGCGCGCGAGATCGACCATCGGGTGATGAACAGCCTGCAATTCATTTCCGGCCTGTTGGCGATGCAGGCGCGCGCGCCCGATGTCGGCGACGCGGCGGACCAGTTGACGATGGCCGCCAACCGAGTCGCGGCGGTCGCGCGGGTCCACCGCAATTTCTATTCGAACGCCGAAGAGCGCGTGTCCTGCATCGCCTTCCTGCGCCGGCTCTGCGCCGATCTGTCGGGCATTCTGGGCCAGCCGATCGAGGTCAGCGGCGACGAGGGTGACGTGCCGACCATCTGGATCCAACCGATCGGCCTGATCGTCAACGAACTCATCACCAACGCGGCCAAGCACGGCGCCGGCAAGATCGAGGCGATCTACCGGGTCGCCGGGGGCGTGCATGAACTCAGCATATGCGACGAGGGCGAAGGCCCGCCCGCCGGTTTCGATCCCGGGGAGAGCGCGGGCCTCGGCATGAAGGTCGTGACCGCGCTCGCGCGTCAGCTCGGCGGCGGCATGACCCTGACCCCGCACCCGGCCGGTCGCGGCTCGTGCTTCAAGGTGACGTTCAGCGCCTGATCAGTCGACCAGACGCTGGGTCGCGTAGGTATATTCGAGCGCCAGGCGGCGCGCGGTCTCGGTCAGATTGGCCGCCGCCGAATGACCGCCGTCGATATTCTCGTAATAATAATAAGGCTGGCCGAGCGCCGCCATCCGCGCCGCCGCCTTGCGGCCGTGGGCGGGGTGGACGCGGTCGTCCTTGGTCGAGGTCAGGAAGAAGGGCGTCGGATAGGTCTTGCCCGCGACCAGCTTCTGATAGGGCGAATAGCCGTCGATCCAGGCGCGCTGCTCGGGAATGTCGGGATCGCCATATTCGCCCGCCCACGACGCGCCCGCGCCGAGCTTGGTGTAGCGGACCATGTCGAACAAGGGGACCTGAACGATCGCGGCGTTGAACAGATCGGGGCGCTGGGTGATCGCGGTGCCGACAAGCAGGCCGCCCTGGCTGCCGCCGACCACGCCGAGCCGGCGCGGGCTGGTGATCTTGCGCTTCACCAGATCCTCGGCGACCGCGATATAATCGTCCCAGGTGCGCTGCTTGTTGGCGCGCTGCGCGCTCTGGTGCCAGGCCGGGCCGAACTCGCCCCCGCCGCGCAAATTGGCGACGACATAGGCGTTGCCCGCCTCCAGCCAGAGCTTGCCCATCGAGCCCGCATAATTGGGCACCTGGCTGATCTGGAAGCCGCCATAGCCGTAGAGCAGGGTCGGGGTCGTCCCGTCGCGCTTGGCGGCCTTAGGGCGGACCACGAAATAGGGGATTTTGGTGCCGTCCTTCGAAATCGCCTCGAGCTGCTCGATGACGTGGTTCGACGAATCGAAGCGGCTCGGCGCGGTCTTGATCGTCTCCAGCTTGGCGCTGCCCGCGTCGTAAAGCGAGAGCGTGGTCGGCGTCAGATAATCGGTGACGGTGAACATCGCGCGGTCGTCCTCGTCCGAGGCGGCGACGATGCCGAGCGTGGCGTTCTTCGGCAGCGGTACGGGCATGCTCCGCCACGCGCCACCGGCATGTTTATAGGCGAACGCCTGGCCGCGAACATTGTCGAGGATGGTCAGCAACAACGTGTCCTTGGTGGTCGCGAAGCCGCCCAGAGTCTGGCGCGGGCCCGGCGCCCAGACCAGGGACGGCCGCGCCTTGAGCGGGTCCTTCTTCCATTCGGCGAGGTCGTAGGAGACCAGCGAGTCGGTCTTGAACGTGAGGCCCGGGGCGGCCTCCCAATCCTCGTCGAGGCCGACCAGCAGGCGGCCGTCGATGATCCCGCCCGGCGAGGATTTGCGCGGGATCGGCAGCTTGACCGGACCCTTGGTGGTGAGCAGCACGTAATCGCGCTCGAAGAAGCTGACGCTGCGCGAAACGCCGACCGCATGGACCTTGCCGGCGGCGTCGCGGAACACGAACGGATCGGCGCGGGTGTCGTCGGCCGAGCCGCGAAACACCTCGCGCGCCTGCTCCAGCGTCTGACCGCGCTTCAATTCCTTGACGACGAACGGATAGCCGGACTTGGTCAGCGTCCCCGGACCCCAGTCGCGCGCGACCAGCAAGGTGTCGGCGTCGACCCAGGCCATGGTCTGCTTGGCCTCGGGCAGGACGAAGCCGCCCGCGACGAATTTGCGGTCGACCGCGTCGAACTCGCGGATCGTCGAGGCGTCCTTGCCGCCGTCCGAGAGGACGAGCAGGCAGCGTCGCTCTTGCGGCGGCAGGCAGTTCGCGCCCTGATAAACCCAATTCTTGCCTTCGGCCTTGGCGAGCGCGTCGATGTCGAGCACGGTCTCCCAAACGGGGCTCTCGGTGCGGTAGCTGTCCAGGGTCGTGCGCCGCCAGATGCCGCGGACATGGGTCTCGTCCTGCCAGAAATTGTAGAGCCCGTCGGGGCGCATCGAGACGAACGGGATGCGGTCCTTGGCCTGCAGAATCTTGAGCGCATCGGCCTCGAAGACGGCGTAGCGCGGATCCTTCTGGAGCACGCCCAGCGACTTTTCATTCTCGGCGCGGGCCCAGGCGAGCGGCTTCTCGCCCTCAATCTCCTCGAGCCAGATGAAAGGATCGTCGGCCGGCGTTGCTTGCGCGCCGAGCGCCGCGGGCGACGCCATTGCCATCAGTCCAGCCACCATCATCCCACGCTTTCCCATGCCGCCGCTCCGCTGCTCAAGTTTTTGTTTTGCGGGCCTAAACCGGCCATCGCCCAGTGGCAAGACGCTCAGCCGGTCACCGCGATCCGCATATCCAGCGCCATTTCCTCACCCGGCGCGAGGACGCGCAGCCCGAGCATCGGCCAATCCGCCTCGGGCGCGTTGAGCGCGGCGTTGGCGTGGGTGACCGGCTCGGCGACGAACAGGCCGCCTTCGACCGGCGAGTAGAGCTGGAAGAAGCTTGCGTTGGGCGAGGACATGGCGATTTCGAACGGCGCGCCCGGGGTGCTTATGCGCGCGGTCCCGCCCCAGCCGCCGAAGCCGTTGTCGAGTCCCTGCCCGCACACCAGCCGTTCGCGCAGATCGTAGCGGCCGATGGTGGCGACGTGATCGAGCGGGAGCACCTTGTCGTCGATCGTCCAGGCGGTGGCGACTTCGGTATCGAGGCGGGTCTCGGCCGCACAATGGAAATAGGGGTGCTGGCCGAGGCCGCACGGCATCGGATCGGGCGACAGGTTGCGGCACGAGAGGCGGATCGAGACGCCGCTTTCGTCGAGCCGGAAGAGCTGCCGCGCCTGATAGGTCCACGGCCATTCCGTCGCTTCGTGCCGGAAGACAAGCTCGGCTCCGGCATCGCCCGCTTTCGCTACGTCCCAGGCCGCCAGCCAGCCTTGGCCGTGCAGCGGACTGGGATCGCCAGCCATGTTCGGCGCGACCGCGACGTCGCGCCCGCGAAAAGTGAAGCGGCCGTCGCGGATGCGGTTGCAATAGGGCAATAGCGGAAACGAGCCCGCGTCGAGCACGCTGCCCGGCACGCCATCGGCGCCGCGCAGGATCGGCGTGCGCGCGCCTTGGTAGAAATGATCGAAGCGCGCGATGCAGCCGCCGACGCCGGGCGCGAGCAGCATTTCGAGCGGCCCGCGCGCCAGCCGGACCAGCGAAGCGGCCGCGCCAACCTTAATCAAAGCTGTTGCCCGAATTCAGCACCTGGAAACTCTATTGGGATAAGACAGATTAATTCTTGCCTCGGGAATCGAGCGCGGCGTAGCTTGATCCCCGGGGAATTTGGGAGGGGTCGGTTATGTCCAGGCTTGTCAAAGATTTTATCGAGATTCGGGACGCGTCGTCGCTCGACGCCTTGATCGCGCGGCTGATCGAAGTCCGCGACACCTTGCCGCCCGAGCATAGCGCCGAAGTGAAGATGCGCGGCGACGACATATTCGGCCGGCAGATCGCGGTCGCTTATTACCGTCCGCAAACCCAGGAAGAAGCCGATTGCGACGCGCGCTACGCCGACGCCTATCGCGAAAGCCGCAAGCGCGAATTGTCCCGGCTCGAAGCCGAGCTCGGCGTCCAGGCCAGTCCTCGCCGCGGTCGCGGCGGCTTGCGCGCGGTCGCCTAAACCCAATTCACCATTCCGCGAAACTGCCGTCCGCGTTGCGCCAGACCGGGTTGCGCCAGCGGTGGCGGTCCTTGTCGGCTTCGCGGACGGCTTCCTCGTCGATCGTGACGCCGAGGCCCGGGCCTTGCGGGATCGGAAGATAGCCGTCGACCGCGGTGAGGACCGCCTTGTCGATCACGAATTCGAGCAGATCGTGGCCGACATTGTAATGGATGCCGAGCGACATTTCCTGGATCGCGACATTGGGCGTGCAGGCGGCGAGCTGCAGGCAGGCGGCGAGCGCGAGCGGGCCGAGCGGGCAATGCGGCGCGACCGCGACGTCATAGGCCTCGGCCATCGCCGCGATCTTGCGGCATTCGAGCAGGCCGCCGGCATGGCTCAAATCGGGCTGGACGATGTCGACCGCGCCCGCGGCGAGGAACGGCTTGAAGTCCCAGCGCGAATAAAGCCGTTCGCCGAGCGCGATCGGAGTGGAGACGAGCTGCGCGAACTGGGCGAGCCCTTCGGGATTTTCGGACAGCAGGGGCTCTTCGATGAACAGCAGCCCGAGCGGCTCGAGCAATTTGGCGAGCTGCTTGGCCATCGGTTTGTGGACGCGGCCGTGGAAGTCCAGGCCGACATCCATCCCCTCGGCCTGCGCGGCCTGGACCCGCTCGACGACGCCGTCGAAGGCTTTGGGCGTGCCGAGCCAGTCCAGCTCGGCGGTGGCGTTCATCTTGACCGCGGAGAAACCCTGCGCGCGGCGCGCCTTGGCCGCCTCGCCGATCTCGTCGGGCCGGTCGCCGCCGATCCAGGCGTAGGCGCGGATTTTGTCGCGCACCTGCCCGCCCAGCATCTCCCAGGCGGGCAGACCGTAGACCTTGCCCTTCAAATCCCACAGCGCCTGTTCGAGCCCGGCCAGCGCCGACATCAAAACCGGCCCGCCGCGGTAGAAGCCGCCGCGATAGGCGACCTGCCAGATATCCTCGATCCGGCGCGGATCGTGGCCGACGAAGCGGTCGCGCAACGCCGCAAACGCGCCGTCGACCGCTTCGGCATGGCCCTCGAGGCTCGCCTCGCCCCAACCGATCGCGCCATCCTCGCTCTCGACGCGGACGAACAGCCAGCGCGGCGGCACGTAGAATGTCTCGACGCGGCCGATCTTCATGCGGGCGGTCCTTCGATCATGGGCCGAGCTCGGCCGCGCTCGCGGCCTGCTTGTCGTCGTCGCGATTCGCCCGCGCGGCCTCGGACCCCTGCTCGCGGGCATGGGCCCCGCCCGATTTGGACGGCGGCACGATCGGCACGATCAGGCACACGCTCTGCGCGGGCAGCACGTTGCCCCAATCGGCGATCAACTGCTTATAGGCGCGGCCGACCGCGCGGATATTGCGGTCGAGGTCGTAGAGGCCGAGCGCGTTGACGTTGCCGTTCTGAAAACGCAGCGCCGAATCCCAATCGACCTGGTCGGTCAGCGAATACCAGGTGAAGCCGACCGTCGGGATGCCTACGTTCCTGAGCCGCAGCACGTTGGCCCATTCCTTCCACAGCCACATCACCGCCTCGTCGCCATTGGGGCCTTCGACGAGGTTGGTTTCGGTGTGCATCACCGGCAGCCGGTAGCGGTTATAATATTGGCGGGTGATCTCCGAATAGCCGAACACTTCGCCCGATGCGGTGGTGTGGCCGTCGGCGAACACGCGATGCTCGTTGGTGCGGTAGTAATCGTTGCCGAGGATGCAATGTTGCTTGAGTCGGTTCGACAGGAAGAAATGATATTCCTCCTTGCTCATGCCATTTTCGAGCAGATATTCGTACATCTCGCTGTCGACGCGGCGGCCGTAATTGAGATCGAGGCTGAGGAAGCGGCGCGAGTTCATGATCTCGGCCGGCCCGATCGCGGCCGGGCTGTCGGCGTGGAAATATTCGGACGATTCGCTTTGGATGAAGATCGCGTCTGGGCGGCGCTTGAGGATCTCGACCATCGCCATCACGTTGGCCTTGACGATATGCTTCAAGGCGGTGACGAACGATGTGTCGGTCGTCATCTGCTCGTTCCACCAGCCGTAGCGAGCCGAGAAGGTCGCGCAGATGAACATCTCGTTGACCGGGGTGTAGAGCTGGACCCACGGAAAACGCTCGGCGAAGGCGGCGGCATAAGCCGCGAACAGCCGCGGGAAATCGGGGTTCTGGAAATTGCCGATCCAGTCGGGCACGCCGAAATGGCACAGATCGACGATCGGCGTGATGTCGCGGCGCTTCAATTCCGCGAAGGTCAGGTCGGCGAATTCCCAATCATATTTGCCGGGCCCGAGGAAAGTGCGGTGGATCGGGGGACCGTAGCGCAGATAGGGAATGCCCATCTCCTGGACGAGCCCGAAATCCTCGCGCCAGCGCAGATAATGGCCGCACGTCTCCATCTGGTCGACGCGGGTGCGGCCTTCGTTGATCGTCGGGATGCTGTTCTCGATCCCGGTCGCGAACATGAAATTTGCGATGATGGACTCCTTGCCTGCACAAACGGCCGCGATCGATAAGGTTGCACGATGGTGCGCGATTGCGCGCGCGTCATCGTCATGGGCGCACTCCTCCGGTAGCGGGCGGCTCGCCCGCTTCTGGTCCCGGCAGGGTGATAGGAAAATCATCGGCCGCGTGCCAGTGGGACTGAACCGGGGTTGGGGCGTTGGAGCGGGATGGTCTGGGCTGAAGGTTTGATCGCGGTCGATTGGGGGACCACCAACCGGCGCGGCTACGCGGTCGATGCGGACGGCGCGATGACCGCCGAGATGGAGGATGGGCAAGGCATCCTCGCGGTTCCGCCGGGCGGGTTTCCCGATGCGGTGCGCGCGTTGCGCGAACGGCTGGGCGATGCGCCCTTGCTGATGGCGGGGATGGTCGGCTCCAACCGGGGGTGGGAGGAAGCGCGCTACGTCCCCTGTCCCGCCGGCCTCGGCGATCTTGCCGGGCATTTGCGCTGGGTGGCCCCCGACATCGCGATCGTGCCGGGGGTGTCGTTCAGCGATGCCGGCCGCGCCGACGTGATGCGCGGCGAGGAAGTCCAGATATTGGGCGCCTATGCGGCGGGGATGATCGCGGCCGACGCGACCATCTGCCATCCGGGGACGCACAATAAATGGGTGCGGCTGGAGGGTGGCCGGATCGCGTCGTTCCGGACGATCATGACCGGCGAGATTTTCAACCTGCTGCGCGAGCACAGCATTCTCGCCGACCTGCTCGAGGCGCCGGCCGAGGCGGGCGCCGCGTTCGAGGCGGGCGTGCGCCACGGGCTGGAGCATGACGATCTCACCGCCGAATTGTTCGCGGTGCGGGCGCGGTCCCTGCTCGGCAAGGCGCGCCGCGAGGACGCGCCCTCTTATGCCAGCGGGCTCCTGATCGGGACCGACATTCGCATCGGGCTGCGCGACGCGGGCGAAGGCGAGATCGCGGTGATGGGGCGGCCCGAGCTGACCGGCCTGTTCGCGGCGGCGCTGAAAGTCGCGGACCGCGACGCGCGGGAGATTGACGGCGAGGCAGCGTTCCTGGCCGGGATCAGGGCGTTGGCGGAGCTGATCGAATGAGACAAACATGCATCGCCCGGCTGCGCGAATGCCCGCTGGTCGCGATCCTCCGCGGCGTGACGCCCGACGAGGTCGAGGCGGTTGGCGAGGCGATTTACGCCGCCGGCATCCGCATCATCGAGGTGCCGCTCAATTCGCCCGACCCGCTGGAAAGCATCCGACGGCTGGCCGCGTCGATGAGCGACCGGGCGCTGGTCGGCGCGGGGACCGTGCTCGACCCGGCCGATGTCGCGCGGGTCGCCGAGGCGGGCGGGCGGCTGATCGTGTCGCCCAATAGCCATGCGCCGGTGATCGCGGCGACGGTGACGGCGGGGCTCGCTTCCTCGCCCGGTTTCTTCACGCCGTCGGAGGCGTTCGACGCGCTGCGCGCGGGCGCGCATATGCTCAAGCTGTTCCCGGCCGAAGCGGCGAGCCCGGGGGTGCTGCGCGCGCACCGCGCGGTGCTGCCCAGCGATGTGCCGCTGCTCGCGGTCGGGGGAATCAGCCCGGACAATATGCAGCCCTGGCTCGACGCCGGCGCCGACGGGTTCGGGCTCGGCTCGGGCCTCTACAAGCCGGGACAGAGCGCGGACGAGACCGGCGCCCGGGCGCGCGCCTATGTCGCCGGACTGGCCGGCAAGGCGTGAAGCCGCTGCGCATCGGCATCGTCGGCTACGGCAAGATCGCGCGCGATCAGCACGTTCCCGCCATCGCCAGGCTGCCGAGGTTCGCGCTGGCCACGACGGTCAGCCGGAGTGGGTCCGGCATCGAGGGCGTCCCCAACTACACAAACCACGCAGACATGCTCGCAGCGCAGGATATCGAAGCGGTCGCGATCTGCACGCCTCCCAGAGCGCGCTACGCCATCGCGCGTGACTGCATCGCGGCGGGGCTGCACGTGTTGCTCGAAAAGCCGCCGGCGGTGACCCTCGGCGAGATCGACGATCTCGCCTGCCTCGCCAAGGCCAAAGGCGTGACCCTGTTCGCGACCTGGCATGCGCGCTTCCATCCGGCGGTGGAAGCGGCGGCGGCCGCGCTCGCCGGCCAGCGGATCGCGGCGATGGAGATCGTGTGGCACGAGGATGTCCGCAAATGGCATCCGGGCCAGCAATGGATATGGGAGCCGGGCGGTTTCGGCGTGTTCGACCCCGGCATCAACGCCTTCTCGATCGCGACCCGGATATTCCCGGGGCCGTTGTTCGTGCGCGAGGCGGAGCTGCTCTATCCGGCCAACCGACAGACGCCGATCGCGGCGGAGCTTCTTTTGTTCAGCCCGGTGGCGAGCGCCGACATGCCGGTCAGCCTCGATTGGCGCGCGCGGGGGGGCGACAATTGGACGATTTCGATCCGAACCGAGAGCGGCGTCAGCGTTGAAGTTGCCGAAAGTGGCGCGCAGCTCGCAATCGATGGCGAAGCCCACGTTGCGGAGGAGCCGGGCGAATATCCGGGCATTTACGCGCGCTTCCTCGACCTGATCGATGCGCGCGCCTGCGATGTCGATACGGGTCCGTTACGAATGGTCGCCGACGCGATGCTGACCGGCCGCCGAACCCAGGTCGAAGCGTTCGTCGACTGAGTTATTCGTGCCGGAGCGCGTCGATCGGGTTGAGCGAGGCTGCCCGCCGCGCCGGGAAATAGCCGAACACAACGCCGATCAGGGCCGAGAAGAAGAAGGCGATCAGGTTGATCTGGACGTCGAACAGGAACGGCACCTGGATCAAGGGCGCGAGGAAGAAGGTCGCGGCCAGCGACAAGATCAGCCCGATCACGCCGCCGAGGCACGCCAGCGCGACTGCCTCGACCAGGAACTGGAGCAACACCTCTCGCGCGACCGCGCCGATCGCGAGCCTGATGCCGATCTCGCGGGTGCGCTCGGTGACCGAGACGAGCATGATGTTCATGATGCCGATCCCCCCGACCAGCAGGCTGACCGCCGCGACCGCGCCCATCACCGCGGTCAGCACCTTGGTGGTGCCGGACAAGGTGTCCGAAATCTGCTTGGTGTCGAAAATGTTGAAATCGTCCTGCTTGCCGCCGGCGATCTTGCGGCGCTCGCGCAACAGGCTCTCGATCGAGCTCTGCACGGTCGAAGTCTGATATTGGTCGTCGACCGCGACCATGATGAAGCGAATGTCGCGATTGCCCGAAAAACGGCGCTGGACCGCCTTGATCGGCATGATCACGACATCGTCCTGATCGTTGCCGAAGCCGCCCTGCCCGCGCGCCGACAAGGTGCCGATCACTTCGCACGACAGATCGCGGATGCGGAAGCGCTCGCCGACCGGGTCGTCGCCCTGGAACAGATTCTGCTGGACGGTGCTGCCGATGATGCAGACCGCCTTGCCGGCCTGCTCCTCGGCGGTGGTGAAGATGCGCCCCCCGGTCAGCGGCCATTGCTGGGCGGTGAAGTAAGCGATCGTGGTGCCGTTGACCTGGGTCGACCAATTGGCGGCGTTGCGGACCGCGATGCCCGAGGCCTGCGCCTGCGGCGCCACGGCTTTGACGCCGGCGACCTGATTCTGGATCGCTTCGACATCGGCCATCGTGAAGTCCGGCGGCTGCGGCCCGCCGCCGCCGCGCCCGAAGCCCTGGCCGGGGCGGATCTGGAGGATGTTGGCGCCGAGACTGGCGATCTGCGTCTGCACGGCCTTGGTCGCGCCGTTGCCGAGCGTCACCATCGTCACCACCGCGAACACGCCGATGACGATGCCGAGCACGGTCAGGAACGAGCGCAGCAGATGGCGGCGAATTTCGCGGACGGCGAGGACCAAGGTGGTGAAGAACATCAGGCGGGCGCCCCGACGCGGCCGCGGCCGGCCGCGATGCTTTCGACCAGGCCGTCCTTGAAGTGGACGATGGTGCGCGCATAAGCGGCCATGTCGGCTTCGTGGGTGACCATCAAAACGGTGATGCCGAGATTGCGGTTGAGGCCGGTCAGCAGGTCCATGATCTCGAGCGAGGTGATGCTGTCGAGATTGCCGGTCGGCTCGTCGGCGAGTAAAACGTCGGGGTTGGTGACGATCGCGCGGGCGATGGCGACGCGCTGCTGCTGGCCGCCGGAAAGCTCGGCCGGCGTGTGGTGCCACCAATCGGCGATGCCGACCTTGGCGAGCGCCTCCATGCCGGTCTTGTGCCGCGAGGCCTTGTCCTCGCCGCGGTAGAGCAAGGGCAGTTCGACATTTTCGAGCGCGCTGGTGCGGGCGAGGAGGTTGAAGCCCTGGAAGACGAAGCCGAGATAGCGGCGGCGCAGCAAGGCGCGCTGGTCGCGGTCGAGCCGCTCGACGGCGACGCCCTTGAACTCGAAGCTGCCCGCGGTCGGCACGTCGAGGCAGCCCAGGATGTTCATCGTCGTCGACTTGCCCGAGCCCGACGGGCCCATCACCGCGACGAAATCGCCGGCCGAGATGTCGAGATCGACGCCCTTCAGCGCCTGGAACGCGGCCGGGCCGGCGCCGAACGTCTTGGTGACGCCGCGCATCCGGATCAGCGGGTCAGCGGCCATCCGGCGGCGCCTCCCCTTCGCCGCGCGCCGCGCGCCGCGCGCGCCGCCGCTCGCGCATCGCGGCGCGCTCCTCGGGGCTGAGGCTTTCCATATACAAGCGGCGCTGCTCGGGATTCATGTCGCGCATCCGCCCGCCTCCGCCTTCCGGCGGCGCGACCACTGCAACGACGGGCGCGGGTGAAGCCGCGGGAGCCGCCGGCCGGCCCGGCGCCGGAGCCTGCCTGGCCACGGGTCCGGGCGCCGGCGCGGCTGCGCTCGGAGCCGCGACCCGATCGGGGGTCTTGGAATCCGCGCCGCGTGCCTCCTTGTCGCGCCCGCGGCGGCCGCCCGGCTGCTGGGTTTGGCCCGGCGCGAGGCGGCCGGTGATCACTGCCAGACCCTGCCTGATGCCGCTGCCGGTGACTTCGGTCTCCGAGCCGTTGGATTCGCCGACCACCACCCGGATCCGGCTCGGCTCGCCGTCCGCGCCGAGCGTGTAGACGGTCTGGCGGCTGCCGCGGCCGATCGCGACCTCGCGCTCGCCGCGCCCGCCCCGGCCACCGCGTCCGCGCGGCGGGGCGAGCACGCCGGTGACGCCGCCGCGCTGGTTGCGCGCGCTCGCCGCCTCGCGCTCGGGCGAATAACGCAGCGCCGCATTGGGGACGAGCAGGACGTTGCGCTTCTCGGTAGTGACGATCTCGGCGGTGGCGGTCATGCCCGGGCGCAGAATCAATTCGGGATTCTGGACCGAGAGCTCGGCGGTATAGGCGACGACGGCGCCGGCGGCGGTGCTGGCCGCGTTGGTCGAACCGCTCGCGTTCGACGCGTTCGCGCCGACATCGACGCGCTCGATCCGGGCCGGGAAGGTGCGCCCCGGATAGGCGTCGACGGTGAAGGTCGCGCGCTGGCCGGCGCGGACCTGGCCGACATCGGCCTCGTCGACCTTCACCTCGAGCTTCATCCGGGACAGATCCTCGGCGATCGCGAACAAAACCGGCGCGGTGAACGAGGCGGCGACGGTCTGGCCGGGATCGATCTGGCGCGAGAGGACGACGCCGGTGACGGGCGAGTAGATCGTCGCCTTCGACAAATTGGTCTGCGCGGAGGAAAGCACGGCGCGGGCCTGGGCGACCTGCGCCTGGGCGGCGCGGACGCCGGCGGCGGCGCGCTGGTTCTCGGCGCGGCCGGTGTCGAGCTCGACCCGCGACGGCACCTTGCCGCCCGACAGCCGATAGACCTCCTCGAGCCGGTTGACGTTGGCGCGCGCCTGCACCGCGGTGGCATTGGCCTGCGCGACCGATGCCTGCGCCGAAGCCAAAGCGGCCTGGTTCTGGGTGATCGTGTCGTTGAGCCGCGCGGTGTCTAGGCGGGCGAGCGGCTGGCCCTTCACCACGCGGTCGTTATTCTCGACATAGACGTCGGTGATCAGCCCCGATTGCTCGGAACCGACCTGAACTTCGTTGGTGGGCGCGAGGTTGCCGGTCGCCGAGACGGTGACGGTGAGCGACCCGCGCCGCACCTCCTGGGTCGCATAGCCGGCCTCGGCCTCGCCCGCGAAGCAGCGCGACAGCAAGAAGATCAAAGCGAGCAGGATCGCCGCGCCGCCGGCCCAGATCAGCCGCTTGCGCCACGGCCGTTCAGGCGGGGCGCCGAGGAATTCGTCGAGATCGGTGCGGCTGGTGTCGGTCATGCGGCGGGTCTCGTTTCAGTCTGGTCCCAGCCGCCGCCGAGCGCGCGGTAGAGCTGGACGATGGCGAGCGCCTGCTCGGCGCGGCTGGAGTTGAGGCCGTCGCGCGCGGCGAGCAGGGAGCGCTCGGCCTCGAGCTGGGTCTGGAAGTCGGTGAGCCCCGAACGGTAGAGGCTGCGGGCGAGAATGGCCTGGTTGTTCGAGGCGTCGAGCGCGGTGACGAATTCGCGCTGGCGCTGCTGCGCGGCACGGAGCGCGACCAGGCCGTTCTCGACATCTTCGAGCGCGGTCAGCACCGACTGGCGGTAGCCGGCGAGCGCGCCTTCGGCGGCGGCTTCCTGGCCGCGGACCTGGCTGCGCAGCCGGCCGCCGTCGAAGATGGTCTGGGTGAGGCCGGCGAACAGATTGCCGGCGATCGCATCGAACAGCCCGCCGATGCCGAGCGCGGAGGAGCCGATATTGCCGTTGATCCGCAGCCCCGGCCGGAGCGCCGCCTCGGCGACCCCGATCCGCGCGGTCTCCGCGGCGAGCGCGCGTTCGGCCGAGCGGACGTCGGGGCGCTGGCGCAGGGTGTCGGCGGGAATGCCGACCGCGATCGCGTCGGGCCCCGAAGGGATCGGGCGCGGCGCGCTGAGCGACGTGGTGAGCGCGCCCGGCGCCTGGCCGGTCAGCACCGCGAGCCGGTAGGTCGCGCTCGCGAAATTGCGCTCGATGTTCGGGATCGAAGCGGCGGCCTGCGCGCGGGCGCCGCGCGCCTGCTCCGAATCGAGCGAGGAAACGAGCCCGGCGCGGACCCGCCAGCCGGCGATTTCTAGATTTTCGTCGGCGATGCCCAACGTGTCGCGGGCGGTGGCGAGCTGGGCCTGGGCGAGCCGCGCCTGGATATAGTTGGTGACGACCTCGCCGACGATCGCGATCCGGACCGTGGCGAGATCGTAGCCGGCGGCTTCGAGATCGGCACGCGATGCTTCGATGCCGCGGCGGACCCCCCCGAACAGATCGGCCTCGTAGCTAGCATCGGCGCCGAGCGAGAGCGTGCGGCGGTCATTGCCGTCGAAATCCGCGTCCTGCGATACGCCCGCCGAAGCGCCGATCGCGGGCAAGCGCCCCGCGCGGGTCTGGACCAGGGCTTCGCGGGCCTGGCGGAGGCGGGTCGCGGCGACGGCGAGATCGAGGTTGTTGGCGAGGGCCTGCTCGACGATCGCATCGAGCGCCGGGTCGCCGAACTGGCGCCACCAGGCGGCGAGCTCCTCGGGCGAGGCCGAGGGCGACGGGCCCGACAAATAGGCATCGGGCACGCCGAGCGAGGCGGTTCCGGGCGCCCGATAATCGGGGCCGGACGCGCAGGCGGGGAGAATGAGGGACGCGAGCGCCGATACAGGAAGCAGCTTTTTCATCGGCCTCGGGGAAGTAGGATCGGCGGGTGAATAGCTGCTGAAGCAACAGCTTCCACTTGTCCACCGCATGTTGGACGCGCGCTTGACTTCATCGGCCCGCCGTATGACGGGCCCCGCGATGAGCCTCGACACGCTTTCGCAGATCAAGAGCCATGGCGGGACGCAGGGCGTCTACAGCCATGCCAGCCGCGCCACGGGCACGCACATGACCTTCAGCATCTTCGTGCCGGCGCGGGCCGCGGCGGGCACGAAGCTGCCAGTCGTCTGGTATCTTTCGGGCCTGACCTGCAGCCACGCCAACGTCATGGAGAAAGGCGAATATCGCCGCGCCTGCGCCGAGCTCGGGCTGATCTTCGTCGCGCCCGACACCAGCCCGCGCGGCGAAGGCGTGCCCGACGACGAAGCCTATGATTTCGGCCAGGGCGCGGGCTTTTACGTCGATGCGACCAAAGCACCGTTCGCCGACAATTTCCTTATGTATTCCTATATCACCGAGGAGCTGCCCGCCTTGATCGCGGCGCATTTCCCGGCCGACATGGGCGCGCAGGCGATCATGGGCCATTCGATGGGCGGGCACGGCGCGCTCACCATCGCGCTCAAGCATCCGGATCGCTATCGCAGCGTCTCGGCGTTCGCGCCGATCGTCGCGCCGATGCGGGCGCCGTGGGGCGAGAAGGCGCTGGCCGGCTATCTCGGCGACGACGAGGGGGCGTGGCGCGCTTATGACGCGACCGCATTGATAGAAGACGGGCACCGCGCCGGCGAAATCCTGGTCGACCAGGGGGATGCGGATGCTTTCCTGGCCGAACAGCTCAAGCCGGAGCTGCTCGCAGATGCGTGCGAGCAAGCCGGGATCGCGCTGACGCTCAGGGTCCAGCCGGGTTACGATCATTCTTATTATTTCATCGCCTCCTTCATGGAGGATCATTTGCGATGGCACGCCGCGCGGCTGGGCGCGGGCGCGAAAGGCTGAAATGGTCAAGATTTACGTGAGCACCCGCGACGGCACCGAAAGCCCGATCGAGGGCGAGGAAGGCCTGTCGGTGATGGAGGCGATCCGCGAGAACGGTTTCGACGAATTGCTGGCGCTTTGCGGCGGCTGCTGTTCGTGCGCGACCTGCCACGTCCATGTCGATCCCGAGTGGATCGGCAAGCTGCCGCCGATGTCGCAGGACGAGGACGATCTGCTCGACAGCTCGGACCACCGCATCGACAGATCGCGGCTGTCGTGCCAGATCGAATGCACCGCCGCCCTGGAAGGGCTTCGCGTCCGCATCGCGCCGGAAGATTGAGCAAATTGGGGAAGAATGTGAACGACATGATGGTGTCCCGCCGCGGCGGGCTGATCGAGGCCGAGGTCGATGGCGAGCTGGTCGGGCTCCATATCGACAACGGCAATTGCTACGGCTTCAACCAGACCGCGACCCGGATCTGGAAGCTGATCGAGCAGCCGGCAAGCCTCGCCGACATCTGCGCGGCGCTGACCGCCGAGTTCAACGTCGGCGACGCCGAATGCGAGGCCCAGGTGCGCGCCTTGCTCGCCGAGCTCGAAAGCGACGGGCTGATCGAGCTTAAATCGGGGGCCGCGGCCTGAACCGATGACCGCGCTCGCCGGTTTCTGGGATTTTGGCGACGGCCGCGCGCGCGACGCGTGCGCGCGCATGCTCAAGGCGCAGCAAATGTACGGCCCGCACGACGGCGCGCAGACCGGCGACGGGGCGATGGCGATGGGGCGCCAGCTTTACCGGCTGCTGCCCGAGGATATCCACGATCGCGGGCCGGTGACGAGCGCCAACGGGCGGCTGACCCTGATCGCCGACGTCCGGCTCGACAATCGCGACGAGCTGAGCGCGGAGCTGGGACTTGCCGCCGACCTCACCGACGCGGCGGTGCTGCTGGCCGCGCTCGAACATTGGGATGAAGGCGCGCTCGACCGGATCGTCGGCGATTTCGCCTTCGCGCTATGGGATGCCGCGGCGCAAAAATTGCTGCTGGCGCGCGATTTCATCGGCCAGCGCCCGCTCCATTACCATCGCGGCGACGGCTTTTTCGCCTTTGCGTCGATGCCGCGCGGGCTCCACGCTTTGCCCGAGGTGCCGTACGGCCCTTCCGAGGTCGCGGCGGCCGATTTCCTGGTGCTCGTTCCCGAAAGCGGGGCCGAAAGCTTTTTCGAGGGCGTCGCGCGCGTGCCCCCCGCGCACCTTGTGACGGTCACCAAGGACGGCGTCGCCAGCCGGCGCTATTGGGACCCGCCGCGACGGATGCTGCGGCTGCCGGACGCCGACGCCTATGCCGAGGCGATGCGCGAGCAGATGGACATGGCCGTCCGCGCGCGGCTTCGCCGGACCGGCGCGATCGGCAGCCATCTGAGCGCCGGGCTCGACAGCGCGACGGTGGCGGCGACCGCGGCGCGGATGCTCGGACCCGACGCCCGGCTGACCGCGTTCACCGCCATCCCCGCCGAGGGTCACGAGACCGCGCTCAACGGGCGTCTCGGCGACGAGGGTCCGCTCGCCCAGGCGACCGCCGCGATGCATCCGGCGATCGAGCATGTTCGCGTCGGCACCGGCGGGACCTCCCCGCTGCGCAACCTCGACCGCAACTTCTATCTCTACGAACGGCCGATGCTCAATCTGTGCAACGGCAATTGGATGGAGGCGATCAACGACGCCGCGAAGGCGCGCGGGATCGGCGTGCTGCTGACCGGGCAGATGGGCAATATGAGCTTCAGCCATACCGGGCTCGAGCATCTTGCGCAGCTGTTGCGGCGCGGGCGGCTGATCGCATTGCTGCGCACCGGCCGCGCATTGCGGCGCCGGGGCATGCGCTGGAGCGGCGTGGCGGCTTTGTCGCTCGGCCCCTATCTTCCCGGCCCGATCTGGTCGTGGCTGAACAGGAAGTTCGGCGACGGACAGGGAAGTCTATCCGAATATAGCGCGATCAGCCTGCCCGCGCTCGCCGACATGGGCGTCGAGCGGCGCGCCGCCGAGCGCGGCGTCGACCCCAACTACCGCCCCTGGGCCGACGGCCTAAAGATGCGGCGCTGGGTTCTGGAACGCGTCGATCTCGGTAATTCGCACAAGGGCGTGCTGGCCGGATGGGGGATCGACATGCGCGACCCGACCGCCGACCGCAGGCTGGTAGAATTCTGCCTGTCGGTGCCGGCCGAGGCGTTTTTGCGCGACGGCGAACCGCGCGGGCTGGCGCGGCAGGCCTTCGCGGACCGGCTTCCGGCGGCCGTGCTGCAGGAACGGCGCAAGGGCTATCAGGCGGCCGACTGGTATATCGGTCTCGCCGCCGCGCGCGCCGAGATCGAGGATGAATTGGAACGGTTCAAGCGCTGCGCGCCGGCCAGCGCGATGGTCGATATCGCGCGGCTGGAGCGGATGCTCGCCGACTGGCCCAAGGATGGCTGGCAGCGGCCCGAGGTGATGCAGAGCTACCGCCTCGCTATGCTGCGCGGGATTTCGGCGGGACATTTCCTGCGCAAGGCGTCGCGGTCCAACTGATGGCGGCGCGGACCTGGCTGACCCTGTCGTGGCGCGATCGGGCGCTGCTGGCGGAAGCGATGGCGCTGGTCGCGTCGGCCTCGCTCGCGGTCGCGATCCTGCCTTTCAAGAGGGTCGCCGCGATCGCCGCCGGAGCGCCGGGAAAAGACGACGCGCCGCCGCGCTCGGTCAGGCGCATCCGCTGGGCGGTCGATGCCGCCGCGCGGCGCTCGCCGTGGCGGGCCTTGTGCATCGAGCAGGGGCTGGCGGCGCAGGCGATGCTGCGGCGGCGGGGCTACAAAGCCGCGTTGCATTATGGGGTCAAGCGCGACGCGGAGGGCGAGTTAGCCGCCCATGTCTGGGTGCGATCGGGGCCGCTCGACGTGGTCGGTTGCGAGAATGCCGACGATTACCGGCTGTTGGCGGTGTTCGGCGCCGAATCCTGATCCCGGCGCCTGGCGCGGCGCGCCCAGGCCCAGGCCGGAATGCGGCCCAAAGTGTAAGGCAGGCTGAGCCAGGCCGGCAGCGCCAGGTGCCCGGGCGTGTAGGGGAAGAGCAACTTGTGCAGCAGCTCGGCGCGCTTGAAGCGCCAGCGCGGGCTGAGCAGGAAATGCGACGCGAAATAGCGCAACGCCTCGCCCGGCCGGTCGCCGAATTCGCGGGTCCCGTCGGCCGCGCTCGCCAGCGCCCACAAGGCGGTCCGCTCGAGCCGGCGCGTCGCCCCATCTGCCGGCGGCGCGAACCGGGTTCCGAACAGGCCTGCGCAGAGCGAAAGCGCGACGGCGGAGCAGCGGCCGGCGCCGAGCGCGACCGCGGCGCGATGAAGCCGCCCGATCTCGGCTTCATCGTCTCCGGCGAAGGCGGCGACGTCGGCCAACCATTTAAGCCGCGACCAGGCGTGCGCGGTGCCGTGAACGCACAGATAGGCGTAGAGCGCGTCGCGGCCGAGGGTGGGAAGCGCGACCCCTTCGGCGATCCGCACCTGCTGGACCGGCGAGCCGAGGCCCGCGCCCAGCAGATGCGGATTGTCGACCAAAGCGGTATGGAGCTCGACATGCACACCGCGCGCGTGATGCGCCCACAGGCTCTCCTTAGAGCGCGCCGCCCACCTGCGGAAATGCAGCTCGGGCAGATCGGGCCGCGGCAGCACCCGCGCATAACCGAGCCCGGCCAGAGCGCGGCAGGCCGCTCCGAGATCGTCCGGCGCGACCAGCATGTCGATATCCCACGCATTCTTGAGCGCGAGCGATCCGTAGGCGAGCATCGCCAGGGTGGTGCCCTTGACGAACAGCACCGGCACGCCCGCATCGCCGAGCGTGCGCAGCAGCCGCGCTTCCTCGGCGGCGTTGGCGAGATTGCGGCGCAGCAAAAACGCCGCGCGCGCCGCGAGGGCCGCGGCCGCCGGCGCGGGCATCGCCACCCCGGCGGCGCGCAGGCCGTCATGCGCGAGACCCTCGACCCGGTGGCGGCGAACCGCGACCAGGAACGCGTCCCAGTCGATCGGCGCGGAGGCGGCGCTCAGGATCGCGGCTTCGCGCGCGGGCGAAGACGGCCGGATGCAGCAAGCGGCGACGAGCCGGAATTCGGCGGACTGTTTCACAACGCCGCTTCGTAGCGCCGCGCGGCGGGTTTGTCGCCGGGCCGGCGTCAGGCCGAAGCGCGGATCAGTTGCGCGACGGGAATACGCCTTGCAACGCGATACAGAAATTGAGCGTGTTGTAGGGCTGCTGATTGCTGTGCGCCTGGCTGCCGCCGGCATTGCCGATCGCGGCGGGGAGCAGGGCCCCGTCGGGCGCGCCGGTGCCGAAGCGGTTGACCACCGCCTTAACCCCGCCCGCCTGGACCGCGAAGGCCTGCGCGAAGCTGTTGTTGGTCGGCGGAACCGCGGCCCCGGAAGTGTCCGCCTCGCCGCTATTGCCCTGCATGAAATGGATGTGGGCGGGCATCTCGCTCTGCGTCAGGGTGTGATTCTCCTCGCCCCCGGCCTCGCCCTGGGTATGGCCGTTGCCGATGTGCATCGACACCCGGCCGCGCATGTCGGGCAGCCCGAAAGTGGTCTGGCCGTTGCCGCCATAGGTTGTGCCGAGCAGCGAGAAGAGCGCCTGATTCTGGTTGATCGGCAAGAGCTGGCCGTTGCACTGCGCCC
>Ga0136617_10000840_pt1 | contig 26633 bp, 20 predicted proteins | sample AntDrymUQ3222106_2_FD_129672 | JGI IMG/M metagenome (GOLD analysis project Ga0136617, IMG submission 129672) | Polar desert sand microbial communities from Dry Valleys, Antarctica - metaG UQ322 (21.06) | ecosystem: Environmental > Terrestrial > Soil > Desert | place: Antarctica: Dry Valley...
AGATGGATCGCCGTGAAGTAATTGAAGTATTTCGAATGGTGGAGTCGCCTACCTGCGTCAGGAGATGCCCTGGGGGTATTGCAGTCGCTTCCGGTCGCTCAATCTCACGTCTGGTGCCCTCAGGCTAGTGGGGCGCGTCTGAAGTCTTCTTCCGGTCGGCTTGGGCCAGGATCTGGTCGGCGGTTTTGGTCCAGACGAAGGGCTTGGGGTCGTCGTTCCAGGTGTCGATCCAGGCGCGGATGTCGGTGTTGAGCTGACGGACCGAGTGGTGTGTGGCGCGCCGCAGCTTCTTGGTTGTCAGCTCTGAGAACCAGCGCTCGACGAGGTTCAGCCATGACGAGCTCGTCGGGGTGAAGTGCACCACGAAGCGCGGGTGGGCCAGCAGCCACTTCTTGACCGCCGGCGTCTTGTGGGTGGAGGCGTTGTCGATGACCAGATGCACGTCGAGTTCGGCTGGGACCTCGCGGTCGATGGTCTGCAAGAACTGCTTGAACTCGATCGCGCGATGGCGGGCGTGCAGGCGGCCGATGACCTGACCGGTGGTGATGTCCAACGCCGCGTAGAGGCTGGAGGTGCCATGGCGCTTGTAGTCATGCGTCGCGCGCTCGGGCACCCCGGGCAGCATTGGCAGGATCGGCGCGGTGCGATCCAGCGCCTGGATCTGAGACTTCTCATCGACGCAGAGCACGACCGCGCGCTCGGGCGGATCGAGGTACAGACCGACGACGTCTTTGACCTTGGCGACGAACTGCGGATCTTTGGACAGCTTCCACGTGTCCTGGCGGTGGGGCTGAAGCCCGAACGCCTTCCAGATGCGATGCACGGCCGACTGCGTCAGGCCGACCTCGGCGGCCATCGACCGCGTCGACCAATGCGTCGCCTCACGCGGCGTGGACTCAAGCGTCTTGGTCACGACCTCTTCGACCTGCGCATCGCTGATCGTCCTGGGCTGCCCGGGCCGCGGCTCATCAAGCAACCCATCCAGACGATGTTCACCAAAACGGTTGCGCCACTTGGTGACCATCGGCCGGCCCACGCCCAGCCGCTCAGCGATCTCGGTGTTCTTCAGGCCCTCCGCCGAGGCCAGCACGATCCGCGAGCGCTGCGCCAGCGCCTGCGCACTCGTCGGCCGGCGCGCCCACGCCTCAAGCTGCGCCCGCTCCTCGCCGCTCAACTCGATCTCAACAGCACGATTGGTAGCCATGACCACCATCCTGCCTCGCCGCAACCGAATTAACGCGTCAGGACACTAGGCAAAGTCAACAACCCTCAGGAACCCGGCACGCACTTGCACATCGTGCGAATGCCTTTTTTTCGCGCGCCCAAGGGTCCGGCCAGCGACGTGATGAGTCTTCCCCCGACCCCGCCGCTAGCCTCCTCCCGCAACTGCAGGATCATCTAGGAGGCGTCTTGGCAGTTCGTCTTGAGTGGAAAGGCAAGCCCCAGCAGGTCGAGCGCCTGATCCTGCCGTTCCAGACGGTCGAGACAATCAATGAGTCACGGGCAACTCGCGAGCGCGATGCCGGCTCTCTCTTGCTGAGCAAGGCGGACGCCGCAGGGCGCAACCAGCTCATCTGGGGCGATAACAAGCTAGTCCTGGGCAGCCTCCTCAAGGACTTCGCCGGGCGCGTGAACCTCGTCTACATCGATCCGCCCTTCGACACGGGGACCGATTTCACCTACCGGGTCGCGGTCGGCGATGCCACCGTCGACAAGATGCCGTCCGTCCTCGAAGAGCATGCCTACCGCGACACCTGGGGCCGCGGGCGTGAATCGTACCTGTCGATGGTCTACGAGCGCCTCGTGATGATCCATGAGTTGCTCGCCGACGATGGCTCGTTCTATCTTCACTGCGCGCCAAACGTCAGCCACTACCTGAAGCTTGTGTGCGACGAGATCTTCGGCTCGCCGAACTTTCGGAGTGAGATCGTATGGAAGCGCACCACCGCGCATAGCGATACAAAGCAAGGCCGCGCGCTGCACGGTGGCATCCACGACGTAATTCTCTTCTACACGAAGAGTGACCGTTGGATCTGGAACACTATCTACGTCCCGTACGACGAGGCATATGTCGAATCGAAGTACCGCTTTGTCGACAAAGACACCGGCCGTCGCTACCGACTTGACAACTTGACCGCCGCGAAACCCGGCGGGGATACGAGCTTCGAGTGGCACGGTCGGAGGCCCTACAAGGGCCGCTACTGGGCGTACTCCCGCGAGAAGATGGACCAGATGCTGGCCGATGGGTTGATCCGGTTCCCGGACAAGCCTGATGGAGTGCCCGAGTTCAAGCGATACCTGGATGAGATGCCGGGCGTCCCGCTCCAAGACGTATGGACGGACCTCGACCCGATCAACGCCAGAGCGATTGAGCGCATTGGTTACCCCACGCAGAAGCCGGAGGCCCTCGTCGACCGGATCGTGAAGACCTCCAGCAACGAGGGGGACCTTGTTGCGGACTTCTTCTGCGGATCTGGGACGACGCTCGTGGTAGCCGAGAAGAGTGGACGCCGGTGGCTCGGTTGCGATCTTGGCCGCTTCGCCATTCACACGGCGCGCAAGCGGCTTCTGAACGTCCCCGACTGCCGGCCGTTCGAGATCAGGAACCTCGGCGCCTACGAGCGCCAGCGGTGGCAGATCGCGTCCGGCAACGGCGCGCTGCGCGCGTACCTCGACACGATCCTCGCCTTCTACCGAGCAGAGCCCGTCGAGGGCTTCGTCCACCTGCACGGCCGCAAGGCGCACCGCATGGTCCACATCGGCGCCACCGATGCTCCGGTGACGATCGACGAGACCGAGGAGGTCATGGACGAGATGGCCGACAACGGCATCGAGGCATGCGATCTGCTGGGCTGGGAGTGGGAAATGGGGCTCCACGACACGATCACCGAGCGTGCGCGGCGGCGCGGGCTCGATGTCCGGCCGCGTCAGATCCCGCGGGAGGTGATGGAGCGGCAGGTGACGGACGCCGACGCGGTCCGGTTCTTCGAGCTCGCGTATGTCGATCTCGATATACGCCGCCAGGACCAGGAGGCGTGCGTGGTGCTCACGGACTTCGCGATCCCGAGCGAGAACCTCATCCCGCCAAAGGTTCGCGAGCGCATCCAGTCGTGGTCGGACCTCATCGACTACTGGTCGGTCGACTTCGACTTCAGCGACGAGGTCTTTCACAACCAGTGGCAGATGTATCGGACGCGCGAAGACCCGGTGCTTGCAACGCAGAGTGACTGGCACGAGTACCCGGAGCCCGGGCGTTACGTGATCGTCGTAAAAATCATCGACATCTTTGGCAACGACACCACCAAGCTGGCCGAGGTCCGCATCAAGTGAGCGCCGCAGCGGCGCCGTTGACTGCGGGGGATCCGTATGCGGTCCCGGGGCGGCGCAAGCCCAGCGAGGGCACTTACGCGGTCAACGGAGTCCGCGCGCGTGTCGACGCTTGGCGCTCTCAGGGCTATCCCGGCGCGTCGGCGACGTCGCGGCGCTTGCTGGCGTTCTGGTTCGCCGATGAGCATCGCTTCGACGATGGTCGCCCTTTTCGCTTCTACTTCTGCCAGCGCGAGGCGGTCGAGACCTTCATCTACCTGACCGAGATCGAGCCGGTCCGCGGCCTGAAGGACCTCCTCGAGTTCGCCGAGCACGGGATGACGATCCAGCCAGGCGAGCCCAAGCGCCAGCGCCTGGCGGTGAAGATGGCAACGGGCTCTGGCAAGACGATGGCGATGAGTCTGTGCATCGCCTGGTCCTACTTTCACGCGCTCTACGAGGACGACTCGCCGATGACCACCTCGTTCCTGGTTGTCGCACCGAACCTCATCGTGTTCGAACGCCTCAAGACCGATTTCGGCGACGCCGCGACGTTCCGACGTGACCCGCTCGTCCCGCCGGAGTGGTCACACGACTTCGACCTCACCGTGCTCCTGCAAGACGACGCGGCTCCGGTGACGGCTCGCGGCGTGCTCTATCTCACCAACGTCCAGCGCCTCTACGAGCCGCACGCCGCCAGCAAGACGAAGACCGCGCCCAACGCCGTGGAGGCGATGCTCGGGCCCCGCGTGAACCGCGACGTCATCGGGTCCGCGGCCGAGCAGCTCTTTGACCGGATCGCCGCTCGCCAGCGAGTCATGGTCGTCAACGACGAAGCCCATCACGTCCACGACGAAAAGCTCAAGTGGAATCAGACGATTGAGCGGCTTCACGACGAGCTGCGCCGCACCACGCTGGAGGATCCCGGCGCCGGCGTCGTCTCGCAGCTCGACTACTCGGCGACACCGAAGTACGAGAAGGGCGGCGTTTTCCGCCACGTCGTTGTCGACTACCCGCTCGCCCAAGCCGTGGCCGACGGGATTGTCAAGACGCCCGTCATCGGAGAGGTCACCGGCGCCAAGGTCGAGCTTGGCGATACCGCCGTTCAACGCAACCGTCAATGGCTCGACGTCGCTGTCGGGCGCTGGCGAGCGTTCCACGAGGCGTTGTCGCCTGCTGGCAAGCGCCCGGTGCTGTTCGTGATGTGTGAGAACACACTCGCCGCCGATGAAGCCGGCGATTACTTGCGCCAGCTGCCCGACTTCGCGGGCGACCAGCTGCTGGTCATCCACACTAATCGCTCTGGTGAGATCACCAAGGACGACCTCGACCTCGCCCGCCGCGCCGCACGCGAGGTCGACGAGCCTGACAGCCGCATCCGCTGCATCGTCAGCGTCCTCATGCTCCGTGAGGGCTGGGACGTCCGCAACGTCTGCGTGATCGTCACCCTCCGCCCGCTCAGCGCAGCGAATCGCATCCTTCCCGAGCAGGCGCTCGGCCGCGGCCTGCGCCGCATGACCCCACCTGGCTCGGGTTTTGATGAGCGCGTGGTCGTGATTGAGCACGAGGCGTTCCGCAACCTCTGGAGCGCCGAACTCGATGGCGGTCTGATCGTCGAGAAGGAGGACGCCGACAAGATTGAGCCGGGCGCGGTGACGATCTTTCCCGACGAGACTAAGCGCCGCTTTGACATCGTCATCCCCCAACTCACCCGTGCTCTATCGCGTTCCGACAGCGCGCTGGGCCAGCTGCACCCGGGCGATGTGCCGGACCCCAAGTTGCAGCTGGTGGTGCCCGAGGTCCAGCCGGACGAGTACGTCAAGTACCGCGGCGTGCATCTGATCGACAAGGGCGTCATCGAGGAATACGAGTTCCACGTCCCATACGCCGAGGACCCCTCAGGCGTGATCACCTACTACACGCGCAGCGTCGCCAAGGCCGGCGGTGTCGACCGGCTCTCCGGCGCCTTCGCGACGCTCGCTCCGATGGTGCGTGACTACCTCGAGCAGCGCGTCTTCGAGCGCCCGGTAGAGCTCGAGGACAAGGTCATCCTGCGCCGGCTGGCCGAGAACGACGCACAGGCGCTAGTGGTCGGCGCCTTCCGAACGGCGATTCGTGCACTGGCCATCACCGAGCGCGAGCCGACGATCGAGGAGAATGCGCTACGGGTCTCGGACACGCCACCGTTCCCCTGGTCGCGCAAGACGGTCGAAGGCGAGCGCACGGTGTTTAACCTCACGCCCGTCGACAGCACGCTCGAAGCGAGGTTCGCGCAGTTTCTGGATCGAGCGACCGACGTGACCGCGTGGGCGAAGCTCACGATGAACAGCCGCTTCGCCCTGGAGTACATCTCTAAGTCCGGTGCGCTGCGTTACTACTACCCCGACTTCGTCCTTCGGCTCACCGACGACACCTGCCTGATCGTCGAGACCAAAGGCCAGGAGGACCTCGACGTGGCGCTGAAGGATCGCCGCGCCCGTCGTTGGTGCAATGATGCCGCACGCCTCGCCGGACGCGACTGGGCCTACGAGAAGGTGCCGCAGAAACTCTTCGACACCTTCAACGGCGACAGCGTGGAGGGCCTACGCCGGTTCTTGGATGCGAGCGGAGTGGGTAGCGGGTAGGGAGTAGCCACCGGGGCGAATCTTGGGCCGTCTGGCTCTATCGTCAACATGGACTCCTCGTGGCACGCTCGATGACTTCAGACCAAGGCACACAGATCGACCTCGCCGCCTGGGCCCACGAGCTCGACGAAGAGCGAGCGCGCCTAGAGAAGGCAAACGAGCGCCGAGCCGCGCGCCGCGGCTATCTCGTCTTCGCCACCGACCCCGACCGCGGCCCCGACGAGGCCGGGTATCGCGAAGTCTTCGCGACCGAGGCCAAGACGCCAGGAGAGGCAACCGCCAAGGTCCGCCCGCTCGTCGCCGGCCGCCGGCTACGGACCTACCTTGCAACCGGGACCTACCGTGAAGAGCTCGCCGAGGCTCGCTGGGTCGCGTAGCTGTACGGACGTCCCTGGGCCGTATTTGGGCCGCATCAGCTAGAACCGCCAGTCCGCCCAGTCCGAAAAGTCCTGCAAATCACCACCACGCCCTAACGGCCACTTCCCGCAAATAGCGGGAAAGCGCTCGATGGTAAGGAAGGGGTCGCCGGTTCGAGTCCGGCAGAGGGCTCTCCACCGAACGCCGCGCTACCGCGCGGCGTTTACGCTTTCTGGGGGCGCTTTGGGAAGTGTTCACGCGTTCGCCGTGGGGGCGTCCTGGGGGCACGCGAGCCACGCGTAGGCCACAGATGTCGCGGTCCACCACCTCGCGCGCGTCGCCGCAAGAACGAGAAAGACCGGGATCACAGCCCGGTCTTTCGCTGGCGGCTTGGAAGCCACTCCGGCTCCGCGAGGAGCCCACATAGATGCGTTGCCGAACTGTACCCGCTCTGCGGACGGATCCTCAACCCCTGATTCGGGGGCGGGTCCTGCTGCGCCTGAAGGCGCCCGCACCGTCTTGCGGCCGGTTCGGTCAGCTGCGCCGCGAGCGTCTGCTCGCCGGCGTTGGCCCCTGCGCGCGACGCGTGCGCTCGGGCGCTGGCGGTGCCGCTGCAGCACCTCTCCTCATGTCGTCGCGCTGGTGCGCGTCGGCGTTGGTATCGGCCGGCGCGCGAGCCGCTTCCGCCCGAGCCTGGACGCCTCATCGTGTGCGCGCTGCTCTCGCGCGCCCGGCGGGTGCGTGGTTGCAGCACGCCAGGTGACGATCGCCTGGAGACGCGCGTCTATGCGGTCAAGCGGTACCTGTTTCGCCTCGGACACTCCGCACGGTCAGGACGCTTCGCGTGCTCGATCGAGCAACTTGTGATCGGGTTGGCGCCGGTGATGGGCTGGGGCGCGGTCCCGACCGGCGGATCCGAGCGGGCGCGGTTCGTGCGTGCGCATCGCAAGAGCGTGCAGCGTTGGCTCGACGATCTGCAGGCCGCTGGCGTCGTCGCGCATGAGCCCGAGCGTGACCAGCGTGGCTGGTGGTGGCGTACCCAGATCGTGCTGCTCACGGCGCCGGCGCCGAGTGCCGAGGAGCTGCGTGTTGCCCAGGGTCGCGCGCAGGGCTGGCGCGCCCGCGAGCGCGCGCGCCGAGGCCAGCACCGGCGCGCGTGCGCATTGGCGACGATCCGCTCGCGCGCGTCGCAGCCGCGCCGAGGCACGCGATCGCGGCTGGCGCGCGCCCGGGCCAGGGCGGCGCATGATGCGCGGCGCCGTGCCCTGGTGGAGGCGCAGATCGAAACCGGCCGCGCAGTTGCGCATGCTTGCGGAGTTCTGACGCATCCCTTCGGGGCGCCTCCTACGTCGGCGGACGCCAAGCAGTGCTCGAAGTGTCAAGCGAGGGCGCAGACGCCGCAAGACTGGGCCCCGGCCGCTGCGCGCTCAGCTCAAACGCTGAAGATGACTCCTACGTTCGCAGCTGGGACGGGCGCGCACGTGCGAGCGGCCGGCGGCGGGGCGCTGGCGGCGGCGCCGCCGGGGCCGGAACAGCGCAGTGAGGAGATCGGGCGCATACCGCCCGAGGAGTTCGACGCTCTGGTGTTGCGCCGCGTCGCCGAGCGAGAACGTCAGTTCGCTGTCCGGGCCGCGCTCCGGCGCGAGCACGTCCTACGGCGAAGTCACGAGGTGATTTCCTGGCCGCGAGGACGAACCTGCCCCTTCGGTCGCCTCGCAGAGGCGTGGGCGACGCACCGTCACGGCGCTACCGCCGTGGCCGAGCGCGGCGCGTCGGCTGCGGGCCCCCGCTCGCCGGAACTGGCCGGCCGCGCGGCGCACGCGATCGCGCGCTACGAGCGCTTCGCCGACCAGCGCCCGCCCGGCTGGCCGCAAACCGGGCCGGCCGCGCTGTGCGCGCTGGCCAGTCAGCGGCGCGCCGCGGTCCTCGCCGGCGACATCGCACGGCTGCGGGCGCTCGCCCGAGGGATGCGCGCCAGCGCGCTCCTCGGCAGCGCCGAACGTCTCGAGCGCGCAGCGACCCGAGCGCACCGCCGCCAGCGATCGGAGGAGCGTGGCGTGCCGTTCCGGACAGGGCGACCGCGATGGGAAACCGCTGAGCAGCGCCGCTCCCGCGTCCGCGATGAACTACTGCTCGCCGGCGGCGATCCAGCAGCCTGGCCGAACGCCGCGCTGGCGGCCGCAGCGCTCGCGCACCGCGCGCCCGGCGGCACAGACCCCGAGGTGCTCGGCGCCGACCCACACGCCGAGCTCGACGGCGTCGGCGCCCGCGCCGCCCGCTACCGCGCCGAAGAGCGTGCCGGCCGCTGGGCGCTCCCCGCTATTGCACTCGGTGCCCGGCTCACGTAGGGAGCAACGAGGGCGGGTTCAAGCCGCAGGCCAGAACGGATAGCGCGCGAGTCCGGCCTCGCGCGCGATCGCCTTCGAGTCGAGAGGCTGCGTGTCGCGGATCGCATCAATGGCCGCGCTGAGGCACAGCACGTTGCTCTCGACGTACTCCTGCCCATAGAACGGCAGCAGCATGGCGCCAGCCGCAAGCACGACTCCCGAGGTCGTGCTACTCGCCCATTCGACGGCCTTCGCCTGATCCAGGAGTGCGTAACGCGCGCCGCGGGCCATGTGACGGGTCGGCCCGTAGAACGATTCCAACATCGACGACCGCCGTCCGTGGGCGGCTCGGCTCAGGTCGTCGTAAACACTCTTGTCCGCGGCGCTCAAGCTCTCCACGCCAAGGTGCTTGAACGCCTCCGCCTCCTTCTCTCGGTCTTGAAGAGGCAGCGTCATCCCGCGACGGCCGGCTTGCGGCTTGACGTAGGCCTGGCCGTCGGCAAGCCATTGGCGTGCGAGCTTCTCGGCCGGTTGTCCGTCAGCTGCCATGGCCTTCACGAGGTTCGCCATCTCCTTGACCGTCCGATCGAGCGGCCGGCCTTCGACCGCCATGCCGTGCTCCGCGAGTAGAAGAACGGCTCGCTGCTGGCCGACGCAACGACCCAGGAGCAGCCAGAGCGCGGCGGCTCGCGTCCGTGCGGTCGGGTCGATGCTGAGCGTGTCGATCAGCCGGTCGAGTTCTCCGTCGATGACGTCGAGCACCTGTCGACCGGCCGAGACGTGCGCCGCGATCCTCGGTCGAACGACCGATTCAAGCGCCGCGTCGATCTCCCGCCCGCTTTCACGCGCGTTCCGCTCCTCCGCGCGCAACGGACGCCGCCCAAGCAGTGGGTCGAGATCGTCGGACGTCACGCTCGGAGCGTCCCAGGCGGTGCGGATGTGCCAGGCAACCCGCACGAAGCCGGTGTCGTGTTGGGTCGGGCACCCAGATAGCGTTCCGCGTGATGGCTCTCGGCGACTGTTCCTTCTGTGGCCTGCCGGTTCGGGACGCGTCCGTGACGACCTGGTCGTCGGCTGAGACGACCTACGTCCCGTTCATCGAAGACCTCCGGGCGAGCAGCGGCAGCCACGCCCATCCGTCGTGCTTCGTCGCCCAACACGGTCTCGAGCGCTTCCTCGACGTCTTGCATGTCCACGATGCCCGACAGCGGCGAGAAGTCGCGGCGCTGGTCGAGCGCGTCGACGATCGCCGGGATCAGCGGTAGCGCTAGTGTCCCGTCTACGACGAGCGGGCGCGGGTTGAGGTTCGTTGGGAGCTCACGCGCCCAGTGGACTCGTCGCAGCGGCAGTGAGCTGCACCGGGGTCGCGCGGGCCGTGGATCGCGCAGCTATCGTTGCTCCGCTTCGTGGCAAACCGTCGCGCTCTGGGGAGAGGCAGTTCGACATGGCCGTCATCCAACTCAAAGATCGGATGGAGGCCTACTCCCGTGCCTACGCCTACGCGATTGCCGCGACCGCCGGCGTCGCGATTGGCAGCATCGACCCGGACATCAACGGGCTCGACGTCCACTTCCTCTCCCCGGACGATGGCGACGACGCCGGCGACTGTTCCCACGTCCAGCTCAAGAGCACCGCGGACGTGTTGCCGATCGCCGAGGACGGGGCGAAGCGCTACAAGCTGCGCCACAGGGATTACGACCGGCTACGGAAGCTCACGAAGATTCCCCGGCTTCTTGTCGTCCTTGAGGTCCCGGCGGACGCGGATAAATGGCTCGATTGCAGCGACGACGTGCTCGTGATGAAGGCGTCCGCCCGGTGGGTAAGTCTCCGTGGTGCCGACGCCACCACATACGCTCCGAGCAGCAAGATCCCCGTCGATCTCCCGGCGGGGAACCTCTTCTCCCCCGCCGCGCTCCGGGTGAACATGGGCTCCCTCGACGACAAATGAGCTCGTACGCCTCCACACCCGAACGTCCGACGCCCGCCCAGATCGCGGCCTATCTTCGGGCCCGCGGATGGACAGCCGTCGACCGTCGCGCATCGAGCGTGAAGTGGATGCTTTCCGCAGCCGAGCGCGACCGTTCCGTGGTCGTGGTAAGCGACCAGGACGATCCGGACTACGAGGACTTCCTCCTGGTCCTCCTCGCCCGCCTCTGCGACATCGAGCGCCGCGACACCGTGTCGATCCTCAACGACATCCTCCTCGCTGGCAGGGACACACTCGTGCTTCGTGTCGCCGCGCCCGCCGTCACGGCCGGCGAGGTGCCCATCTCCTACGGCACCGAGTTGTTTGGTGGCGTCCGAGACCTCCTGGTGGCCAGCGGGCGTTCCCTCGGCGACACGCGAGCCAACTTCGCAGGGCCTACGCCCGAGTCGGTCATGGAACTGCTCGACCGCATGACGTTCGGTGAAACGAAGCGCGGCAGCTACGTCATCACCGTGCGCACACCAGTCGATCAGCAGCTCGCCCTGAGCGACGCGCCAGCGATGCTCGCCCTCGAACGTCGTACGATCGCGCGCACCATGGAGGCCGTCGCTGCCGCCCAGGCCGCAGGTGATCATCTGGACGACGAGGAAACCCTCGACGAGTCGATCGAGCACGGCCTGAGCGCGCAACTCTGCAACGCGCTCACTCGAATCGACCCGGCGACGACGGGCGTCACCGTCGAGCTCGCCGCGGAGTGGGCCGAGGGGTTGCCCAGCCCAGCGGCCCACGTCCCGCGCACCGTCGCTTTGCACAGCGCCGACTTCGCTCATCTCCGCTACCTCGGGGAGGCGCTGGGCAAGCTCCTGCCTGAGGACGATTTCCACCTCGACGGATGGATCAAGGAGATCAAGTACGACGCCCTCTGGGAGTCGCGTGGCACCGTGACGGTTGAGGGCCGCCTTCGAGGCCGGCGGCGCGACATCCGGCTCGAACTCGAAGGCCCGGCGTTCAGCGAGGCACACCGGCTGGCCGGCCACGGGCACGTGATCGCCGTTGGCACTCTTGAGAAGGCGGGACGGGCGTGGGTCCTCACGAACCCGCGTAACCTTCGTTTCAGCGAAGGCGTGCCACCGAGGGACGAGTAGCCACCGAGAACTGACACGGCCGGCGTACGAAACTCGAGCCGCAGTGCCCGTGACCGGGCCGGGGTGGTGCGGGCCAAGTGTGTGTACGCGCTCGAGGTCGGGAGGGGCGCTCGCGCTTGGCCACACGGCGCGCTCGGGCTTGGCAGCACCCATGGCCGGGCCGGGCCGGGCCGGGCCGGGTCGGGGCGCGCCGGGATGCGGACCGGACCCCTCCCAGGTTGGCACGCTGGCGCGTGCAGTGGGGGAGGGGACCGGTCCCGCACCCGGCGGGGCCATGAGCCCTCATGAAGGAGGACCCACGTGTCCACTCCCACCACTGCGCGTCGTGCGCAGGAGATCGCGCTGGAGCAGATCGAGGTCGGCGGCAACGTGCGTGCGCTCGACGCCGAGCACGTCAGCGCGCTGGCCGGGTCGATGGCCGTGCGCGGGCTGATCGTTCCCGTTGCCGTCCGCTCGCTTGACGGGGATCGTTTCGCGCTGGTCGCCGGTGAGCACCGCCTCGCCGCCGCCCGCGAGCTCGGCTGGACCTCGATCGCCGCGATGATCAGCGACGACAGCGAGGGCACCAGCGGCGATCAGGGCGCAGAGAACGTGCTGCGCAAGACGCTCACCCCGCTGGAGGAGGCCCGCGCCGTCGAGAAGATGCTCGCCGACGGCTACAGTGTCGACGGTGCCGCGACCGTGCTGGGCTGGCACAAGCGCCGCGTGACCGCGCGCCAGCGGATCCTCGAGCTGCCCGAGAGCGCGCAGGCGCTCGTGGGCAGCGGCGAGATCCCGGTCGCCGGGATCGACGCGCTGCTGGCGATCCAGGCGGTCTCGCCGAAGCTGGCGGCGCTGGCGGCCGAGGTGATCGCCGAGGCCTCGGCGGACGGCAACCCGCCCGGCGCGCAGCTGGCGCGCGACCCGGGCTGGCTGGTACGGCAGGTGCTCTCGCACCGGCCCGGCGAGCTGTTCGCCGCGCTGGCCGGCGGCACGCTGTACGAGGACCAGATCGCCGAGCTGAAGCTGGGCAAGAAGACGGCCACGCTCTACGCGGAGGCAAAGACGCTGCACGGCCAGCTCGACCGCTACGCCTATGGGCCGCCGCCGGTGCGTATCGGCGAGGCCGAGCTCGACCAGGCGCGCGCCGCGGGCGTGCTGCTCGAGCTCGACCGCACGCAGGTGATCCTCGACCGCGACGTCTACCGCGAGCTGGTCAAGGCCGCTGTGGCGCGCACCGTCGATGACCTGCGCACCTGCGCGACCGAGCGCGCCAGCGAGCAGCGCGAGCGCAAGACCGCCAGCCGGCGGGAGCGCACGCCGCGCGAGGATGCCGACACCGAGCACCGGGCCCAGGCGCGGGAGTTCACCCGCCGCGCGCACAACGTCAACCTCGACCTCGGCGCCGCGCTGCTCGACGGGCTCGCCACCGTCGACCCGGACAACATGGACGTGGCGCGCTTCTTCGTCCTATGCGGACATCCGCATAGGGCGAACTATGCCGAGCGCGTGACTATGCCGACACGGTCGCGTGCGGCCGCGTGGAGGCGGGCGAGGAAGATGGATTGCTCGCCTCCCGGCCGGCTGGAGGGGTCGGCATAGTTCCAGCCCGACTAGCCACTTCTGAGGGTCACAGCACTCCTGCTTCGCAAGATGCCGCGGGTGTCCATCATGTGTCGCATTCTGCCAAGACGCGTCGCCGGCCCCCGCGTGACACCGCATAGATTCGAGCTCATGGCCATTCAACACGTGACAAGCAACCTGGTCACCACCAAGGACCTCGCACCCGAGTTATCGGGACACCACGGGCTCTCGGACGGATCAGCGTGGTCGTGAGACCGCGCAGTCGCTCGGCCATCTCCACGGCCATCCGCGCGAACATGCGCGCGCTTCGCCGCAGGCGGAGGAGCCGGTCGTCCGCCTCGGCCGCCACGATGGCCAACAGGCAGTCGATGAGCCGATCACCCGAGACCGTCGAGACGGCGCCACGCGCAAATGAAGTTCGGGCACCTACTTAGGGATTCGACGAAGCGTCAGTCGGCCTGGCCACATCCCTGGGTTCGTTCGGTGCACCGGCCTACGCTGAGTCGGCGAGCGAGGCGCCGCGGCGGGCACGTAGCGGCGGTCGAGTCGCTCGCGGCAACCTGACTCGCCCTGTGAGGCAGACTAGGACGCGCCGCTCAGCGTTTCGAGCCGCACGGCGTCGGCGTCGCGCCGCTGCCCGGGATCGTAGCGTCGATGTGGAACTCCGCACGGTCGCCGTACAGGTCGCGCGCGACCTCGAAGCAGCGACCCTCGGAGTCGAACGTACGGCGCGTGAGCAGCATCCCGGAGCTGCCCGGGGCAACCTCGAGCTGCGTCGCCGCCTTGTCGTTGATGACCATCGACTCGATGGTCGCCGCGGCGCGCGCTGGCACTATGCCGGAGCGCTCGCGTAACAGTGCCCACAGCGATCCGTCGAGGGGGCCGTTGAGTAGGTCGGGGCAGAGCCGCTCGGGGAAGTAGGTCGTCTCAATTGCGAGGGGCTGACCGTCGGCGCGCCGGACGCGCTGCAGCGCGTGGACGCGCTCGCCCGCTCGTAGCCCCAACCCGTCGCGGACTGACGCGGACGGCTCCTGGGTCTCGGCCCAGACGACCTCGGCGCCCGGCTGGCGGCCGATACGCACGATCTCATCGGTGAAACTGCCGATGCGCAGGGGAATCCGCGGGTCGGCGACGAACGTGCCATGCGGCACGCGCCGGTATACGTAGCCCTCGCGTGCAAGCTGATTGACCCCCTGACGGGCGGTCATGCGGCTTACGCCGAATGTGCGGCCCAGCTCGCGCTCAGACGGGACGAGGCCTTGGCGCGGCAGCTCGCCGCGCTCGATCCGCGCGCGCAGCTCAGCGGCAATCGCCAGGTAGGCCGGCTGGGGCTTGGGTCCAGGGGAGGCGGGCAAGTATCCGCGAGGCTACCTAAGGCTCCGCGTGGGGCGGCGGCGATCCGCTGGGGGGAAGGGAAAGCGAGGGGAAGCTACCTCCTGATCCGGTGAGGGACTGGGCTGGGGCAGCGGCCGGCGAAGGATCATCCGTGTCGGCACGACCTATTGGATCGATCGGAGGTCTTGCTCGATGGTGACTGGAGAGACGCGGTCAGTTCGACCGTCTCCGCCGCGGGCCTTGACAACTGCGGTGATGGTCTATACCGTATGGTCTATACCATCTGGTCGCCCTTCAGGAGGTCGGTGCTGATGTCATGGCACTGCCTCGGCGCAGTCAGCGCGAGAAGGAGCCAGCACGTTCGTTGGGGGGAGATAGCGTCCATCTGCTAACGGGATACACCGGTCGTCTGAGCTACGTGCCCGGAGAGACCGTGGAGGTCCGGATGAGCACGGACGCCCCCGACATCACTGTCGATGTCGTCCGGCTCATGCACGGAGACGTCAACCCGGCCGGACCGGGCTTCCAGACAGACGATGTGCCTAGTGTTTCGGCCCAACACGTCCCTGGCCGTCTGCAGTTCATCGAGACGGGCTCCTACATGCGTGCGAGCGCGCCGCTGAGCGACACGTCGGGTCGTTTGGAGTTGGAGGCGACGGTCTGGCCGACCACGCCGCGAGCCGAGCGCACCCAAGGCGTCCTGTCGGTCATCGACATCGCGGGCAGACTCGTCGTCGCGCTCGGGCTCGACCACGCCGGGATTCCGGTGATCGTCACGCCGGGCGGGACGGCCGCCGCTGCCGGCTGGCCGCTGCTCGAGCGGCGCTGGTACCGGTTGACAGCGAGCATCGATGCCGATGGCTGCGCGCTGACCGTCTCCGCGCTCGATCCGCTTCCGGGCGATCAAGATGGGACCGCGACTGTGGGTCATGGCGTACCCCTGCAGCACTCCTCGGACGTGCTCGTGGCGGCGCTCACTGGTCCCAGTGGGACGCCGCGGCGGGTTTCGGGCCTGTATAACGGCAAGGTCGAAGCTCCCACGGTCCGTCGCGGCGGCGAGGTCCTGGCGCGCTGGGCCTTTGAGGCGCCGAGCGATCACGCGACCGCCGTCGACAGCTCCGGTCGCGACCATCACGGCGAGCTGATCAACACTCCGGCCCGCGCGATGACCGGCCATCGCTGGAACGGCGACGTAGACGACTTCCACACCGCGCCCGAGCAGTACGCCGCGATCCATTTCCACGACGACGACCTCACCGATGCTGGCTGGGAAGTCGACGCTGAGCTCCAACTCCCCGACGACCTGGACAGTGGCATCTACGCCATCCGACTGCGCCGCAGGGCCGGCGGCGTGCCCGCTGAGCTCCCTGCGCCCGAAGTGGACCACATCCCGTTCGCAGTGCGACCGGCCCCTGACGCAACGCGCAACCGCCTCGCGTTTCTCGTTCCCACCTTTACCTACGTCGCCTACGCCAACGAGCGGCTGCTGCATCGTCTCGACTACGAGGCGGCTGGCATCACCGATCACGCCATCGAGCCCGGCTTCCACGACCGGCTCCTAGCGGACCACCCGGAGTTCGGTTCAAGCCTCTACGACCACCACAGCGACGGCTCCGGGGTCTGCTACTCGAGCCACCTGCGACCGGTCCCCAACCTGCGCCCCGACTACCGAATGTGGCTGCAGAACGCCCCCCGACACCTCAGCGCCGACCTCTACCTCATCGCGTTCCTCGAGCACCTCGGGACCCACTACGACGTCCTCACCGATCATGACCTCAACGCAGACGGCGCGTCCGCCCTCGACGGCTACCAGGTCGTGCTGACCGGATCACATCCGGAGTACCACAGCGCGCGAATGCTGGACGCCATCCAGGACCACGTCGATGCCGGCGGTAGCCTGATGTACCTAGGCGGGAACGGCTTCTACTGGGTCACCTCGGCCGATCCGCAACGGCCGCACATCCTCGAGGTGCGGCGCTCGTCCGGCGTCCGCACGTGGGAGGTCGAACCGGGAGAGCACCACCATTCCACCAGCGGCGAGCGCGGAGGCCTCTGGCGCTGGCGCGGACGATCGCCGAACAAGCTCGTCGGAATCGGCATGTGCAGCCAGGGATGGGATGAGAGCGCGCCTCCGTTCATTCGCACGGAGCTGTCCTACGACCCCCATTACGCCTGGGTCTTCGACGGCATACCCGAGCGTGAACTGGGTGACTTCGGACTGATCATGAACGGCGCCAGTGGCGACGAACTCGACCGGTTCGACGTCGCGCTTGGCAGTCCTCCGAATACCGCCGTGCTGGCGACCTCCGCCCAGCACAGCAACTATTACCAACTCGCCGTCGAGGACGTCCTCATGCTCGTGCCCGGCCTCGGCGGCGCCGACAGCGACCAGGTGCGGTCCGACATGGTGCTCGTCGAGCACGCCGGTGGCGGAGCGGTGTTCTCAGTCGGGTCGATCTGCTTCACCGGCTGCCTGCCCTGCAACCGCTTCGACAACAACATCGCGCGCCTCACCCACAACGTGCTCAGCAATTTCCTCGACCGCGCCCCGAAGTCGTCCTGACGCCCCCTGACGTCACCCTAGGAAAAGGAGACCAACGTGCCCCACCTCACAACGCGTCACACGGCCACGCGCCTAGCGGCAGCATCTACCGCGCTCGCGCTTCTCCTCAGCGCATGTGGCGTGAAGGAAGACAAGGCGGGCAGCTCCGCGTCCTCCTCGTGCAAGCGAAAGAAGGAAAAGGTGATCGGGTTCGACTACCCCCTGACCTCGCTCGCCGTGTACGGCGACCTCAAACGCTTCGCCGAGGAGAGGGCCAAGGAGCGCGGATACAAGCTGCGCTACACCGCCGACAACGAGAACTTGGAGAAACAGAATCAGAACGTGCAGACCTGGGTGACCCAGCAGCTCCCCGCGATCGTCTCCTACCCGCTTGAGCCGGCCTCGATGGAGCCGCTGGCCAAAGAGGCCCGGTCGAACTGCACCGTCTTCGTCTCCTATGCCTCGCCGCTCAAGAACCAGGACGCCTCCATCCTGTTCAGTGGCGTGGAGAGTGGCAAGGCCCTCGGCAAGACCGCTGCGGCATGGGCGGCCAAGCACAAGGGTCCGATCAAGGTTCTGAACCTCACCAACCGCGACCTGGCCGTCGGCGCGCAGCGTGACGACGGCCTCAAGGCCACCTTCCCGGGCAATCTGAAGAACGTCGAGGTCGTCTCGAGCCAGAAGGCGGGCACCCGCGAGAACGGCGAACAGATCACCCGCACCGTCCTGCAGGCCCATCCCGACCTCAACATGGTGCTCGGCTACGACGACGACGTCGCCATCGGCGCGCAGCAGGCGTTGCTCAACGCGGGCAAGGACCCAAAGGACCCGAACATCTTCATCGGCGGCCAAGACGGCTCCAAGGAAGGTCTGACGGCCGTCAGCAAGGGCGGCATCTACCAGACGTCCGTCGCGGTGCGGATCCGGGACATCGGCCATGCCGTCACCGACGTGGCCGCCGACCTCCTCGAAGGCAAGGCGAACAAGGGCGTCAACGTGCCGCCGGTCGCGCTCACCGCCGACCATCCGAAACTCAAGGCTTACCTCGGCGACTACCGCTAGCCCGGCGGCCCGGCGCGGATCCCTCCTCCCGCGCCGGGCCACCAAGCTAAGGACAACCATGACCCTGCAAATCTCCGGCATCATCAAGTCCTACGGCGGATTCCGCGTCCTACGGGGCGTGGACATGACCGTCGAGCCCGGTGAAGTGCACGCCCTGCTCGGACCGAACGGTGCGGGCAAGTCCACGCTGATCAAGTGCGTCGCAGGGGCGGTGCACCCGGAAGCGGGCGCCATCCACATTGATGGCAACGCCGTCGGCGAACTCTCGCCATCACGCGCGTTCGAACTCGGGATCGCCGTCATCCACCAGCATCTCAGCCTGATCGACGCACTCTCGGTGACCGATAATCTGTTCCTCGGCCACGAGCTCCGGCGCGGCCCCCTGGTCAACCAATCCGCGCAGCGTCGGATCGCGCGTGATCTGCTCGACCAGTTCGGAATCGACGTACCACTCGACGCGCGCGTCGGCGACCGACCGATCGGCACCAAACAGCTCCTCGAGATCGCCAAGGCCTGGCACCACACCGACGTCAAGGTCCTAGTGCTCGACGAGCCGACCGCCTCGTTGTCGGAGGGAGAGACTCAGCGGCTCTTCGACGAGGTCGCCCGGATGAAGCAGCAGGGGACTCGGATCATCTACACGACGCACCGCCTCGGCGAGGTATTTCGCATCGCTGACCGCGTCACCGTCTTGCGCGACGGCAACGTCGCCCTCGATGAACGCGTGGAGACGCTCGACCCCGATCGACTCGTGGCCGCGATCTCCGGCGGCGGCGGGACCACCGGACGCGCCCGGACCGCGACCGCTGGCGAGGTCATCCTCGACGTCGAGGAGCTTGCCGGCCCGCGGTTCGGGCCGATCTCCCTGCAGGCCCGACGCGGGGAGATCCTGGGCCTCTACGGCGTGCTCGGCTCCGGCCGCACGTCGCTGATGGAGACGCTGGCCGGACGCTTTGAACCGACGGCCGGACAGGTGCAACTCAACGGCACCAAAGTCGCCCTAGCCAACCCGCAACGCGCGCTGCGGGCGGGCATCGCACTTGTCCCGTCAGACCGGCAGCGCCAGGCGCTGTGGGCCTCGCGATCGGCCGCAGACAACGTGTTGCTGCCGTCCTTCAGTCTCCTTGCCACCGGCGTTCTGCGCCGGCCCAGTTTGGAACGCGCGGCGTTCCAAACCACCGCTGACCAGCTCGATCTCCAACCACCTGAGGCGGAGCGCGCCGGTGGCGCGTTCTCCGGAGGGAACCAGCAGAAGCTCATCCTCGGACGCTGGTTGGCTTGCATCGACCGGCTCTCGGTGCTGTTGCTCGACGAGCCGACCCAAGGCGTCGACGTCGGAGCCCGCCAGAAGATCTATCACGTCTGCCGTGAACTGGCTGAGCGCGGCGTCGCGGTCGTCTTCGCGTCGATCGACACTGACGAAATTGTCTCCCTCGCCGACCGCGCAGTCGTCGTCGACGAGGGCCGCCCGATCGCCGAGCTAGCGGGCAAAGACATCACTGAGAAGGCCCTGCTGTCCCACGCCCACCAGTTCACCGGCGGCATCGGCTGATCTATGCACCCTCGATCCGTGGAGCCCAACTGATGCCCGACGCCGCCCCAACTACCACTACCAGAGCGCCAGCGCCGGACTCTGCGCCGGCATCCGAAGATGGGCGCGACATCGTCGGACTCGCGCTGCGCTTCGCGCTGCTAATCGGCCTGGTCGCCTTGGTCGTGTTCTTCTCGATCCGAAGCGACCTGTTCCTGACCAGCGGCAACCTCAAGAACATTGCTCTATCGAGCGCGGTGCTCCTGATCATCGCCGTCCCACTGGCCCTCCTCGTCATCATGGGCGTAGTTGATCTATCGGTCGGCTCCGTCGTTGGCCTGACCGGCGTCGTGACCGGCCTGCTGATCGTCGACCACAGCGTCCCTTGGGCACTGGCAGCGCTCCTTGGCATCGCCGTCGGCACGATCGCCGGCTTCCTGAACGGACTGCTCGTCTCATACTCCCGGCTCAGTCCGATCATCGTGACCTTGGGCTCGCTTCAGTTCTACCGTGGCCTCACCCAGTCCCTGCGCGACAACCCGCCAGCCGGCTTCGGTCACGGCATGGAACTGCTCGGGCGTGGCCTCCTCGTCGGAGTGCCGGTGTCGGTCTGGATCGCCACCACAGTCTTCGCGATCGGCGCGTTCGTGCTCTACGGAACCCCCTGGGGGCGCTACGTCTACGCACTCGGCGTCAACCAGGAGGCAGCGTTTCTCTCTGGCATCGCGACTCGCAAGCTCCCAACGATCATCTTCGCCGCCACCGGCGCCGCTGCCGGACTCGGTGGCGTGCTGTTCGCCGCACGACTGGACGCTGCACCCCCCGGGACGCTCGGTGTCGGGCTCGAACTCGACGTACTCACCGCCGTGTTGCTCGGCGGGGTCGCGTTCAGCGGAGGCCGCGGCACGATGTTCGGCGTGCTGCTGGGCGTCGTGTTCCTCGGCGTACTCCGCAACGGCATGACCCTCCTCAACGTCTCCGACCACACCCAGGCGATGGCCACCGGAGCCGCACTCGTCATCGGCGCCGGCCTCGACGAACTCAGCCAACGTTCCCAGATCCTCCGCAGCATCGTCAAACGCCGGTGAGCAACAGCCGCGCCAACCGCGGGCACGTCCCGCCCGAGAATCGGAAACGCACAGGCCGGGCAGCCGCGAGGAGAGCTTCCCGCGATCCGCGGCTCTACCTCCTCGCCATGACCGCGCTGGGCGGCATCTACCTGGCGTTCGTACTGATCCACTGCGGCCACCAGGCGCTGGCCACGCGCGAGCGGCGCGCCAACGACGCCGAACTCGACGCGCTGACCTCGGAGGGCACCCAGTGAACATCCTCGCGATCGATCAGGGCACGTCTGGCACCAAGGCACTCGTCGTCGGTCCGGACGGCGACGTGCTCGGCGAGAGCACCGTCGCGGTGGCGCCGGTGGCGCGCGCGGGCGGCGCGGTTGAGCAGGACCCCCAGCAGCTCCTGGACTCGGTGATCACCGCCGGCCGGGGCGCGTTGCTTGCAGCCGGCGAGCCGGTCGGCGCGGTCGGCATCGCCAACCAGGGCGAGACGGTGATGCGCTGGGCACCGAGAACAGGGAGGCCGTTGGGACCGGCAATTAGTTGGCAGGACCGTCGCGCCGTCGAGGTCACCCGCGAGCTAGCTGCGCACGCCGAGCGGCTGGACGCGCTCACCGGACTACCGCTCGACCCCTACTTCGCGGCGCCGAAGATGGCGTGGTTGCGTCGCCAGTCTGGCCCGGGTGGGGTCATCACGACGATCGACGCATGGATAAACTTCCAGCTCACCAGCCGCGTCGTGACTGACGCGGCGACCGCGTCGCGCACGCTACTGCTCGATCTCGACAGCACGCGGTGGTCAGAGGAAGCGTGCTCGCTGTTCGGGCTTGACCCGTCCGAGCAGCCCGAGATTGTCGATTGCGCGGGCCCGATCGGCGAGACGAGCGCGTTCGGCGGCAAGCTGCCAGTCACCGGCCTAGCCGTCGACCAGCAGGCTGCGCTATTCGCCGAATCGTGTTTTCAGCGCGGACAGGCCAAGTGCACCTACGGCACCGGCGCGTTCATTCTGGCCACGGCCGGCACCCAGGCGCCGCGCTCGAGCTCGCGGCTGGCGGCCTGTGTAGCGTGGCGCTTGGACGGCGAAACGACCTACTGCCTGGACGGGCAGATCTACACCGCGGGAGCGGCCGTCTCGTGGCTGGAGCGGCTGGGGCTGATTACGCACGCCGCCGACCTCGATCGCCTCGCGGCGGCCGAGCGAGTTGGCGGTGACGAGGCGATCTTCGTTCCGGCGCTGGCCGGGCTCGGCGCCCCGTTCTGGTCACCAGACGCCCGCGGCGCGTGGGTCGGGCTGTCGCTAGCCACCACCCGCGACGAGCTCGTCCGCGCCGTGGCCTGGGGCCTCGCCGCGCAGATCGCCGCGCTGGCCACCGCCATGCAAGACGACCTCGGTCGCCCGCTTGAGGCGCTACGCGTCGACGGTGGCCTGTCGCGCTCGAGGATGCTCATGCAGGCCCAAGCCGACCTGCTGCAAATGCCGGTGGAGCGCTACCCGATGGCTGACGCCACCGCGCTCGGCGTCGGCGCGCTCGCCCGACTGGGCTGCGGCGCCGCCGCGTCACCCTCCGAGGCCGTCGGGAGCTGGACGCCCGCCGCCGTCTTCGAGCCTCAGATACCCGCCGATGAGGCGCAAGAGCGCCTCGAACGCTTCCGCGCCGCCACGCAGGCGGTCGCCACCCTCGCCGACACCAGCCGCCAGGACACCTCATGAGCAGATCCCACGACTACGACATGGCGATCATCGGCGCGGGCGATATCGGCAGCGCGCTCGCACGTGAGCTCGCCCGCTTCGACCTCCGCCTCGCCCTGATCGACGCCGGCGACGTCGGGGCCGGCACCAGCAAGGCGAATACCGCGATCCTTCATACCGGCTACGACGCTAAGCCCAGCACAATGGAAGCAAAGCTCGTGGCGCGCGGCCACGGTCTGCTGATGACGTACGCGGACGAAGTCGGCATCCCACTGGAGCGCACCGGCGCGCTGCTGGTGGCGTGGAATGACGACCAGCTCGCGCACTATCCCGCCATCCAAGACAACGCGCGGCGCAACGGCTACGCCAAGATCCGCGAGATCAGCCGCGACGAACTCTACCGCCGTGAACCGAGCCTCGGCCACGGAGCGCTCGGCGCGCTCGAAGTGCCCGACGAGCACATCATCTGCCCCTGGACACCGCCATTGGCATGCGCCACACAGGCCGTGTTGGCCGGCACCGACCTGCGCCGGGACACACGCGTCACGGGCCTTGACCGGCTCAGAGACGGCGGCTGGCGGGTGGAGAGCACGCGCGGCGCGCTGAGCGCTCGCTGGGTGATCAACGCCGCCGGGCTGTATTCCGACGAGGTGCACCGGATGGCCGGCCGTGAAGGTTTCACCGTCACACCCCGACGGGGTGAGCTGATCGTGTTCGACAAGCTCAGCCGCCCGCTCGTCAAGCACGTGCTGCTGCCCGTCCCCACCGGAACAACCAAGGGCGTGCTCGTCGCGCCCACGGTGTTCGGCAACGTGCTGCTCGGCCCGACCGCCGTCGACATCGACGACAAGACCGAGACCAGGACCACCGCCGAAGGACTCGCCGCCCTGCGCGTCCACGGCGAGCGGATCATGCCCGAGCTGGTGTCTCACGAGGTGACCGCGACCTACACCGGGCTGCGCGCCGCGACCGAGCACCCCGATTACCAGCTCACGGTCGACGGCACCGACGGCTACGTCTGTGCGGGCGGGGTGCGCTCCACCGGCCTCACGAGCGCGCTCGCGCTGGCCGAATGGGTCCGCGACGAGCTCGACGCAGCCGGCGAGGCGCTGCGCGAACGACCTGAGGGACTCCCAGCCCTACGCATGCCAAACATCGGCGAAGCATCCCCGCGCCCCTACGCCCAGCCCGAGAAGATCGCCGCCGACCCGGCCTACGGCGACGTTGTCTGCTTCTGCGAGCGCGTGACCCGCGGCGAAATTCGCGACGCCGCACACAGCCCAATCCCGCCCACCGACCTCGACGGGCTGCGGCGACGCACCCGCACGCTGATGGGCCGATGCCAAGGCTTCTACTGCGGCGCGCACGTCGCCGGCGCCCTCGCCGAACACTCCGCCCAGACGGTCGGTGAACTGTGGGAGCGCCCGTCATGAGCACCACCACCAAACACCCCATCCCGACCGAGAACGTCGACGTCGCGATTGTCGGCGGCGGCCCTTGTGGCCTCGCCGCGGCCACCGAGCTTCGACGCGCCGGCGCCGGCACCGTCGTCGTGGTCGAACGCGAACACGAGGCCGGCGGCATTCCCCGCCACGCCCGACATCAGGGCTTCGGCCTGCGCGACCTCCGCCGCCCGATGTCCGGCTCGGACTATGCCGCTCGCTGGGCCGAGCTCGCCAGCATCGCGGGGGCCGAACTGCGGACCGACACGCAAGCCACGGGTTGGACGGAGAGCGGCGAGTTGGAGCTCACCGGCCGCTCCGGCCGCCGGCGGCTGTGCGCGCGCGCAGTGATCCTCGCCACCGGCTGCCGCGAGCGCCCGCGCACCGCACGGCTGGTGCCCGGCACGCGCCCCCAAGGTGTCATGACCACCGGCATGCTCCAACAGCTCGTCTACCTCAGGGGCGAGGCGCCCGGCCGGCAGGCGGTCGTCGTCGGCGCCGAGCACGTCAGCTTCTCCGCGCTGCTGACGCTTGAACACGCCAGCGCGAAGGCCATCGCCATGCTGACCAGCCATCCCCACCACCAGACCTTCGCCGCGGCCCGCGCGGTCTCTGCGGTGCGCTTCCGCGCCCCGCTGCTCACGCGCACCGCGGTGACCACCATCTACGGCCGGCGCCGGGTCGAAGCCGTCGAAGTCACCGACCTCGAGACCGGCCAGACCCGTGAACTGCCGTGCGACCTCGTCGTCTTCACCGCCGACTGGATCCCCGACCACGAACTGGCCGTCCTCGGCGGCATCAACCTCGACCCCGGCACGCGTGGCCCGATCGTCGACCAGGCGCTGCACACAACCCGTCCCGGCGTATTCGCCGCCGGCAACCTTCTCCACGGCGCCGAAACCGCGGACGTCGCCGCGCTTACCGGCCGCCACGTAACCGCTGGCGTCGTGCGCCACCTCCAAGGGGACCCGTGGCCCACTACCTCGGTGCACCTGCAGTGCGCAGATCCGCTGCACTGGATCGTCCCCAACGCCCTGATCGGGTCAGCAGCGACCGACGTGCAGCCCGCTCGTCAGCGGTTCCTGCTGCGCGCCCACAGAGAGCTCATCGGGCCGCGTGTCGAGCTCGCCCAGGACGGCCGACAGCTCTGGCGCGGGCGCCTGCCGCGCGTGATGCCCGGCCGCTCCGCCCGCCTCCCTACCCACTGGACCCGCCGCGTCAACCCACAGGGCGGGCCCGTCAGCGCGCGAGTCCTCACCGCCCGCCGCCGCAGCTGACGGCCGCCACTCGGCGTACAGCCCGGCATCAGAACGCCTGCAGCAGCTGGCCCTCGGGCGCTCCGTGTCACCTGACCCTCCTTTCGAGGCCGCGCATGCCGGTCAACGCACGGCCGCCCATGTGCGACTAAACCCGGCCCTGCCCCAGGGCCCACACAGCATCAAACCCAACTACATCCACGCCGACATGACCATCAAGGACCGAGCCCTCGCCCTGGTCACGCCCGCCACGGTCGCGCCCGGCCGCTACACCCCCAGCGATGACGTGCTCGCCTACCTCGACAGCCTCGGATAACTATGCCGACATCCCGCCCGCTGGCGCGCTCGGGAAGCCCGCCCACGCCCGCTCCACACGAGCCGCCCGACGATCGTGTCGGCATAGTCACGCGCTCGGCATTAGTTCGCCTACGGGCTTCTGGACCCGGAGACCGCGCACTACCTCGGTACCGGCGACCACGTCGCGCGCACGATCGCCGCGAACGGCATCCGGCTGGTGCTTGACGAGCACCGGACGACGGAGACGCCGACGCTCAAGAGCGGGCAGCCGGGCAAGACGAAGGTCAGCCACGGCGAGCCCGACGTGGCGGTCAAGTGGCTGTGGAAGTTCGTTCTATGCCGAGCCGCGGGTTATGCCGAATCGGCGCTCGGCGGGCCGCGTCTTGGCTGCTCAACCGAATGGCGATGCTGATCGCTTCGGCATAGCCGCGGCGGGTCGCGGCGTGGTTCCTTCGTCTGATCGTGTGATCTGACGAAAGGTGGCTGTGATGAGCAGGACGGGGCGGGTGCGGGTCGCGGGACCGTTGGCGCCGTTCGCCGGCGGATTCGCCGCGGAACTCGAGCAGCTGGGATACAGCTGCTCCACGGCGGAGGCCCAGCTGCAATTGATGGCGCACGTCAGCAGCTGGCTTGAAGATCGCGGGCTCGAGGCGGGGCAGCTGACGACAGCGCGGCTTGAGGAGTACTTGGCCTACCGGCGCGCGTGCGGGCATGTTCACCGGTTCTCGCCGCGCGGGCTGGCGCCGCTGCTGGTGCTTTTGCGCGGACTGGGTCTCGCGCCGGACGCGACACCGTCGCCGGTGATTACGGCGAGCGATCGACTGCTAGTGGAGTTCGAGGAGTACCTGCGCTGTGATCGCGGGCTGGCCGCCAGAACCGTGGAGGGCTACCGGTGGATGGCCGGGCTGTTCTTGGCCAGCCGCTGCGAGGCCGCGGGCGACGATCTTCGGCTGGGGAGCCTGACGGCCGCGGACGTCAGCGCGTTCATGCTGGAGCAGTCGGCGCTTCGCAGTGCCGGATCGCTTGGCAACGTCATCACTGCGCCGGACCCGGTTCACCGGACACTTGGTTGGTGAACGCGGTGATCATGCCAGGGCGGCCTGGTGGAGCGCGTCGCGTGCTTGGCGTGGGGTGCGGTAGCCGTGGCGTTCGAGCAGCCAGTGCT
>Ga0136617_10000841_pt1 | contig 26633 bp, 28 predicted proteins | sample AntDrymUQ3222106_2_FD_129672 | JGI IMG/M metagenome (GOLD analysis project Ga0136617, IMG submission 129672) | Polar desert sand microbial communities from Dry Valleys, Antarctica - metaG UQ322 (21.06) | ecosystem: Environmental > Terrestrial > Soil > Desert | place: Antarctica: Dry Valley...
GACTCTGAGGGCATTCGTCGTGGGGCGTTGTGGCATTCGACAGGTCTTCCCGCCGAAAGGGTTCGGTAACAGCATCGAGAAAGCTGCTGCTAGAATTCTAGCAGTATGCTAATATATTAGCATTCTTACTACGCCGCGGGCCGCTCTCTATTTCAACATGATCGTAGAACGGGGGCTCGCAGTTCGTCTTTCGTTTTCCCGTTTCCTCACCGGTCTCACCGGTCTCCGTTCCCCTCTAACCCTCACTTCTGAGAGTTAGTCGCCGCACTCGGAACGATGGTTTGCCTGGGACGTTTTGTCTGCGGGATTTCGTTTGCGCCGCAGCGGGATCTGTCCGCGAGCTTCTACCCGTTGTAGACCGTCCCGCCCCTCGTTCGATACAGTTCGAGAACCGCGCGGGCTTCATCCCTCAGCACGTTGCGCACGATCTCGATGCCGCGATCCTCGAGATAGCGGTACGACTCAGGGAACACCGGGCCTTCGTCGAAATTCAACGTCGACGCATCCTCGCGAGCTGCACCGTAGACGACGCGCCGTACCCCGCTCCATAGAGTCGCCCCGAGACACATCGCGCACGGCTCGCACGAAGTGTACAGCTCGTGCGATGGCAGGTTGGGCGCGTTCAACGTGAACGTGCGCAGGCGCTGTTGCGCCATCATGAACGCCATCATCTCCCCGTGCAGCGTGCAGTTGTTCGTTCGGACGACGCAGTTTACGCCCGCCGAAACGATTCTACCGGACTCCATTTCGAAAATCGTGGCGCCAAACGGTCCGCCGGTTCCCCGCTCTACGTTCGCACGAGACAGCTCGATGGCAACGCGCATTCTGTCCTCGTCCGAGCCGAACGTCCGATCCCAATCGACAACCTCATCGATCCAGTCGGGATATTCGATGTGAATCGCTGGATGTGTATCCGTTGAAGGCATGAGATGAACGTTGCCGCAAAGTGGAGCGCGCGGGAAGGAACGTTTTTGTCGCATCGGCAGCGGGTTGCCGGTTCGGGGTGACGGTTAGGGGTTGCCGGTTAGGGGTTGCCGGTTAGGGGTTGCCGGTTATGGCTGAGATCGGTGTGATGGGTGCAATCGGCGCCTCGAATCGGTCGATTCTGGGAATGGTGCAGATCGAAGGGCTGGTGATTGCTGTGCTCAGCTGGGCGCTGGCGCTTCCTTTGTCGATTCCGATGAGCGTCGTGCTCGGCGGGCGTTCAGCCGGATAGAAACGAACAGGCGCCGGAGGTCGATCAGGCGCCTGTTCGTCATTCCGCACTAATGCCTCGTATTGCCAGCTGGGGCGGCAGGAATCGAACCTGCAACTTCCGGATTAACAGTCCGGCGGTCTGCCAATTGACCTACGCCCCATGACTCCGTACATCCCAGCTGATAAATTGGGCGGCGACGGCCGGTTGACCGCACCATGCTGGAACCGCGCCGCTCAATGCATAGTAGCTTCATGTGGGCTCCAATAAGGAGCCGCACCGCATTTGCTGCAACCAACCCGAAATGAAAGCATAGATGAGTGAATCCGCACCGGCTGCCCCGCAGCCCACGACGCTCGAAGAATCCCGCCAGCGCATCCGCGACGCGCTGATGAATGCCAGCAAGGTAGCGGTCGGCACCCACGCCGGTGAAGAAGTTCGCGTCCGGATGATGCACCCTGGCGCCTGGTTGCCCGACGACGCGACAGCGCGGCCGCTCGTCTATCTCGCATCGATGAAGAATGACCCCAAGGTGCGCGAGATGACGACGCGCCCCGAGGTCGCTCTCCTGCTCCACGAGTCTCCGACCGGCGAAGAACACACGAGCTGGGAGATGGAGGTCACTGGCCGCGCCGAAGTGGTGAGGGACCCGGAGGAAAGGGAGCGCGCGAAACAGGCCACGATGCGCACATCGTCAATCGTTAGATACATCGATTCCATAGGCCAGATCGATCTGCTCGCATTCATGCGGGTCACCCCGCGTTTCATGAAGCACCGTGTTTTCGGGGAGATAGTCGCCGGCCGTCCACCGTCCATCATCGATTTTGGCGACTCGGCGGCGGACCGCTCGGGCGACATGGCTCTAATCCGGCGCCGGCTGGGCGTCTGGAAAGAAACTGTCCGCTGGGCGTCGCTCACCGCCAGCGCAGCATCGGTGGCCGTCGGAATCGCCGCCGCCTTTGCGACGACGGGGAGCGTCAGCTGGAGTTGGGCTGTTGTTACACTAATTGCGGCCGTATCTCTCCAGGCGTGCACGAACATCAAGAATGATCTCGACGATCAATTGTCCGGCGCCGACGACAAGAATCTGACTCCGATTCTTGGGCTCACCGGCGGGTCACGGGTCATGCAGCGCGGTCTCGCCACGCGCGGCGAGCTCCTCGTTGCAATGCTCGCATTCGGCGTCCTCAGCTCGGTGATCGGTCTCTACTTCGCCCTCGCGGGACGCCCTGCCGTGCTTCTCTTCGGAATCCTCGGACTGCTCATCGGCTTCGTTTACACCGGCCCGCCATTCCGGCTAGCCAACCGCGGCTTGGGCGAGCTTGCCGTAGGCGTGGCGTTCGGAGTCGGTATCGTCTGTGGCGCTGCCTACGTGCAGGCGGGGTTCGTTCCGGCCATCGCCATCTGGGCATCGCTGCCTGTTTCGATTCTTGTTGCGCTTCTCCTTTTCATCAACGGGTTCCAGGATGCCGTGAGCGACGACGCGGTCGCAAAGCGAACCGCCGTTGTGCGGCTCGGAAAAGAGCGTGCGAGCAGGGTATACCCGCTCATTGCGGGAGCGGCAACGCTCCTCCTGGTAGGCTTCGTCGTTGCCCGCGTTCTGCCTTCGTTCGCATTGCTCGGACTGGCCGGAGTACCGCTGTTCGTGAAAGCTGCGCGAGTGGCGCGCAAGAGCTTCGACGCCCCGATGGAGCTCGTGCCCGCGAACGCATATACCGCTGTCGGACACCTTGCGAGCGCGCTCGGACTCGCCGTCGGCCTCGCGTGGGCGGGAATCGGCGGCGGCGTGAACGCGGCACTAGTCGCCGTCGCGCTGGCGGGCGTTGCGGTGATCCTCTACTACAATCGTTCCATCGGCCGCATGTCTCAGGCGTTCTACGGCGTGAAGGACGCAGTGGCGCGAGGCTGATCCATGAGAAGACTATCTCGCATTCTCGCGACGCTGTCGATCAGTGCGGCAACTTTTGCCGTATTCACGCCGTGCATCGCGCAGGCGCAGGCAACAGGTAGCGTCAGCGGAACGGTAACTCGCGCCGCGGCAGCGGGAATTCGGCTCGGTAGCGTGATCGTTTCGGTCACGGGAACCACGCTCGCCACCACAACGGGCGCGGATGGACGGTTTGCCTTTCCACGCGTACCTGTCGGGCAAAGAACGATCGAATTCCGCTTCCTCGGCTTTGCTCCCAGGCAGATTCCCGTCGAGGTCGTGTCGGGGCGCGCAGCGACAGTCGATGTAGCGATGGAGACACTCGCCCTTCGGCTCAGCGACGTCATCGTCTCGACGGCTTCGCGATCCCCTGAGCGTATCGTCGAAGCTCCCGCCGCCATCAGCGTCGTAAACCCGCAGGTTGTCGCCGCGCTCGCGCCAACCGGACAGACTCCACTCGTGCTGACCACTGTACCCGGAGTCGACATCGTGCAGAACGGCGTCAACGACTTCAACGTGAATGCGCGCGGATTCAACTCCTCGCTCACTCGGCGTGTACTTGTCCTGGCAGATGGGCGAGACGTCGCGATTGCTTTCCTCGGCTCGCAGGAATGGGGCGCGATGGGTTCATCGCTCGACGGCATGTCGCGAATCGAGATGGTGCGCGGTCCGGGTTCGGCGCTGTACGGCGCGAACGCTTTCTCCGGCGTGCTCACGATGACATCGCAGACCGCGCGTGAAGCTAAGGGATCGAAAGTCACCCTCGCTGCCGGCGAGCTCAGCACGCGTCGTGTCGATGCGCTCCACGCCGGTGTCTTCGGCGACGAGCGCTTCGGATACAAGCTCGGCGCTGGATACAACACTAGCGACACCTGGGCCCGGTCTCGTACGCGCCGCGACAGCACCGACATCATCCGAGAGTACGAAAGCGCGACCGACGACAGCATCGTCAAGTCGCGCGAATCACGATCGTTGATCGGACAGACAATCGATCCAGCGACGCTGTCCGCATCTGGTGATCGCGATCCGGTCACCAGCGCCTACGGCACCGCGCGGCTCGACTACTACGTCCCGGGCGGTTCACTTGCCACTGTCGAGGGCGGCCTTGGCGAATCGCGCAACGAGACCTTTGTCACCGGCCTCGGCAGGGTGCAGGTCGCGAGGGCACAGCGGCCGTGGGGCCGAGCGGCGTGGGCAAGCGACCGGTTCAACATTCTGACGTGGTACACGGGGCGCGATACGCGAGACCCGCAGTGGTCGCTCAGCTCCGGTACTTTCTTTCTCGAGAAATCCGCGGTCGCGCATGGTGAGGTTCAGTACAACAATTCGCTGTTTAACAATCGCGGGCGCTTCGTCGTCGGTCTCTCCGCGCGTTCGACTCACCTGAATACGTCGCAAACGCTCGTCTCTGCGGAAAACGACGATCGGACCGACAAGCTGTACTCGGCTTACGGGCAGCTGGAGTACCGGTTCTCGCCAAAACTCAAACTGGTGACCGCGACGCGCTGGGACGACGGAAATCTTTTCCAGCGTCAGTACTCTCCGAAGGCCGCCGTCGTCTACTCGCCCACCGACAACAGCGCCCTCCGCCTCTCCGTGAACAAGGCGTTCCAAACGCCGAACTACTCCGAGTACTTCCTGTTCGCCAACGCTGCGGCGCCGACAGCGAGCCCCGCCGCACTTGAGGCAGCGCTGGAGGGATTTCTTGCTACTGGCCGCGCGATCGGAACGTCCGGCCTGCCGGCGACTCTTCCGTGGAACTTCGAGACCGCGACACCTGTTCTCGCCCGCGGAAACGCCGCGCTCGACGTCGAGAAAATTACCGGTTACGAGCTTGGCTACTCCGGGGCGCTGCCGCGAAACGGATATCTGACGCTCGACCTGTTCTGGAACGACAAGCGTGACTTCGTGACCGACCTGCTGCCCAACGTCAATCCTGCATTTCCCCAGTATCGCTACGACGACGGCGGCACGAACGTGCCGGCGTATCTCGATGCGATCGCGGCGCGGGCGGCGGCACTTCCTGCCGGAGCGATCCCCGAGTCGCAGCGGCAGCAGATAATCGCCGGTGCACAGGCGCTGCGCCGGAACTTCGACGCGCTTGTTGCGAGAACGCAGCCGTTACTGGCAACCGTGGAGGGCAGGCGCGCCCTCGTCGTTTCGTACAGCAACGCCGGCCGCGTTAAGGAAAAGGGAATGGAAGCCGGTCTTTCCATGCAGATCACCGGCGCGCTTAAGGGCGAGCTGAGTTACGCGCTGTTCACCTTCAAGGTCGAGGAGGCGAGTCTTGGTGCTGACGCACTCCTGCCGAACACACCCAAACACAAGGGTGCGCTCGGACTGACCTGGCAGGGCGCTCGTGGCCTCGACCTCACCGGGTCGCTTCGCATGGTGAGCGGCTACCAGTGGTCGGCGGGCGTTTTCACCGGGTACGTCCCTCCTTCTCAATTCGTCAATGGCGGGGCATCGTATCAAGCGAGCCCGCGTCTCAAGGTGTTTCTGACCGGCACCAACATCTTCGACCAGCAGCGCTTTCAGGTGTTTGGCGGATCAGTGCTCGGCCGTCGCCTCATCGGGGGAGTCACAGCGACCTTCTGACTCTGCCGACGCGCGTCACCGCCGCTTCCCTCCGCGCGGTGTCCGGCGCATTTTTGCACCCCGATGACCGAGGAGACGAACAGCTTCGCCCGGGCTCTCGCCGGCCGATACACGATTGAGCGAAAGCTCGGACAGGGCGGAGCCGCGACCGTCTGGCTCGCTGACGACGTCCGTCACCGCCGAAAAGTCGCCATCAAGGTTCTCCGCCCCGAGCTCGCCGCCATGCTCGGGCCCCAGCGTTTCCTGCGCGAGATCGAAATAGCCGCAAGCCTGACACATCCAAACGTCCTTCCGCTGTTCGATTCCGGCGAAGTCGACGGGGTCCCGTTCTACGTGATGCCCTACGTACCCGGCGAATCGCTGCGCGGCCTGATGAACAGGCAGAAGCAGATGCCGATCGACGAGGCAGTGAGGATCGCTAGCCAGGTCGGGTCCGCGCTTGCCTTCGCGCATGGCAAGGGCGTGCTGCACCGGGATATCAAGCCGGACAATGTCCTGCTCTCATTTGGACAGGCGTTGCTTGCCGACTTCGGTATCGCCCGCGCGATTGACGTGTCGTCGAACGAGCGCCTGACGATGGTCGGCATTGCCGTTGGAACACCGGCCTACATAAGCCCGGAGCAGGCTGCCGGCGACCCGAACGCTGACGAGCGCTCGGACCTTTATTCCCTTGGTTGCGTGCTGTACGAGATGCTCGCCGGGCAGCCGCCATTTACAGGCGCTTCGGTTCAGGCGATTATCGCCAAGCGATTTCTGGAGAAACCGCCGCCCGTCACCACTCTTCGTGACGGCATCCCGATCGCCGTCGCGGTCACGGTGATGCGATCGATCGAGCGCGACGCGGCGCGTCGCTATGACACAGTCGACGAGTTCGTCAAGAGCCTCTCGTCCGACATCACCGTGTCGCGAGATCAGCTGCGCGCTCACCAGAGGGAAGGAACTTCACGAGAGCATTCGATCGCGGTACTTCCCTTCACCAGCATGTCGGCCGATCAGGAGACCGAGTACTTCGCGGACGGCATGACTGAGGACTTGATCAGCGCACTGTCGCACGTGCCGTCGATGCGAGTACCGGCACGCACATCGTCCTTCGCGTACAAACGATCCACGGAGGATGTTCGCACGGTCGGCCAGAAGCTCGGCGTCGCGTCCGTGCTGGAAGGCAGCATCCGTCGTGTTGGAAATCGTTTGAGAGTGACGGCTCAGCTGATAAACGTGGCGGACGGGTTCAACCTCTGGTCGGAGCGCTACGACCGGGAGATGAAGGACGTGTTCGAGATCCAGGACGAGATCTCCGCGTCCATCGTGAACACGGTCAAGGGAAAGCTCATGACGGCTGACCTTCCCGTGACGAGAATTCACAACCCTGACTTCGAGGCGTACCGGCTGTATCTCCAGGGCCGGTACTACTGGAATCAGCGCGACCTTGGCAAGGCGATAGGATTTTTCGAGAAGGCGATTGCGAAAGACCCCGAGTATGCCATCGCTCATTGCGGGCTTGCCGATACCTACTGTGCACTCGGCCTTTACGGCCTCGTGCCGACGGCCACTGCATACGAGCGGGCCAAGGCCTCGGTGCAGCAGGCGATGGCGGTCGATGATACAGCGGCGGAGGTGCAGTATTCCCGCGGGCTGATCGAATTCTTCTTCGGCTGGAATTTCGACGAGGCCATTCGCGCATTCGAGGACGCAATTGCGCGCAATCCCGCAATGGCCTCGGCCCACTCGTACCTGAGCGCCGTCTCAGGAATGATCGGCGACGAGGTGCGGGCTCTGGACTCTGGCCCCCGCGCTCAGGAGCTCGAGCCGCTTTCGCCTCTCATCAGCACGTCGGCGTGCATGGGATACTACCTGCTCGGCCGGATGGAGCTGACGAAGGTTGCGTCCCAGCAGGCGCTCGTGATCGATCCGCAGCACAACACGGCCGACTATCTGCTTGCACTGGTGGACGCCGCGCAGGGCCGCTACGATGACGCGATCGTGCGGATGGAGCGCACCGCGGAGAGGATGCGGCGCATACCTCACATCCTCATGTTCCTCGGCGAGGTGCTCTGGAAAAGCGGCCGGGAGGATGAGGCGCGCGCGGTGCTGGCGGAGACGTATGAGCGCTCCGCCACTGCAGTCGACCGGCCCGCCGCTAAGGCCTGGCTGCACATGCACATGGGTGAGCTCGACAAGGGGTTCGAGCAGCTCGAGCTCGGTGCCGCGCAGCACGATCCGGCGGTTCCCTTCCTCCTCAGCTGGCCGGGGCTCGGAGAAATGCGCGCCGATCCCCGCTACGGAGACCTTCTCGACCGGCTGGGATTCACCAAATACGCCAGCGTGTGGCAGAGGCGCAGTTGACCAACGTACAGCGGAGGATCGAGGTAGGAAGTTACACCCCGCCCGAAACTGCACGCCCGGCCCCATCAGTGCCGCCGCAGGTTCGTGCGCTTCACCAGCTCATGCAGCTCTCGTCGATCCCCTGCGAGATAGCGCTCGCGTCGGGGGACGTGCTTCGGTATGGCGATGGACCACCCGAATTTCGGCTGCGTCTCAAGTCGGACGGAGCATTCCGTCGGGGCATCGAGGAGCTGGCGATCGCGCGTGCGTACGTCGAGGGAGAGTTCGAGTTCGAGCTCGATATGTCGCGCGCGCTCGACGTGCGCGAGAATCTCCAGTGGACGCCGCCGGTGGGACTGCTGGCGAAGCTCTGGCTCAAACGGATCGTGCGCCCAATGACCGGCGAGAACAAGGCGGCAATCGAATCGCACTACAGCCTCGGCGATGACTTCTATCTCAAATTCATCGACAGGCGCTGGCGTTTCTACTCGCACGGATTGTTTCACGACGAGACAGAGACCATCGAGGAAGCATCCGAGCACAAACTCGAGAGGATGTTCACATCGCTTCGCCTGAAGCCGGGGATGCGACTGCTCGACATCGGCGCCGGATGGGGAGGCGTGGAAGAATACTGCGGCAAGCGCGGCATCAACGTCACTGCTCTGACGATCGCTCCGGATTCTCACAGTTACGTGACGCGCCTGATCGAGGAGCAGCAGCTTCCCGCCGAAGTGCTGCTGGAGGATTTTCTTGCGCACGTTCCCGCGGAGCCTTACGACGCGATCGTCATTTATGGAGTGATCGAGCACATCCCCAACTACAAGCTGTTCGCGGAGCGGGTATGGGAGTGCCTCAGGCCCGGTGGCCGGATCTACATCGACGCATCGGCGTCACGCCAGAAATACCGTGTCAGCAGCTTCTCGCGTACGTATGTGTGGCCGGGCACTCACACTTTCCTCTGCCTTCAGGATCTCATCCGCGAGCTGCTCTACAATGGGCTGGATGTCATCGAGGTGAAGGATGAATCGCGGGACTATGAGCTCACGATGCGTCAGTGGGCCGAGCGGCTCGACGCTGCGCGTGACGAGATCTCGGCGCGATGGGGAGAGCAGACGTATCGCGCATTCCGGCTCTACCTGTGGGGAGGAACTCGATCGTTTCATCATCATCGCATCGAGGCCTACAGCATAGTTGCGGGCAGAACGAGCTATCGCGGTCCTCGTCCAGGTCTCGTGCGCCGCGGATGGAACGGTTTCAAGGGGTCGCTGTAGCGGTGGGCGTGCGGCGCGAACGCTCCGGCGTGTTCGCGATCCCCACCGTCAGGTCGTGCGCAAGCCGCGCTATGCGGGTGAGCGCACCGTAGTTGAGCTTGCCGGCGTCGTCGGTGGTGAGATGATAGTCCTCGTGCGGTCCGGTAAAAAACCAGAGAGCGGGAACGCCGCGGCGGGTAAAGCTCGCGTGGTCCGAGCGAGACTCGAATCGCTCATTCGGAAATTGGCGGTTCATCACAGTCTCGTCCAGCACGATCAATCCACGGCTGCCAGACGTTCGAAAGACACGGGACACAATTGGCTTCCGGCCGTGGCTACTAGAATCAGGACCCATGGGAGCGTTCGCAAGCGTTGCATAAGTCCATCTTGGGTAGGGGTTCAAGCCGCGGAAGGTTTTCCTTGACGCGCCATCTTGTATCGCAGTAAATGACAGCACTCTCGCCGTTGTGGAGACCTTACTTAGTGAACGTTCCGCGACAGCAGATCGATCGATGCTACGACATCCAGAAGTTGACAGCTCCAATGGATCGCCAGCTGTCGCCGCTGCGTTTGAGAATCCGGAAGTAGCCCGATGCGCCGCCACAGCCAGGATACGGTCCCTTGCCTGTGGCCCCTTCCAGCTGCACCACCGCCACAGTGTGATCTGCGTTGAAACCGACGCGAGAAAGCGAAATGGTGGTCGGCGCTTCACATGAAGCTTCGAGTGGCTTCGACTGGCGCTTCAGGCTGACCGATATGTCCTTATCGAACAGCGGCTGAAGCAGCCAGCGGCGGCGGTTCTTCAGGGTGAGATCATCCCAGGTTTCACTTGGTACAGTGGGATTTCGATCAACACACGGTATGGGCGTTCGTGCGTCGCAAAATCGAATTTCGCCTCCACCGTAAGGCCGATGAGTGCTGTCCCTGACGATGACGGTCTGCCCTCGAGCTTCCAGTCGAATCGCGTGGGAATAGACTGAGTATTCGATGGCCTGCGGGTGGGTACCCTCGCTCGCGATTTCGCCGCCATGCGAGCGATGCGCTGATTGGCAGCCTACACAGCTCACTAACGCAATCGCCAGAACCCTGATCGTGGCACTTCCCGGAGTTCGATTGCGCGTACTCGACAAGGTTGTCATGGGGCGACCATTCGCGCGTCGATCTCGCCTACCTCATCCGGGGTGAACAGTCTCAGATCGGTTTCGTCATCTTCCGTCTCCAGAGTGGTCCCTCCCACCACAAGAAACGATGCCGGCGGCACGCCCTCCATCGCAGTCTCTGTCAACAGAAAGTGCAGAACATCCCACACCTCTGTTCCCATTTGATTTGAATCCCGCGGCGGTGGCGGCAGATGATCCGATTCGGGACGCCGCGCGACCTGGGTCACCGTGATTGGAGTGAAGCGAAGCAGCAGCCCAAGGCATCCGCGCTCTTGCACGACCTCGATCGGATAGTCGGAGTCGACTTGCCCGCCATTCATGAGATCGATCGCCGCATCGGGCGATGCAGCGATTTCCGCGAGGCTCACTGCGCTCACGCGCCGGAGTGTACAGACCATTCCCATTCGGATTTCTCTCTCGTGACCGGATTGCCAGGCAGATGTTGGAATGATGCTGTTTCCGAGAACCGACTTCGCCGACTATCTCGCTGCCGGAAAGCGTAAGGAACCTTAGTTGATTCAGCGCGAGCGACTCGCCGCCAGCTCGAAGAAAGAGCGCGCGAATGCAGAGCGTCGAATGTCGGCGCCGTCCAGTGGTTGCGACCACTGCAGACCATCACTGTTTGCGAGTAGTATCACAGTGAGTCGCTCGGCCGGGATCTTGAGATATAGAGCCGAGTAGCGCCCCTCCCACAATCCTGTGTGCCAGACGACGCGGCGCCCGCATATATCCTGGACAAACCAGCCGAGTCCGTATGGGGCCACCAAACCGGCTGATGTTCGTGCGGGCTGCCACATCAATGCACGCAGCGAATCACTGAGCAGTCGCCCGGCGTCGAGCGCGATATCGAATCGGGCCAGATCGTTCGCGGTCGAGACAACTCCGCCGCCCGCTCCGTCTCCTTGCGGAGGAGGTGGTGTCGATCGTACCAATCTGCGATCCGTCGCAGTGGAGTCATGATGGTACGGCGTGGCGAGCGCTTCGACGATGTCAGCGCGCAATGGCAGCCGACGGTGAATGCGCGCCGATCGCTTCATTCCCGCCGGTTGAAACACCAGCTCGTCGACCAGTGTCGAAAAAGGTTTGCCCGACACTTCGGCCATCGGTCGCGACGCCCATGAGTAAGCCGGCGGGTTGTAGAAGAAGCGCCTTTCCGGCGAGCCGTTCATCGTCATTGACAGAACGTGCCGCATTGTTAGTGGCGGTATGCCTGGACGCGTATCGCACGCGAAGTCGCCGAAGAAGATGCCACCCTGCTCCCTGGTTCCGGTGCAGAATTCCGCAAACTCTTTGTAGCTCGCCATCGGTTGATCGAGATCGAGCTGCTTTTTCTCAACCAGCAGCAGTGCCACCACCGCCGAGATAGGCTTGCTGACCGACGCGATGTTGTAAGGCGTGTCGCCGTCGGCCGCGCGACGCGACTCGATGTCGGCATGGCCGAAGCCACGCGACATCACGATGACACCATTTGCAACGACCGCGACCGAGAGCCCGGGAATGTCGGCAGCGAGCCGGAGCGAATCGAGAGTGCGGACGAACCGTCCCACAGCTCGTTGCTGACCGGATGATTCGCCGCTGACCTGCGCGCCCATCGGCGATGCACCATCAGGAATGTCGGCGCGCCGCTGCTTTGCACAGCCGCCCGCCACCAATGCCGTAAGGACGACTGCGGCTCGCAGTGCGCGACCAATCTGGCCCGTGGGCGAGCAGCGTTGAGAGACGCGATGCAACGCGACTTCTGTTGCAGTGAATCGCAGTGTTGACATGATTGACGTACGGTTCCGCGCCGCTAGTCGTTACGGGCTGCCCGAAAAGATTCGAACAGGGGCGATGGCTTTTTTTCGAAACCGGCTGGCGCTGGGTGCTGTCGAACGCCAGCTCACGCGACTTCTACTCCTTGCCGGGTGCGCCCTTGATGAAGCGACGACGCTCCGCGTCATCGGCGGGTGACTTTGCAGCGGGCTTTCTTCCGGTCGACAGATTCTTTTCGGTCTCCCCGATGTACTTGTTCGTGCGGCCAACCGCGCTCGAGTCATCTCCATCGGCTGGACTGGCCGACGAGCCTGCATTTCCCGCGGTCGATTTGGCGCCATCTTCAGCCGGGCCTTCAGGGCCTGGAACGTTACCGAAGTCTTTAGCCACGTGCGCCTCCAGTTGGTACTATCCCTCGTCCGCGCCAAGACGTTTCATCTCGGCCTTCAGATCCTTCTGCTTGCGCGTGATTGCGGCTTCGTTCTCGAGCAGGAACTTCACGTTTGCAGGGTTCGCTTTCATGGCCCGGATAAGCGAATCCTGATTGTCCTTCGGGCGCATCTTCGCGACTCCCGCGGCCATGCCGGTCTGCATCAGGGACATCGCGACCAGAGCGAACTCGCGTGCTGAAAGTCCCGCATCACGCACGGCGGCATTCATCATTGGCTCGGATTCCACGTTGCGCACCATGTCGTCGAGGCTCGCATTCGCGTTATTCCTGCCTTCGTTTCGCGCCTCCATCGCCTGCTTGTCAGCCGGCGACATGTCCTTGGCCTTGAGCATGATGTTGCGCTGCGCGGCGAGATACTTGTCAAACTTGTCCATCGAGAGGCTGTACTCGCCGAGTTCCGCAAGCTGTTCGTCCGCGCTTTGAGCCGGCGCCGATGGTGCGGCGCTGCTCGCCCCGGCTGCTGCGCCGTTGTCCTTCCCCTTGTCACACGAGGCGAGGAGGAGGAATCCCAGGAGAAGGGAACTGTACAGGTGGCGCGATGTGCAAGCTGGCTGCGTCATTGTTGAGCTCCTTCGCTGAGTTGCACTCCGGGAACGGGACATTGCTGGTTTGTACGCTACGACACCTCTTCACGCAACGCCAGAGTCGCCCCGCGTGGGCTCATCTCGCTGGCACGACAATGCAGGAGCCACGTCGCAGCGGGTTTGCGTCGTGCACCAGCAGAGAGTTGTCGAAGTGTGCGGCTCCGAAAGTATCCGCCTGCGACGATGCCAATGAACATCGGTGCGAAGACCAGCAGTGCCAGGGGTTCCTGCGTACGGAGAATCATCATCTAGCCCTTATCCGGTGGATTCACTTCGAACCAGCGGATGACGTCGAGGCGCGGCACGTTTGCGAGCCATGCGGCGATGATGGCTTCTGCATGCGTAGCGTCTCTGGCTGCGAGCCCGCAGTGAGGATGAGCTGATGCTGAATCGTCATGTTCATGCTGGTGCGGAACGCCACGGCTGCAGGCAGCACAGAGAATCCGCGTCGACTGCCCCCAATGCTCCGCAGCGCCGCCCATGAGGTCAGCATGATGCGTGAGCGCATCCACCCTTTCCGGGCTCGCGCTCGCCAGCTCGACCACGAACTTTCGAAAGGGCGATCGAGCCAGACGTGTCAGCGCATTAAATACCGGTAGCTCTCTGCCGTTGACAACCCGATGGCCATCCGGAGCCCCATCCGTCAGAAGGACATCGCCATGGTTATGGTCTGTCGCCGGGAGGGGCACACTGATGATCCTCGAGCGCGCCGGGTCAATGCGATGCGCCCACACTACCTCCGCGACGCCGGCAGGATCGAGCCGAACCGGTGTTGTGCCGAAATGAAAGTCCGGGGCACCATCTCCGGGCGGAAGAGTCAACCCGCAGGCTTTCCACGCGCGCCTTGCTTTGGTCCAGTTCGCGAGCGCAGTCGCCGCGATGCCGAGATTCCACCATGCTCCGGTGTCACCCGGCGCGAGACGCACTACCTTCTCGTTCACCTCCAGCGAGTCTTGCCAGCGGCCCTCCTGTTTGAACAGCAATCCGAGATTGAAGTAAGGCACGGACCACTCAGGGCTGTTTTTTATGGCAGCCTCGTACGCCAGCTTCGCGCCTGTGCGATCTCCTCGCTCCTCGAGCGCTAACCCGTTTGCAACCAGATCTTCGGAAGCTGACATGTCTCCTGAGGACGCCTGTTCCACGATATAGTCATGCCGAACCTACCCTACGCGTGCCTGGAGGTTTCCCACTCACTACCTGCAGTTCGATGGCCAAAGTATTCGGCGATGTTTCCTTCTTCCCCTTCGGCGACTATTCCTCCTTGGCTTGCCCCTGTCACTGTGCGCTCGTGAACGGGCAATCCCTGCCTACCGGATTGCCCGTCCCTGCCAACGGGAATCACAACATGGCCGTTCAATGGCTTGGGAAGGCCGCGGCCATCTCGTTATGGGCGATCGCTTCAGCGCAGCGGCCCGCAGACCATGGCGCGAGCCCTCCCGGCGTGATCAGCGGCACGCAATCGCGTGCGGCGAAGCTCGAGAACTCCCCCGCAACGCTCGCCGCCGGGTGCTACATGATGGATCCACGCGCCCGTCGGGGTTATTGCTCGGGGAATGCTGCGGCGATCTAGGGCTCCAAGCTACGCTGTGAACCCGCGATGCGATCATACGCGAAGGCGAACTTCCCCGTGGCCCGTTTCACGAGAGCCTTGCCGATGCCCCCAGGACGCAAGGTTCCCTCCCCGCTTCCTGGGAGTCGGATTGCCTTGCCGCCGATCGTAACGTCGGCGTAGTCGACCGCGACCTCGGCATACGGATCGTCCCCGCGAAGATACTCCAGCTCGAGCCGCCGAATCTGGTACGTCTCTGCGTCGATCCAGATGCGGCCGCGCACGTCGACGCCGGAATGCGCCACGGCTATGCTGCGGTACCACAGCTGAATCGAGCTCCGTCCCGTCAAATTGAAGGTTCGGCGCGGAAGTCAGGGGATAGTATCGCGCTGATCCATGATCATCTGCTGCACGACGCGCCAACCCTCCGGTAGTTTCGCAAGGACGAGCGTGTTGTGAATGCGGCGGTACCCCATGGGCGTGCCCCTCGGTGAGAGCTGCCCCTCGTTCTCGCTGTACGTGTGGACTACCGCCGCGTCGTCGCCCACGTAGCGGAAGGAGATCGTGCGCGCGGTGACCGAACGGCCCGGCGTGCCGGTCCCTCCCGCGAAGAGTTCGTTCCGGAGAAAAGCCTCAAGCTCCCCGCGGTCGCGTTTGACTCGGCCGAACGCGTTCGTCCACTCGACATCTGCCGCGTAGATGCTCGCTACGGCGCCCGCATCTCTTTTCATCCAGGCGTTCCCGAGGCGGGTCATGACCGCGCGGATCGAGTCGTTATCCGCGCTGCTCGCGGCCTGGCTGTAAACCCGCATCTGGTCGGGTGCCTTGACGAACAGTCCCGCAGCCGCGGGCGCGTCGCGCGCCGGACTCGGTTCCTCTCGTGGCGCGGCACGCCCGCACGCCGTGAGTGCGAGCGCCGCGAGCGCCGCGGCCACTCGATTCCGCGGATTCGTGCACCCACCGCGTGCCGATCGAAGATAGCGCATGCTCCTCCTTGCATGAGTTCTTGTTAAGGCCTCGAAAATATGAATGGGCTGGCCTCCGACTTTTGCGTGGGTTAGCTCCTCACGTCTTAACCGGAGTCGCCAGAACCACCTGCGACGATCTGTTTGTCGATTACACGGAGACCAGCCATGTCATCTTCTACGAGTTCTGCCGTTGCTGCTGTGCACTCTATCATCTATCTCGGGATGGATGTGCACAAGGAGTTCACCACCATTGCGGTGCTGCCGAAGGAACGATGTAGCCGACGCGCCTCGGATCTTGCTCCAGTTCTGTTGACACTCCTGGTTTACGCCGCGCGCCTTTTTAGGGAGAACGTCACTGCTCACAGCGACGCTAGCATGGAAATGTGCAGCTGGGTCAGGCTTTCACGTGTCATCTGGCTCCGCGCATCCGCTTCGCAGCGTTCGACGCACCTATCAGAAAGCGATGATCCTGCGCCTGGACTTATCGCCGAAATGCAACCAGGCCTCACGGGGGTGATGCCGACGTGTTCAGGGACACCCCGCAGCTTGGTGCAAGGCAGTTGCGCGGGTTAAATCGGCACCTCGTGTTACCCCAGTGTGCCCCGGCGATAAACTACTGCTAGCGACTTCTTAGCGCGATTGCACGTAAGTCGTTGAGCTGCAACGATTGCCCCTCCTAGGCTCGAACTAGGACTCTCCTGATCCAGAGTCAGGCGTGTTGCCAGTTACACCAAGGGGCAAAAACTGCCTCGACCAGGTCGAAGGCAGCTAGTTGAAAGTACTCGGAACAGAACCGTTCTTCAATTCCTCGCGTGCGGCGCTTGTGCGCTACGCCTCATTCCCATGCGATCGCGGCCCAATCTGGCGCTCCCCACTTTCGAAACGCCGGACCAAGTCCGAGAGGGGTGGCATCATTTGAGAATGACACCTCTGCGAGTCGAAGCCCTGCGGAATACTGCTGGATCTTAGTTGCATCCCCGACCGGCAAGCCCCGCTGCGGAAGCACCGGGGGCAGCATCGCCAGCGACACGTTCCCCGCTGCACGCGGAACTCGCTTGTACACGGCCACCCGCCAGCCATTCGCACCTTTGATCCAGTAGGCGAGATACTTTCCCGGAACCGTTGCGCCGTTTGCGCGGAGTGTCGTCATGTATCCCTGCGTGAAACCGTGACGCCCATCCGACGACACACCACCACACACCGGTTGCCACTCCACCCTCGAAGTCGCGTTCTCCGCATTCGTTCGCAAAACCGAATCGGCAGCCTTGACACCCATCGCGTGACGGCCCGGCGCGGACATGATCACGTCTGCCGCGAACATCCTCGCCAGCCCGCTAATCAGATCTGTGGCCGCTGCCGCTCGAGCGAAGGCCCGGTCCTCCGCGATCAGCTCCTCTACTGCGGTCTGCGGATCGACAATAGTCCCGGCAGATGGCACCGCCGCCGTCCGGCCTGCGCAGCCGGTGAGCGCCGCACCCAACAGACACAATCCCAGACGAGCTGCGCGAACCATTTATCCTCCTCATGGAATGACGTGGACCCTCAATACCACCACCCTCTCCGGTTTGTCACCGAATACGCGACTCGCGGCTGCCTGCCACTTCCAGGGCAGAGTCAAGGCAGTGATGAATTCCCAGGAATCGATTAACCTCGTTCACCTTCCACTCACCTCTGCGTCGGTTGAACTTTGTCGTGTGACTTCACCAAAGCCCATCGAGACCGCCAACTGGCCGTGTAGCGAGCATGTGCCGCGCGCGTGCCGGGGTCTCGCACGGCAGTTCGCGAGACTGGCCACAGTGCTCGCCCTTTCGTTTCAAGCGACAGCCTGTCGCGAGGTCGCCCCCGCGTTCGGACCGACTGTTCCCGCCGCCCGCGTCAACGCCGAGCAGCTGTTCGGTGGCATCGCGCAGCGGTTTACGAATGTTCAGCGCACCCCCAAATTCGCGGCCGCGCGAGGCAAGCTGGGCAAGAACGCTCTCACTCCGTCGGCCATCTACAACGACACGTCCATCTGGACATCCACTGGACCCGACGCCGTGCGCACCGTCGCCGTCGACGGCGAGTTCAGCGGCAACCGCTATCTGTTCACCGCCCGCCCTTCCGCACCGGCGCGCAACGAGCCGGGAGACTCACGGCATGTGATGGTGCTGCGCAAGCTGCGCGACGATGAGTTCGAGTGGCTCACCAGTGTAGACATCGGTGCCGGCAGCATCTCGGCCGCGGAATTCGCCGCAGTCATATCGGCGCTGATGAGGTCCGCGGAGAGCCGCGCGCCTGCAGCAATCCGCGCGGACTACCGCGCGTCGTTTCCGCGAACCACAACCGCACTCGGAAGGTTGTTCAGCCTCGACACGTTGAAAACTTCGAGGGATGCCGAAAACGGGACGACGCTAACTCTCGGTATCAGGCTGAACCCTCAGAGACTAAAGGCCGCGATGCCCGCCTTCGCAGAGTATCTCGACAAGTATTCAACGCCCTCGCGCTATCGCATGGTGGTGACCGATAAGCGGGGCGGACGCTGGTTCGAGATGTCTGGTGCGCGCAATTTGATCACCCTGCGCCTGCGAAGCATCGACGGGCATTTTGCTCCGCTGAATGGCCCCGCTCGTCCAATCCCCGCCGACCTTCAGATGCAATCCGAGTTCAGCACCAGGATCCTGCTCTTCACGGTAGGCTTCAGGCAGCTGGTCAACGACCTCACGGTCATTGCCGGCCCGCGGGAGAGAGGCTGGCTCGTGAAGATGACACGTGAGCCGGAATGGCGCCTTCCGCCGACCGTCGGATTTCTCATCAAGACTCCGCTGCGCCGTCCGTTCGAGGGTCAGGGAATCCAGGTTCGGCTTGTGTTGCGCGATGATCCAGGTGAGCAGAGCACCATCGCGCGCCGCACCTCGGCGACGGTGAAGGAGAGCGCGATTCTGCGATTTATCAATCGGCTGAGCGGTACCGCGATGGGCGACTTCGTCGGCAAGGCCGAGGTGGAGGAGAATCGGTTCAATGCCGATGCGTTCAATGCGCTTCGGCTCGATGCGAGGGCGTTGCTGAACTAGAGAACGGCCTTAGACACAGAGACCACAGAGACCACAGAGGGAAATAAGGGGAACGACGGGGCATCAGGTCGTCATCAACGAGCGTTGCAGTCAGCGATGTTGTCGCCAACGAACATCACCTGTCCCGAATGCGCACCCTACTTTGTTTCCGACGCGCTATTCCCCCCAATTTTTTTCTGTGGTCTCTGTGGTCTCTGTGTCTAGAGCCCCTACTCCGCCCCCTCGTCGAGACTGGGCCCATCGACTGCCGCCCGCGCCGCGCGTTCCGCCTTCGGCTTCGCCTCACGAGCCTGTTGCTGCCAGTTGTCGATCGCCCTGGCAGCACGGTCTCGACCGCCAAGCCCGAACGCGAGACCTGTCGCCAACGCGATCGCGCCAACGAAGCCCATGAACAACGTGTTGATCAGAGCCTGCGCAATCCCCAGCTGATTGACGGCGACGACGATGCCGAAGGCCCACACCGCCGTCCGCGCAACATTCGCCAGAAGATCCGGATTCGTGAAGCCGGCATCCGATGTCGCGGCGCGGACAACGCCAGCCAGCGCATTCGCCAAGACGCCCGCGATGAACAGCAGCACGAGAGCGACGATCAGGTTGGGCAGCCAGAGCAGGAGCTGTCTCAGTACGTCGGAGACTGCCGGCAGCCCGAGCGTGTCGAAGGCGACGAGGAGGACTACGACCCGCACGATCCACTTCACGATTCCGGCGACGACTCCCGCCGGATCCATTCCCGTGCCGAGCCTGTTCATGAAATTCCCGATGCCGCTTCGCTGAACGATCTCGTCGAAGCGGATCGCTCGAAGCAGCGTCATTACTCCCTTCGCCAGCAATCCGGCGAGAAACCACCCGATCGCGACGATGAGAATGAAGCCGAAGATTCTCGGTATCGCGTTGAGCACCATCGACAGGGCGTTCTCCAGCGAATCCATGAACGTTTCACCCATCGACCGGCGGGGCATCGGGGTAGGGACGATCGGCGGATACAGAATGGAGTCTTGCATTGAATCTCCCAGGGCAGATGCTAGCGCGTCGTGCCCGTTGTAAGCGGGCCGGATGGAGAATCCGGAGGCAAGAGGGAGACCAGCGAAAACAAGAAAGCCGCGGACCCCTGGGGGATTCCGCGGCTACCGGTTGGGTCGTGGACCCACCTTCGTGCCACGCGCGCCGTCATTGGAACTCTACGTCCTACCGAACGGCGGCGGGCAGCTATCTATTGGGCTGCTACACCCTGATTCGCAGAAAATGCGAACGAACTTCATGGAGCTGAGGGGAATCGAACCCCTGACCTCTGCAGTGCGATTGCAGCGCTCTCCCAACTGAGCTACAGCCCCGCGCATGCGCGCGACAAGCTGAATTCACCCCGGGAGGGGCCACACCCGTCGCACACGGGTCAAAAGCTCAAAGGCCACCAGACTGCGCGGCCCTCGACTTCACTCAAGTTACGGACGAGCCCCGGGGAAGTCAATAGAAATTATGCCGGGCCCGCTCCGATGCTCGTGCGTAACTCCTTGCCTGGAAACACGATAACGGCCGTCACCTCACCGTTACCCACCGGTGACGTCACCGCCCAGGAGCGAAATGATCTCGCCCGTAATGAAGCTGGAATCGGGGTTAGAGGCGAGGAAAACGTAGGTCGGCGCGATCTCCTCCGGCTGACCCGGCCTCCCCATCGGCGTATCCCGCTGCTCCTCGCTAACGTGTTCGATTGACTTCTGGTTTCTCTGAAAGGCCGCGTTGTTGACGAGGATGTCGAGCTTGCCGAGCTGGTCGACCTCTTCTTCGCCGCTGTTTTCTTCGCGGCCGTGTTCTCTGCCGCTGTTCTCTTCGCTGGCGATCTCCCCATACGGGTCATCTCCGATTGGTGTATAATCGCTAACCTCCGCGCTCTCTGCGTCTCTGCATCTCCGCGTGGGCGAAGCCCCTTGTGCGCTCTCTCTTTCTATCATATGTCGCTTACAGTGCGCTTCCTGGGCACCTCGGCCTCACGCCCCACCGTCGAGCGGAACGTCACTGCACTGGCAATCGTGCGCGAGGGTGAAACGTTGCTGTTCGACTGCGGTGAAGGAACCCAGCGACAAATGATGCGGTACGGAACCAGTTTCGCTCTTGCGGACATTTTTTTCACTCACATGCACGCTGACCACATGCTGGGAGTGATCGGACTCTGTCGCACCCTCTCGCTTCAGGGCCGCACCGACCCGATGCGCCTGTGGGCACCGGCAGGATCGGAGCCACTGCTTCGTCAGGCGATAGCCCTGGGCACGGAAAGACAACCATTCGCTGTCGAGATCAACGACGTGCTTCCTGACACGCCCATTCAAAGAAAGGGATATCAGATCCTTCCATTCGGCGTCGATCACAAGGAGAGGCCCGCCGTCGGCTATGCCTTGATCGAAGACACTCGGCTGGGAAGATTCAATCCCGATAAAGCGCGGGCGATTGGAATCCCCGAAGGGCCCGCGTGGGGAATGCTCCATCGCGGTCAACCGGTGACGTTGCCCGATGGCCGGGAGATAACCGCCGCGGATCTCGTCGGTCCCTCGCGACCAGGCAGACGCGTGGTGTTCACCGGTGATACGCGTCCGTGCGAATCGACTGTCGCCGCGGCGCAAGGTGCCGATCTGCTGGTGCATGAGTCGACATTCGCCGATGAGGAGGCGCAGCGCGCGATCGAGACAGGTCACTCCACAGCGAGGGAAGCGGGCGAGATTGCGAGCCGGGCCGGTGTAAGGCAGCTGGCGCTGACTCATTTGTCCGCGCGGTATTCGCTCAATGCGTCCGAGTTGCTGAGCGAGGCACGCCAGGCATTTGCGAACTGCGTCGTCGCACGCGACGGCATGGAGGTCGACATCCCATTCGCTGCCGAGCGAGAGACGGTTTAGCGCCGCGCCTCGTCGTCTTCGGCGAGTGTGTCGCTGGCGTTCCACCCCAGCTCGCTCGCGGAAACCGGCCGGAATATGAGATCGATGGCCAGCCACAGCGTCTTGGCAAACGGATAGGCGATCAGGATCCCGGCCACCAGAAATACGGTACCCACCCATTGGATTGCTTCCCACGGTGGATTCGGCCACGTGACGAACAGCACTACGACGAACGCGACCGCAAACAATCCTTCCATGAAGATGAGACTGATCATGTACGCGCCGAGGAAATAGTCGCCTTCCTCGCGGTGGAGGTGGAGGCGGCATCGTGGGCACCGGTCCTTGAGACGGAACCACGAAGCGAGCACCGGCCCGCCGCCGCAATGTGGGCACCGCAGGGTGAGAGCTCGCCACAGCATCGCCGACGCGATGCGCAGTGTTGTCTTCGGACGGGTCGGTGCAGCGGCCATTCGAATCCAGAGCGGCAGACCCGGAGAAGATACGGGCGCAGCCCTCTTCTCGTCTGCACTCGGAGGAACAGGCCGGTCACTCGAAAGTGAGCTACCGATCACACCGAGGACACAAATCCTTCTGTCACCCGGATTTCGTGAGCGCTAGGCGCGGTGCCCGTTGAGTGGGCTGGTGCCGGCGTGCATCGGCATCGAGCGGCGAAACAGCAGTGACAGCACCGCGTTGTCCAGCGACTTCATCACCGATGCCGGAACGATTCGCGACGTTACGCTTCTCGCCTCGGGACCGTGCCATTGATGCCATGCGTACCTGTCCAGCCGGTGCGTCGTGCCTCCCGGGTGATGAAACACGATCATCGCGTTGCTCGCGCTGGGCATCTTGACCTCGACACCCCAGTTTACACCATCGGGCCCCGCAAACGGCCGTATGTCCTTTGCCATTCAGCTTTCCTGTAATGAAGAGAGGAGCTTTCTGCCGGCGAACCCGGCATGCTCCTCGTGCCAGTACTGAACGCTCGCCTCGCCAAGCTGCCAGCAGAGGAGCACAGGGCGCCCCTCGATCTCGCCCGGGAAATCTACCAGACCAGTGTCGAATCCCTTCATCTGGACTCCCAGCTCACGAATCTCCCTGATGTAACCGTCGATGTCATGGGCGAGGTCCTGGGCTTCGCGCTCGCAACGGTCTGCGTCCTCGTTGGGCTGGTCGATCGACCTGTTCATCGCGGCCTGCTCGAATTCGCGTACCTTTTCCTGCCAGCGCCAGTAATCTCGAACGACGTCACTCACGATGCGGCGGACCAGCGGCAGCATGTTGTTGGCGTCGTCGACGGTGAAGGTGCGCATGCGCGAACGGTGGCGGCCTCCCGCATGCGGGTCAAGGGTTCCACTCGGAAGGGAGGTTCATTGCAGGCTCGACAGGCGACGGCCTCGAAGAATAATCGAGTCGGTGTCACCGTGAGGATCGCATGAATTTCTGGAGGTCCACTCGGACGATCGCGGCAGTGATCCTCGCGAGCTGTTCCGGTGACAGCTCGCGACCGAACCCGGGTGACACTGATACACTGACTTCTCGCATCGACTCGGCCCCGAGTCCTGCCAGCGGAACTACGAGCGGCGACGATGGAGCCGCGCCGGTGAGGGCGAGGATCGCCGCGGCCACCAGCCGCGCACCTTGTCTTCACACCGGACTGTGGGAACAGTGCAGCGTCGAGAAGCGGCTGGCACAGGCGGGCTTCGTGGTTAAACGCATCGAAGGAGAGGCTCGGCGGCCGGGATTCAGCATTCCCGCGACTGTACTTCAACTGGGAAGGTCGCGCCTGGAAGTTTTTATCTATCAAAGCGAAGCGGACATGGCTCGTGACATCGCGAGGCTGGACACACTGCGGGTTGCGCCGCCGGGAGTGCAGCCCGTATGGGACGTCACGCCGATGCTGATACGATCGGGCAACCTTGCCGCGGTTCTGCTCTCACAAAACGCGCGTCAGGCGGAGCGGGTGGCTCTCGCTTTGACAGCCGGTGCTCCGCAACCAGGCTCGCCTCGCTAGACATCAGTCAGAGCCGTAACCCGAAACCGGTAATCCGAAACCGGGGCCGTTACCGGTTACCAGTTACTGCTCCAGTGACGAGTTTCCGGTGACGGGTTATCGGTTGCGAGTTTATGACCGGTCACCGGGCAACCCCGAAACCCGGGCAGTCACCCGCTACTCGCCCTTGCCTTCGCCCCATCCCCCGATTCCGCCTTTCCCTCCGCCGATCTCTCCTCGAGTCGCCGGCGACGACGCGCCTTCGCAGCCTCGTACCTTCTAAGCTCGTCGTCAGTCTCGGGCACGAGCCGCGGCACTGCAACCGGCCGGCCATCCTTGTCGATCGCAACGAACGTGAGATAACACGAGTTCGTGTGCCGCCGAACCCCGGTCTTCAGATTCTCGGCCTCGACACGCACGCCAACTTCCATCGAGCTCCGGCCGGCGAAGTTTACGCTGCACTTCATCACCACCAGATCACCGAGGTGAATCGGCTGCCGGAAGTCAACACGGTCTACGGAGACAGTAACGCAGTTCATTCGCGCATGGCGGATCGCCGACACTGCCGCTGATGTGTCCATCATCGCCAGAATGACGCCGCCGAACACGTGATCGAGATTGTTCGAATGCTGTGGCATCATCAGCTGCGATGTTTCGTGCTGCGTCTCGCGTACGGTCTTGGACTCGTTCGGCGGTGTCACGTTTGGCAGATCACCGCTGCATCGAAGCCAGCAGCAACCGTTCGGCACGAGCCGATTGACGCGCACCTCGCAATCGCTGAGGCGGGACACGCACTGACTGCCGGGCAGCGGACAAGGGATAGCGTTGGGCACGCACCAACCGCGGCGAAGCGCCGGGCGGAACACGCTTGCCGCGCCTCATCACCAGCTGAGTCCCGTCATCCTCTGACCGCGCGTCATCGAATGCGGCCGCCAGCGCGACGCGAAGCTTCGGATCCACTGCCGGTTCATCGAGCCAGAACACCCTCGGCAAACGGGAATCGACGTAACCGAGCACCCACTTGTGTCCGCTTTGGTCACGAAGCACGACTTCTGTTTCGGCGCGCGCCGTGTCGTATTCAGCCACGACGTCATAACCGGAATGGCGCCATCTTGTCCCCGCTCCCTCCCGCACACTGCCAGCCGACAGAGCCGCCGAGTCGCGCGCCAGTTTGCTCAGCGGCACCGCCTTCCCCGAGCGGATGTCCACCGCACCGCGAGAGGAATCCGCCTGCTGATAGTCGGACCGCTCGACCAGCAGGCGGCGATCGTAGAGAACGTACGGACCGGCGACGCCGAGGATGTCCACCTCTCCGCTCGCCGCAAATCCTACGTCGTCGTCGGTATCTTCATCCGGCGAGAGCAGTCGCGCGTTCGGATTGCGCTCGAGATACAGCTTCTCCCATGCAAACACCCGCCCGTCTTCGGCGACCAGCGTGGAATCGCCAGTCAGAAGGTCCCGCCGGTAGATTGGCTCGCCCGTGAAGACTGCGTTCTCGTAGGAGCGCGTCACCTCATCGACCCAGACCTCGTAAAACCGGTCGTCAGCCCGCGTGAGGATCAGCGGAGACACCCGCGCTGTGATTCCCCTGGGAGTACTGTGCACCCAGTAAGTAGAGCTCGCGTCAGCCACGAGAAACTCGGCCGAGGGCGGCGCGGGCTCGGGCAACGTACAGCCAATGAGGGGTATCAGCAGTAAGCGGGAGAATCGCATTGCTGGCAAATATAGTGCATCATCCCTGTCCCCAACCTCTCACAAAATCTCCAATCCGATGCTCCCATATCTGATTATCGCATTCATCCTGACGGCGTGCGCGGGTAGTCGCGACGCAGCCATCGGCAAGACCGGGATGCGTGCCGATTCCGTCACGGCGACCGCAGCCGATGCATCACAGTCGTCGCAGTCTGCCGCTGCCCCGGCGAACATGTCTGTCGAGCTGAAGCGACTCCGCACCGACCTCAATGCGCCGATCCGCGGACTGTACGTCAACCGGTTCGCGGCTCAGAGCAGCAAGAAAATGACGAAGCTGATCGGCTTCGCCGATTCCACCGAGGTCAACGCTCTCATCATAGACATCAAGGACGAGTTCGGTCTCAACTTCGAATCGAGCGATCCTCTGCTGCAGAAGAACGGCGGCACGCAGACGAAAGTCAGGAACCTGAAAGCGCTGGTGGACACGATCAATGCGCATGGAATCCTTCCGGTCGCGCGCATAGTCGTCTTCAAGGACTCGGTCGCTGCACGCCAGAATCCGCAGTACACGATTCGAAAGACCGACGGCTCGGCGTGGCGCGACCACAAGGGACTCACCTGGGTGAACCCGTACGCGAACTCAGTCTGGGAGTACAATTTCCGCGTCGCTGAGGAAGCCGCGCGCATGGGATTCGGAGAGATTCAGTTCGACTACATCAGGTTTCCCGAGCCATACAAGAGTCTTCCGACCCAGGTATTCCCTGAGTCCAACGGCCGCTCGAAGCCTCAGGCACTCGGCGAATTTCTGGAGGCGGCCAAGAAGCGGATCGACAAGCTCGGCGTGCGGACCACCGCTGACATCTTCGGCCTGACGACAACCGTCGGCGGCGCGCTGGAAGTTGGCCAGCGGTTCGAGCCGATGGTGCAGTCGGTGGATGTCGTCCTGCCGATGGTGTATCCGTCACACTATCCGCGCGGGTCGTTCGGAATTCCACGTCCCAACGCCGATCCGTACAGCACGATTCACATTGCGATATCGCGCGCGCGCCAACGGACGGAAGCACTCGGGCTGAAGGGACAGCGGGTTCGCCCGTGGCTGCAGGCGTTCAGCCTCGGCCAGCCGAAATACGGGGCAGCGGAGATCGAAGCGCAGAAGAAGGCAGTCTACGACTCCGGGTATGAAGGCTGGGTGCTGTGGCACCCGGGATCGTCGTACGACATCTTCCTGCCAGCGCTGGAAAAGACACTCGTCTCCCGTGCGAAGAATCCGCCGGTGCCGGC
>Ga0136617_10000842_pt1 | contig 26629 bp, 19 predicted proteins | sample AntDrymUQ3222106_2_FD_129672 | JGI IMG/M metagenome (GOLD analysis project Ga0136617, IMG submission 129672) | Polar desert sand microbial communities from Dry Valleys, Antarctica - metaG UQ322 (21.06) | ecosystem: Environmental > Terrestrial > Soil > Desert | place: Antarctica: Dry Valley...
ACTTTCAACATCCATAAAGGGTTTTCGCATCTGCCGCGACGAATGGTGATTCACGAGTTGAAGGCGAAGCTGCACGGTCTTTCGGCGGACGTCTTGTTTCTGCAGGAAGTGCAGGGCGTGCACGAGCGCCACGCCGGACGTTACCGCGACTGGCCCGGCAAGCCGCAGCACGAATTTATCGCGGACACGATGTGGAAAGAGGTCGCCTACGGCCGCAATTCGGTCTATCGCGATGGCCATCACGGCAACGCCTTGCTTTCTCGATTTCCAATCATCGCGCAGGAAAACGAGGATATTTCGGCGCATCTTTTCGAAAGCCGCGGTTTGCTTCATTGCGAGATCAAGCTCGCCGAGCGGGGGTCGACTCTTCACTGCATCAACGTTCACCTGGGATTGTTCGAGCGCGGACGGCAGCGACAAATTCGGGCGATGGTGGAACGGATTCGCGAGACGGTGCCCAAGAACGCGCCACTCATCATCGCCGGAGATTTCAACGACTGGCGCCGCAAGGGTGATCGCACATTGACGGACGAGCTCGGCGTCACCGAGGTATTCGAGGCGGTGAAGGGGCGCAATGCTCGAACCTATCCGGCGGTCATGCCCGTGTTCCGGCTCGATCGCATTTATGCGCGTGGACTCGATGTCGTGGACGCGCGCGTCCATTGCGCGTTTCCCGCCACGCGCTTTTCCGATCACGCGGCGCTGACGGCCACCTTCGAGCTTTCGCGAAAAAAGCACTAGCGAGCGGCCGGCCCCGCGATGAACCGTTTCACGCCGGGCAATCACATCGAGCTCCTCCGCAGCGGTGCCGAGTTTTTTCCGGCGTTGGCGCACGCCATCGACGGTGCCCAGCGCGAAGTTTGGCTCGAGACGTATCTGATCGCCGATGATTCCGCAGGACGGGAGATCGCTGCTGCCCTGGTGCGCGCCGTCAGCCGCAGCGTCGCAGTACGCGTGCTCGTCGACGGCTGGGGTGCGCGCCACTACCTGACCCCGCGGCTGCAAAAGAGCCTGACGGATGGCGGCGTGCGATTGATGAGATATCGCCCGGAGGTCGCGCCATGGCAATTCCGCTCCTACCGCTTGCGCCGATTGCATCGGAAGCTTTGTCTGATCGATCGGCACTGCGCATTCGTCGGAGGCATCAATCTCATCGACGACATGAATACGCCGGGCCACAAGCCCCCGCGAGTCGACTTCGCCGTGCGCGTGCAAGGACCGGTCTTGGCGCCCATCGTGCAGACGATGCAGAGCCTTTGGGCACTCATCGAGCTCGTGCAATTGCAGGCCAGCGACGTTCCCCTGTTTCCGGAACAGGAGTCGTTGCCACGCGCAGGCGATTGCATCGTCAAGTTCGCGGAGCGCGACAATTTACGCCACCGGCGTGACATCGAGCGCGCATATCTCGCCGCGATCCGCTCGGCGAAAAGCGAAATACTGATTGCATCGGCGTATTTTTTTCCTGGTGTCGATTTTCGCCGGGCGTTGGTCGCCGCGGCGGAACGCGGGGTGCAAGTCACGCTGCTGCTGCAGGCACGCGTCGAGTACCGGCTGCTGCACTACGCGTCGCGCGCGCTCTATGGGCAATTGCGGACGGGGGGCGTGACAATCGAGGAATATCACCAATCATTCCTGCACGCCAAGGTTGCGGTCATCGATGAGAAATGGGCAACTGTAGGCTCGTCGAACATCGACCCCTATTCGTTCTTGATGGCGCGTGAAGCCAATGTCTTCGTGCGCGATGCGGCTTTCGCGAGTCAGTTGCGCCGCGAGTTGGTGCGCATGATCGAGGCGGGAGCGCAGCGTGTCGGTCCAACCCACTGGGCGGAGCGATCGCGGTTCGGCAAGGCAGGAATATGGCTTGCTTACGGAATCGTGCGCATGGCGATGGGCATGTTGCGCTATGGCGGAGACGAATGGTTTCCGCGCCGAGCGCCGCGGCGAAACTGACGCGAAGGCTATCATCGCGGCTGACCTGGTGACCGCGTTTTAGCATCTGACGGTTGAACGTAATGCGCCATTCCGCCTCTGCCACGTTGCCCGCGCCTGCCGAGCGCCACGTCGCGCGGACTCGCCGCGGCGACTGGAACACCATTCGCACGCTGCTTCCCTATCTTTGGGAATATCGAGGCCGTGTGTTCGCGGCGATTGCCTGCCTCGTACTTGCCAAGGTCGCCAACGTCGGCGTGCCCGTTCTGCTGAAGGAAATCGTCGACAGTCTGGATCGGACGACTGCCGCGCTCGTCGTTCCCCTCGCACTCCTGGTCGCCTACGGCGCGCTGCGCCTTGCTACGACGCTTTTCACCGAGTTGCGCGAGTTCCTGTTTGCGAAGGTGACGCAGCGCGCTGTCCGCAATATCGCCGTCAAAGTGTTTCGGCACCTGCATGCGCTGTCGCTGCGCTTTCATCTGCAGCGGCAGACCGGCGGATTGACCCGCGACGTCGAGCGCGGACAGCGCGGTATTTCAATACTCGTGAGTTATTCGCTGTTCTCGATCCTGCCGACGCTGGTCGAGATCACCCTTGTCTCGGGCATCCTGATTGCCCGGTATGACTGGACGTTCATGGCAATCACCGCCGGTGCGCTCGCGATTTACATCGCGTTCACGGTATTGGTCACCGAATGGCGGACGCACTTCCGGCGCACGATGAACGAGCTCGATTCGAAGGCGAATACCCGCGCGATCGACAGTCTTCTCAATTATGAAACGGTCAAGTATTTCGGGAACGAAGAATGGGAAGCACGGCGCTACGACGAGTCACTCCAGCGTTTCGAGAAAGCGGCAGTCAAGAGCCAGACGTCGCTATCCGCGCTCAACATCGGTCAAAGCGCAATCATCGCCGTCGCGGTAACCCTCATCATGTGGCGAGCGACGGTAGGGGTGGTGAATGGGACGATGACGTTGGGAGACCTCGTGCTCGTCAACGCGTTCATGATTCAGCTCTATATCCCGCTCAATTTTCTGGGCGTCATCTACCGGGAGATCAAGCAGGCGCTGGCCGATATGGAACGACTCTTCGGCCTGATCGAGGAAAACGCCGAGATCACGGACAAGCCAGGAGCGACAGCGCTCGAGATGCGTGGCGCCGAAGTGCGGTTCGATCATGTCGATTTCTCGTACGAGGCGAACCGGCAGATTCTATTCGATGTGTCGTTCGCGATTCCGCCCGGCCGCACCGTCGCGGTGGTTGGACCATCGGGCTCGGGAAAAACGACGCTCGCGCGGTTGCTTTATCGCTTCTACGACGTGGGAAATGGTCGCATTGCAATCGACGGTCAGGATTTGCGCGATGTCACGCAGGCGAGCTTGCGCGCCGCGATCGGCATCGTTCCTCAAGACACCGTGCTATTCAACGACACGATCGAATACAACATCGCATACGGCAAGCCGGACGCAACCCATGCCGAGATCGTGGCTGCCGCCGGGCTTGCGCAGATTCACGACTTTATCGTGAGCCTTCCGGACGGCTACGCAACACCGGTGGGTGAGCGTGGATTGAAACTCTCGGGAGGCGAGAAGCAGCGCGTCGCGATCGCCCGCGCCGTCTTGAAGGCACCGCATGTGTTGATCTTCGACGAGGCGACGAGCGCGCTCGACTCCAAATCGGAGAAGGCGATTCAGGCGGAGCTCCGTGCGATTGCACAGAACCATACGACGCTGACGATCGCCCATCGGCTGTCCACTGTCGTCGACGCGGACGAAATACTCGTGCTCGACCGCGGTCGCATCGTCGAGCGCGGTGGGCACGCATCGTTGCTTGCTGCCGCGGGGGTGTACGCACGAATGTGGCGGCTACAGCAAGAAGAGGAGAGGAAGGCGCCGGGGAAAGCACTGGTATCGAATTGAATCGGCCGAGAGTGCTCCGGCATGGCCCTTGCCTCTATCGCCTTCGCAAGCTCAATCGATGCGCTTCTCGCAACACGGCTTAAGGCGTCGACCACGACTGCGACAAACGGCCTTGACGTCCGGCGCGACTGTGCGATAACGTCCAAACGATGTTGAGGTTTTAACTAATGATTCGTACCCTACTACTTGTTTTCACTTACATAGTGGCCAGCGTACCGGCGGCCTTCGCTGGCGTTGGCGAGGGCTTGCGCGATCCCACCAAGCTCCACCTCGAATCAGCCAACGCGCTTATCATCGACGCCGAGAATGGCCGGTCGATCTACGCCAAAGCGGCACACGATGTGACGCCTATCGCGTCGCTGACCAAGCTGATGACGGCCATGGTTGTACTGGACAGTGCCGCTCCGCTTGACCAAATTCTCGACGTCGATCTCGCCGACTTCGATTTCTTGAAGGGCAGTCGTTCGCGGTTGCGGATGGGAACCTCGTTGCCGCGGAGCGAGATGCTACGGCTGGCGCTGATGTCCTCGGAGAATCGGGCCGCGTCGACGCTTGCCCGGCATCATCCAGGCGGAGTACGGGGGTTCGTTGCTGCCATGAACGCCAAGGCTGCTAGCTTGGGTATGGCGCAGACGCGCTTCGAAGACGCAACCGGTCTCTCGCCGCACAACGTTTCCACTGCCAATGACCTCGCGCGTCTGGTCCGCGCAGCAGCAAACTATTCGCTGATCCGCGAATATTCAACGACCGAGGCGCATTTCGTCGACGTCGAGATGACCGGCCAGATGCTGGGGTTCAACAATTCCAACGCGCTTGTCAAAAAAGCGGACTGGGATATCCAACTGCAGAAGACCGGTTACATCCGCGAAGCAGGGCGGTGCGTGGTCATGCTGGCGATGATCGCCAGCAGGCCGATGGTGATCGTATTGCTCGATTCGTTTGGAAAATACTCACGCATCGGCGACGCACAGCGCGTCAAGTATTGGCTCGAAACTGGCGATTCCTTGCCCATGCCCGATGTGCGTACGCGAGTGAAAAACGCGGTCAAAGCGTTGGTCGTCAAGAACAAGGCGGCGAAAGAATCCGCAAGCACCGCCACATCGCGCGGCAAACCCATCAGGGGCACATTTCCACCGCGGCTGGTTCACAACGTGAAGGCGCGCGGAGCATAACTTAAAGCAACTCGATTTGATGGTGCAAGAGATGTGGCTGCGCGACGCCGTTGCGTTGCATTTGCAAGGTCGTAATGACGCGAAAGCGCAGCGTCGAAATCCCTTCCGAGCCGAATCCTGCCGCCCCCTGTAACAGCTTGCCGGTAAAGACGCGCGCCGAGTCTTCTGCTGCCGCAGTCGGAGTTCCATCCAACGTGAGCCCGTGATGCTCGTGCGGAAGCGCTCTGTACGTGCCATCACGAAACTCGATCTCGAGGCCGGCGCGGCGGCAGCGCTCGCGTAAATCGTCGTCCTCGTAGCCCCATTCCCAATAGTCATTGCTGTAACCGTTAATACGCTCGACATCGGCAACGCTGAGCGCAACGACGCCGCCTAGGAATGCGGCGCGATCGGGTTCGGGATCGAGGCCATGCCAAATGAGGCGAGTCGGCCGGCGCGCGAATGAGTAGTCGGCCCAGATGGGCAAATAATCGACGTCATGAAAGCAGACGTAATCAGCGTTCGCCCGCGCGAGTAAGAATCCGGCGTTCTTCACCGCACCGCGGTTGAATGTCGCCGTGCCCATTTGCTCGACGATATGTATCGAGTAGCGAATCGCGCAATCGAGCTTATCCCGTTCGAAGTAGGCGCTCATGTGAGGCAGAAAACGGGAGAGGTGATCGGGGCGATCGCGGTATGGCACGACGATGGCGAGTCGCTGCGCGTAGTCCGACGGATCGCGCGCGGTGAATGTCGCGGTCACTGTCGCGTCCGCTGATGCGCAGTAAAGAGCTCCTTGGCATGGGCGCGTGTTTTTGCCGTGATCTCCGTACCGCCTAGCATGCGCGCAAGCTCCTCGATACGGTCGGACGTCGTCAGCCGCGAGAGCTCGCTCGAAACCGTGCGGGCCTTGCCGCGTTTGGTGACGCGGAAATGCTCATCTGCGAACGCAGCCACTTGCGGCAAATGCGTCACGCATAAAACTTGCCGATTAGCGCCGAGCGCCTGCAAGAGTTCGCCTACGGTGGCTGCGGCGGCGCCGCCGATTCCCGCGTCCACCTCATCGAAGATGAGGGTTGCCACCTCGCCGACTTCGCTGGCCGAAACCTGAATTGCGAGCGCGATGCGCGACAACTCACCACCGGAGGCGACGCGGGCGAGTGGACCGAGCGGTTGCTTAGGATGGCTTGCGACGCGAAATTCAATTTGCTCGAGTCCATGCCGCCCGGGAACCGTGCTTGGCTCGAGGGCAACCTCCATGCGGCCGCCCGTCATCGCCAAGCCTTGCATCGCGGTCGTGACGCGATGCGTGAGCTCGTTTGCGGCGAAGCGCCGTTTTTTCGATAGCTCTTCGGCGAGAGCGCGGTAGTCGTCTTCCGCCTGCGTCGCCTGGAGCGCCAACGCGCGCGCGTCGGCGGATTCCGCCAACGCGTTGATCCGCGCTTCCGTTTCCGTCAGCAGTGCTGGCAGCGATTCTGGTCGCACGCGATATTTGCGTGCTAGATCGTGGATGGCGGCTAATCGGTCTTCGATACGCTGCAATTCGGCTGGATCGACGTCGAGCCGGCGGCGATAGTCGCGCAGCGCCCGCGCGGCCTCGTCGAGCTGGATCGCCGCAGGCTCGAGCAAGGTCACGATAGAGTCGAGCGCCGCGTCGTGGGCGGTAGCGCCCTTCAGCCGTTGCGCAAGATGCGCGAGCCGCGCAGTCAGCGCGTCGTCGCCGTCGCTCAACACGTCGCTGCTCATGGTCACGGCGTCGATCAGCGCTGCCGCGTGCGCAAGTCGCGACTGCGACGCCGATAGCTCCGTCCATTCCGCCGCCGAGACATTGATGGCTGCAAGCTCGCGCCGGCGCGCCTCGAGCGCACTGCGTTCTGCCGCTCCCGCTTGTGCCGCCTGCGCCGCGGCATCGCGCCTGTCGGCAGCCTCCTGCCACGCGGACCAACTGTCGGCAACCTCGCCCGCGAGCGTGGTAAACCCACCAAAGGCATCGAGGAGCATGCGCTGCGCCTCGACGTGCGCCAACGCCTGATGCGCATCCTGGCCGTGGAGGTCAACCAATTTTTCGCCCAGCGCTTTGAGTTGCCCCAAGGTGGCCACGGTGCCGTTGATCCAGGCGCGACTTCTGCCTTGCGCGTCGAGGACACGCCGCAACATCACTTCGTTTCCCGGCGCTCCGATGCCTTGCTCGGTCAGACGAGCGTGGACAGCAGGTGCATCGGAGACATCGAAGAGCGCGGCAAGCTCGGCGCGCTCCGCTCCCGTTCGCAGCTGCCGCAGCTCGAAGCGATCGCCCAGCAAGAGACCGAGCGCGTCGAGCAGGATCGATTTTCCGGCACCCGTCTCGCCGGTCAATACCGTGAAACCGGAGGCGAACTCGACGTCAAGCGTTTCAACGACGACAAAATTTCGAATCGACAGCAGGCGCAGCATTGACGCGTACCGACTACGGCCGCAGCCGCTCCGGTGTTTCGCTCCAATGCAGCTTCTCGCGCAGCAGGGCAAAGTAGTCGTGTCCCTCGGGGTGCAGAAACCGCGCCGCATGATCGGCGCGCTGCAACTGCACGCGGTCGCCTTCCGCCAGCGCGAAATGCGCCTGCCCATCGCAGTGAACCCCGGCGTCGCGCCCGCGGATGACGGTCAACGCAATGCGGGCGTGGTCGGACACCGCGATCGGCCGGTGGGTCAGCGCGTGCGGTGCTACTGGGACGAGGAGGAACGACGCGAGTTGCGGATCGAGAATCGGTCCGCCCGCTGACAGCGCGTATGCGGTCGAGCCAGTGGGCGTGGCGACGATAATGCCATCTGCGCGCATCGCATAGACAAAGCGGCCATCGATTTCCACCGCGCATTCGATCATGCTGCCGAGCGACCCACGGTTGACGACGACGTCGTTGAGCGCGAGCGTCTTGTCATCAGCGCCGTCGGCACGGATGATCGAAGCGGAAAGCAACGTGCGTCGCTCTTCGACGTAGCGTCCGGCTAGCATGGCGCCGAGAGTCTCTTCCATGCGGGCGAACGGAATGTCGGTGAGAAAGCCGAGTCGCCCCTGGTTGATGCCGATCAGCGGAACGTCAAAGGGCGCGAGCCGGCGCGCCACGGCGAGCATCGTGCCGTCGCCGCCCAAGACAATCGCGAGGTCGCTCGCGGTGCCGAGGTCCGCCGACGCCAAAATCGAGTGCCCGGGGAGCGCTACGTAGCGTGCCGTTCCTTCTTCGAGGACGACGACGATATCGCGCGAGGTCAAAAAAGACGCGAGCGCTGCGAGCGGCTCGGCGAGGTCGGGACTCGCGTGTCGTCCGACGAGAGCAACGGTTCGGAATCGGCTCGGAGCGGCGGATGCGACCATGCGCGCGATTAAACCACAGCCTACCGCTCGTTCCCCTTAGGCACAATGGATAGAAAAAAGTCGGCACACCGACCCGGAGGCGCTGCCTGCCATCCGAGTAGAATCGTCGCTATGTTGGAACCGCGTGCACAGCATCTCCTAAAAACGCTGATCGAACGCTACATCGCGGATGGTCAGCCGATCGGCTCGCGCTCGTTGTCGCGACAATCCGGCCTGGAATTGTCGCCAGCGACGATTCGCAACGTCATGGCCGACCTCGAGGAGATGGGGTTCATCACCAGCCCGCACACATCGGCCGGCCGCGTGCCGACGCCCAAAGGTTACCGTTTTTTCGTCGATACGCTGATGGTGATGAAGCCGCTCGAGGAGCTGGAAATTCATCGGCTCGAGGGCGAGCTGGTCGCCGACCGTCCGCAGCAGCTCGTCAGCGCTGCCGCGAGCCTTCTCTCGCAGCTCACGCATTTCGCCGGTGTCGTCAGGACGCCCAAGCGGCGCGAGGCAGCGTTTCGTCACCTCGAATTTCTGCGCTTGTCCGAGCGCAAGGTCTTGCTGATTCTCGTCACGCCCGACGGCGATGTGCAGAACCGGATCCTGCATACCGACCGCTCGTATTCGCACGCGCAGTTGATCGAAGCGACGAATTTTTTCAATCAGAGTTTCGCCGGCCAGCCATTTTCGGCGATCCGCGCGCGCATCGCCGAGGAACTACGCACGCTGCGCGAGGATATCGCGAGCTTGATGACCGCTGCAGTGGACGCCGGCGAGGGGGCGTATGCGGAAGGCGAGTCGCTGGTCGTCACCGGCGAGCGCAACCTTTTGCAAGCGCAGGACCTCGCCTCGAGCATGGAGCGGCTGCGCCGTCTCTTCGATATGTTCGATCAGAAGACGTCGATTCTGCATCTACTCGACATCTCGCAACGCGCCGAGGGTGTGCAGATCTACATCGGCGGAGAATCCGGCCTCGTGCCGCTTGACGAATGCAGCTTTGTCACCGCCCCGTATGAAGCCAACGGTCAAGTCATCGGAACCTTAGGGGTCATCGGTCCGACGCGGATGGCGTACGAGCGCGTGATCCCGATTGTCGCCATCACTGCGAAATTGCTGTCCAACGCGATGTCGCAGCAAATGAGTGAAGGGTAAAGCAAGGGCGAGAGAGAATCGAGCGAACCCCTCCCGATAAGACCCGGGTCGCATCTTAAAGCTCTGGGCGCGGACAATTCTTTAAAGACCCTTCCGTTCGCCGACTAGTGGCCTGTAACGGGGGGAATCGGTAGTGAACGAACGTGGTATGGCGCGGCTATTCGCGCTGAGTGCAAGGCGCCGCTGCGCCGCAAGGGTAGGTCCCCTTGCAAGCAGCGGTAACGCAGCAATCGGCGCGAATAGCTCGCCAGACACTATCGATTCCCCGTTACAGGCCACTAACCCCGCATCGATGCGATTCGCTCCCGAGCCCGAGTTTACGCACGACCGCATCGCGCGGTTGGGCGTGCTGTTGACCAATCTTGGTACGCCGGACGCGCCCACGCCATCGGCCGTCCGCAAGTTCCTGGCGCCGTTTTTGTCGGATCCGCGCGTGATTGAAATTCCCTCCCCGGTTTGGCAGCCGATTCTGCATGGCTTGCTCCTGCGCACGCGGCCGGCAAGCTCTGCCCGGAAATACGCGGCGATCTGGTCCAAGGACGGCTCACCGCTGGCGGTTCATAGCGTCAAGCAAAAGTCCTTGTTGCAAGGCTATCTCGGTCAGCGTCTCAAGACGGCGGGCTACGCGGCGGATCTCTGCGCTGTCGCGCTCGGGATGCGCTACGGCGAGCCTAGCATCGGTCGCGCGCTAGACCAGCTGCGCGCTGAGCATTGCGAAAAGATTCTGATCGTGCCGCTCTATCCGCAATACGCGGCCAGCACCACCGGCTCGACATTCGACGCGCTGGCCGCCTACCTCACGCGAACGCGACGAGTACCTGCCGTGCGCTTCGTCGATTCGTTCCACGATGACGAAGGCTATGTCAAAGCGCTTGCCAAGACCGTCAACGATTACTGGATGAAGCATGGTCGACCCGAGAAACTCGTGCTGTCCTTCCACGGCGTGCCGCGAAGGACGTTGACGTTGGGCGATCCGTACCACTGCTTCTGCCACACGACTGGGCGCCTGCTGGCCAAGGAGCTCGGACTCGAGGGGGGCCAGTGGACGCTGACGTTTCAGTCGCGTTTCGGCAGGGCGCTGTGGTTGCAGCCCTACACGGCGGAGACGCTGGCCGCGCTCGGGAAGGAAGGGGTCGGCCGCGTCGATGTCTTTTGCCCAGGCTTTGTTGCCGACTGCCTGGAGACGTTGGAGGAGATCGGCATCCTCGGCCGGGAAACGTTTTTGCGCGCCGGCGGCCGTGAGTTCCACGCGATTCCATGCTTGAACGAGCAGCCGCTATGGATCGCGGCGCTGGCAGACCTCGTGTTTCGCAACTTGGGCGGCTGGATCGCCGCCGTGCCGTCGATGGAGGCACGTGAGCAGACTAAGGCGCGCGCCAAGGCATTGGGCGCCGTGCAGTAGCGGTGGTGCGCGGTATCCACCTCTTAGAGAACGCGTCTTGAATTCCCTGAAACCACCCCAAAATCCCGCCAGTGGACGCCGACAACAAACGGGTAAACGCATGACTCAACAAGAAAATCGCGATGAAACGCGTTCCCCGGACCTCCTCGACGACGACCTGACCAAAGGTGCGGATGACGCCGAGTCCGCGCAACCCGACTTAAGTGCTGACCTCGCGGCGCAACTCGAGCAAGCACGGGCGGAAGCAGCGGCAATGCGCGACGGCTGGCTTCGCGCCAAAGCGGAAGCGGACAACACGCGCAAGCAGGCGCAGGCGGACATCGCCAAGGCACACAAGTACGCGGTCGAGCGGTTTGCGGAGGATCTATTGCCCGTCAAGGATGCATTGGAGCAAACACTTGCCGTGGATCGGGTTTCCCTCGAGACGCTGACTGCGGGCGCCGAGCTGACGCTGAAGGCGCTGCGGACAGCGTTCGATCGTGCGCAGGTCGTCGAAGTCGTACCGGCCGAGGGCGAGAAATTCGACCCCCATCGCCATCAGGCGATGCAAGCGGTCGACTCCCCGCAACCCGGCAACACAGTCGTCGACGTTTTCCAGAAAGGCTATCTCATCAATGATCGCGTACTGCGCCCGGCGTTGGTCACCGTGGCCAAGAGTCGCGAGAGCTAAGTGATCACTCGTTGCTATTCAGGCTTGATTCGCAGGCCCAAAACCCAACCTAGAGCGCAAGCAATTCATCATCTACGGACGGAGTAAAAGACATGGGCAAGATCATCGGCATCGACCTCGGCACGACCAACAGCTGTGTTGCGATCATGGAAGGCGGCCAGCCGAAAGTGATCGAGAACGCGGAAGGCGCGCGCACCACGCCGTCGGTCGTCGCGTATCAAGAGGATGGGGAAATTCTGGTCGGCGCCTCCGCCAAGCGCCAGGCGGTGACCAATCCGCGCAACACGCTCTACGCGGTCAAGCGCCTGATCGGCCGCCGCTTCGAGGAGAAAGAGGTCCAGAAGGACATCAATCTCATGCCGTACAAGATCGTCAAGGCCGACAACGCCGACGCATGGGTTGAGGTCCGCGGCAAGAAGATCGCGCCACCGCAAGTCTCGGCGGAAGTGCTGCGCAAGATGAAAAAGACGGCCGAGGATTACTTAGGCGAAGAGGTTACCGAGGCCGTCATTACCGTGCCTGCATACTTCAACGACTCGCAGCGGCAGGCGACCAAGGACGCCGGCAAGATCGCCGGCCTCGACGTCAAACGGATCATCAACGAGCCGACGGCCGCCGCGCTCGCTTTCGGCATGGACAAGAAGGAAGGTGACCGCAAGATCGCCGTCTACGACTTGGGCGGCGGTACGTTCGACATCTCGATCATCGAGATTGCCAATGTGGAGGGCGAGCATCAGTTCGAGGTGCTGTCGACCAACGGCGATACGTTTTTGGGTGGCGAGGATTTCGATCAGCGGTTGATCGACTATGTCGTCACCGAGTTCAAGAAGGACCAAGGCGTTGATCTGAAGAACGACGTCCTCGCGTTGCAGCGCTTAAAGGAGACGGCGGAGAAGGCGAAGATCGAGCTCTCGTCGTCGCAGCAAACCGAGATCAATCTGCCGTACATCACGGCGGACGCATCAGGACCGAAGCATTTGTCGATCAAGATCACGCGCGCGAAGTTCGAAGCGCTGGTCGAGGACCTGATCGACCGCACGATCGAGCCATGCCGCATTGCGATCAAAGACGCAGGAGTTTCGCTGTCCGACATTTCGGACGTCATCCTGGTCGGCGGCATGACGCGGATGCCGAAGGTGCAGGACAAGGTCAAGGACTTTTTCGGGAAGGACCCGCGCAAGGATGTGAATCCCGATGAAGCGGTCGCGGTCGGTGCGGCGATCCAGGGCGGCGTCCTCAAAGGCGACGTCAAGGATGTACTGCTGCTCGACGTGACGCCGCTATCGCTGGGCATCGAGACCCTTGGCAGCGTCATGACCAAGCTCATCCGCAAGAACACGACGATCCCGACCAAGGCGCAGCAGGTATTCTCCACGGCGGACGACAACCAGTCGGCGGTGACGATCCACGTGCTGCAGGGCGAGCGCGATGTCGCGTCCGGCAATAAGAGCCTGGGGCAATTCAACCTCGAAGGTATTCCCATTGCGCCGCGCGGCACGCCGCAGATCGAGGTCACGTTCGACATCGACGCGAATGGCATCCTGCACGTTTCGGCAAAAGACAAAGCGACCGGAAAAGAGAACAAGATCACGATCAAGGCGAACTCCGGCCTGTCCGAGGTGGAGATCGAGCGGATGGTCAAGGACGCCGAGATGCACGCCGAGGACGACCGCAAGCTCATGGAAGAGGTGCAGGCCCGCAATAGCCTCGACGCGCTCGTCCACAGCGTGAAGAAGTCCATCGGCGAATACGGCGACAAGATTGGCGCCGACGAAAAGGCGAAAATCGAGACGGCTCTTAAAGACGCCGAAGATGTCTTGAAGAACAAGGATGCGAGCAAGGAACAGCTCGACGGCAAGGCCGAGGAGCTCGCGAAGGCGGCGCAAAAGCTTGGCGAAATCATGTACGCCCAGGCCCAAGCAAGTGCAGGCGGGGCCGCCGGACCCGGCGGGGCCGGGCCCGCCGGTGCCGAGCAAGCGGCGGGGAGTCAGCCCGACGAGAAGGTCGTCGACGCGGAATTTACCGAAGTCAAAGACAAGAAGTGATCCGTTAGGCGTTCGGCATCGAGCTCACGTCGCGGATCGTTTTAGCGTTCGCGACGGAACGCCGAATTGGAGCGAGTGGCAGCCGTCGCCGCTCGCTCCGGCATTTTCGTGAGCCGCGGCAACGCAATATTTGAAGAAACGACACCAGTGGCCAAGCGCGACTACTACACGACACTCGGCGTCCAGCGCGACGCGTCCGATGAGGACATCAAACGCTCCTATCGCAAGCTTGCGATGAAGTTTCATCCGGACCGTAACACCGGCGACAAGAGCTCCGAGGAAAAATTCAAGGAGGCAAAAGAGGCCTACGAGGTGCTGTCGGACGGAAAAAAACGCGCCGCTTATGATCAATTCGGACACGCAGGGGTCGATCCTTCGATGGGTTTCGGTGCAGGTGCTCGTGGCGCGGCGCCCGAGGGCTTCGGCGGTTTCGCCGATGCATTCGGCGACATCTTCGGCGAGATTTTCGGTCAACAAGGCCGCGCCGGGCGTGGCAACGGCGTTTTTCGTGGCGCGGATTTGCGCTACAACCTCGATCTGTCGCTGGAAGATGCGGCGCGAGGCACCGAAGTCAAGATCCGCATTCCCGCCATGGAGGAATGTGGTACCTGTCACGGTAGTGGCGCCAAGCCGGGGACGCAACCCAAGACCTGCTCGACTTGCAGCGGCCGCGGCGAAGTCCGCGTATCGCAGGGTTTTTTCTCAATTCAGCAAACCTGCCCGACGTGCCATGGCACCGGCAAAATGATTCCCGAGCCGTGCGCGACTTGCGAGGGCGCCGGCCGAATCAAGAAGCACAAGACATTGTCGGTGAAGATTCCCCCGGGAGTCGACCAGGAGGATCGCATTCGTTTGACTGGCGAAGGCGAGGCCGGGCTGAACGGCGGGCCTTCTGGCGATCTGTATGTCGTGGTGAATCTGAAAGCACACGCGGTGTTCCAGCGCGAGGGCGCGGATCTGCATTGCGAGCTGCCCATCAGCTTCGCGACGGCGGCAATGGGCGGCGACTTGGAGATTCCCACCCTCGAAGGCCACGCGACGATCAAGATTCCACCTGAGACGCAAACGGGCCAGACGTTTCGCTTGCGCAACAAGGGCATTCGCCCCGTGCGCGGCTCGGTACAGGGTGACCTCTACTGCCACGTTGCTGTTGAAACGCCGATCAAGCTCACGGCGCGGCAGAAGGAGCTATTGCACGAATTCGAGGCGATCAACGAGCAGGATCCAGAGGCGCATAACCCCCGCGCCAAGAATTGGTTCGATCGCGTCCGAGCGTTTTTCGGCCCATGAAGGCTACGAAAGGGGTGCCAAATGCTTAATCGTCTCGTGGTGGCCGGCGTTGCCATTACTGCCTTCTGCTTCTCGGTCCTGGCGACCGCGCAGGTCAAGATCGGGCTCCTCGTGTCGGCTACCGGCCCGACGTCCGCGATCGGCATCCCGCAGAAAAACACCGGCGATCTCTTGCCGCGGAAAATAGGCGACGCGACAGTCGAATACATTCAGCTCGACGATGGTGGGGACACGACTCGGGCTGTGCAAAATTTGAAGAAGCTGGTGCAGGAGAACAACATCGACGCGATGATCGGGCCATCCACGACACCCGCGGCGCTCGCGATCCTCGACATTATCGCGGAGGGCAAGGTGCCAATGTTGGCGACGGTCGGCACGTCGTCGGTCGTCGAGCCGCTCGATGCCAAGCGCCGGTGGGTGTTCAAGACGACGCAAAACGACGATCTGATCGCTGCTGCACTGTTGCAGCACATGACGAAAAATGGCGTCAAGACGATCGGCTTCATCGGTTTCAACGATCCGTACGGGGAAAACTGGCACAAAGTGTTCAGTGCGATGGCGGAAAAATCCGGCATAAGGATCGTCGCCAACGAGCGCTTTGCGCGTACCGACCAAAGCGTCACCGGGCAAACGCTCAAGCTGATGGCGGCCAAACCCGACGCGATGTTGATCGCGGCAGTGGGCGGACCGGCCGTACTCCCGCAGGCGACACTCTTCGATCAGGGTTACAAAGGTCGCGTCTACCAAACCCATGCGGTAGCCACCGAGGATTTCATCCGGCTGGGCAAGGAAAAGGTCGAGGGCACCGTTCTTGCCGCTGGTCCCATGCTCGTCATCGACGAAATCCCCGATTCCAATCCCACGAAAAAAGTCGCTCAGAATTACATCGCTGTCTACGAAAAGAAATTCGGCGCGAAGCCCGCGACGTTCGGCGCCAACACCTGGGATAGCGGCTTGCTGCTCGAACGGGCGATTCCTGCCGCTCTCGCCAAGGGCAAGCCCGGAACCGAGGGATTTCGCTCGGCGCTGCGCGATGCGCTAGAGCAGGAGCGTGAGGTCATCGGGTGCCAGGGAGTCTTCAACATGTCCGCCACCAACCATAACGGAATGGACGAGCGAGCGCGGGTTCTCATCACCGTGAAGGACGGCAGGTTTCGGCTGCTCGCGGAGTGACTGCTCGCATGCCGAAAAGTGAACCCCTACTTTTGTCGGATTGATCCCGCGAATCGCTGGCTTGTATGCAACTCAGATGCCAACTAAGGCGCCAACTCAGTTGCCGGCTCAGTTGCCAAACCCAGACGATTCGCCGCGGAAAAGGCCACGCGTAGTCGCGCGATGCACATCGTTGGCATCCTGCTCGCCGCCGGCTTAGGCACGCGCTTCGGAGGCGCGAAGCTCTTGGCGCCGTTACCTGCGGAGTCTCACTGCGTTCCCGCGGGCATGGCGGTCGGCGTCGCTGCCTGCGTTCACCTCGTCGTTGCGGTTGCCGACGTCGTCGCCGTCATTCGTCCAGGAGACGACGTTCTGGCGGAGCAATTTCGCAAAGCGGGTGCGCGTGTTGTCGAATGTGAGCGCGCCGATGAGGGAATGGGCGCAAGCCTCGCTTGCGGCGTGCAGGCAGCGCCGGACGCCGACGGTTGGATTGTCGCGCTGGCGGACATGCCGTGGCTCGCTCCGGCGACGATTACCTCGGTGGCCAATGCGCTCACTGCGGGAGCGGACATCGCCGCGCCGACCATCGATGGCGAACGCCTGCATCCAGTTGCATTTTCGCGACGGCATTTTGCTGCGCTGGCCGCGCTCACCGGGGACTTGGGGGCGAAGTCGCTCGTGGCCGAGAATCGCGAGTCCATGCGCTTGATCGAAACGAACGATCAAGGCGCGCGACGCGACGTCGATACCGCCGACGACTTACGCAAGTGACGTTGGGCGGCCTGTAAACCGTCATCTGGATCATCTTCATTATCGACTTCGCTTTCGAGTTTACGATAGCTCCCGGCAAGCTCGCGTATCTGAAGCGCAATTGGTTGACCGCGTTGTCGCTGCTGGTTCCCGCGCTGCGCGTATTCCGGTTTCTACGCGTGTTGCGATTTGCGCGGGCGGCGCGCGGCTTCCGCCTGTTCAGAGTGGTGAGCTCCGTCAACCGTGGGTTAGGCGCATTGGGCGCCAACATGTCGCGGCGCGGCTTCGGCTACATGATCGCTTTGACGTTGCTCGTAACGCTGGCGGGAAGCGCGGGCATGTACGCGTTCGAAAACAACCTTCCCGGCGGACGCGGGCTCAACAGTTTCGGCACAGCGCTGTGGTGGACGGCGATGCTGATGACCGCGACGGGCTCCGAATACGGGCCGCAGACCCCCGAGGGACGCGTCCTGTGCCTGCTACTCGCGTTGTGCGCATTCGCCACGTTCGGCTACGTCACCGCGGCGCTTGCTTCGTTCTTTGTGGGTCGCGATGCCGAAGAGAAGGATGGACCGATCGCGGGTGCTGCGCAAATCAGCCGGTTGACAATGGAAATCGCCGCGCTGCGCCAGCAGATCAACGGGTTGTCGGAACGCAAGCCGCGACTTAGAAGCCGAACCCACCCTTTCGAAATTTCATAGCGATGGGCAAAACGCTGGCGATCATCATTGCGACGTTCCTCACCACCGCACTCGGCGTGCTGCTGGTGACGAATTTGAGCCTGGGCAACAAACAGGTCGACCGGCGCATCGAAACGCTCTATACAGTCGCCGACCCGCAGTTTTTGCGGTCGATGGGAAGCCTTTTGGGACCGCCGATTGTCGACGGCAATCGTGCTCAAGCGCTGGTAAACGGCGATGAGATCTTTCCGGCGATGCTCAAAGCCATCCGCGGCGCGCAGCACACGATAACGTTCGAGACATACATCTATTGGTCCGGCGCCATCGGTCAGCAATTCGCGCAGGCGCTGGCCGAACGGGCGCGGGCTGGCGTGCGCGTGCACGTCATGCTCGACTGGCTCGGCAGCGGCGATATCGACGAAGCGTACGTCAAGCAAATGGAGGAAGCGGGAATCGAGGTACGCCGCTATAACCCACTGCGCTGGGATACCGTCGCTCGGATGAACAACCGGACGCATCGCAAGCTTCTGGTGGTCGACGGGCGAGTCGGCTTCAACGGTGGCGTTGGCATCGCCGATCCGTGGACCGGAAATGCGCAGGATCCGCAGCACTGGCGAGATACGCATTTTCGTGTCGAAGGGCCGGTAGTTGCGCAGATGCAATCGGCGTTCCTCGACAACTGGATCGAAGTCAGCGGCCACGTCTTGCACGGCGTCGCGTATTTTCCCGCGATTGAACCGGTGGGCGTGCACACGGCGCAGGTATTCACGAGCTCCCCTGGAGGCGGGGCCGAAAGCGTGCAGTTGATGTATTTGTTGTCGCTCGCCGCGGCGAGCGATTCGATACGGTTATCGATGTCGTACTTCGTGCCTGATAATGTGGCCATCAATACCCTTGTCGCTGCGCGGAAACGGGGCGTGCGGGTGCAGATCATTGTCCCCGGTCCCCACATCGACCGACAGGCGCTGCGGCGCGCGTCGCGCTTCGAATGGGGCCCGTTGTTGCGCGCCGGTGTCGAGATCTACGAGTACCAGCCGACGATGTTCCACTGCAAGGTGATGATCGTCGACGAGCGATGGACGTCGGTCGGGTCGACCAACTTCGACAGCCGCTCGTTCAGCGTCAACGATGAGGCCAACCTCAACATCTACGATGCCGACTTCGCGCGCGCGCAAGCGCGGATTTTCGAACAGGATTTGCGCCATTCGCGCCGGATAACCCTGGAGGAATGGGAGAGCCGGCCGTGGCACGACAAGGTGCTTGATGCCGTCGCGGGGCTGTTTAGCTCGCAGTTGTAAGGCGCTCACGGACGAGAAATGCCGCCGCCGCGTTCGCAAGGGGCCACCCGCCCGTACTGGCGACCAATGCCGGATCGTCCGCTGCGATCGTCTACTTCTCGTCGTCGTCGTTATGCGCCTCGGCCGATGCGCCGGCGCCGTACAGGAGTCCGCATGAGACAACCCCTGGGCTTGCTTCATCTTCCTCGTTTCGCCACGGCACTTCTTCTTTGGAGTTGCGCTTTCGCCGCGCTTGCCGCGGAACGGGGACGCGTGCGGGCACTGCGCGTACCGAGATCACGTCTGTCGTGCAAGATTTTGTCTCGGCCTGGTGCTTGGCGGATTGCCAGCGCGCGCATTTTCAAGGACTGAGCCCTAGCCGAAGGAGATTCGCGCCGTGCGTCTGACCGGATCGGGACGGTCCCGTTTGCGCTGATCGACAAGCTGGCGCGCCATTGGCTCGAGCACGGCGGTGCGCGGGACGTCGCGCAGTGGTGCCTCGAGGTATGGAACGAGCCGAATCTCAAGGCGTTCTGGACAATGGTGGAGTTTTACGTTCGTCGGCATGGATAGTCAGAGCCCGGCTGCACGCTGCCACAAGTCGGCTTGCTGATGCCGCCCATGTTGAACGTCTTCCTGCTCGCGCCACCACGAACGCACGTCTGCTTCGGCGAGCGGCCTGGAAATGAGGTAGCCCTGGGCTTCTTCGCAGCCTGCCGCCAGCAAAAAATTGAATTGCGCCTGCGTCTCGACGCCCTCGGCGATACACCGCAGCCCTAGCGAATTGGAGAGGGCGACAATCGCCTGCGTAATCGTTTCGTCGTTCATGTTCTTTTCCAGCCCTCGGACAAAGCGCTGATCGATTTTGATCGCCTGGATCGGAAGGCGTGCGAGATACGACAGGCTCGAGTATCCGGTACCGAAATCGTCCAGCGTGATCGAAACCCCCATCTTTTTCAGCTTGACCAGCGTCGCCACCGCCTTTTCCGGATGGGTGATGATGATGCTTTCGGTGATCTCGAGGTCGAGGTGCTGCGGCGGAAGGCCGCTGGCGGACAGCGCTTCCTGAACGATCGAAAGCCAGCTTTCGTGTTGTAGCTGCTGTACGGAAAGGTTGACCGAGAGGCGCAACGGTATGTTCCCGCGATGCCATTGGACGACCTGCCGGCATGCATCGCGCAGCACGCGCGCGCCGAGCGCCTGGATCATCCCCGATTCTTCGGCGATTGGAATGAACTCGTTCGGCGAGATCACGCCGCGCTGCGGATCGCGCCAGCGCAAGAGCGCCTCGACACCGCAGGCGCGACCCGTCCGCATCTCGATTTGCGGTTGATAGACGAGAAAAAACTCGTTGTCCATCAGGCCGCGCCGCATATCGGTTTCGAGCTGCAAGCGCAATTGCACGCGCGCATTCATGTCGGCCGTGTAGAACTTGTACGCGTTGCGGCCGGCCTCCTTGGCGGCGTACATCGCAGTGTCGGCTTGCTTGATGAGCGCAACGCCATCCAGCGCATCTCCGGGATACATCGCAACGCCAACCGAGCAGGTCAGGGTCGGCATTTGGTCGGACAGCCGAAACGGTGCTAGAAACGACTCGCGAACGCGCGCCAAGACGGCCATCACCTCGAAGATGGCATTGGCGACGGCGAGGCCCGGGAGCACCAGAACGAACTCATCGCCGCCCAGCCGCGCCACCGTATCGCTTTCGCGCACCGCGCAGCCGAGCCGCTGCGCGATTGCTTGCAGCAACTGATCGCCCTCATCGTGACCGAGCGTATCGTTGATGCGCTTGAAGTGATCGAAGTCGAGGAACAAACACGCGACTTGGGTCTTGTCGCGGTGCGCCTGCGCGAGAATCTGCTTCAAGCGCAGATTCAAGAGCGAACGGTTCGGTAAGCCGGTCAGGATGTCATGTTGCGCAAGCTTGTAGGCGTGCGCGGTTGCGACCTCGAGCTCCTTGGTTCGCTGCGCAACTTTCTCTTCGAGCGTGCGCTGATGATGCTCCACTTCCGATTGCGACTGCGCGAGCTTTTGCGTCATGTGGTTGAACGCGTGGGTCAAGAGACCCAGCTCATCCGACGAGCGCGTGGGAACGTAGATATCGAGCCGCCCCGAGCCGACGGCTCGTGCGGCGCGCATCAACCGGCGCATCGGTGCTACAAGCCTGCGCGTCAGCAACAGCGTCGCAAGCGTCGTGACGACGACCAGCAGCAGCACGACGCCCAAAGCCCCCGCGATCTGCTCGCGGAACAACCGTCGCTGCGGCTCGAACGTCATCCCAAGGCGTATGTAGCCGATCGGGGGCACCGGCTTGACTGCCGGCGCCGCACCGGCGACTGGAGCGGGATGCGCGGTGCCGTCCGGCGCCGTGACCGCGGCGATCAACTCGAGGTAGCGCAGGCCACCAATCGGGAATTCGCGGCTGTCGATGACTCCGGGCGCCGGAACCCGAGCGTCAGCAGAAAATTCGGGGATCGGCTGTTTCGCGAGCTCTGGGACGAAACGTCGCTCCGCGATTCTCCGGCGGTCCGCGTCGATGACTTCGACGTACGCGACATTTGGATTGGCCGTGAGCGCCATGACGACCCGCTCGACGTAGGCCTTGTCGAATGTGTAAATTGCGTATTCGGCGACCTCGGAAAGCGTCGCGAGAAGGCCCGCCCCCTCGCCGCGTAACTGGGCCTCTTCGCTGCGCTGGTGCTGCGCGAAAAGGAAAGCGGTGATCGCGACGGCGGTCAGGAAGATTAAGCCCACCGTCAGCAAGTTGAGCTTCGCGAGCAGCCCCATCCGCACCGGCGGCAGGTCGAGCGGCGCCACCGAATCTCGTCCGAGCGGTAACAGGCGCTGGCGTACCCTTGAGAGCGTGGTCATGGATACACGCGATCGACAGTTCGCAACAGTCCGGCGTCCCAGCGCAAGCCAATTTGCGTCGCCGTATTAAGGTTGACTGTCACTCGCGGGCGAGGTGGGGCAGGCATCGGATTCTTGCCTTCCTTCAACGCACGCACCGCAAGCGCGGCGCAATAGGCACCGACTTCGGCGAAGTCCCAAGTGACGGCGAACAGCGCGCCAGCGCGCACCCATTCTTCGGTCGGACCCGAGATTGGAATTTTGTTGCGGAACGAAAACAGGAATAGCGGCTTTCGCGACTCCGGCGGCAGGGCCGTCTTGTCCGATATCGCGTGCACGACGTCGATTGTGCCTGCGAGCCGCGCCAGTGCTGGAGGCAACGCTGTGTGCGCGGAGACCGGTTCCGGAAAAGCGGCGAAACCTCCGCGCCGCAGTGCCCCGAGCTCCTCCTGCGCACGGCTTGCGTTGGTCACCGGATCAAACAAGAGTCCCACGTTGCGTGCGCGGGGCAGTAGACGTTTGAGCCAAGTGAGCCTTGCCTCGACCGGCACTTCGTTAGGCACGACAAAGGCATTGGCGGCTGCTGCTGCGTCGCTTGCGCTAGGCGTCAAGCAGTGCACAACCGGTCCGGACGGCGCCGCGCGCACAACGAGCCGCTGCGCCTTGGTCCCGAGCGTGATCACGGCAGTGTCGCGATTGTTTTGCGCAAGTGCTGTAACCAACATTTCGTCGCTCTTGGGATCGCTATGAACCGAATCCACGGGCACCCCCGTACCGTGGTTGCGAATTCCCGCCAGCGCTTCTTGCCCCGAGGATTCCTCGCCCGAGGTCAATACCAGTATTCGCTTGGTCGCGGCGCCAGCCTGGCCACCGCCGGCCATGACTCCGATCAGTAAGCACACCGCCGCAAGAAGCGGCCATATGCGTCGCAACGATAGTGAGCGGCGACCCGCGGCCAACGCGCTTCTAGCCGAGATAGTTTCGCCACGACCTTCCCGCCGCGTCTGCCGCTCGGTCATTCGCTGGTGACGGGAATCTTGCCGATTCTCGTTTGCCATTCGCGGGGTGCGCTGTGATGAACGGAAGTGCCTCTTGCGTCGACGGCGACGGTCACCGGCATGTCGATCACATCGAATTCGTAGATCGCTTCCATGCCGAGATCGGCAAACGCCTTGACGCGCGACGAGCGAATGGCCTTGGACACAAGGTAAGCCGCACCTCCGACCGCCATCAAGTAGGCCGCTTGGTGGCGGCGAATCGCGGCGATCGCCAACGGCCCGCGCTCGCCTTTGCCGACCATCGCGAGCAGCCCGGTCTGGCCAAGCATCATGTCGGTGAACTTGTCCATGCGCGTGGCGGTGGTGGGTCCGGCTGGTCCAACCACTTCACCGCGCACGGGGTCGACCGGGCCGACGTAATAGATGACGCGATTCGTGAAATCCACACCCTCGGGGAGGGGCTTGCCTTGCGCGAGCAGATCGGCGATGCGCTTGTGCGCGGCATCGCGACCCGTCAGCATTTTTCCGGTCAGCAGCAGGGGGTCTCCCGCATTCCAGCTTGCCACTTCGGCAGGCGTCAACGCATCCAAGTTGATGCGCTTCGCGCGCTCGGCGGGCGCCCACCGGATATCGGGCCAGCGGTCGAGATCCGGCGGCGCAAGCGCGACGGGGCCCGAACCGTCGAGCAAAAAATGGGCATGCCGCGTCGCCGCGCAGTTCGGAATCATGCCGACAGGGAGGCTGGCAGCGTGCGTCGGATAGTCGAGGATCTTGACGTCGAGGACCGTGGTCAGCCCGCCGAGGCCCTGCGCGCCGATCCCGAGCGCGTTCACCTGATCAAAGATCTCGATACGCAGCTCTTCGATTTTGGTCGCTGGTCCGCGTTGCTTCAACGCGTGCATGTCGATTGGTTCGAGCAGCGCCTCTTTCGCCATCAGCAATGCTTTCTCGGCACTGCCGCCGACGCCGATGCCCAACGTGCCCGGCGGGCACCAACCCGCACCCATGGTCGGCACCGTTTGCACTACCCAATCGACAATCGAATCCGACGGATTCAGCATAACGAGCTGCGCTTTGTTTTCCGACCCGCCGCCTTTGGCCGCGAGCCTGACTTCAACCGTCGCGCCGGGCACGAGATCGCAATGGACGACGGCAGGCGTGTTGTCGCGTGTGTTGCTTCGCACCCCGATCGGATCAGCGACGATCGACGCGCGCAGGCGGTTGTCTTCATGAAGGTATGCGCGGCGCACGCCTTCATTCACCATCTCCGTGGGCGTCATCGTTGCACCTTCCCACCGCACGTCCATGCCCACCTTGAGGAAGGCGACAACGATGCCCGTGTCCTGACAGATTGGCCGGTGGCCTTCCGCGCACATCCGCGAATTGCTTAAGATCTGCGCAATCGCATCGCGCGCCGCTGCCGATTCCTCGAGGCGGTACGCCTCCGCCAGCGCCTGAATGTAGTCGTCGGGGTGGTAGTACGAGATGAACTGCAGCGCGTCGGCGACGCTTCGGATCAGGTCGTCCTGACGGATCGCGGTCATCGTTCGAGTTTAGATTTGCTAGTGGCCGAGTTTTCCGTCCGGGTGGCCACCATCGGTTGCCGATACGCGTGACTTGACCTCGGGCATGATGCGGTCGCACGCCGCGATCGCCATCGCCGAAAGCAAAAATGCGATGTGAATCGTGGTCTGCGCGATGAGAACTTTCGCGTCGTAGGCCTGCGCGTTAATGAACGTTTTGAGCAGATGAATCGACGAAATGCCGATGATCGCGGTCGCGAGCTTGACCTTGAGCACGCTCGCGTTCACATGCGACAGCCATTCGGGCTGATCCGGATGATTCTCGAGACGCATCCGCGACACAAACGTTTCATAGCCACCGACGATGACCATGATGAGCAGGTTCGAGATCATGACGACGTCGATTAAGCCGAGCACCACGAGCATGATGACCGTTTCGGTGGGCATGTTCGCCGCCGCTTGGCCGACCGGCGTGACGCTCAAGATGATCTTTTCAATCGCGGTCTGGCTGCCCATCGCTGCTTCGATCAAGTGAACCAACTCGACCCAGAAGTGAAAGACATAGACCACCTGCGCGACGATGAGACCGAGGTACAGCGGCACTTGCAGCCAACGGCTTAAGAATATGAGATGCGGCAGCGGACGCATGCGCGCTTCGGTGAGGGCTTCCGGATTTGGCATGGGAAAAATTCTGGAGCGTACAAAGATTGGACGGATAGGAAAGTCTACCATCGCGCGCGACCTCGGCCGCTGTGGCCCGAAGCGTCATCACATTGAAGCCGCGCGATATCAACCGTTTGGTTCAGTACGGCTGCAATTGTTGCGCGAGCAGAGCGTAGCTTGAAACCTTACTTTGCTGTTTGCGTGATCTCCTGATTTAGTTAGACTTCTGGATAGTCCGAATACAACGCGCGTTCATCAACGGAGGTTGCATCGTGTCGTCCAACATCGAATCGGTCCTGCAGGAGACCCGCGTCTTTTATCCGGCCGATGCCTTTGTCCGGCAGGCCAATGTTTCCGGAATGGACGCGTACGCAAAACTGTGTAAAGAGGCTGAGGCGGATTTCGAGGGGTTCTGGGCGCGCCTCGCCCGCGAGAATCTGCTCTGGCACAAGGCGTTCGACAAGACGCTCGACGAAACCAACGCGCCGTTCTATCAGTGGTTCGCTGACGGTGAGTTGAACGCTTCGTACAACTGTCTCGAGCGACACTTAAAGACCCAGCCGGACAAGGTCGCCATCATCTTCGAGGCCGACGACGGCAAGGTGTCGCGCATCACGTACAAGGAGCTCTATCACGACGTCTGCCGGTTTGCCAATGCGTTAAGAAAACTCGGGATCAAAACTGGCGACCGCGTGCTGATCTACATGCCGATGTCAGTGCAGGCAGTCGTCGCCATGCAGGCGTGCGCGCGCATCGGCGCCACGCATTCGGTCGTCTTCGGTGGGTTCTCGGCGAAGAGTGTGCAGGAACGCATCGTGGACGCCGGGGCCGTCGCGGTGATCACCGCCGACGGCCAGCTCCGCGGCGGCCGCGAGATTCCCTTGAAACCCGTCGTCGACGAAGCGCTCGGCATGGGTGGGTGCGAAGCGATTCGCAGCGTCATCGTGTACAAGCGCACCGGCAGCGCGGTAAACATGACGGCGGGTCGCGACATCGCGTGGCAGGACGCGATCGCGGGCCAGCCGGATACGTGCGAGCCGACGTGGGTCGGCGCTGAGCATCCGCTCTTCATCCTGTACACGTCGGGCTCGACCGGCAAGCCCAAGGGCGTCCAGCATTCAACGGCCGGCTATCTGCTGCACGCGATACTGACGATGAACTGGGTGTTCGATTACAAGAAGAGCGATATTTTCTGGTGCACGGCCGACGTCGGTTGGGTCACCGGCCACACCTACATCGCGTATGGCCCGCTCGCGGTCGGCGCGACCGAGGTCATTTTCGAAGGCGTGCCGACATACCCCGATGCGGGCCGTTTCTGGAAAATGATCCAGGATCACAAAGTCAACGTTTTTTACACGGCGCCCACGGCCATTCGCTCGTTGATCAAGGCCGGGGCCGACCTGCCTAAACAATACGACTTATCATCGCTGCGCATACTGGGAACTGTCGGCGAGCCCATCAATCCCGAGGCGTGGATGTGGTACTACCAGACGGTCGGCAATTCGCGCTGCCCGATTGTCGATACCTGGTGGCAGACCGAGACGGGAGGACACCTGATCACGCCGCTTCCGGGCGCAACACCGTTGAAGCCGGGATCGTGCACGTTCCCGCTGCCCGGCATCATGGCCGACATTGTCGACGAGACAGGCAACTCGTTGGAAAACGGCAAAGGTGGGATCCTCGTGATCAAGCGCCCGTGGCCATCGATGATTCGCACGATCTGGGGCGATCCGGAAAGATACAAGACGAGTTACTTTCCCGCCGATTTTCAGGGTAAGTACTACCTCGCCGGCGATGGCGCGAGTCGGGATGGCGAAGGTTACTTTCGCATCATGGGGCGC